>Ga0209401_1000052_pt1 | contig 82518 bp, 57 predicted proteins | sample M_140807_MF_Meta_FD_187318 | JGI IMG/M metagenome (GOLD analysis project Ga0209401, IMG submission 187318) | Freshwater microbial communities from Lake Montjoie, Canada to study carbon cycling - M_140807_MF_MetaG (SPAdes) (version 2) | ecosystem: Environmental > Aquatic > Freshwater > Lake...
CATCGGCAAGGCGCGGCTGTTCGGGCAGCTCGAGCCGCTGGGCGTGCCCTGCATCGACGCGGGGTTCTCCTTCGAGGCCTGGGCCGATCCCGACAAGCAGTGGGACCGGCCCTCCATGACGCCCGACAGCCTGCTCGACGTGTCGCGGATCCGCTTCCTGTCCGAGGCCGACAAGGCCGACCTGACGGCCAGCCTCGCGGCCCGCGGGCGTTCGGCAGGGTAGTATCGAGGCACCAGCCGTCCCGCCCTGGCGAATCGTCGCAGCTCCAGCAGCCGAATCCGCCGCCGGATTGATGCCGGTGTCGACGGTGGCCGACTCACCGGTAAGCGGTATTCTCTGCCAGCGGGTCGGCGGCGGCCGCAGCCAGAAGTGCGCGAGTCCCGAGCGGAACGTTCCATGCTGTCGCGCCTGAGATGTCTTGTGGGCCGAATTGTCCGGCGTTATTTCAGGCCACGTCCGCCGGGGTCGCGGGTCGAGAAGATTGGCGCGAGCGTCCTCTACTGGAACGCCGAGCACCTGATCTATATCCGCGACTACTACCTCTATTGCGTCGGCCTCTTGAGGCAGGCTCTGGAGCATTCCGATGCCCGCGTCAACCTGATACTCGGTGGCTACGACGTCGGATTCCTGAACGCCAGAAAGACCTGCCGCGTGGACATCCAGTACGAACACACGCTGGTCCGGCCTGGCGGCAGATGTGCCGAGAACGCGCGCGAGGGGCAGGTTCTCGCCACCGACGGCGTTCCCTACCTGGTAAGGATCCCGCGGTTCGAGCACTACCGGTCGATGGACCACGTCATCGAATACAGCCTGCCCAACCTGGAGAACATCCGGCGAGCCGGCGGCTACGAGGCGTATCTCCGGAAGTGCGTCCACATTGCACCGCTGCTCTATCCAGCCGACAGGAGCGTGCTGGACGGCTCGCGGTCGAAGGACGTCATCACGACGTTCACCAACGAGAGCGAGCCACGGCGAAAGGCATTTCTGGACCGGGTGCGGGCGGCAGGCGTCGCGATTTCGAACGAGACGAACCGGTTCGATCACGATTCGATAGCCGCGCTCTACCGTGACAGCAGGATCCTGGTGAACATACGGCAGACCCAGCACCATCACACATTCGAGGAGCTGCGGGTGCTGCCGGCCCTGCTGTGTGGATGCCTGGTCATCAGTGAGGACGTGCCCCTGAGGGAAGCCGTCCCGTACGGCCAACACGTGATTTGGGCCGATCCGGATTCGATCGTCGACGTCATCCGGGAGGTGCAGGCAAACTATCAGGAGTATCGTGACAGAGTGTTCACGGACGATTTTTTTGCCACGATGCAGCGGATGAGCGAGCAGAATGAGCAGGTCGCGAGGGAGATCGTCGCCGGGATCGACGCGTGAAGGGACGACGACCATGAAGCGACATACATGAAGCGACATACATGAAGATAGACGCGCAGGGAGACTCAGCGGTGCAGCACGGCCAGCCCACCACGTCCGCGCAGTCGCCAGGCATGGACCTGCTGCCCCCGTCGTACCGGATAATGCCGGCCAGCGTGCCCTTCCGCGTGCCGGGATTCGCGGGGCAGAGCCGTGCCACCGACTTCGTGCTCGCCCCCGAGCCGATCGAGTGCGCGGCATGGTTCGGCCGGTTTGTCGACCGCGTGTCGCGGGCGGTGGGAAGGTCGTGGCTGCCGGTCTGCCGGATGAGTGACGGCGAGTTCACGCTGCTCTTCGGCCTCCAGCCGCCGAGCCTGCGGTATCCACCGGCCCGGCGGCTGCGGATGCGATTGCGGCAGGCGGTGGGCATCGTCCGCCGGCGGCTCACGGGCCTGCGGGCCCACACCGCCAAGGGCGTTTCGAGCGGCGCGATGTCTTACGCCGAGATCCGCGGCCTCGCCCCCGTGATGGCGCGGGAATACGCCGCCGTCGCGCGGTCCGGCATCCTGGGCCTGCATCTCTCCTACGGCAAGACGCCGTTCCAGGAGCAGTTCTTCCCGGCGATCTCCCGCTGGCTCGCGGACGAGGCGGTGACGCTCACGCCCGACAACTACGTGCCGTTTTACTTCGTCTACGCGCTGCTGCGCGGCACCGCCTTCCCGCAGATCGTGTCGGGGCGGCGGGTGCTCGTCGTGCACTCCGCCGACGGCGGCAAGCGGGAGGCGATCGCCGCCGCGATCCGTGCGGCGGGCGCCCGCGAGGTGGACTGGCTCGCGATCTCGGCGAGCAGGGCGTTCGCCGACCGGCTCGACCTTGCCACGCTGCCGGCGCGGCCCGATCTGTGCCTGCTCGGCGCCGGCATCGGCAAGGCGCGGCTGTTCGGGCAGCTCGAGCCGCTGGGCGTGCCCTGCATCGACGCGGGGTTCTCCTTCGAGGCCTGGGCCGATCCCGACAAGCAGTGGGACCGGCCCTACATGACGCCCGACAGCCTGCTCGACGTGTCGCGGATCCGCTTCCTGTCCGAGGCCGAAAAGGCCGACCTGACGGCCAGCCTCGCGGCCCGCGGGAGTTCGGCAGGGTAGTATCGAGGCACCAGCCGCCCCCCCCCGGAAAGCGATCGAGGTCGGGCATCCCATGGCGTCGAGCAATCCCGTGTTCCAGATGCTCCGCGGAGCGAAGCGACGAGTCGCGTCTTCAGTGGCGGCGTGGCAGATGCGGCGCTCGCTCCGGAAGATCCTCCCCCGGAGCCCGGGCGGCAGTGATGCATGGGTCGTGTTCGACGTGGGGGCGAACGTGGGGCAGACCGCCCTGCAGCTGCGGCGGGTGCTGCGGGGCGTCGCCAGCCCGACGATCCATTGCTTCGAGCCATTCGCCGACAACTACGCCGCACTGCAGGCCAACACGGCCCACGATCGGAGCATCCGCACCCATCGCATGGGCATGGCCGCCGCGGCGGGGACGATGACGGTGCCGCTTTCCCCGGAGTCGCAGTGGCATTCGATCGCCAATCAGGACGAATGGCGGCCGCGGGCGGGCACGAGCGAGACCATCGAGCTGACGACCCTCGACGGCTTTGCCGCACGCGAGGGCATCGAGAGGATCACGATCCTGAAGACCGACACCGAGGGCTACGATCTCGAGGTGCTGCGGGGAGGGCAGGCGCTCCTGGCGTCGGCCCGCATCGCGCTGGTGATCTGCGAGGTGGGCTTCAACCCCGAGGACAGGCAGCACACCTACTTCCCGGCCGTGTTCGACCAACTGCTCGGGCATGGCTATCGGATGTGCCTGCTCGACGATCAGATGGTCTATCGCAGTGCGGCGTGGGGTGACGTGCCGAGCGTCGGCTATGCCAACGCCTGGTTCGTCGCGCCGCGGAAGAACTCCGGGTAAGTGGCGGGTCAGTGGCGGCGCGTGCCCGGATTCCGGGCCGGCCGTCTGCCATGATCGCCGCCACGCCTGCCGCCCTGATCGGTCAGACCCCGCCGAAGCTCGGGGCCAGCCGCAGGTAGTTGCCCAGCGCCACCATCGCCAGCGGGCGATCCCAGTAGGTGTGGTGGCGGTTGTCGACGAACCACCGCCACTTCGCCCGCACGGCGGCGGCGTCGAGGGCGGGGCAGGCGGCGAGCGACTCGATCGCGGCGTCGCACTCGTCCCGCAGGCCGCCATACATCCACTGGCCGATGGGCAGCGAGAAGCCCGTCTTCGGCCGCTGGAAAACCTCCTCGGGCAGGATCTGGCGGCTCAGTTTCCGCAGGAGGTGCTTCTGCTCTCCCCCGGGCGGCAGGTGCATCGAGCCCGGCAGCCGGGCGACGCATTCGATGAGGCGTCGCGAGAGGAACGGCACCCGTACCTCCAGCGAGTGGGCCATGCTGTTGGCGTCGGCGTCCCGCAGCACGGTGTTGCCGAGATAGAGGAGCATCTCGGCCTCAGAGATCGTGTGGAAGGTGTCGGAGGTCGCGTCGCGGGCGAGCAGCCCGTATTCTTGGGCGGCGAGCCAGTGCCGCGACAGCCCCAGGTCGGCCGACCGCAGCCCGAGGCCGGCCAGGTCGCCGTCGGTGAACACCCGCCGGATCCGCAGCAGCACGTCGAGTGGCGAATCGCAGCCGGCGACGATCTCGACGGCCCGGATCCGGCGGTTCGCCCGCAGCGGTGCGAACAGGGCCGACGCCGCGGCCCGCCGCAGCCCGTGTGGCAGGCCCACGAAGGGCCGCAGCCAGCGATAGAGGGCCGGCACCGAGCGAAACTGCGGGTAGCCGCCGAAGAGTTCGTCGGCGCCGACTCCGGAAAGGGCGACGGTGATTCCCGCCTCCTTCACCGCGCCGCTGACGACGAAGGTGTTGAGCCCGTCGATGCTCGGCCGATCGGCCGTGGCGAGCCATTTCCGCCAGAGCGTGGCGATCCGGGCGTCGTCGATGACGGTCTGGGAATGGCTGGTGTCCAGGGCCCGTGCGGTGGCGGCGGCGGCCTGGCGTTCGTCCATGAGGCTGCCACTTTCGAAGCCGACGGCATGCGTGCGCAGCGACGGCATGCACTTCTTCGCCTTGGCCGCGATGACGGCGCTGTCGATGCCGCCCGAGAGGAAGACGCCGACGGGCACGTCGGCCACCGACTGGTCACGCATCGCGTCTAGCAGCGAGCCGCGGATCCGCTGTAGTTCCTCCGCCTCCGTCGCGGCGGCGTCGACCCTGGGGTAGTGCCAGGAGCGGGTGGGCCTCAGGGGGGCGTCACGGTCCGCCGCGCCGGCGTCGATCCAGCAGAACGATCCGGAGGGGAACGATTTGATCGCGCGGTGGATCGTGAACGGATCCTGCGGCGCGCCGTAGGCGAGAAACGTGGCGATGCCGGTCGGGTCGACGTCGCCCGGCACGAGCCCCGACGCCAGCACCGCCCGCACCTCGCTGGCGAACACCAACGCGCCGCGGACCTGCGCCACGTAGAGCGGCTTGATGCCGACATGGTCGCGAGCCAGGAGGATCCTCCGGCCGCGGGCATCGTAGAAGGCGAAGGCGAACATGCCGTCGAGGAGGTCGATCGCCTTGTCGCCCCAGCGCGAGAGCGCCTTGAGCAGCACCTCGGTGTCGCCCGAACTGCGGACCTCGATTCCCTCGCCGGCGAGCCTCGCCCGCAGTTCGCGGAAGTTATAAATCTCGCCGTTGAAGATCAGGGCGTCGCCGGTGTCGGGGTTGACCATCGGCTGATGGCCGGCCGGCGAGAGGTCGAGGATCGAGAGCCGACGGAATCCCAGGCCCGCCACGGCCGAGGTGCCGGGGCCAACCGGTGCCTGCTCGTAGCCCTCGTCGTCGGGGCCGCGATGCACCATCGCGCGCATCATCTTCCGGACGGCAGGCTCGACCTGCCGCGGATCCGTGCCGATGACTCCGCAGATGCCGCACATGGGAGGGGATGGGTTGAGGAGGGGAGAGGCTGGTGAGGGGAGGGGAGGGGCTGGGGACTATCTCGCGGGCCGGTGCCGCCTGAGCCACTCTCGCCCGACCGCTTCGAGGTCACGGGCAGGTGGCGTGGGGCCCTAGGATTCGCCGATCAGAGGCCGCGCGGTCCGCGGGGGCGGGCCGCGTCCCGGGCGCACTCGACCGGGTGATCGGCGGATCAGGAGAGGACCGACGGCGGCCGCAGCAGCGATCGGTAGTGGCCCACGAGTGGGCCGTCCGCGGCGGCCTCGGAGAGGAGGGGACGGTGTTGGTCGACGCGGAGCATCAGTCGCAGGATCGATGAGGTCATCATCGCCTCGATGCCGTCGGCACCGGTCGTCGGCCGTTCACTCCGATGCCGGGGCGGCCGCGGCTTCCGCAGGTCGTTGGCGAATCCGCTGAGCGACCAGACCTTCGTGGCCTGGCCGACGGTGCCGCCGAGGATCGAGAGCCCATGGTTCGTGGGGGCGTCCGAGGTCGTCACGGCAGAAGCCGGCACCGCCCGTCCGTCGGCCTGCCGGCTGGCCGTCGCGGGAGTGGCCGAGCTGCCCACCGTGAGGAAGACGGCCGCAAAGAGCAGCCATGCCGCGGCAGCGGCGAGGCAGAGGCATCGGAGGGAGGGTGCACCGACCGTCATACTACAATTCTAGCAAGAGAATCCCGCCCCCGCGGCCGTTCGGTTCCTGGATTACGCCACTGTCAGCTTGGCCGGCCGGGCCTGTCGGAAGCGGATTGCATTTTTTCGCAAGCCAGGCAGTTTTCGCACGGTTTCAGGGTATTCTCGGGCCATGAGGCTGTTGGTCACCGGAGCGAGCGGGTTCGTCGGCCGAGGTCTGCTGGATTGGCTCGCCGCCCGTGGGCACACCGGCGTGGCCACCGGCAGGACATCGCCAGTATACCACCCGCATGGGTGGAATACAGCGTGCCGGGATGAGTTTCTGCGTGGCGGCCGGGCTGCCGGCCAAGACGGCGGGCATGGCGGCCCGATCGATGCCCTCGTCCACATGGAGGTGAAGCAGCATGTGCCGCGGCCCACGCCGGCCGATGTGGAGGAGTTTCGCCGGGGTAACGTGGCCGGCACCCGCGACTGGCTCGAGTGGGCCGCCCGGCAGGGCGTGCGCCGGGTGGTGTTCACCAGCTCGATCAAGGCCGTGCCGGCCCACGATGGCGAGGAGGCCGTCGGCGTCGCGGCGGATCCGGGCAGCGACTACGGCCGCTCGAAGGCGGATGCTGAGCGGCTGGTGCAGGACTGGGCCCTCGCCGCCCCCGGCCGGTCCGCCGTGATCCTCCGCCCCGCCCCGGTCTACGGGCCGGGCAACGAGGCGAATCTGGCCGCGTTCGTGCGGCAGATCCTCTCCGGCAGGCCGTGCCTGGTCGGCCGCGGCGACACTCGCAAGTCGGTCGTGTCGCGGACGAATCTGGCCGCGGCGATCGAGTTCGCGGCAGCGTCGCGCGGCGAGGTGCTCGGCCGGGAGAGTCTGCAGGTCTTCAACGTCTCCGACCTCGAGACCCACTCGCTGGCCGAACTGGCCGGCCTAATCGCGGAGATCGCCGGGGCGCCGCCGCCGCGGCGGATCCCCGCGGCGGTGGCAGGCTGCCTCGCCGCGGTCGGCGACACGGCGACCTGGGTCACGGGCCGCGACTTTCCGCTCACCTCCGCCCGCCTGCGGGCCATCCGGGAAACCAGCATTTTCCCTTGCGACAAGCTGGTCGCGGCGGGCTTTCGCCACCCTCAATCGACCCGCGAGGGGCTGGCCGAACTGGTCGCGGCGATGCGGTGACGGGGACGGCTGGATCGCCTTTGCCGAGCTCTACAAGTCGGGCCAGATCAGTGGCACTGAGGCCCTCCGTCTGGCGACGAACCCCGAGGCGGTGGCGTTGTCGATGCGCGGAATGAGCACGCTCGACGTGGGGTCAGGCCTCGTTCATTGGGCCGCTCGTCCCCGCGTTACTGGGGTGTGAGTCGCAGCTTCTCGTCGATGATCGGGCACCACGAAAAGTCGTGGACCTTCGGCGACGTCGGGTCGATCTCCGCGGGATCGACCAGATCTACGCGGCCGTCGCCGTAAAGCACATTCAGTCGGCCAGCATGTCGTCTGCCGACGTCCCGCCACCAGGTGATCGTGCCTGTCGCGGTCGGACCGACAACATCCGCCACCGGCGTGGCATATTCGAGGGCCAGCACCTTGAACTGGTCGGTGGTGAACCGGGCCGAACGGGGGTTGATCGCGTAGCTCGTGCGAATGCCCTGCACCGTCCAGGTGAACCCCTTGTCGAACGGGTTTGCGATGATTTTGCCGGTGGGATCCCGGAGCTGATGGACGTAGGAGTGCGGATTACCCCCGACGTGCGTCAGCTTCGAGCCGCCTTGGGCAAGCGGCTCGACGAGGATGACGCCGTCGAAGGGGCTGTTGTAGGCCATGTCCTCGAAGACGAGGAAGTAGCTGTCGGCCGTCTTGCGTTTCACCTTGGTGAACTGCTCGCAGAACTCAGGGTCGCCGATCGCGCACCACGGGCCGGGCTCCAGCGGGATGGTTCGTTTGTTGTTGACGATGTACACCGCGAACTCGTTGATGTCGTAGAGTTCGTTGCGGCTGTCGCCGGGGCAGAGCAGGCTGCGGCGGTTATTTTCCATCTCAGGCAGCACGTTGGTCCGCCAGTCGTAGGCGGGCATGCCGGTGCGATACTTGCCCACGTAGCTCGCGTGGCCGATGCCGATCTGCTTGAGGTTGTTTGCGCAGACTGATGCCCGCGAGGTCTCGCGTGAGGCCTGCAGGGCAGGCAGTGCCAGCGAGGCCAGAATCGCGACGATCGCGATCACGACCAGCAGTTCGACGAGCGAAAAGGCGGCTCGGAGCGGGGTGTGTCTTGGCATGTCGTTCTCCTCGCCGTCAACGCGGCGTTGTTCTAGCTACCAGGTGCCGCCAGGCACGGTGTGGGCCTCCCACCAGGCGCGTCCTGGCCCATCGAGGGCGGCCATATCGGTGCGGGCCATGCCCGCCACCCGGCGGCGGCCTTCCCGGTCAAGCGGCTGCTCGTCCATCTCGTAGCGGACGCCGAGCAGGTGCTGGACGGCAGCCACGGCCCGGCCCGATACGAGCGGGTCGTCATCCTCGATCGCCTCGACCAGCACCGGCAAGATGGAGCGATCCCCTGTGCGGGCGAGGCCCACGATCGCGGCGGCCCGCACCTCAGGGATACGGCCGTTGGCCAGCGTCTCTTGCAGGCTGGCAATCGCCGCCCCGCTGCCATTCGGCCGTGGCTGCGCGGCCACGGCGGCCAGTCGCGTCGCGGCCTGAGCCTGATCCTGCGGGCTACCCGCCGCGATGGCCTGCCGAGCGAGGTCGGCAGGCGTTTCCAAGCTGACGCGGGAGCGGACGGCAGCCGATATGCCGAGGGCAACCAGTGCCGTCGCCGCGATGCCGGCGAGCAGGAATCGAGTGCTTCCAAAGGTGCTCATGATGGACACGCTCCCGTGACGTCAGATTTCAGAGGAGGGCTCAGTCGTAGTCGGATGACGAGAGTGTGTAGGGGGTCGGCCCCAGCTTGAGCCAGCTCTGGCTGGCACCACCTACAAACGAGGAGTTGCCGATGTAGGTGCTGCTCGTCGCATCCCATTCGCTGTCGCTGGTCACGAGCTGAGCATAGACGTGCGGCGAGATGGTGTCTCGCATGAACCGGGTCTGGCCGTCACCGAAGGCGACGACGACGCCACCGGGATGGTTGGACGAAGGCGCTCCCTCGACGCTGTTGAGAACCTTCTGGGCAGCCGCGGGCACCGTGCTCAACAGACCGAATACCGGCACCGCCGTGCTCGACGTCGAGATGAACGTTGCGATCGGCTGGTTGGCCGTGCCGTTCATGGAAACCGACATCAGGGGTACCATGGCGTTCCAAGAACCCTGCGTGATCCGTGACGACGACTTTTCAGCGACGAGCAGCGTGTTGCCGACACCATCACCGCCGCTGATCGCGTCGAGGTTGGTGCGGGCCGGCAAGTAAGTGGTTGTGCCCGAGCCGCCCGGCGGCGGGTTGCCGACGGCGTCGAGAAAGATGCCATCCGCGCGGAACTGCCGCCGCGGGGTGAGCGTAGGGGAGTTGACGACGCACGAGCCGGCGTTGACCGCGTAGGCGAGCTGCGCCACCGACTTGCTGTCGGCCGGCGATGTCGGACAGACGAAGCTGATCATCGCGGGCGCCTCTGTCGGGACGGGCTGCGACTGCGTGACCGACTCCCAGGCCTTCTGGATGTCGAGCCGCTCGAGGAACGGCATGAGCGAGATCGGCCACGACGGCGTGTTGGCGTCGAGCACGGTGGCAAAGGCCGGGTTCGAGCTCCGCAGGCCGCTCCGCATCGCTGGATGCGTGTTCCGCCAGCCGGGCAGCACGCGATGCTGGCCGTCGTAGCTGATGAACGCCTTGGAGAGCTGGCCGAGGTTGTTGGTGCAGGTGATCCGCCGGCCACTTTCCCGGGCATTTTGCACGGCCGGCAGGAGGAGGCTCATGAGCGTGCCGATGATCGAGATTGCCACGAGCAGTTCCACGAGCGTGAAAGCGTGGCGGGTTTGAGCGTGTCGCATGATGCGGGTCCTTTCGAGTAGTGGTCGTCCGGGACGATGTCCTCTACCACGCTTAGGCATGACCACGGTTGGTGCATGCGTGCGACGTTCCGGCGGTGAGCGGGAACGGCCGCGGGCGGCAGCCGATGTGCAGCGGGACACGGGGCTGACTGAGACGTGTCGCTGTGGCTGCGACGAGAGCCCGCGGGCAGGATGGTCGTGAAGGCGACCTGCTGGCTCTGGCCGGTGTATCGACCGCGGAACCGGATCGATTCCGCGGAGGCCGCATCGGAGAGCATTGCTGCCCCGCTTCGCACCTCCCTTCCGCCGTCATCAAGACGCCGGTTCGGGCGAACGTCACGGCAACGCCGCGAAATCCCCTGAACGGTGACGTCGGCTCATCGCACCGACGTCGATCCACTTGATACGGATGCGATGCGAAAAGGTTCGCATCCCCCCGCCGACATTTTACGACGCTGCTGGCATGCCGATCGGTCGACTCGGCCGGCCGTCGGGAATTGCGGCCGATTTCCTGGGCATTCATGGCGTGCCCGGCGAAAGGACACTTGGTTGCTCGGCTGGCTCAGGGCCGTTTCGCAAGGCAGCTCGGGCCGCCCGCGACAGACGCAGGCGGCCTATTTATTTCCCGGTCGTGGGCCGGCGGCGAGGAAGATTCGCGAGGGCCTCGCGGTGGGTGAGCCGCGTCGCTCGCCGACCGGCGGCCCATCATGGACAGCGGCCGGCGGGGGCGGTAGCATGTGTGGACAAGCGTTCACCATTCTCGTTCTGGGGTGCGCCCGCCATGAATGCAGAAGCCATCAGGCCGTTCATTTTGCGGTGGCCGTTCGAGCCGTTCGTGATCCGGATGTCGAGCGGCGAGACGCACGAGGTGCACCACCCTGAGTGTGTTGCCCTGGGAAAGACCCGGCTGGTCGTCTCGTATCCCGACGAAGACAAAATGGTGCACTGCTCTCTCCTGCACGTCACGAGTGTCGAGTCGTTGCAGTCGGCCTAGCGATTGCCTCTCGAGGCGGTGGCGGCCTGACGAGGTGGTGGCGGCCTCACGGGTCGGTGGCCAGAGTCATGCGTTGGCGAAAGGGCGTGCCCGCCCGCTTCGTCACTCCGCGGCGTCATCGGCCGGCAGGTTGCTGCGGCGGACCTGCACGGCGATCGAGCCGTCGACGGGGATCGTCTTCTGCTCGGTGACGAGCTGGGCCGTGAGCGTAAGGTCGCGATCGACCGCCGGCCGGCCGTCAGCCCCGGTGGTCGCCCCCACGGCATCGATGTAGGGCTTCACCGCGCCCCGGAGCGTCTTGTCGGTCGCCGGCCGTGAGGTGTCGCCGATGAAGTTGCGGAGTTCGGCCCCGGCCAGCACGTAGGCGTTGCGGCGGGAGTCGAAGGTCGGTGCCGGAATCGAAAACTGCCCGGCCGTTGCGCCGCTCGCGTCGTCGCGGAGCAGGCATGCGAGCACGGCCCGGGCGGGCGGGGCGAAGCTGGCGGGCACGCGGATCACGATCTCATCGGCCGTCGACTCGAAGAACTCGTTCACCCGCCAGGTGCCCGCCTTGGTGGGCGTGGTGGTGAGCCTGATCGTATTTCCCGCGAGGAAGGCCAGGTCGCACGGGCCCGTCTCACCGGCCGGACTGGCAACCGGGATGAGAAGATGCCCGCTCACGCCGTAGGGCGTGGCGACGTGGATGTCGACCATCTCGCGGGCGTTGCAGTCGAGCCGGCAGTCGCAGGGCATGCCCGCCGACACGGCGGCAGCGGCCGTCGGCAACGAGAGCCGCAGCGACTGTCTGGCAGAGCTGCTCCCGGCGGCCTGGGGATTCGCGGCAGCGGCCTGGGGCCTCGCGGCAGCGGCGGCGGGGCTCGCGGGAGCGGCGGGGGCCGGCAGCGGCTCGGTGCCGGCGGCGAGGACGATGCCGCGTGGGCGGCGGACCGCGGCGGTGGCCTGTGGGCTGCCGGGGATGCAGGCCGCGTCGATCGTGGGCCGGATCGTCAGCACGCCGGCGGGGATCTCGGCCCGCAGCACCTGGCGGCTGATGAGCGTGGCCTTCACGGGTCGGCCGCCGGCGATGACGCTCGTGTCGTGCACGCTGAAGCCCTTGCCGACGAGGAAGAGCGTGGTGGTGCCGGCGGGATCGACCCCTGGGCCGCCGTACCAGCCGACGAGCTCGGGCGCGAGGTCGGTGACGCCGGTGTTGAAGAGCTCGAAGCCGCCGGAGGTATTTTCGTAGGGGATCTGCGCGAGCATCGTCTGCAGCGGCAGCTCGCGGTCGAGCTGGTCGACGCGGCGGAGCAGCCGGGCCACGTCGCCGCCGCGGTAGGCGGGAGCGCATGCGGCGCAGCGGGCCGCCGATTCCTGCATCGCCTTCACGCTCCGGGAGAGCAGCATCGCCTGCCGCATGCTCTGGTCGGTGGATTTTGGATGGGCGAGGGAAAACCAGTTGGTGCGGACGTCGAGCGTGACGAACGGCACGAACGACGGCATCACGACGATCGCGGTGCACTCACGGCTGCCCGGCTCGATCCGCCGGTCGGCGAGGTCGCGGTGGGCGGGCTGGCCGCAGAGGGCGTCGGCGAGGGCGGCGAGGTTGCCGCGGGTGGCCGCCGGCTGGATGCGGGGATAGAACCGCCAGCCAAACGTGTCGGGGCCGTGCGTGAACCCCACGGCCGTCTTGTTGAGCGACACGGTGGCCAGATCCATCTCGAGCCGGCGGGCGTAGCGGGCAAGCGCCTGGCTGCTCGCCCGGCCGCTGGCAACGGCCATCGCCATGGCCACCTGGATCTCGCGGCGCTGGGCGAACTGCTCCTCGACGTTCTGCTCCTGCGTCACGGGGTCGAGCGCGAAGACGCGGATCGGCCAGCGGCGGCGGACGTAGTCGTTGAACGCGGCGCGGGCCTCGGGCGAGGGATCGGGGCCGAAGAACGGCCGGCCGCAGACAGCCAGGCCCGCTGGCATGGAGCCGCCGACCGGGCCGCCCGCCGGCGATCCTGTCGCCAGGCCGCGGGCCGTGCCGCTCTCCCGCATGTCTTCGGCGAGCCGCTCGTCGAGGAGCGCCGACTCGACGAGGATCGCCCAGGCGAGCACCGCCGTGGTCGTGGTGCAGAGGCGGCGGGCTGAGCGGTCGTTGCCGCAGGGATGGTCTGCGATGCCGCCGGGGAGGGCCAGCGTGCCTGAGCCCATGTCGGCCGGGCCGCCGTCGTCGAGAAGGAACGCGGGCGGGACTGCCTCGTCGATGCCGAGGCTCGCGAAGAAGCCGCGGCGGCGGAGCTCGACCTCGTTGGCCCGGCGGCTGCGGACGAGCTCCGCGAGGTTCCAGCCGGCCAGCTCGGCCCAGGCGTGCCGCTGCCGGTCCTGCGCCAGAAACTCGTAGGCGGCCTGGAGTTCCTCGGCAAGGAACCCGCGGACGTCGGCGTAGTCGATGCAGGGAGAGCTGGCTGGGTGCGTGCCGAGGGCCTCGATCGTGGCCCGGACGAGCAGCACGATCTCCCGCTCGCCGATCGCGTCGACGAGCTGCTCCGGCGGCAGCGGCATCCGCGCCCGGCGGAGCTTGGGCGAAGGCACCGAGACGGTCCGGGCTCGCATGGTGCGCAGCGTTGCGGCGGCGGCCGCGCCGGCACCCGGCTGGTGCATGCCGGGAGATGCCGCCGGCATGTGGTCCGGCATGTGGTCCGGCACGATCGGCGGCAGGCAGCCGGCCGCGCACGCGGTCTGCGGGCATTCCGCACGCAGGCACTCGTCGCGGACGGCGGGAATGTTGGCGGCGTAGGTGAGGGGCGGGGCGAGCAGGTCGACCAGATCGTTGACGACGAGGTTGCGAAAGGTGGACGGCAAGAGATCGTCGCCCAGCTGCATGTCGGCGATGATCGTGATCTCGGCGCCGTGGCCGGCGGCGGTGTTCTTGCCGGGCAGGATCGAGACGGGAATCCGCACGAGGTTGAGCGCGTAGCCCGGTGAATCGGCGATGTCGTCCCCCTCGTTGATGCGGCGCAGCTCCTGCAGGTGGGTGAGATAGCGGGAGAGGTGGTCCAAGTGGATCGTGGGCTCGAGGCCGATGGCGTTGGCGTTGTCGAGGCCGAACGTGGCAAACGGCTTTTCGGTCGCGGCAAACGGGGGCGTGCGGGTGATCACGCCGGAGGTGTCGCTGGCGGGGTTCGAGATCATGTTCGTGACGCTGGCCGAGGCCTGGGCGGGTTTGGATGTGCCGCTCGACTCGGCCGATTCGCCGAGGCTGAGAGCCAGCCCGACAAACGCCTGGTCGCTGCGGCGGAGGCTGGCGTTGTTGATCTCCTGGAAGCCGCCGAGCTGGGCCCGCAGCTGCTCCTCGTATTCGGCGCGGTGGCGGGTGAGGCGGCTTTGGCCCCAGATGTCCGGATGCTTGGCCACGATCGAGCCGTAGGTGTCGATGTGGTGCTCGAGCCAGTCGATCTCGGCGGCGAGCCGTTCGACCTGGTCGTCGGGGCAGCTGGCCGGCTTTTCGCGGTGCAGGGCCCGGACGGGGGCGGTGAGGCCGTGGATGATGGCGCTGAAGTCGCCGGCGGTGGCGGAGGCGGCCGGGAGGAGCAGGCCGGCCGCGGCGACGATGGCGGCCCGTGTGGGGATCGTGAGACGGCGGAATCGCATCGGTTGCAGAGCCTCCGCGGTGTGACTACCCTTCCACTCCTGTGGGGGCACCACTTGGAGGGTGGCTCTCCAATCGTCAGGGGAGGGCAAATCCGCCCAATCAGGTGTGTCAGGGGCGGGTTTTCTTGCCCATGTTCCATGTCTTGAACCGGTTCGGCGTGGCTTGGGAGAGCGAGCCGGGGCGAGGGGGGTGCGCGGGGCCCTGAGTCGATCCGCGAGGGGGGGGCGAGATGAGCCGTCGATCGATCCAGTGCATCGTGCCGCCGTACATGCTCGATCGGCTGTGTCATTCGCCCGATCCGGCGGTGCGGGAGCGGGCGATCGCGGGGCTGTCGGGCGCGGCGGCGGTGCGGGCGGTGCGGGCGTTCGCCCAGAACATGCCTGGCATGATGGCCGTGCCGTCACCCGCAGCCACGAAGCACCGGCTCGTGTACGACGCGAAGAAGCGCGACCAGCTGCCCGGAAAGCTCGTGCGGAGCGAGGGCGACAAGAAATCAGCCGACGTGGCGGTGAACGAGGCCTACGACTTCTCGGGCGACACCTACGACTTTTACCGGGAGCTTTTTGGCCGCAACTCGCTCGACGACGCCGGCATGACGCTCGTATCGAGCGTGCACGTGGGGGAGCCGGACGGCTCCGGCACCTACCAGCCGATGGAAAACGCCTTCTGGGATGGCGGGCAGATGGCGTATGGGGATGGCGACGGCCGCGTCTTCCAGCGGTTCACGCGGTCGCTCGACGTGGTGGCCCACGAGCTCACGCATGGCGTGCAGTCGTTCACGAGCAACCTGGTCTATCGGGGGCAGTCGGGGGCGCTCAACGAGCACTTTTCGGACGTCTTCGGGATCCTGGTGCGGCAGTGGCGGCGGGACGAATCCGCGGAGAAGGCCGACTGGCTGATCGGCACGGACGTGCTCGTGCCGGCGAAGACGCGGCGGGGGATCCGCGACATGCTGCATCCGGGGACGGCGTATGCGAACGACCCTGACCTCGGGAGCGATCCGCAGCCGGATCACATGAAGCGGCTCTACACGGGCGCGGCCGACAATGGCGGCGTGCACCTCAACTCCGGCATCCCGAATCGGGCGTTCGCACTCGCGGCCGTGGCACTTGGCGGGCATGCGTGGGACGTGGCGGGGCGGATCTGGTTCGAGGCGATGCTGCAGCTCTCGCGGACGAGCGTGTTTGCCGACATGGCGGCGATCACGGTGCAGATCGCGGGAGATGCGTCGCGGTTTGGCAAAGACGCGAAACGAATCGTCCGCGACGCGTGGAAGAAGGTGGGGCTGTAGGGGCGGGCGTCACGTCTGTTCGTTGGGAATTCCGTTCGCGGCCCAAGCCTTCGCCCGTGCGATCATGGCGGGCAGGAGTTCGGGCCAATCATGCAGCGCGGCCGGATCAAAATCGGCACCATTGGGCCACACGAGCGTGTGCACCTCGGGGTCGAGCCGCACCTGCCGAAACACTTTTTCATCACGAAGTGGTCCGTAGATCGCACCCGCAAGGACGGGCTCGAAGTCGATCTCCCGAATCATGCCATCGCGGAAGGCGACCCGCAGGCGATACTGACCGACCACCTCGAAGTCCGTGACTCGATGCAGCGAATGAATCATGAGGCTTCCTACTGCAGTGGCTCTATTGGCAGAGGCTCGTTGCCGGCTTGGAGTTGATCCCAGGCGGCGACGAGTTCATGTTGATGCAACTCGGCCCATGCTTCTACCAGTTTACCTTGTCGGCGAGGAAGGCTCCCGACGAGCAATTCGATTGGGTCCAGCCCGAAAGCCGCCTGATCGTCGCCGTAATAAGCGTGAAAGTGCGGCATGTGATGCGGGCCTACTTCTGAATACATGCGGATGATGATCCCGTAAAACCGGCTGAGTTCAGGCATGGCTACCGCCGGACCCAAGCATTGCGATCCTCTCGATGGTGGGAGTTGGTAAGCACGCCCCGCAATCACTCAGCCAATGAGTGTACGCACGTACACTTTAGAGTCTAGGGGCTGCGAAGGGATTTGGTCTCCTTGCGCTACGGGGCGGATCTGGTACGAGGCGATGCTGCAGCTTTCGCGGACGAGCGCGTTCGCCGACATGGCGGCGATGACGGTGCAGATCGCGGGGGATGCGGATCGCTTTGGGAAGGACGCGAAACGAATCGTCCGCGACGCGTGGAAGAAGGCTGGGCTGTAGGGGCGGGGCGCCGGTCAGGCTGCGTCGACGACCTGATAGACCTTGCCCCGGGCCTTGAGCCATGTGACATCGCCGGCGATAGCGTGGTCGTGCACGTCCTTGAGGAAGTCGATGGTTTCTGCCTCGTAGCAGGGCTCACTTGGATCATCGACTGGGATGACCTGCTCAACTTCGACAGCGACGACGAACCGATCAGTCTGAACGAGTCGGGTGTGCTTCACTCTCTTGCCGGGGATTCTCATGGCTCGGTATCCATCGACTGGGAGTCGTGTTGAACGAGATAAACCGTTACGAGCTTGGTGACGCCGGATGTACGAAGAAGACTCCACACAGCCTTGCACGATGTTCCGTCTGGCAACGCGATGCGAAACTCTGCGACGGGATGGGGGCGGGAGGTGCGTCGCTCCGTCATCGAGGGGCCTCCTCCATGCCGGCGACGATCTGACACTCCACGATACCGCGATCGGCAAGCCGCTCTGCTGCATGCTCGCCGATAACGTAGCGGTTCGCGAGCACAAGCTGGCGAATTTCGTCAGAAAGACGAGCCATGGTCCGCCCCAAGAAAACGTGTACATGCGTACACTATCAGAGAGTCTCGCACTTGTCGATCGGGCTGCCGGCGGGCGTGGTGCCGGCGAAGACGTGGCGGGGCGGATCTGGTACGAGGCGCTGCTGCAGCTCTCGCGGACGAGCGTGTTTGCCGACATGGCGGCGATCACGGTGCAGATCGCGGGAGGTGCGGGCGGCTTTGGGAAGGACGCGAAAAAAATAGTCCGCGACGCGTGGAAGAAGGCGGCGCTGTAGGCCGTGCGCGTAAGCTCAGCCCGGGCGACGGGGTGGGCGGATTTCGGCGATATCCGGAGGAAGCTCCGCGTCGCCTGCACCACGGCCGACGGAGATCATCCAGCGGCCGGAGTCTGGACCGCAGGTCCACTGGCCCCACATGCGGCCCTCGCCGTCGTACTGGCCCTCGTACCGTACGACGTGCTTGCCGAGATACGTCTTGCGGATGCAGACGCCGCCGCCGGGTGCAATCTCACCGTCGAGCGTAAATCGACCGACAACATCAGCCCCGGAGCCGGCGAGGCCAGAGCGACCAAACGCGATCTGCAGCGGATCCATCGGCTTGCGGCCGAACCTCCGCTGCTCCCACCAGCCTGTGCACTCGATTGCCCGAGGATTGCAGCCAGGTCTTGAGGGCATTTAATTAAAATTGCCCTCAGATACTGGCGTGCTGTAATTAAAAGCGGTACCCATTATGGTACGAGTGGCGCCTCCACTGCTAGCACTGACCGTGTTCGGTGTGAGCAGATGGCAGTACGTGCTGGAATCAATCGAGTCCTTCAAGAAAATCACGTGTCCATCGCAAAACGCCATCAATACGCCTCCCGGGTGGTTAGAGTTAGGCCGGCCCCAACACCCGTCGTTCGCGCCATTTGAACTATTGATCATCGGGGCATTACCAGCCGTTGGGTTCGAAGTCGTGGGCGCATCTTGCGGAAGTCCAAAAACCGGGATTGGAGAAGCAAGCTGATAAGAACTCGTACCCCAACTCCTGTTAGGGGCATAGGAGTTAATGGCGCTCGCGCCGCTCGCGAAGGCTATCGGAGCGACATCGTAGTATGCTTGTGGAGAATAAGTCGTCTTGTCTTTTTCAGCAAACAATGCCGTCATCGAGGTGCCGTCGCCTGAACTGATTGCATCAAGGTTTTGTCGCATGCCAGAGTACCCACCATTTACGCCAATGTTGTCGAGCATAACGCTGTCATTTTTAGATTGTGTGTTTTCCCATACGCCTATGCCCATGTTGCCCGCATAGGCGATTGAAGGCGCGTTCGCGTTGTCGGAAGGGGCGGTTGGGCAGGAAAACACTTCAAGGTACGGCGCTGCGGCCGAGATTACACCATCGGTTGAGGCATTAGGCGTGGAGGCAGTTGCCGTTTCCCACAATTTGTAGATATCGCGCCGCTCCAAGTTCGGAAGGATCATAACGGGCCACGAAACAGCGCCGCGTGCGATGTTGTTGTTGTAAACGTAAGTACCCGTAACGCTGGGGTTGGGATGGTAATTACGCCATCCTGGGATGGCGCCTTTAGCGCCATCAAAAGCGATTACCGCCTTCCCGAGTTGGCTCAGGTTGTTCATGCATGTATTTCGACGCCCCGCCTCTCGGGCGCTCTGGACTGCCGGCAGTAGCAGGCCCATCAGCGTGCCGATGATGGCGATGACGACGAGAAGCTCGACGAGCGTAAAACCCGAACGGCGTGACGTGGCATGCATGGAAAACAGAGTCGCTTTCTGGCGAGAGTGAAGGCCTAGCGTCGGAAGTGAAGGGCCGTCGAACGACTGCCCCGTCCCCGACTGGATTATCGACGGCAGCGGCAGGGTTGTCCAGCGAAGGACCCCGGACAAAGGCAGGATTTCGGCGATTTTCGCGGGCGAGGTCAAGCATTCGTGGATGGGGGGAGCATTAGTGCGGCACGAAGGTGTGGCGAACGGTCACCTGTCGGATCTGTCGGCTAGTCGGTTCGAACGTGCGAATCCTGACTTCCATGCCGCGCAGCGTTACTGGATATGGCGGAGACGTCTCCGCTTCCAGCGAGTCGTCGATCACGCCGTCGCTGTTGTCGTCAATGCCGTTGGTGCCTTCATCTGCAGTGCCGTCGCCATCATCGTCGACACCGTTGGACTCGTAGTGTGTCGACCAGGTGTCGTAGATCAGCGGCAATGTCCGGCTGTTGGGGGTGTTGCTGACTCGCATGCCGGAAGACCCGAGAGCGGTGTTTCCGCTAGGCGGAAACGAACCGCCAAAGCTGGTGACAGTGACCCCTGCCCAGCCGAGGTCGACGTATGCGCCGATCGCCCCGGTATTCGAAGCAGCACTCCACCCAGGATCGCCGGGAGTCGTCGCTACGCCCGTCGCTGCGGAGGTGCGGATGGGAGCCCGCGGGTCAAACACGCGAACATCAAACGAGATGACGTTTGTCAGAACAACATCCTCCCCGCTGCGACCGCCACTGAGCGGGGCGAGGTTGGAAAGAGTGTTGTTGTAGGGAAATCGGCTTGCAGTGGGAGGGCCGACTGTGTCGTGCCACGCGCGAAACTCCCGCCGACTCAGGTCACTCAAGGAATTGGGTCGCACAACCGACCCGTCTGGACGCAACGAAAGATCGTAGTCATACAAAGCAGCTGGAAGGGAGGCGGTGATCGCATTGTTGACGTTACTGAACCCACCGGCATATGGATATTCGGTAACCAGCAGTTGTCGGCGATACAACGTGTACAACGTCGACCCCGCTGCAACCTGGAACGCGGATGGGGACGCCCGGCAAAACCAAACGACTTCAGCCACGTTCGACTCAATCGATTCCACAACGCCGGCCGCCGGCGTAAAACGGCCGACGAATGGCTGATCCATGCTTCGCGTGGTGAACATCAGCACATCATCGCAGTCGCCGGTAAGTTGCGTAAAACCAGCCGCCGCATCAGTCGCCGTGCCCTCAATAATTTCCAGGTAGCCGGCGTCGGAATCAGCGGCTACGGGCGGGAGCGGCTTTACCGTTATGCCGGCCAGATCGCGACGCAGCATATTGGCGACGGAACGGACGTCGGCCGACATCTTGATCGTGTCGCGGCTGCCGTTGAGCGTATTGGCCACCAAACCAAACAGCTGTGCGACGATTCCCATGACGATCAGCGTCATCGCGGTCGCAACCATCATTTCGACGAGCGTCATGCCCGCTCGACCCGCGAAGCGGGCGGTTGCGATCCGCTGAGGCAAGGAGGTCATTGGATGATCCTCCTGAGCAAGACTGCGTCCAAGACGTTGTGGTTCTTTCCGAGTTCATACCCGACAGGAATCGACCGGTCGAAGATGTAAAAGGCCCGGTTGCGGATAGTTGGGGTAATTTCGTTGCCGCCCGCGCCGGCTGCGTCGAAATAACCTATCGTGACCCAGATGCCAAAAACATTCGACCGAACGGTTGTGTTGTTCATGAGCCGCGACATGGTCTGATAGCGGAAGTAAGCGTGGCGGTTGGTGTCACGGTAGTCGTTTGTATCGATAATGCCATTTCCATTGACATCCTCGGCGGGATCGAGCTTGCCGTTACCGTTGGTGTCTTCGCCCGCGTCAAGCACGCCGTTGCCATTCGCGTCCTCCGCGGGGTCGAGGCTGCCGTTATTGTTTCGGTCTTCGTTCAGGAAAGTGTCGAGATACCCGCCGGTGCGGGCGGGCGACGGGCGGCTGGACTTGCCGAGCGAGGGCATTGTTTGCATGAACGACAGCAACGATCCGACGGGCTGATTTATCGAGGTCCCAGATGTGGCGACAAAGAAGTCCTGGGTCCATTGGGGCAGCAACTCGGCTGCTGTGGGCGGCGTAGGCACGTCGTTGCGATCGGCGACTTCCCCAAAAAGACCACGCCACGTCCGCTTGTCGCCGATGGTATTGATATTGATACGGCCGGGCTCACGAAAGTCGGACAGTTGGTTGACCGGCAAGACATCCAGCCCGAGTGCAGTCAGGGCGGCGGCATTAGCAGTGCCCGTGGGCGAAGTCCGATAAACGCCGGCAAATGGTGATGGCACATGCAAAAAGTGCCACAGCGTACGACTGCTGGCGTTCGTCGTCGCAGTGCGTCCAGCCAATGCGTCCCACGGCGCTAGCGGGGTCGCGTTCTCAAAAAAGCCCGGCAGATGAAAGAAGGGTCGGGGATTCCCGATGCCCGTCGTGTGACGTCTCATGAGGGAAAACGGGGAAGCAGCAGGAACACAGCCGAGTTCCGCCGCGGACACAAACGGCCGATTGGCCCAGAACATCCAGGCGTACGGATAGGTGCGCGGTGGTGTTGCTGTTGCGTCGTAGAAACGCTCGGGTGCAAATCCGAGTGAGTAACTCGTACCCGGCGTTGTTGCAGTACCGCTTGTTACCGTGATTATTGATGGCCCATTAGCGCTCGCGAGGAGTGCCGGAACCGTCGGTCTGCCAGATTTGGAAGCACTACGAAAACTATCGGCGTCATCTGCATCGACGGAATTCGTTGCAGCCTTAACCGCGCTGCTCCAAATGTCGTGCGCGGGCTTCACCGGCAGCGTCGCAATTTGGGAGATCTTGCCGCCGCGATCCGTAGAAGCTGGCTTATTTGTATTCCCCTCGCCATACCAGTTTTGACTCGTAGCGAGATAAGGCAGCGTGCCGCCTGTGTTTCCCGGTTCGTCTTTGTTCACACCGGAATCGTTTGTGTTTACCACTGTCAAATCGACAGTCATAGAGTCGATGGTTACATATGGATTTGTAGTCGAATTGAAGGCGGCTGATGGGTTGGCAAGTCGCTGGAGATGGACTACGGCAAAATTGTCATGCGTGCCATTGAACATCAGCAACGGGTTGCCGGCACCGTCGAGAAATGGCGTGCTCGTGATGGAGGCGATCGCGGCGAAAGACGCGGTGGCGTCCAACGGCGAGTCGCTGGGGGTCGACCATGAGCCTACGTTGGAATTGCTGCTATTGGGGGCCGTGAAACTGTTGCCAAGCGAGACGTGTTGCATGAGTGCGTCGTATGGATCATTGCCACAAAGTGGCTCGGATATTGTCGCTGGCTGCCCGTTAGGTCCCTTGATCACTCGCGTGTTCTTGGCGGCAGTTCCCGTGGTCAGTGGATTGAAAGGCGCATCCGTGCCAACGACGACGTAGGCGGACTGAGATGGGTTGGGGCCACCGGGCACTTGCTGCCAGAACACGGTGTTTGGTGGAGTAGAGTTTTGAACCGGAGTGGTTGGTTGCACAAAGTAGAAAGCGCGATCAATTACCGCAGACGAGCCCGGACGCGAAGGGTCGAGAATCGACTGGGTCGGGTTACCGGACGCTGGTACTACCGGGTCGGTGCCAAACGAGTTAGCGCCCCGTACCGTGACTAGACGCCACACGGGATCAGAGGATGGCGTCACCTTTTCCAACGCTACGGTGCTGGCTTGGCTTGCGGGTGTGGTGGCGACCAAATCGATCGTTCCGTTCCCATTGGTGTCCTCGGTGTCGTTGAGTTCGCCATCACCGTTAAGATCCTCTCCACCATCAAGAATGCCGTTGCTGTTGACATCCTCGCTGGGATCGAGCGTGCTGTTGCAGTTCAGATCTTCGGAGATGACAAGGTCGATCGTGTTATTTCCATTAAGGTCTTCTCCGGCATCCAAAACACCGTTGCCATTTTTATCTTCCGTAGCAACGAGATCGGGCGAGATGGCATCAGCGCGAAATGCTTCAGCGATTTTCTTACTTGCCACCGGCGAGGAGCACTTTCTTGTTGTTCCGGATCCTGAAACGTATTCGCGGGCCGACGAGCCCCAAGGACTGTAAAGCTCCACGAAAACGGCGCCTTGTGGTCTACGTTTCTGGTCGTAGTGTTGATCGCGGCTGGCAAGTGGCTGGGGCATTGGATTCGACGGATCGTATTCCACGAGCCCACCGGGCGTTTTGAGATCCGATGTGCGGCGGTCGTGCCACGCCCATGTCTCGGTGATGATCACCTCCGGCCGCTCGCAGCCCCACACATAGTTGTTCGTCCCAGGGCTCCACGTTGTGCTCGTCGGCGAGAAGTTCGGGTCGTAAGAAAACTTCGTCATCACGGAATCGGCGTCACGGAAATCGACAATGTTGATCGAGTATTGGGCAAGTTGCTCTGCGACGGACGCCGTCATGGGCATCGACGTGCCGTTTTGCGCCGCGATCGCGACAAACAGGCAATACAGCTGCTTCGCGAAGGCCTGCCGGCGCTGCGTGCCGGTCGCGTCGTTGGGCTCGGCGTAGTTCGGCGCGTCGTGGAATGGCCGATTGATGTCAAACCGATGGCCGAGCAGGGTTTCTGGAGAAAACAGATCCTGCGGGCGATTGGGCGAAGTGAGGATCGAGTTATTCAGCAGCGTCGCGAACGGTGTCCCGATGACCGTTTGCCAGGCGTCGCCGTTGACCGCAGGCGTGTCCCAGCTCTCCGTCGTGATCGCATGTCTGGCTGTTGACGCCGAGTCTCGCAGCAGCGCCACGAGACGCGATGGGAGCTTTGGAGAGTCGGGATCGTGGAAGCGAAGCAGCCCTTCGAGCTCGCCAGGGGTGAACAGAGCATCGGCCGTGGTGGTGCTGGCAGAAGTCGGCGTGCGGCTGCCGGGAGTGCGGCCGGCGCTGCGAGTCAGGTTCGCCTCGTAGGGATCGTCGACAGCGTCGTTGTACAGGGCGTTCGGCGGCTGCGTCGTCGATCCTCCGGAGACGGATCGCCACGCCGGCTTGTAGTAGACCGGCCGTCCGGTATCGTCGACCCAAACTCGCATCTGGCCCTTGAAATCGGGGGGCGTGCCATAGCGGCTGGATCCGGACGTGGTGAAGAAACACTGAGCAACGTTGGCCGCGTTGAGTGAACCGCGCCATTGATCGAGGGCGAAGCTTAGCGTGTCGTTCGTGCCGCTCACCCCCGGCTTGCCAGATGATGCGGCACTGACGCTGCCGCCGACCCCTGATGCCGCATCTGCGTAGCGGCCGTCGATGTTCGAGATCATCGGAACGTAGCGGCCGGTCGTCGAATCCTTAAACTGCCCGCCGTTGGAAGGGTTGCTCAGCCCGGAGTTGCCAATAGTTGAATTGGCCACTCTCGTTTGAGTTGTCACAACGGGGGCAGCAGTGCTCGTAAACACCAAGCTGCGATCAAGCGTGATCTCCGCGGGGCCGACGCCAGATCCACGCGGCAACTGGTAGAGCGGCACGGCTCCGCCGCCTGCCGCGGTCGGGTACATGTCCTGGTTGTTTCCCGTGTCGAAGCAGTTCTCATCGGTGGGGCCCCCGTGAGCGTTGACATTCAGCCGGCCGTCGAGGTCCGCCACGAGGATGGCTGCCTTGGGATAGAGAGTTCCCTTCTGTGTCACGATGGGCGGGAGATTGATGTCGACAAAGCGGCTATCGGTGTAGCCATCGCCATCGTTATCGACGAGCGGCAGCGTTCCCGCGGAGCCGAGGGCGAAAGCTGACATGTCCAAATAAATGGCTTCACCGGCGTCCTGCACGCCGTTGCCGTTGGAATCCTGCAAGCGAACCCGAGCGAGCAGCGGATTTTGCGAATCGATCCCATCCCATGGTTCGTTGACTGCGGACGAAGATCCCGCGAACTCACGGCCGTTAATGACGAGGGAACCCGCGGCCATGCCGAGCGCTGAATTAAGTGACGTAAGGGACAACTGTTTACCGCTGGCGGTCGGCCCACCAGCAACGACGAGGGTTGGCGATCCAACCGCGCCGGTCGCCTGGAGGATGCGAGTACTCACGCTCATCCCCGGCGCAGTGAGCGTGACCACGCGGCCTGCGAGATCGGAAACGTTCGTCGGTGCTGGCGACAAGCCTGACGTCGTGAGCTGGATAAAGGCTCCATTTGTGACCCCGGCGAAATTTCCCGCCGCAGTGAGCCGGCCCGTTATGGTGCCTGTGCCGTACTTGTCGGCAAGCAGGTTTTCGTTGCCTGTCGTGCCGAGTGGTATGGCTTGAGCCAACGTTTCTTGCGAGCCGCGGACGGCCGTAAGAAACGCCTGATCGCACAGGCTTTGTTCACTCGCGCCGAAGGCCGTGGCCGTCGCAACGTTGTTGGCAAATGCCCGGGCTGCTTTTTTGGCCCGCGTGGCGATGGCAACGTACGACACACCGAGCATCATGAAGAGCGTCAGGATGCTCAGCACGACCAGTAGCAGCACGCCGCGCCGCACGCGAGCCGTCGGAGGCGTCTTGGCTGGAAAAGATGGCTGCGGCGTGATCATGGCGTCCATGGGGACGGATCCTCCAATTGGACGGTCTTTTCAATCAGTCCAACGGCGCCCTCAAATGCGCAAACGTCGGATGCAGAAGAACTGACATCACGGTCGACAAGCAGCTCGACGCTTGTGACACTGCTGCCGCTGGCTGTCGGCGCGGCTACAACGATGCGGCGCCACTCGTGGACGGAGGAGTTGTTCGTGAATAAGAGGACACCTCCGATCGGAAACAGACTTTTGAAGTCATCCGTGGACAGCGGGCTGCCGCTCAGATTGACCATAAAGCTGGTGCCCCCGACCGATCCGCCGCTAGGCGCTGTGACGGTGTACTTGTTTACCAACGCTGCGCTTGACGGCGGACGACGATAAAATTCAACGATCGTGGCACGATAGGACTGCGTTGGACTTGCCGTACCTGCGGGTACGAGGGTCACGAGCCAGGAGAAATACCCATCGGCGAGCCGCCGCTCGTTTCCGCTCGTCAGCCGCGCCACCTGCGGATAGTTTTCCGGATCGCTCACCGTCGCATCGTCGACATACACGAGATCATCACCGGCGGCGAAGACGACATCCGCTGCGGCGGAGCCCGCGGAGATGCCGCCCACGGCGATCGCCGTGAGCCCGGTGGCTGCCGCCGGAAACGTAGCGTTTCCAAGCGGATCGATCACTATTCGATAAGGCGCGGTCGGAACGGTGCTCCAATTCGACGTGTTGAGCATGCCATAGTTCACGAGGTCGGCGAACCCAGCGACCCCCATCGCACCGCGCCGATCCTCGATAACCGCCTTTTTGGCCTGATTGCCCCCAGCCGGGATCAACGCCATGACCGAGGCGAGACCCACCGAAAGAATGCCGATCGAGATCAGCACCTCTAGCAGCGTGATTCCGGCACGATTGTGTTGCGGGGGCTTCATGGGAAGAAGGCGGGAAGGCAATGTCGCTAGCAAATGGCGATGTCCAATCATTGGTTGCCTATGTTCGTGAACGTCTCAACGGCAGGAGCCAGCGCGGCGGAACTTGCCGTCGTCAGGTCGGACCGACCTTTCGATGACCCTACTTCGACGACGCGAGCGCCGCCGGTTTTCGGATCCACGAGAATCCAGCGAGCGTATGGGTTTTGCCACACCAGGCCCGGGTCGTCGTCAGTGGGATTGCTGACCCACGTGGCACCGATCTGGGACCGGGGGCCGACGAGCAGCAGAACCGGCGTCGCCGCGGTAAGCACGGTGCGCGACCAACCGCCCCCCGACGACGAGGTCGACGTCCATACGCAGTCGGGCCGACCCGTGCGATCGAAACAGATCGCGACGCGGAGTTTTCCAGAAAGCGAAATGACGGTCGCTGAGACCCCCGGAATCCCGATGGAAGACGACGAAAGATCCACGGAGATGCCGTCGGCGAGCGTTTCGCCGCCGCCGGCGGTCGCGGGTCGCGGGGGGAGGTGAAGGGTATAGGGGATCGCCGTCGAGCGGGCGGAGATGGGCGAGTTGCGTGAGTTCCGGTTGACAGCCCCGCTTGTGGTGGACGAGCCGCTCGTGATCGTGGATACATTCGTCGCGGTGAAAAGACCTGGCACACCGGCGAACTCAATCGGCGCCGGTAGGTCTGCGCTAATCCCCGACGGTAGCGAAGGGGTTAGCGTTGCCGTAAAGCCGGCCGTTGCAGAGGAGCTTGTCGGCGTTCCGATCTGGACGGAGCTGGTGGCGGCGAGCGGCACGCGCGCAAAACCGAGATCGACCACCGCAAAACCCGCGCCGGCGCCGGAGCTCTCCGTCTCCATCCAGAGAGCGGCACCGGTCGGAGAGCCGATCGCCTTCGATACGACGTGGCTGATCTTCGACTCGGCCGCATCCGCAGCTCGTTGAATGGCCCGTTTGTCCTTGTTGCCGACGAGAACGGGGGCTACTGCTACCGCCAAGAGGCCCATGATCGTGAGCACAACCAGCAGCTCGATGAGCGTCATGGCGGCGCGGGGGTAGCGGACGATCGGACACACGGTGAACGCCTATGGAGGGGTTGGGAAGGGATCTTGGAAGAGATAGTCGTAATTTGAAATGTTGTCGCGGTAAGCGTCAGGATTTTCTTTATCTCGGGCGCCCGTGAGGCCCTTGCCGTCCGGGTTGTACGTACACGGCGTGCTCCCCGACGGAGACACTTGAAGGGCCGAATTCGGCCAGCCGTTAGCAGATCGGCTGATTAGGCCGTACCCACTGGCAGAAGAGGAATTCGGATCATTCAAAGACTCGTCAGGCCCGGGCGAAAAGATCAGCGGCGGAAGGGCAAACGCGGTCGAATCCGCGTTCAGGGGGTCGAGGGGGTCGTGATATGTGGTTGGATCCCGACGGCTCGAGGGCAGCGCTCCCGGTGCCCAGCGAATGAAGGAGATCGGTCTTCCCCAACCGTCCCAGAATTCGAACTTTCCGTCCCGGTCGATGTCGCCAATGAAGCGGGCGGGAATTTCCGAAATCAAGTCAGGAAACATGCCCGATCTCGTGACGATCATGAAAAGGCACTCTGCTCCGGCGTATGCGGAAGAAGCGCCGGGCTTGTAGCTGGCATACGCACGGCTTGCCGCGGTCGAGGCCACGGCGACGTTCGTCCCGCCCGGTGCGACATCCTCCCACGAATCGGGCATTTCCTCGCGAATTCGCTGACGCAGACTGATAACGTCGGCTGCCGTCTTGACGTTTGCGATCGCGTAGTCCTCGTAGGCTTCGTACTGCTCGAGAATCGCGTCACTGAGTTTGTGGACGATGTATCGGGTGGAATCGGCCTTGCCGCGACGATTGCCGCTCCCCACCGCGCCAACAACGAGCATGCCGAGAATGGACAGGATAGACATCACGACCAGCAATTCGACGAGCGTGAAAGCGGCGTGCCCACTTGCGTCGCATTCGCACCGAAGCGGGCAGAGCCGTTTTGATTCGAACGCGTTTCGCGCCACCGCAACACCTATTGCTTCAGACTGTCGAGATAGTCTTTTCGCGTGCCGGGCCAAAAGTTGGAGAGGTCGTCGTCGTTTCCAAAAACCTCATCACGTCCTGCGCTAAGAATTTGAAAGCTGTCTTCGTTAAATGCAGGTTGTGCAATCGTATTGAAGTCTCCCGTCGACGACACAGGGATGCGGTGCGCGAAGTATGTACCGCTTCCAATAACGAATGGCTGAACGACCAGTGAGCCGCCGACGGTTGCGGTGTAGTTGCTTGAGTTAATGTAGACGTAGGGACTAAGGGGTTTTCCAGGCGGATAGTACTGGCAAGTAGACGAAACCCGTCCTCTGTCAAAGCTAAATAGCTTATTTCGAGGCGATACGGTGCCAGAAACAGTGACAACGCCGGCGATTACGCTTGCCGCGCCAGTCGTGGAAAGAACAGGGAATCTGGAATCGTCGTTGTACCCGTAAAGCCATGCTACGAGCGCTGCGTCCGGTGTGATTAAGGGCGCGGCCGCAAATGTTCCCGAACCCGAATTCAGATACGGCAAACACGCCGCTTGCGTGCCGGACATGCCGGGCGAAAGTTTGGGAAACAGCTTCCTCAAGTGCTTGGACGCTGAGTCGGTCCCAGTGACCATGTCGATAAGCGGAACCGCCGATGGGGGAAAGCTCCCGTACTCGTTTTTGTAATTCATCATCGCCATGTGGAGCATGTCGATCTCGGCCTTGATCTGCGCGTTGCGGGCAGTTGCCTGAGCCCGCATCACCGCCGGCGTCACGAGCCCCGCCAGCATCGCGATGATCATGATAACCACGAGCAGTTCCACGAGCGTGAAGCCGCTCGGGGCCGATCTGCCGGCTCGCTGCCCTGTCGTCATCGTCATCGTCGTCGCCTGATCCAGCCTCGACATCGTCCACCCCCGGTTCACGTTTCGTCCCTTTTCACGACAGGCCTTTCACGACAGGTCGTTGATCAGCTTGATGAGCGGCAGGAAGAGCGCGATCACGATGAAGCCCACCGCACCACCCAGGAAGATGATGAGCAACGGCTCCATCAGGCTCGTCAGGCTCTCCGTCAGCACCGACACCTCCTCGTCGTACGTGTCGGCCACCTTGTAGAGCATCGTGTCGAGCTCGCCCGACTCCTCGCCCACGTCCACCATGTTGATCATCAGATCGTCCACCACCGGCTGCTTGTACTTGCCCATGTAGAGCAGCGCGCCGATGCCCGGCACGAAGATCGCCCAGAAGAGCAGCGCGATCACGTTGAACGGCGGCACCGAATACTCCTTGAGCGGCTTCGCGATCGAGTTGCCGTCGCGGATCGATTCCGAAACCTTCTGGAACATGTTCTCGAACATCATGTTGCCGGAGGTCGACTTCGTGATGTTGAGCGCCTCGAGGATCGGCACGCCGGCGCCAAGCAGCGTGCCCATCGTGCGGGCGCTGCGGGAGACGATGTTCTTCTCCACGAGCTGCCCGAAGATGATCATTTTGAGCGTGAAGAGGTCCCAGCCGTAGCGGCCGTAGGGAAACATCTTCAGGCCCTTGATGAACATGTTGAAGGCGAAGGGGATCGCCGGGATCGCCCACCAATAGTTCACGGCGAGGTTCGAGACGTTGATCAGCGTTTCCGTCATCGGCGGCAGCGTGGTGCCGAAGTCGTCGAAGATCTTTTTGAACTGCGGCACGATCTTGATCATGATGAACGTGAGGATGCCCACGGCCACGCTCACGACCACCACGGGGTAGACCATCGCCCCCTTCACCTTGCGCTTGAGCGCCTCGGCCCGCTCCATGAACTCCGAGAGACGGCGGAGAATCACTTCGAGCGCACCGCCCGCCTCGCCGGCCCGGATCATGTTGACGTAGAGCCGGTCGAATGCCTTCGGGCTCTTGGCCAAGGCCTCCGAGAGCGTGGAGCCGCCCTCGATCTCGTCGCAGACGTCCTCGAGGCTGTATTTCAGACGGCCCGGCTTCTGCATGTCGGCCAGGATCTTCAGGCTCCGCAGGATCGGCAGGCCGGCGTCCTGGAGGATCGAGAGCTGCCGCGTGAAGAGCGTGAGATCTTTCCCCTTCACCTTGCCGAAGACGAACCCGCGCTTCTTCTTGGCGGCGGCGCTGCCGGGAGCCGCAGCGGCCTTCTTCACCTTGAGCTTCGTGACCATGTAGCCCATCGACCGGATCGTGGCCTGGGCTTCGGCCTCCGACGCGGCGTCGACCGTGTCCTTGATCGGTGCGCCGGTGGCGGCGTCGATGGCTTCGAACATGTATGTCGGCATGGCTGTCTCGGGCTCGCTGTGAGTCTTCTTCTTTGGTCAGATCTTCTTCGGTCAGGTCGTATGGGTCAGGATTCCAAACTCATTACGCTTCCAGGATCGTCTCGCGGATCACTTCCTCCGCCGTCGTCTGGCCGTCGTAGATGGCCACCATGCCGGAGTCGCGGAGCGTGATCATGCCGCCACGGCGGGCCACCTCGCGCAGCTCCTCGGTCGATGCATTGCGGACCACCATGTCGCGGAGCTCGTCGGTCATGATGAGCAGCTCGTAGAGCCCCACGCGGCCCTTGTAGCCGCTGTTGTGGCACTTCTCGCAGCCTTTGCCGCGGTAGAACTTCTTGCCCACGAGCTGGTCGCTCGTGATCTCCAGATCGGCCAGCACGTCGGCCCCGGGCGTCACCTCCTCCTTGCAGTTCTTGCAGACCCGGCGCACGAGCCGCTGGGCGAGGATCGCCTCGACGGTCGCCGTGATCAGAAACGGAGGCACCCCCATGTCGCGCAGCCGCGTGACCGTGGCCGGGGCATCGTTGGTGTGGAGCGTGGAAAACACCATGTGGCCCGTGAGCGCGGCCTGCACCGCGATCTCCGCCGTCTCCGTGTCGCGGATCTCGCCCACGAGGATGCGGTCGGGATCCTGCCGCAGGATCGCCCGCAGGCAGGCGGCGAACGTGTTGCCGATCTCCGTGTCGATCGGGCACTGCACGATCCCCTCGATGTCGTACTCCACCGGATCTTCTGTGGTGATGATCTTGTCTTCGATGTCGTTGAGCTCGGAGAGCGAGGAGTAGAGCGTGGTCGTCTTGCCCGAGCCCGTGGGGCCCGTCACCAGCACGATGCCGTTGGGCCGCTTGATGATCGTGCGAAACCGCCGCAGGATGTCGGCATCCATGCCGAGGTTGTCGAGGCTCAAGGACACCACGCCGCGGTCGAGCACCCGCATCACCACGCTCTCGCCGAAGAGCGTGGGGAGCACGCTCACACGGAGGTCGACCGGGTGGCCGCCCACCATCAGCTCGATGCGGCCGTCCTGCGGGAGCCGCCGCTCGGCGATGTCGAGGTTGGCCATCACCTTGATCCGCGTGGTGATCGCGAAGGCGAGGTGCTTCGGCGGCGGCACCATCTCCTGCAGCACGCCGTCGGCCTTCAGCCTGATCTGAAACTCGTGCTCGAAGGGCTCGAAGTGGATGTCGCTGGCGCCGTCGCGGATCGCCATCAGGAGCACCATGTTGAGCAGTTTGCGGACCGGCGCGCTCTCGGCAAGCGCCTCCACGCTCGTGAGGTCGTGCTTGTCGGAGTTGGCCGCCTCGGCCGCGGCCTCCAGCTCCTTGTCGCCCTCGAGCTTCTCCACGATCGACTCGACCGTGTCGGTCTTCGAGGAGTAGTACTTGTCGATCGCCTTCTGGATCTCGGGCTCCGTCGTCACCACGATCTTGATGTCGTAGCCCAGGAGCACGCGGAGCTCGTCGGCCACCTGGATCTTCTGCGGCTCCGCCGTGACGATCGTGAGCCGGTTGCCCTGCAGCTCCAGCGGCACCACGCGGTAGAGCTGCGCCATCGGCTCGCTGACGACGTCGAGCACCTCGGCCCGCAGGGGAGTCTCGCCCAGCGACACGTAGGTGGTGCCCCACTGCTCGGCGAGGGCCTCGACGAGCTGCTCCTCCGAGATCACGGCCATCGACACGCCCACGCGGCCGAGCAGCTCGCCGCCGCGCACGGCCTGCTCCTCGAGCATGGCGGCGAGCTGCTGCTCGTCGATCATGCCGAGGTCGATGAGAATCTGGCCGAGGCGTCGGAGTGCCATGGTGCGGTGCTGCGGGGGCTCGTGGTGTGCGGGCTGGTGGCGCGAGGGCTGGTGGCGCGAGGTCTAGTGGGCGGCCTTCTTGGCGAGCTCGGCGGGGTCTTCGAACACGCCCCGCTTCGCGTTGAGAATCCGGAGGTTGAGGTCGTCGGGCGCCTGCGACTTCGCCAGGGCGTCTTCCTCGGTGATCTTCTTCTCGCTCCAGAGCTTGAAGAGGTGGTCGTCGAGCAGCTGCATGCCGAGCTTGGCACCGGTCTGGATCGACGAGTTGATGCGGAAGGTCTTGTTTTCGCGGATCAGGTTGCCGATGGCGGGCGTCACGCGGAGGATCTCGTAGGCGGCCACGCGGCCGCCGCCGATCTTCGGGATCAGCGCCTGCGACACCACGCCGATGATCGCCGTGGAGAGCTGCGTGCGGACCTGCTCCTGCTGGTTCGACGGGAAGGCGTCGATGATGCGGTTGACCGTGCCCTGGGCGCTCGAGGTGTGGAGCGTGCCAAACACCACGTGGCCCGTCTCGGCGGCCGAGATGGCGGCCTCGATCGTCTCGAGGTCGCGGAGCTCGCCCACGAGGATGATGTCTGGGTCCTGACGCAGCGCCCGCCGCAGCGCCTCCGAGAAGCTCGTCACGTCGGAGCCGATCTCGCGCTGGTTCACCACGCTCTTCTTCGACGTGTGATAAAACTCGATCGGATCCTCGATCGTGATGATGTGGTGGCGGTGGGTTTCGTTGATGAAGTTGATGAGGCTCGCCAGCGTGGTGCTCTTGCCCGAGCCCGTCGGGCCCGTCACGAGGAACAGGCCGCGGGGCCGCTGCACCATCACCTTGCAGACCTCCGGCACGCCCAGCTGCTCGGGGGTGAGCATCGTCTTGGGGATCTGCCGGAGCACCATCGCGATCGAGCCCTTCTGCTTGAACACGCTCACGCGGAAGCGGGCCATGTCCTTGAAGGCGAAGCCGAAGTCGGTGCCCCCCTTCTCGGCCAGCTCCGCCTGACACCGCTCGGGTGTGATCGCCTTCATGAGGCCGTTGGTGTCGTCGGGCGTGAGCACCTTCGTGGCCTGCGGCATCATCGAGCCGCTCTGGCGGAACACCGGCGGCAGGCTCGCCGTGATGTGGATGTCGCTCACGCCCCCCTTGATCGCCGCCGTGAGGAGCTTGTCGATCTGCACCGTGCCCACGACGGCCCTGGGCATCGCGAAGGCGTCGGGCTGCTCGGCCGGACCGCCTCCGCCCCCGCCGCCATCGCGGGGCTCGTCCTGGACGTCGAGCTGGATGTCGCCATCGGTGCTTCCTCCGGATGCAGGGGCCCGGGCCGCAGGGCCCGCAGCCGCCGCGATCTCCTCAGCGGTGGCCGGCCGCATGACGAGCACCTTCGTGCCCTCGAGGTCGAGCAGCGCGGCACGATGCGGCCCGGCACCGCTCTGGAAGACAAACCCCTTGATGTCGGACCCTGGCGGCAGGATCGCCATCACCATCCCCTCGACGTCCTCGGGGGAGAGCGGCTTCGACTTCAGCGGCACCATCTTGTCGCTGATCTTCAGGACCGGCGGCTTGCCGCCGGACAGACGCACCTCAGAGGCCGAGTTCTTCTGGGCCACCTGGAGGAGATTGTCGACGTGGGTCTGGAGCGGCGAAGCCGTGCTCATGGTGATGCTACCGATCGTGGCGAAGAAGGGACGTGTTCCAAACGGAGCCTGCGAGGTCTTCCTGCTTGGTCTGGGGGCTTGGTTTGGGGGCTTGGTCTGGGGAAAAGTAAAGTGTGGACTATGGATTCAGGCCGCTGCGGACGCGGACGGGGGCAGAGAGCGACCCCCCCGGGCCGGCATCCGTGCTCGACGGCATCGCGGACGTACCGGCGCAGGCAGATACAGGCCCACCCGTGCGCACCGCCTTGTCGAAGACGTCCGGCCAGGGCCCCTGACAGCCGCCGATCGTCACCCGTATTATGCGCTCCGCAGTATGGAAAAGGAAAGCAACTGGCGGCCTGCGGCCGGGGTTTCCGCCAGCCCGAGCCGCGGCGGAAGGCCGCGGGGCAGCGGGCGGGCTCGCGATCGGGCAACAGTCGGCGGGCGGTCGGCCGGCGGTCGCGGAGGACGACCTCGATTCCGCCAAAAATGTGGTATCGTCAGGGGTGTGCAGGGGCGTCCGAGCCCCGGGCCATCGGCCTGCGGGCCGCAGGCCGGATTCCGCAGGGGCTTCGGGATCGACTGCATGGCTCCTCCGGGTTTGTGAGTCTGGGTTTGTGAGTCCTGGCTTGTGAGTTCAGGGTTACGAGTTCCGGTGTTTACGGGGCGGTTTTCGAGCATGGACGTCGTCAACCGCCGCGACACGGTGCCGTTCACCACCGTCGACGGCTCGACCATCCGCGAGCTGATGGCGCATCGCAATTCCGCGATCCGCCAGCAGAGCCTGGCCGAGGCCCGGCTGGCCCCCGGAGCCGCCACCACCCCCCACCACCATGCCGTGACCGAGGAGATCTACTACATCCTCTCGGGCACGGCGGTCATGACGGTCGGCCCCGATACCCGCGACGTGGGCCCCGGCGACGCGATCGCCATCCCCCCGGGACAGCGGCACACCATCCGCAACACCGGCGCCGACGACCTCGTGTTTCTCTGCACCTGCGCCCCCGGCTACGAACACGCCGACACCTTCCTCGACGCCGCCGCCAAGCCCTCTTCCTGACACCGTGCTGAAACCGGGCCCGCCCGCCGCTCCGCCATGGCCGCCACCGACGCCTTCTCCAAACTTCTGACGTCCCAGGGCATCATCAGCCCCGAGCAGCTGGCGGAGGCCTCGCGCGTCGCCGGGAACTCGGGCGCCCGGATGGCCGACGAGATCGTGAAGCTCGGCTACGCGCCGGCCGACAAGGTGATGGCGGCCCTCGCCAAGGCCTACCGGATGAAGCTCGTCGACCTCGCCGGCATGACCGTGCCGCAGGAGGTCGTCGCCCTGCTGCCCGAGAGCGTCGCCCGCGAAAACTCGATCTTCCCGATCACGGAGGTGGCCGGCACGCTGCGGCTGGTGACCTCCGACCCCACCGACCTCGAAACGCAGGAGAAGCTCCGCTTCATCCTCAACCGCGAGATCGAGATGTCGCTGGCCCCGCGGGCGCAGATCGTGGAGGCGATCAACCGCCACTACGGCCTCAGCGACGGCGAGAGTGCCGACTCGATGCTGCAGGAGTTCACCGACACGGCGATCGACTTCACGGAAACCGCCGTGGAGCAGGCCGCGGCGGCCCAGCAGAACGAGGACGAATCCGACGCGCCGGTCGTCAAGCTCGTGAGCCTGATCATCACCGAGGCGGTGCAGCTGAAGGCCAGCGACATCCACATCGAGCCCTTCGAGCACCGCGTGCGGATCCGCTACCGGATCGACGGCCGCCTCGTCGAGCGCGACAACCCGCCGCGCCGGCTGCTCGGCGCCCTCCTCTCCCGCATCAAGATCCTCTCCAAGCTCGACATCGCCGAGCGGCGGCGGCCCCAGGACGGCCGCATCAAGCTCATCGCCGACGGCAAGGACTACGACCTGCGCGTGAGCGTGCTCCCCACCAACCACGGCCAGTCGGTCGTGATGCGGGTGCTCGACAAAGACGCCATCCGCGTCGGCGTGCGGCAGCTGGGGCTCTCGGAGAACGACTTCCGGCAGTTCAAGAACCTGATCCGCCGGCCCAACGGCATCATCCTCGTGACCGGCCCCACGGGCTCGGGCAAGACGACGACGCTCTACGCCTGCCTCAACGAGCTCAACAAGCCCGACACGAAGATCATCACCGCCGAGGATCCGGTCGAGTACTACCTCAAGGGAATCAACCAGGTCGAGATCAAGCACCAGATCGGCCTCGACTTCGCCCGCGTCATCCGCGCGATGCTGCGGCAGGCGCCCAACGTGATCCTCGTGGGCGAGATGCGCGACACCGAGACGGCCCAGATGGGCATCCAGGCCTCGCTCACGGGCCATCTTGTGTTCAGCACGCTGCACACCAACGACGCCCCCAGCGCCATCACCCGCATGATCGACATGGGCGTGCCCGCCTACCTCGTGGCCTCCAGCGTCGTGGCGGTGCTGGCGCAGCGGCTCGTACGGGTGATCTGCCCGCGGTGCAAGCAGCCCCACACGCCGCTCGACTCGCAGCTCGAGCAGGCCGGCATCACGCCGGAGCAGATGAAGACGGCCACCTTCATGAAGGGCCGCGGCTGCGTCAACTGCCAGAAGTCGGGCTACAAGGGCCGCCTTGGCATCTTCGAGCTGATGGTGATGAACAACAAGATCCGCGAACTGGCGTTCCAGGGCGCGGCCACCACCGACATCCGCCGGGCCGCCGTCTCCACCGGCATGACGATGATGTACGACGACGGCATCAATAAGGCCCTGCGCGGCGTCACCTCGCTCGAGGAGGTGTTCCGCGTGTCGAAGAAGGCCGAGTGAGCACGGGTAGAAGACGCGGCAGCCGGGGCCGCCTCGGCTGATCCCAAGAACCGCGCAACGCTGCATCGCTGCGCCAGGGCGCGGAAGGGGTTGCCCATGCCCCGAGAGCCGGCGTGAGCTGACAAGCGGAGCCTGGAGGGCGGAGCGCAGTCAGGTTCGAGTGAGCGGAGGGCAGGATGCCCGGAGCGAACGTCCGGCGACGGGGCATGGGCAACCCCGCCGCAGAAGCATCAGCTGGTGGTCACCGGCCGCCGCCAGAAGTGGAGCACCGCCGGCGGCACCTCGCGGTTCGTCCACGCCGCCGCCTCCGGCAGGGCCGTCGCGTCGAACGACGTGTCGGACTCCGCCACGATGGTGCTGCCGGAGGGCGCCGCGGCCATGAACGCCGCGATGAGCCCGCAGAGCTCGTCGCGGCTGTCCGAGAAGAACGACCACGGGGGCGACACGAACACGATCCAGGGCGCCGTCGTCAGCAGTGGCGGCATCCTCTTCGCCCACAGGAGCACGTCGCCCGGCCGCACCTCCACCCGCTGCTCGAGGCCGAGCCCGCGGGCACTTTTCCGCAGGGAGTCGGCCGTGGGGAAGTGCCGCTCGCCCAGCACGGCCGTCGCCGCGCCGCGGCTGAGCGCCTCGAACGCGAGGGCGCCCGTGCCGGCGAAAAGGTCGATGGCCACCGCGCCGCGGACGTCCGTTCCCAGGAGGTCGAAGAGGCTCTCGCGGACGCGGTCCTTCATCGGCCGGGTGCGGCCGGTGGGGTCGAACTCGATCCAGCGGCCCCGCAGGTCGCCGCCGATGATGCGCGTGCGGCCGGCGGGCTCGTCGGCGGTCGCGGGGGGCTGTGTGCGGTCGGTGCGCGGCCGCTTGCGGGCCATGGGGGCGTTTCCAGGGAGGCGGGGAAACGTGCTATCGTAACAGGACGAGAACGACGCTTCCTCAAGGGCAGGAGACGAGCCGATGGGCGTGGGCTGCATGCGAGTGTTCGCCGCGGGCTGGATGGTGGCGCTGGCCGCCGCGGCCTGCCAGGCGCAGGTGCCGGTGGTCGAGGCCCGGCCGGATTCGGCCAAGGCGCGGACCGAATTCGAGGCGGCCCGGAAGCAGGAGAAGGAGCTCATCGGCGAACTGACCGTGCTGCAGGCCGAATTCCAGCAGCCGAGCGCCGACAGGCGGGCGATCGCCGAGAAGTTCGAGAAGGCCCGGGCGAAGATCCCGGCCACGAAGGAGCGGCTGGAGACGGCCGTCTTCGCCCTGGCGCTGGCCGAGCCGAAGGACCAGCTGGCCCGCGACATCTGCGGCGCGGTGATCGACTCGCGGCGTCGAGGGGAGGATTACGTGGCCGTGCTCGAGCTGTCGACGCTGCTCGACAAGGCGGGCGCCGCAGACCATCGAATCGACATGATGGCGTCGCAGGCCGCGATGAACCTCTCCCGGCTCGACGAGGCCGCCGCCTGGCTGGTGAAGGCCGGCGAGCAGGGGGGCGACAAGGCCAGTGTCGCCGAGCTCGAGAAGGCCATCGACGCCGAGCGGCCGAAGGTCGACGCCGAGATGGCCAAGCGGAAGGCCGACGCCGAGGCCGACGACCGCCCGCGGGTGAAGATCACGACGAGCAAGGGCCCGATCGTGGTGGAGCTCTTCGAGGAGGAGGCGCCCAATGCCGTGGCCAACTTCATCAGCCTGGTCGAGAAGGGCTTCTACGACGGCACGCCGTTCCACCGGGTGATCGGCGGCTTCATGGCCCAGGGTGGCGATCCCACCGGCACGGGCACCGGCGGCCCGGGCCACATGATCGACTGTGAATGCGAGCTGCCCAACGCCCGCAAGCACTTCCTCGGCTCGCTGTCGATGGCGCACGCCGGCAAGAACACCGGCGGCTCGCAGTTCTTCCTGACGTTCCGCCCGACGGAGCACCTCGACGGCAAGCACACGGTGTTTGGCCGGGTGATCGAGGGGATCGAGGTGCTGCCCAAGCTCACCCGTACGCAGGACGCCCAGGGCCTGCCCATCGAGGGCGTGAAGCGAGACGAGATCGTGAAGGCGGAGGTGCTGCGGAAGCGGAACCACCCCTACGTTCCCCAGACCAGGCCCGACGGCAAGAAGGGATAGTGCGATGACGTTGAAGCATCCCGCCCAGTTCGTGCGGACGGTCGGCCGCAGCGCAGCCCCGCTTTCGATCCTGCTCGTCGCCGGCCTGCTCGTCGCCGCCGATCCGAAGCCGACCGCCCCCAAAGGAGCCCCGCCGATGCCCGCAGAATCGACCGACGCCGATCCGCAAAACCCCGCGACGCTCGGCCGGGTGCCCGACGACAAGCTGCCCGCCACCGACAAGGAATGGCAGGAGCGGCTCACGCCGGAGCAGTTCCAGGTTGCGCGGAAGAAAGGCACCGAGCGGGCGTTCAGCGGCAAGTATTGGAACACGAAGACGCCCGGCACCTACCGCTGCATCTGCTGCGGCGAGCCGCTCTTCAAGTCGGGCGAAAAGTTCGACAGCGGCTGCGGCTGGCCGAGCTTCACGGCGCCGATCGACGGCGTGAAGGGGAAGACGATCGCCGAGCACGAAGACCGCTCGCTCGCCGGCCTGCCGGGCTTCGGCATCCGCACGGAGGTGACCTGCCGCCGCTGCGGCGCCCACCTGGGCCACGTCTTCAACGACGGCCCGCCGCCGACCGGCCTGCGCTACTGCATCAACTCCGCCTCGATCGTGCTCGAGCCGGTCAAGGCCGCCGACGCCCAGGCCGAGCCGAAGAAGTAGGGGGAGTCTGGGGGCCGGCATTGCGTCCCTAGGCGCGGCCCGGCTTCGAACCGCCCGCACCCCGTCGCCGGACGTTCACTTCGGCCCTCCAGGCCTCCGCTCACTCGAAGCTGACTGCGCTTCGCCATCCATGGCTGCGCTTGTCAGCTCACGCCGGCTCTCGGGGCACGGGCGGTCCGAAGCCTCCCGTAGCGTGAGCCAGTGAGCGATTGTTGGAGGGAGGCCTGGGGCAACCCCGGCCCTCGAGCGGGCTGGGGGAGCAAGCGCAGCCCGGAGGGCGAAGCGCAGCGGACACGCAGTGAGCGAAGGACACGATGTCCGCAGCGAACGTCCGAGCGAGGGCCGGGGTTGCCCCGGGCCGGTTGGGCGAGTTGGTTACTCTGCGGTCACGATATTTCCGCGCTTGTGATGCTAAACGGGCTCACTTCTGCGGGCCGAGGAGCCAGGCGAGCAGACCCTTTTGCACGTGCATGCGGTTGGCCGCCTCCTCCACCACCACGCTCTGCGGGCCGTCGATCACCGAGTCGGTGACCTCCTCGCCCCGCCGCGCCGGCAGGCAGTGCATGAAGAGTGCGTTGGGGCAGTGATGCATCAATTCGTCGTTGACCTGGTAGGGCCGCAGGTCGGCCAGCCGCCGGGCCCGCTCTTGTTCCTGCCCCATGCTCGTCCAGACGTCGGTGTAGACGACCGCCGCCCCCTTCACGGCCGCGACCGGATCGGTGGTCTCCACGATGTCGGCCTGCGGCACGACCGACCGCAGGTGGGCGCGAAACGATTCGTCGAACTGGTAGGCCTCCGGGGCCGCCAGCACGAACCGCATGCCCAGCAGGCCGCAGAGCATCGCCAGGGAACGGGCCACGTTGTTGCCGTCGCCCACGAAGGTGAACGTCAGGCCGGCGACGCGGCCGACGTGCCGCCGCAGCGTGTAGACGTCGGCCAACGCCTGGCAGGGGTGGCAGTAGTCGGACAGGCCGTTGATCACCGGCACGCTCGCCGCGGCCGCGAGCTGCTCGATCGTGGAGTGGGACTTCGACCGGCAGACGATCACGTCGACATACTCGCTGAGCACGCGGCCAAAGTCGGCGACGCTCTCACGCGACGACGAGAAGCCGGCGTCGTCACCGAGGAACAGGCTCGAGCCGCCCAGGTGCACCATCGCCGCCTCGAAGCTCACCCGCGTGCGCAGGCTCGGCTTCTCGAACAGGAGCGCCAGCACGCGGCCCGGCAGGAGGGCGTCGCGGCGGCCCGCCTCGTACTTTTCCTCGAGGTCGTGCGAGACCGCGAACACTGCCTCGACCTCGTGCGCCGTGAGGTCCTCGGGAACGATCAGGTGACGCATGGCTGTGGTGGGCATGGGGTCAGGACCGGGCGGCCACCTCGACGATGGCCTCGGCGAGCCGGTCGCAGCCGTCGTGCACCTCGTCCGCCGAGAGGGTCATCGCCGGCAAGAGCCGGATCACCCTGCCCTGCGTGCAGTTCACGAGCAGCCGCTTCTCGAGGCACGACTGCACGACGGCGGCGCCGTCGATCGACAGTTCCACGCCGATCATCATGCCCAGCACGCGCACGTCGCGGACGGCGTCGCAGCGGGACTTCAGCTCCGTCAGCCGCTCGCGGAAGATTGCGGCGGTGCGGTCGACGTTTGCGAGCAGGCCCTGGTCCTCGATCATGTGGATCGCCGCGATGCCGGCCGCCGCGGCGATCGGATTGCCGCCGAACGTGGCCGCGTGCATCCCCGGCCGCAGGTGCTTTGCGAGCTCCACGGTGGTGAGCATCGCGCCGCCGGCGACGCCCGCGCAGAGACTCTTGGCCAGCGTCATCACGTCGGGCGTGACGCCGAAGTGCTGGTGGCCGAACCAGCGGCCCGTGCGGCCGCAGCCGCACTGCACCTCGTCGAAGACCAGCAGCAGGTCGCGCTCGTCGGCGATCCGCCGCAGCCCCTGCAGAAAGCCCTCAGGCGCGGGCACCACGCCCCCCTCGCCGAGGATCGGCTCCACGAGGATGCCGCCGGTGTGCTCGTCGACGAGCTTCTCGACGGCGGCGAGATCGCCGTGCGGGGCGAATTGGAAGCCGGCCACCATCGGCCCGAGCCCCTCGTGATACTTCGGCTGCGCCGTGGCCGATACGCTCCCCATCGTGCGGCCGTGGAAGCCGCCCTGGAACGTGATGATCTTGTAACGCTTGCCGTCGGTCCGCAGCCGCACGAGCTTGATCGCCGCCTCGTTGGCCTCGGTGCCCGAGTTGCAGAAGAAGGCCTGGCCGCCGAACGACCGTTCCGAGAGCAGGCGGGCCCACTCCCCCTGCGGCTCCGTGTACCACGTGTTGGGCACGTGGATCAGCGTCGCCATCTGCTTCTGCACGGCCTGCACGACCGGCTCCGGGCAGTGGCCGAGCAGGTTGCAGCCCCAGCCGGGGAAGAGGTCGAGGTATTCCGTCCCTTCGGCGTCCCACACCCGCGAGCCCTCGCCGCGGACGAGGCACACCGGAAACCGCCTGTAGTTCGGGACGACGTAGCGGTCGAACACGTCGATCACCGCCTGCGTCTTCGGGCCCGCGGCGGCGGGGGAGGCATCGAGGGTGGCCATGGATGAATCCTCGCGGAGAGGAGGGAAGGGGACGGGACGACGCTAGCGGCCAATGGCCGCGGCCTGACTGGAGCGGGTCGACAGGGCCACGGCGTCGTCGCGGATCAACTCCGTGCCGACGCCGCTGGTGGTGTAGATCTCGAGCAGCAGCGAGTGCCGCAGCCGGCCGTCGATGATGTGGATCTTCTTCACGCCCTGCTCGAGCGTCGTCAGGCAGCCCTCGATCTTGGGGATCATGCCGGCGGAGATCGTGCCGTCGACGATCAGGCGGCGGGCCTCCGTGGCGGTGAGGGAGTGGACCAGGCTGTCGGGATCGTTGACTTCGCGGAGCACGCCGGGGATGTCGCTGAGCACCACCAGCTTCTCCGCGCCGATCGCGGCCGCGACCGCCGTGGCGGCGGTGTCGGCGTTGACGTTGAGCTTCTCGCCGTCGGGGCCGACCGCCATCGACGGGATCACCGGCACCTGTCCGGCGTAGGTGAGGTTGTCGATCGTGAGCCTGTCGACCCGCGTCACCTCGCCGACGTGGCCCAGGTCCACGGGACGGCCGTCGGCATCGGCCAGCGCGAGCTTCTCGCCGAAGAGCACGTTGGTCGACAGGAAGTTGAGCGAGACGGCGCGGCCGCCGTACTCCTCGATCTTCGCGGCCAGCTCGTGGTTGAGCTCGGTGGCGAGCACCTTCTCCACGATCCGGAGCGTCGCCTCGTCGGTGTAGCGGCGGCCCTGCACGAACCGCGGCTGGATGCCGGCGTTGTCCATGGCGCGGCTGATCGCCTTGCCGCCGCCGTGCACGACCACCACCCGCATGCCGAGCGTCGACATGAAGACGATGTCGAGCAGCAGGTGCCGCAGCGAGTCGGGGTGCTCCACGACACTCCCGCCGAGCTTGATGACGGTGGTGGTGTCGCGAAACTTGCGGATCCAGCCGAGCGCCTCGATGAGCGTGTCGGCCTTCTGGATGGCCTGCTTCTGCGCCTTGCTGATCGGAGGGGTGCTGGCCACGTCGCGGAGGATCCTTGCGGGGCGCGGCCCGTGGGGCCGTGGGGGAAACCCGGCATTTTACCAAGCCGGCCGTTCCGGAAAACACCCGGGTTTCCACCCGCTTTTGGGCCGGACGGCCCAAGGGTGTCCGGCCGACACGAACAGGCGGAAAACGCGGAGTAGACTTCGGTCAGGCCCCGCGGCAGCCTCGCTGCCCGCCCTCGTGGTGCGGCCTTCCGGAGCCCCCCACACGGCGATTTCATGAAGCGGGCGCTCATCATCGGCATCTCCGGCCAGGACGGTGCGTATCTCTCGCGGCTGCTCCTGGAGAAGGGCTACGAGGTGCACGGCAGCTCGCGGGACCACCAGACCGCGTCGTTTCCCAACCTGCGGCGGCTCGGCGTCCGGGAACGCGTGAACCTCCACTCGGCGATGCCCGCCGACTTCAGCAGCGTGATGTCGCTCCTGCAGCGGCTGCAGGTCGACGAGATCTACAACCTCTCCGGGCAGAGCTCTGTGGCGGAGTCGTTCCGGCATCCGCTGGAGACGTTCGACAGCATCACCGTCGCCACGATGAACCTGCTCGAGTGCCTGCGGCTGCTGGGCCGGCCCGTGCGGTTCTACAATGCCGGGTCGAGCGAGGTGTTCGGCAACACCACGAAGCCCGCCGACGAGTCGACGCGATTCAACCCGCGCAGCCCCTACGGGATCGCCAAGGTCGCCGCCCATCACGCCGTGGCGAACTACCGCGAGGCCTACGGGCTCTTCGCCTCGACGGGCATCCTCTTCAACCACGAATCGCCGCTGCGGCCCCCGCACTTCGTCACGCAAAAGATCGTGTCGGCCGCGGTGCGGATCGCCGACGGCTCGCCCGAGCGGCTGGGACTCGGCAACGTCGACATCAGCCGCGACTGGGGCTGGGCCCCGGAGTACGTGGAGGCGATGTGGCGGATCCTGCAGCACGACCGGCCGGATGATTTCGTCGTGGCCACGGGCCGCAGCCATTCGCTGCGGGAATTCGTCGACCGCACGTTTGCCGCGGTGGGGATCGCCGCCCGCGACCACGTCGACACCGACCCGGGCCTGATCCGCCCCACCGACATCAGCGTGAGCGCCGCCAACCCGGCCAAGGCCCGAGCCGAACTGGGCTGGCAGGCCACCTGCGACCTCGAAGGTGTCGTCCAGCACCTCGTGGCGGCCGCCCGCGGCAGGAGCGCCGCGTGACCGGGCACGCAGCCGAGAAAGCCCCCGAAGGTTCTCCCGTGACGTGCCTCACCCGCATGCGGCGACACTCGATGCTTTTTCAAGTAATGTGATCCGAATATGACACTTCCGGGCCTTTTGAGCATGCTGAAAGCGGCAGTCAAAGCGATTGTTCCGAAGCCGATTTTGCGATGGCGATCGAGGCGACTCGCAGCCAAGTTCCTTGCCGCGCGGCAGCGTGCGCTCGACGCGGAATTCGCTGGAATGCCCGCGAGTGCGGTGTTCTCAACGGTCTATACATCGCATGCATGGGGGGGCGGTGGCTCCGGCGATTTCTACTCGGGCTCCGGATCTCACAGTCCCGAGATCGTTCATCGCTACATTGAAGCGGTCGGCTGCTTTCTCGCTGCGATGCCAGACAAACTCGACGTAGTTGATCTTGGGTGCGGTGACTTTAACGTGGGGCGCCAGTTGCGGAGGCAGTGCGCACGCTATGTCGCTTGTGACGTGGTGCCGGAACTCATCAAGCGAAACCAAGGCATTTTCGCAGGCCTTGGCGTCGAGTTTGTCGTGTTGGAGATGGCCGAAGACCCTCTTCCCGATGGAGAAGTGGTTTTTATCCGGCAGGTTCTCCAGCACTTGGACAATGCGCGGATATCCCGGCTTGTCAAAAAGTTGCCGCAATACAAGCTCCTCGTACTGACCGAGCATCTTCCGGCGACTGGGACGTTTCGTCCAAATGTGGATAAGCAAGTCGGTGCCGGTACTCGATTGGCACTGTCCAGCGGAGTTGTTTTGACTGCTCCCCCGTTCAACCTGCAAGTCAAGTCGCAGCACGTCATTTGTGAGGTGCCGGAAGGCCTAGGTGTCATCCGGACTATCGCGATGCAGTTGTGCTGACAGAAACTGCCTGGAAAGAACGTTTCGAATGACGATGGGGAAAACCCGGGCGATCCTGGTGTTCACATCACGCGGATGAAGAACGGCACGACTCGGATGGCCTACAAGGCAGAGCACGCGGTGGATCCGGAGAGCGGCCTGCTCGTCTCTGCCGACAGGCAAGATGTGAGCCGGATGGTTCCATCTGCGGAGAGCACGTGATGACGATCGTCGCGAGAATCAGGCGTCGGCTGGGCCTGCTGTTGAGGGTGATGCGATACGGCAACGCCGCCCTGAGGGTCGCTCCGATCGATCCATACGACAATGGGCGTCGCATAGCGATGACGCTGCGGTGCCGCGACAGCGACCCGATCCCCAAGGTGCCGCGGGCCGGCGAGGTGATCGAGCACGACGGCCGGCGGGTGCAGGTGATGCACGAGGGCACGCTCGTGGAGGCAGGGGGCTACTGCGGCGACTGGATGGAGCAGATCATCCGCGGGCTGAAGGGGCACCATGAGCCGCAGGAGGAGCTCCTCTTCCACCACCTCGTGCGGCACTGCAGGCCCGGGACGACGATCGTGGAGGTCGGAGCCTTCTGGGCCTACTACACCAATTGGTACCTGGGCGTGGTCGCCGGCTCGAACGCCGTGTGCGTGGAGCCCGACGTCAACAACATGGCCTGCGGCGAGCGGAACCTGGTGCTCAACAGGAGGTCGGCCACCTGGATCAATGCTTGCGTGGGCCGCGAGCACGCCGCCGCGGTGACCATCCGGCGGGAGTCGGACGGAGCCGCCGTCGCGGTGCCGCGCCACTCGTTGGACAGCCTGCTGGATCTGATCGGCCGCCGGCCGGTCGAGATGCTGCACATAGACTGTCAGGGCGGCGAACTGCCGCTCCTCGAGTCATGCGGCCGGGCCGTCCGGGAGGGACTGCTGCGGTTCGTCGTGGTCTCGACGCATCATGCCTCGATCAGCGGGACGCCGACGACGCACCAGGAGTGCCTGCGGGAGCTGGAGACTCTCGGCGCGACGATCCTCTGCGAGCACACGGTCGAGGAATCGTTCAGCGGTGATGGGCTGATCGTGGCGAGCTTCCTCAGCGCCGATGCGGCGATCGAGATGCCGGTGATCAGCCGCAACACTACCGGGGAGTCGCAATTCGGGAGGCCCGGGACCGGAGCGGGCGATCAACGCGTCGTGCTGGCACATGCCGACAACGGGCCGATGATCGTGTTCGAGCGCGACACAATCATCGGCCGCATGCTCCGTGAGCGGGGGGCCTTCGACGAGGGGAGCGTCGCCGACGTCGTGCGATTCTTGCGGCGCAGGTACGGATTTCGTCCACGGATCTTCGTGGACGTGGGCGCCAACATCGGCACCCATCTCCTGCGAGCGTTGCGCGACGGCATGTTCGCGCACGGTGTCGGCGTGGAGATGGACCAGGACAATTTCAAGCTCCTCACGTGCAACGTGACCCTCAATGAGTGCCAGGGCCGGGCGCGGCTGTTCAACGTCGCGGTGTCCGACACCATCGGTGCCGCCGAGATAGAGTTTGCGGGAGACAACCACGGGGATCACCGCTTGAAAATGGCGGCCGACGGTCTGGCGGACGACTGCGGCGAATCGCGGCGTGCGACGCGGGCCATCTCCGTCACGACCCTCGACGCCGTGGAAGCCGAGTGCGGCGTGACGTTCGACGACAGCACGCTCATCTGGATCGACACGCAGGGGCACGAAGGACACGTCCTTGCCGGCGCCGATCGGATCCTCGCCCGTGATCCGCGGCCGTTCGTGGTCCTCGAGTTCTGGCCCTATGGAGTCGAGCGGTGCGGCGGCCGAGAGCGACTGTTTCGGTTTCTGCGGCGGTGCCGGGCCGTGCACGACATGCAATCCCCCGGCTGGGAATCGCTGCCGCCGCTGGGACCCGTGGAGATCGAATCGCTCTACGACCGCGCGCTGGCGACGAGGGGCTGGGAACGGCTCGCACACCGCGATCTGCTCTGCATCCCGTGAGGCCATCAGCCGCAGCGACGATCGCCGCGGACCATGATGCGGGCGGCGTTGTCGTAGTACCAGCGGAAGTGGCGGCGCACGTCCTTCACGAGAGGTCCCGCTTCCGTCCGGTAGCTGTCGAGCGTGCGGTTGCGGCTCGGGCCGACGTTGAGTCGCTGAAGCGGCGCGGGGGCCGCGATGCGGAATTCCCGACAGACGTCGGCGAGCCCGGCATCGAGATGCGCGAAATCGATGAGCCTCGTCGTCTGCCAGGCCGGCCCGTAGGCATCGAAAAAGACCTCGTACTTCAGAAGATTCCGGTCGATGACTGCGGCGCGAACGAATTCTGGGAACGTTCCCCTGCGGGCGAGCAACATGAATTGAGAGCCCGGCTCCGTCTCGAACGGATAGTGCCGCCAATACTCGAAGAGCGACACGATGGTCTCGAACGGCTCGCGCATCACCCCGATGATCCGGGTCGGACAGTGGGTGACGAGCATGCCGGCACCCAGCCGTCGCGCGGTTCGTGCGAGCAGCCTGCCGGTGCGATTGCAAAACCCCTGGGCAGGGGCGGTGGCGCGACCGAGTCGCACTAGCGAAGCCCGTACCGGGAGGTGGCTGATGGAATACTGCTCGGGAGGCTCCACGAATGCAGCATCGGGAAACACCGATCGAAACCATGCGACGAGGGAGTGCCCCCCCGTTTTCGGATAGTGGGCGAAGCCAATGTCGTGATTGCGGCTGTAGAGCATCAGCAACGCCAGCGAGCGATGATCTCGAAGCGATCGTCCCGCTGCCACCCGCCGGCGAATCGCGCGGAGGGGGCTCAGCGGGCTGGGTATACTTTTCCAGAACGCCGCAGGGTTCCCGCGGCGTCGACGCCCCGGCGGTCCACCGCACTGCCAGACCACGGGCCGAAGCTTTCATCACCGTAAGATTCGCGGCGGCCCATGTCATCCCCCTCGTTTGTCTCCTATGCCCAGAACCTCGAGGACATCGTCCTCTGGAGGGGACTGCGGCACATCACGCGTGGCTGCTACATCGACGTTGGCGCGTGCGATCCGCTGTCCGAATCGGTCAGCCGAGGCTTTTACGAGCAGGGCTGGCGGGGCGTGCACTTCGAGCCGAATCCGGTGTTCGCCGAGAGGCTCCGGCAGGATCGACCGGACGAGACCGTGCACGAGGTCGCCGTCTCGGACGCCGAGGGCACGCTGCGATTCGCCATGATGCACGACGTCGGGCTGAGCACCGGGGCGTCGGAATACCTGGACGAATACCGCACTGCAGGCCGGGTGGCCGAGGAGCGGGATGTCCCGATGACGACGCTCGCCAAGGCCTGTGCCGGCCTGGCAGGCCGGGACGTCCACTGGATGAAGATCGACGTGGAGGGGATGGAGGAGCGGGTGCTGCGCGGCTGGGATGCCCGCACGTTGCGGCCCTGGGTCGTTCTGGTCGAGGCGACGCGGCCCGCTTCCACCGAACCGGCCCACCACGCCTGGGACGGTCTGCTCGTCGACGCCGGCTATCGCTTCGTGCTCTTCGACGGACTGAACCGGTTCTATGTCGCCGATGAGCATCCTGAGCTGATGGGACCGCTGTCGGTCTCCGCCAACATCCACGACATCCTCGCGGGCTGCGGGATCGACAGGTCGAGCCCGTTCGCGTCGCGGGCCGCGGCACAGGTTTCGGCGCTCTACGAGTCGAGCCGCACCTGGCAGCTCACGCGGCCGCTGCGACGCCTGGTCTCCGTCCTCTCGCGGAGCGGATCGGGCCATCGCTGACTCCGTCGGCGTGTGGAGGCCGCAGGGCGGCGCCCCCCGCGATGCACGGCACGGCCTCATCTTCGGGCATGCCGCTCAGACCGCCAGGCACGACTGCGATTCATCGGCTTGGACGCCGCCACAGTCCCGATCACATAATGCATGCACCTTTGATTTTCAGAATTTCCCCGTGCGTCGGACACGATGGCTCGATGGTTTGATATTTCCGATCTCGTTCACTGGACCGGTCAGCCCACCGGCATTCAGAGGGTCGTGTACGAGCTCGGCCGACGATTCGCTCGTGACGGGCAGACTCGTTTTTTCGCGCACACGAGTCCTGGTGTGTTCGAAGAGGTTCCGTTCACGCATCCCTTCGCGCGCACGCTCGACAGCAACGCCGCTCGCCCGGCGGTGCCATCGGCCAAAGCCTTGCTGCGGGCGATCATCCCCGGGCCGGTGCGCCGCCTCCGGGCGTCGCTGCACGACTATCGACGTGCCCACGCGACACAGTCCGCTTCACAAAAGACGACGATCTGCAGGCACCCCTTCGGCCCCGCCGATGCCGTCATGCTGACCGGATCGAGTTGGTCACACGATTTTCTCGCACACTTCTCCACGATCAAGCCGCGTGCAGGACTCCAGGTCGCTTCCGTCCTCTACGACTTGATCCCGCTCACATTCCCCCACTTCTTCGTGGCGGGCTTCGCGGAGCAGTATGAGACATGGGCGAGGCGACACTTTGATACGGCAGATTGTCTCTTATGCATCTCGAGCAACACCCGCGCGGATGCAGAAGACTTTGAGCGAGTCAATCGCCTCCCACAGAAGCCAAAGCGTGTCTTTCGCCTGGGCGACGAGGTTCGCGATGGCCCGCCGGCGTCCCCACGACCGGTGAGCCTCATCGCAGCCGGAACGTACGTCCTGAACGTCGGCACCGTCGAGGTGCGAAAAAACCATGTGGTGCTGTACAGGGCCTGGCTGCACGCCCTCGCGCACGGCCTCGAGATGCCCCACCTGGTCATCGTCGGCAGGATCGGCTGGCTTGCGCAGGACATCGCTTACCAGATGCGAAACGACCCGCGAGTCAAGGAGCGCATCCACATCCTCACCGACGTTGACGACGCACAACTCGATTGGCTCTATCGCCACTGCGCATTCACGGTCTACCCGTCGTTTTACGAAGGGTGGGGGCTTCCCATCGCCGAGTCGCTGGCAGCGGGCAAGCTCTGCGTTGCGAGTGCGACGTCGTCGATGCCCGAGGTGGGTGGAGAGTTGGCGGCGTACGCTGATCCGCTTTCTGCAGAGGATTACGCACGAACGATCAGCGATCTCTGGACGAACCCGGAAAGGCGTGTTGCCATGGAAGACCGCATCCGCGCCGAGTACCGGCCGGTATCCTGGGACGAGACCTCCAGGCAGGTCGTTGCTGCGGTCGACGAGCTGACGGTTGGAGGCGGCGAGCGGTGACACCGTCGCCGCCCACTCCGTGGGGCATGATGCGGCGGCGCCGCCGGTGCCGTTTGCGGCGGTCACGTCACGAGGAGACGACCTCGGCGAACGTGCCCGACTGCACGACGCGGCCGCCGTCGAGCCGGTAGAGGACGTCGCAGTCGGCGACCGTCGAGAGCCGGTGGGCGACGATGAGCAGGGTCTTGGTGCCGTGGAGCGAGTTGACGGCGGCCATCACTTCCTTCTCCGTGGCGTCGTCGAGGCTGCTCGTGGCCTCGTCGAGCACGAGCACCTGTGGGTCGTGATAGAGCGCGCGGGCGATGCCGATCCGCTGCCGCTGGCCGCCCGAGAGCCTCGTGCCCCGCTCGCCCACGAGCGTGTCGAGTCCGTTCGGCAGGCTGGCGACGAACTCGTCGAGCCTGGCGGCCGTGAGCGCCCGGCGCACGGCCGCGTCGTCGATGAGCTCGTCCGGCAGCCCGAACGCGACGTTGCGACGGATCGTGTCGTCGCCGAGATAGATGCTCTGCGGCACGTAGCCGATGAGCATCTGCCAGCCGCGCAGGTCGCCGTGGATGTCGACGCCGTCGACGGTCGTCCTGCCGGACGTCGGGGGAAGCAGGCCGAGGATGACATCGACGAGCGTGCTCTTCCCGGCGCCGCTGCCGCCGATGAGGCCCACGGAGGCGCAGCGCGGGATGCGGATGCTGACGCGGTCGAGCGCGGGCTGCCGCCGCTCCTCGTAGCGGAACGTGACGTCCTCGAGCGCGATCGCGTCACAAAAGGGCAGCGGCGCCACATGCTCGGGCGGCAGCACGGCCGCCCCCGCCGAGAGCTGTTCGTGAAGCCGCTGGATCATGGCGGTCGAGAAGGAGAGCTGCTGGAACGACGACGACATCCTGTTGAGCGACGGCAGCAGGCGAAACGCCGCCGTCGCGAAGAGGCCCAGCGTCGGCACGAGCGCCGAGGTCGGCCGGCCCTCCCAGAGCAGGACGGCGGTGAGCAGGCACAACGCTGTGATCGCCAGCAACTCGAACCACAGCCTCGGCACCTGGGAGACGAACAGGTTTCGCGCGAGCAATTTCGCGACAAAGTCGGCATGGCCCTGGAAGCGGCGGAGGAAGTGCCGCTCGCGGCCCAGCACCTTGGCCTCCTTGAGACCGCCGAGCCCCTGCTGCAGCTGCTGCAGCGCCAGCGTGGAATGCTCGACGCGCGCCGCCCCCCAGCGCCGCGTGCGGCCGCGCGTGATCCACTCGAACAGCGCCGCGGCGAGGAGGAACAGTCCCGCCACGACGAGCGTTCCCAGGGGCTCGATCCACAGCAGGAGCGCGACGATCCCCACCATCACCAGCAGCTCCGACAGGGTGGCGATCGCCAGGGAGCAGACTCCCGCGAACCCCTGCACTTCGGCGACCTGCTGGATCATCCGGGCCGAGTTGTGCCGCAGGTGCAACGTCCAGGGCTGTGCGAGGTATGTCGCAAAGAGCTGCCGGCCCAGGCTCGCCTGCAGCGCGGCGACGAACCGCGCCTGCCAGTAGGCGGCGACGAGCAGGTAGAGGATCTTCACGGCGTAGATGCCGAGCAGGGCGAGCAGGCCCGCGAGGATCCAGCGACCGTCGCCCGCGGGGCTGATCCGCGGCAGCCGGGCGTCGACAGCCGGCGGCAGCGCCGCGGCGTCGCCGACCAGCAGCCGCAGCGCCGGCACCACGACGCCGATGCCGAGCACCTCCAGTGCCATCCCGACCAGCAGCATCGCTCCGAGCGCGGCGGCGGCGCGGCGCTGCCGGGACGTGAGGATCGACCAGATTGCCTGGAGCGTGTCCACGAGCTTATCTGCGGGAAGGATTGCGGGGAGCGTGTTGCCGGGCCGCGGGGGGATGACGGTCCGGGAATGTCGCCCGCCAAGCCGGCCATCCCGACCGGGACAAAGCCGTCCGGCATCCGAGGATAATCCAGCGGGTCGCCCGACTGGCCGGGAAAAAGACGACGGCCGAAACATCGGGCCCATCCCCACCTGCCGGCCAGAACCCGGAAAGGCGTTACAGACTGCCCAGGCGGCAGCCCGGATGCCCGCAGCCGCCCCCGCTGCGATCGGGGAAGACGTTTGGCGGGCATTGAATGCAGACGCTGGGGCTCGCTGTCGACATTGATAGCGGGGGAGTGTCTTTTGCGGGACGCACGGCTGCCGCCGGGGCGGCGCTCGTCGGGTACGAGCGCACCTCCAGGGCATGCGGTCGTGTCTGGGGGGCATAGGATGGGGACGAGTCTCGAGCGGCGCGAGGTCGCCACCCGACGGTCACCGCGGCAGAGAGCCCGTCGGCTCGCAGTGGCATGCGCGGCCACGGCCCTGATCGCGACGCGCGCGTTCGCCCAGGGGCAGCAGATACCGGGCGCGGCCGACGCCCCGGCCGTGCCCGCCCGAGGCAAGCCGGCCGCAACGGCTCCCGCTGAGCCCGCAGCTGCAGCTCCGACTGTCGCACCCAAGGCCGCCACGCCGACCCCCGCAGCAGCCGCAGCAGCCGCACCGGGCGCGGCATCCGCCCCGGGCGCCGCGGCGGCTCCCGCGCCCGCCGCCGCACCGCCGGCGGTGCCGCCCGTGCCGGCACCACAGGACGCGGCGGTGCCGAACCTGGCCCAGGACTTCTCCGACCTCGACGTCGGCGGCCTGCGCGAGGCGTGGAGCAACACGCCCAGCTTCATCGGCGACGGCTGTGCCCCGAGCTCCGTGGCGTCGGACTTCGTTGTCGGCCGGCTGGTCGTGATCGCGCCGGGGCTCTTCGACAACGGGGGCGTGCTCATCGGTCCCAACACCACGGCTGCGATCTGCACGATCCCCGGCGCATTGAGCAGCGTGCAGGCGATCCAGGCGGCGGGATACCCCGCGTTCGTGCTGCCAACCCTGCAGATCGACACCGTGCCCACCACGCCCCCCACGGAGATCCCGATCGCCGGTCCGACGTCGGGCGGCATCACGCCGCTGCAGTCGCCGGCGCCGTTCACCGCCTCCGTCGACAACGCCTTCGCCACGAACCCGTTGCTCGACACCTCGCAGTACGCCGCGCAGAATCCGACGACGGTCTACGACGCCGCAAGCTCCGGAGCACTCGCCTCGAGCAGCACGCCGGTCTCAGGGCCTCAGGACGCCTTCCTCTTCTACAACTACGTCGTCAAGGTCGACTCGCTCGCCCTGATCCCCGGCCTCAACGTCGGGTTCGTGAAGCTCGTGGAGAACACGAGCCCGATCCCGCGCGACCGCGTCTATTTCAACTACAGCTACTTCCACAACGCCAACATCTCGGCGGAGCGGGCCGACGTGAACCGCTTCGTGCCCGGCTTCGAGAAGACGTTCTTCGACCAGTGGACGTCGATCGAACTGCGCACCCCGTTCGCCGCCACGCTGAGCAACACGCAGACGGTGCAGGGCGGGGCCTGCGGCGGCCTCTCTGAGTATCGCGAGATCGAGTTCGGCAACATGTCGGTGATCTTCAAGTCGTTCCTCATGCAGCGGGAGACCTGGGGCATCACCGGCGGCATGCAGGTGCTGCTCCCCACTGCGGAATCGACGTACGTCAACGGCACCAACCAGAACGGCCGGCCGACGCAGTTCGTCTACGTCGAGAACCAGTCGGTCCACACGATGCCGTTCATCGGCTCCGTCTGGGCGCCCACGGAGCGGTGGTTCAACCAGGCCATGATCCAGATGGACGTCGACACCAACGGCAGCCCCGCCTACGTCAACAGCCAGCTGCAGTCGGGCATCACGAACAAGCAGCTCGACAGCGCCGGGCGGATCATGTTTCCCACGTTCATGTACCTGAGCTTCAGCACCGGCTACTGGCTCTACCAGAGCAACGGGTCGGGGCTCACCGGCTTCTCGCCGATGATGGAGGTGCACGTCAACCAGGGCATGACGCAGTTCCAGCCGCTCAACGCCTACGGCTACACGCTCGGCAACGACCTGGGCGTGGTGTCGGTGACCAACGGTCTGGTGGGCTGCAACTTCGAGTACAACAGGCGGTCGACGATCACGTTCGCTTACGTGACGCCGCTGGGCGGCGGCTTCGACCGCTTCTTCGACGGCGAGCTTCGCGCGTTCGTCAATTGGCGGTTCGGACCGCAGAACAGGCTGACCCGGGCCCAGTTCTAGCTGTCTGTGGAAAAAGCCATCCCTGGCCTTTTTCCACGATGCGAACCTGCGAAAAGCCAAGGTTTTCTCGGTTCGCTGCCGCCGCATCCTGCGGCGAGGACCTGTCTGTGGAAAAAGCCATCCCTGGCCTTTTTCCACGAGGGCGGTTCCGTCGCCGTCTGCTCACGCTGCCAGTCGGGGCTGCCCACGCCCTCGCTCGGACGTTCGCCTCGGCCCTCCCGGCCTCGGCTCTCTGCATGTCCGCTTCGCTTCGCCATCCTGGCTTCGCTTGCTCCCATAGCCCGCTCGAGGGCGTGGCCAACCCCTCACCGAATGTTCCGTGTGGCCCTTTCTCGGGAGAGGTTGTTGCGCAGCCGTCGGCTCGGCTTGCCAGTCCGGGGCTGCCCACGCCCTCGCTCGGACGTTCGCCGCACGTTGCCCGGCCGAGGCATCTGGATCACGTCGGTGCCCGGGAGCGGACGCAAAGATCGCGTCAGGGCTCGCTCCAGGCGGCGTTCGCGGCGTAGCGGCTGCGGTGCCGCTCGAAGTCGGCCCGCTGCGCCGCATCCTGTGTCAGTGCGATCGCCTCGCCGACGCGACGCATCGCCTCCGTGAAGTCGCCGGCCCGCGCGGCCGCCGCGGCCAGCGTGTCGAGCGCGGGGCCGCGCATCTGCGGATCGTCACCCGCCAGCGCCAGGCCCTCGCGGGCGAGCGCTTCGGCCCGGCGGCCCGCCGCTACGTCGGCCGTGGGCCGCGTGGCGACGTACCAGGCGAGGGCGTTGACCACGTCCCAGCGGGAGATTCCCTTAACTCGCGGCGCGGGAGAGGCGGCGTAGAGCCGCTCGAGCCGCTCGAGCAGCGGGACGCAGTCGCCCACGCGGCCGGCGTCGGCCGCCTGCGTCTGCAGGTCCCAGAGGACGGCGGCCAGTTCGTTGGGATCGGCCGCGAGCGCGGCGGCGAACGCGTCGCCAGCCGCCGCGAACTCCCCACGCTGCTGCAGGGCGACGGCCCGCTCGCGCGGGCTGGCCTGGGCCGGAGGGGCTGTGGCTGAGCCGCCCATGGCCGCACCGCCTGTGGCCGCGCCGCCGGTATCGCCGGTGGCCGGTGGCTGCGGCCGCAGCATCACGTAGCCGCCGGCCAGGGCCGCCGCCACGGAGCCGGCCGCGATGGCGGCCAGCAGACGTCGGCCGCCCGCCGGTGTCGGCGGCCGCGCTGCGGCCGTCGGCTCGGGCTCGCGGACGGCCCGCGTCGCAGCAGGTGCCGCGGGTGCCGTCGCGGCCGCGGCCGGCGGCTGCTCGTCCGGGGCCGCATGCTCGGCCGCCGCCACGTCGCCGCTCGTCGTCAGCCCCGCCTGGCGTGCGCTGGCCCGCAGGGCGCGAACGAAATCAGAGCACGTCTGCCAACGCTTCGCGGGATCGACCGCGAGCGCCTTGGCGAGCACCCGGGCCTCGGCCGCCGGCAGCTCCATGAGATCGATCCGCCCGTCGAGCTTCGCCCGCATGATCGCGATCGGACTGGCCTCGGCGTAGGGAAGCCTGCCGGTCCGCAGCTCGAGATAGGTGATCGCCAGCGAATACTGGTCGGTCGTCGGCGACGGGTCGTAGGGAGGCGAGACCATCTCCGGCGCGGCGTATGCGAGGCTCGCCATCGTGTTCGACGTGGCCCGCACCTCGCCCTGCGCCCGGGCGAGCCCGAAGTCGCAGACCTGCACCGCATCGCCCACCAGCAGGATGTTCTGCGGCTTGATGTCGCAGTGCTGCACCGCCTTGAGGTTGTCGTCCGAGCGCCGCGAGCCGCTGTTGAAGTGGTCGAGCGCCAGCGCCGCCTGCTGCATCCACGGCAGCAGCTCGGCGGGAGCGATCGCCGTGGCGCCCGCCCGCGTGGCGTCGCGCAGGCGGTCGAACAGCGTCTGGTCGCCGAGCCCCATGGCGACGATCAGCTCGAGCGATTCCAGCGACGATGATTCCGTATCGTGGTCGGCGGCCTCGCGGGCGGGGGCCACCGAGAGGATCCGCTTCTCCGCCGCGGCCAGTTCGTCCTCGGAGAGCACGCGGCCGTCATTCGCCTTCAGCCACACGCCGAAGAGCGGCACGATGTGGGCGTGACGGATGTTCTTGATCGTCTGCAGAGCGCGATACTCCCGGCCGCCCTCCTTGCGGCCGAGGTTGGCGAGGATCTTGATCGCCACGCCCATGCCGCCCGGCGCCGTCGCCCGCCACACCTCGCCGAACCCGCCGCTGCCGAGCCGCTTCGTCAGCCGGTAGCCGGGCAGGATCACGTCGCCCGGGTGGTAGGGGAAGGTCGCCGGCCGCAGCGGGGAGGGCGTGGGCACAGCGGCCGTGGCGGCCATGTCGAAGGGCACCTGCCCGGTCGCGGCGGGATCCGACCGCGCGGCGGCGTCGGGCGGCGGGCCGGCCTCTGCTTTCCTGTCGTCCATCCGCGCTCCTCGGCCTGTCCGCGGCCGGCGGTCGCGCTCAGGGGCCGCCGCCGGCCACCGTGGATGCCGCGATCGGCAGCGTCATGAATGGTACCAAAGCAGCCGGCGACACGGACGGGTGCTGCGCGGGTGCCCCGACGGAGGCCGTGAGCTCGGGCACCCGAGCGGCGACATACTCTGCCACCTCGTCGAGCGTCACGAAGCCGTCGGCGGCAGCCGTCGCGCCGGGCTCGCGGCGTCGGCCCCCGGCCCGCGTGTCGGCCCGTCCGGCCAGGGCCTCGAGCAGGACGGTGGTGAACGCGCCGTGCCCCCACGATGCCGATTCCTGGCTCGCCTCGTCGTCGGAGGCGGCGGCCAGCACGAGGATCATGTTCTCCTGGAACTCGCGCACCGCGGTCGAGCGCCGCGCCGGGCCGAGCCCGCCCGAGTGGCAGGTGTCGACGATCGCGAGCTTGCGGCAGGGCAGCCCGTCGAGTGCCGCGAAGTCCTGCCACGTGATGCGGCCCGATCGCGCGGGGACGACGCCGTCGGGCCGCTGCTCCAGCTCGGCGTCGTGGCAGAGGTAGCAATACTCCCGCCCGGCCGACTCGTCGATCATGCCGTGCCCGGCAAGGAAGACGACGACGAGGTCGTCCGGCCCCACGTCGGCCGCCAGCCGCCGTCGCGCCTCTTCGAGCGCCTCCCGCAGCGCGGTCCGCGTGACTCCCGTGTCGAGCAGCAGCACGTTGCCGGCCACCTCGTACCGTCGTGCCGCCCGCTGCACGATGCTCTCGCCGACCGCTCGGGCATCGGCCGCCGCGTAGGCGAGGTTGCTCAGCCCCAGCCCGGCGAAGCGGTCGGCGTGGGCGTAGTGGTCGACGCCGGTGGCCACCAGGAACATCCGCGGCCTGCGGCGGGGCGCGGCGGCAGCGGCGGCCGCCGGCGTGGCGACGGTCACCTCGGCCACGTCGGTCGGCCCCGCCGCCGTGCCGACGAACACCTGCACGAGGTGCTCGGTCTCGTCGGGCAGAGGCAGATCCCAGGCGTAGGTGCGGCGGGCGGGCCGGCCCTCGGCGGCGGGCTCTTCGGCGAGGAGCTGCGGTGCGGTCGGGCCCGACACGCCGCTGGCGTAGGCCCGCAGCCGCGAGACCTCCACGCCGGCGGGAATCTCGATCGCCGCGGTGACGCGAAGCGTGGCGGCGTCGGCCGCGGTGTCGGACCGCGGCGTCACGATGCTCACCTCGGGCGTGGCGACGATCAGCTCCGGCAGCACGATCGCCGACGACTTCGGCACGTCGCGGGCCGCCGTCCGCAAGGCCGCGCCGATGCTGCCCGCCGCCAGCAGCTGCGACATGATGTCGGGCCGTTCGAGCCGCCGGCGGAACTGGGCGGCCCGGAAAAACCGGGGCAGCCGCTCGACGCCGCGGTTCACGAGCCAGCCGAACAGGGTGTCGCCGTTGGCGCTGGCGGCGTAGTAGCCGCGCGGCGACCAGAACGCCCATTCGCGGTCGGCGGCCAGGTGGAGGCTGGCGATGTTTTCCCAGGCGGGGAGGCGGTTGAAGGGGTCGGCGGCCTGGCCGTCGCGCGCGACGGTCAGCGACATCTGCGTGGGCCAGGTGCAGCCTGCCAGCGCCGCCAGCACAGCCTGGCCGTCGGCCGCCTCCCGCGTCGCCGGCTGCGGCCCGCCGGACTCTCCCCACGTTGCCTTGGCGATCGCGTCCCCGACACGGACGTCGCGGCCGGCGAGCGGCCCGGCCTCGTCCACGGATTCGACCACGGCTCTGCCGTTCTCGATTTTCAGTCCGACGCCCCAGCGTTCGAAGAGCGGGCCGCCCGCACCGACGCCCGCGAGCGGCCAGAGCATGACGAGCCCGTCGCGGCCGCCGCTGGCCAGCCAGCGGCCGTCCTGCGAGACCGCCACCGAGAGCACGCCATCCTCATGCCCGCGATACCGGCGGACGATCGGGCAGGGGCCCCTCTCGACGAGCTCGTGCACGAACAGACCGCGGTCGGTGCCGAGCACAACGGCCCAGGGCTCGGCCTGACCGTCGCGCGAGAGCCAGGCCACGCAGGTCTCCGCCGGACCGAGACGCCCCTGCCAGGAGAGCTCGAGATCGATCGTGCCGACAGGCTGCCCTCCTCGGGACAGCTGCCAGGTCTCGAAACCCTCGCGCTGGCCCGCGGCCCGCGCGAGCGTCCATGTACCGGGCCGGCCCGCGGCGGCCGTCCACCCGTCCGCGGCGCCCACGGGCGCGACGGCGAGTGCGTCGAGGTCGAAGGCTTCGGTGAGTTCCGGCCGCTGCGGGCCGTCGGCCGACTGCAGCCCGATGGCGATCCGCCGCGGCGGCGCGTCGTCCTGCTGCTTCGCGAAGGCGACGCGGCCGATCCGTCGGCCGACACCGCCGAGCCGCCGTCCGCCGCGGGCGGCCGTGGCCGCATCGCCGGCGGGAGGCTCGGCGTCGAGCCGATCGACGAGGATCTCGTGGCTCCAGCCCCCGGCGGCGGCGAACAGCCTTCCGTCGGCGCTCGTCGCCACGGACCGCACCGCGGCGGGCATGGGCCGCGACGAGACCCGTCGCGCGGCCGCGACGTCCCAGATCTCCACGCGGGCCGGGGAGCCCGCCTTCGTCGCCACGCCGACGACGACACGCCGGCCGTCCGGCGACACGGCGAGCGACTCGGCGGCCGGGCTGACCTCGAGCAGGGCGGGCGGACGATCGGCGGCGGCGAGATCCCAGACGGCGACCCGGCCGGCGAGGTCGGAGGCGGCGAGGAACCGGCCATCGGGCGAGGCATCCATGGCGAGCACCACGCCCTTCATGTCGAGCGGCAGCTGCCGTCGCGCCGGTGCCGCCGGCTGTGCGGCCTTGCCGTCGGTGCCGGCGGCCGCGGGGGCGACCAGCTCGATCCGCCACAGCGGCGTCGTCGCGCCGGCCGGCGAGACGACGACGGGAATCGCGACGCCCTCGCGCACCGCGGCGAGCGGCCGCGTGGCCGGGAGGAGCCGCAGCGCCGCCGCGCGGTCGGCGCCGAGCCGCGCGTCGTCGCTGGCTGCGATCTCGATGGGCCGCCAGTCCGCGGCGCGGCTCCACGCGAACACCCGGCCGTCGACGTCGGAAGAAAAAAGCCAGGCAGCGTCCGGGGAGAAGTCGGCCGCGACCACGCTGCCGCGGTGGCCGGTCCGCTCGCCGCCTCCGAGCACCGCGACGAGCCCGCCGTCCGCCGGGTCGACGACGAGGATCTCCCCCGTGCTTCCCATGGCACCGCTGCCGCCGACCGCCATCACCGGCTTTTCCTGCGGCGACACCGCGATCGCCTGGATCGCCCCGCGGGTGCCGCGGGCCACCTGCCACCGCACGACCCGGTCGCGAACCCGCCTGCGGCCGATGTCGCGGGCGTTCACGCCCGCCGCCGCGCCGCGGATGTCCCAGATCATCGCCACCTTGTCCCTGCCGCCCGAGGCGAGCTGGCCCGCGGGGAAGAAGGCGAGACTGCGAACCTCGGCGGTGTGGCCCGGCAGGTCGAGCCGCAGGATGGGGTCGAGGGCCTCGCGCTCGATGTCGGCGACGGCCGTCGAGAGGGCCGCGATCGCCGCTGCGACCGCCAGGCAGCAGATCGGCCGCGTCCTCGGGCCGGCGCTCGGACCGGCAATGGTGGGCATGCGTGGGCCTCGTGCGGCCGCGCCGGGCGGCTACTGCTGCGTGGTGCGGGAGGAGCGGAGCGGGATGTCGAGGAAGAGCTCCGGGTCGTCCGTCGACACGGCGATGCCGTAGCTCGACGTCTCGTCGCCCTGCGGCGGCTCGACGTGGATCACACGCCGGCCCGCGCCGAGCCCGTCGGCCCGCTCCACGACCTTGCGGACCGGCCCGCGTGACTGCACGCCGTCGGCCGAGCGTTTCCGGATCGCGTCCATCGTGGCATCGGCCTCCTTCTTCGCGGCGGCCTGCGCCGAAGTGAGCGGCGTGGCCCCCGTCCTGCCGGCCTTGAACACGGCGCTGGTGAGCAGCTTCAGGTCGTCGCTGGGCTCCTGCAGCGCGACGACAACGAGCTTCTCCTCTCCGGCCGGCTCGGCGAAGGTGAAGAAGCCGCCGTCGTCCGGCAGCGAGATCTCGACGCCCGTCTTCACCAGCGGCGGCTTCTCATCGCCCGCGGGGAGCAGGCAGGATCGTTCGCCGGTGGGCCCCTCGTTGAAGACGTAGACGTAGACGTCGTCCTGCGGCTTGATCCGCACGAGGAACGAGTCTCCCACCTTGAACGTGTGCTTGTGCGGGTCGACGAACCGCTCCCTGCCGGTGTCGTCGATCGCGATCACGGTGTATTCGAGGGCGATCGAGTTGACGTTCTTCGGCAGCTGCTTGCGGATCACGTTCCGTTCGCGGACCTGCGTCGCCGGCTCGGCGGCCGGTGAGCTGGCGGCGGAGAAGGCGACCATGATTACCGCTGCGGCCAGGATCACCGCTGCGGCCAACCGGCCCGGGATGGAAAACGTTCGCATGGTCGATGCCTCCCGCGGAGCGGCGCGGCTCCGAGCGCGTCGGGGTGTTGTTCACCGGGGCGCTCGCGACCGGCGGCCGCCCGGCGTCGGCGGGCGGCTTGACGCCCTCGAACCGATGCTCCAGCATAACGCCCGGCAGAAGGCCGGGTCGACGATCCGGGATCAGTCCCCCTTCGAACCGCCACCGCACCCGGTTTCCCCGGAGCCGCCGTGAACGAACCGCTGCGACTCTCCCTGCGGCAGGAAGGCCGGTCCACGTTCTCGGCCGACTCCACGGTGCCAGTGGAGCTCGGACGTTTCGATCCCACCAGGCCGCACCCCGACGTGCTCTTCGAGGCCGTCGAGGCGGGCGACGGCGTCCGGATCGCCATCGCGGAGCCGCGCGAAAGCGAGGTGTCGCGGCGGCAGGCACGGCTGGAGTCCGTCGCGGGCGGCCGGCTCCGCGTCACGAACCTCAGCACGTCGATCGCGATCCGCTGCTTCGGCCGTGCCGACGTCGCTCCCTCGGCCGCGGTCGAGCTGCCGCTGCCGACGAGCTTCCAGATCGGCCGGGTCGTGGTGTCGGTGGAGGTCGCCGTCGGGAGCCCGACGGGCGGGCCGGCGTCGGCGCCGCCAGCGCTGCGCACGCTCGACCAGCCCACGATGTTCCTGGGGCAGGCCGCGGAGAAGGGCACCCCGGCGATCACGGCGCTGCTGCCTGCGGTCGAGGCGGCGGGCGGCTCGGACATCGTCACTTGGTGGCGGCGTGTGATCGGCGTGCTGCAGAGCGCGTCGAGCTCGACCGATTTCTTCCACAAGGCGGCCGACTCGCTCGTCGAGCTGGTCGGCCTGCACCTCGGCGCCGTGTTCCTGCGCGAGGGCAACGAATGGAAGCCGGCGGCCATCGCGTCGCGGGATGAGTCGCGGGCCCGGCCGAGCACGAGCGTGCTGGCGCGGGTGCTCAACGAGAAGCGGACGTTCTGGAACAGAGTCGACTTGGGTGTCGACGTGCTTTCGAGCATGGCCGTGCTCGACGCCTACGTCGCAGCCCCGATCCTCAGCCAGAGCGGAGACGTGCTCGGTGCGCTGTACGGCCATCGCGAGGGCCGCGCCGCCCAGGGGAAGTACGAGATCTCCGAGCTCGAGGCCCTGCTCGTGGAAACGCTCGCCTGCGGGGTCGCCACCGGCCTCGCCCGGCTGGAGCAGGAGAAGGAGACGGTCCGCCAGAAGGTGCAGTTCGAGCAGTTCTTCTCGCCACAGCTGTCGGAGCGGCTCGAGCAGGAGCCCGACCTGCTGCGCGGCCGCGACGCGGAGGTGTCGGTGCTCTTCTGCGACCTGCGCGGATTCAGCGGCGTGAGCGAGCGGCTCGGGCCGGCCCAGACGATGGAGTGGATCGGGGGCGTGCTCAATCCCCTCTCCGACGAGGTCGTCGTGAACGGCGGCGTGCTCGTCGACTACGTCGGCGACGAACTGCTGGCGATGTGGGGCGCGCCGACCGCGCAGGCCGATCACGCCGCGCTCGCCTGCCGGACGGCCCAGCGGATGGTCGCCGCCAGGGCGGGGATCGACGAGCAGTGGTCGCGGGTCATCGGCGGACCGACACGGTTCGGCATCGGCATCAACTCCTGCACCGCGCGGGTAGGCAACACCGGCTCGGCGCGGAAATTCAAGTACGGACCGCTCGGCAACGGCGTCAACCTCGGGAGCCGCGTGCAGGGCGCGACGAAGTACCTGCGGGTGGACGCCATTATCACCGGTTCGACCCGGCGGCTGCTCGACGACTCGTTCCGGGTCCGCAGGCTGTGCGCGGTGCAGGTGGTGAACATCGTCGAGCCCGTCGAGCTGTTCGAGCTCGACTGCGACGGCGGCCCGGGACGCGACGAGCTCTTCACGCGGTACGAGGAGGCGCTCACGGCGTTCGACGCCCGCGAGTTCTCCACCGCCGCGCGGCACTTGGGGGGCATTCTCGGCGCGTTTCCGGGGGACGGGCCGACGCTCGTGCTCCTCTCGCGGGCCGTGGCGGCGATGGTCGACGAGCCAGAGGATTTCACGCCGGTCTGGCGGCTGCCCGGGAAGTGACCGCAGCGTGCGGGAGGAGCGTCCGATGCCGCGGTGGCCCCGGTTTCCCGTCGTCTACGAGATCAACGCCTGGGTGTGGCTGCACGAGCTGTCGCGGGCGGCGGGCACGGCCGTGACCCTGGCGACGGTGCCTCAGGAGGAGCTCGACCGGATCGCGGCCCTCGGCTTCGACGGCGTCTGGCTGATGGGCGTATGGCGGCGGAGCGCCGGCGGCCGGCGTGTCGCCCGGGAGCATGCGGGGCTCCAGGACGAGTTTCGCCGCGCACTGCCCGACTATCGTCCGGAGGACGTCGTCGGCTCGCCCTACTGCGTCGCGGACTACGCCGTCGACGACGCGCTCGGGGGCGACGCCGGACTGGCCGACCTGCGGCGCCGGCTCGACCGGCTGGGACTGCGGCTCATGCTCGACTTCGTGCCCAACCATCTCGCCGTCGACCATCACTGGGTCGAGGCCCATCCCGAGCGGCTCGTGCACGGCGACGAAAGCACGCTCGCGACCGAGCCGGGCAACTGGTTCGCCGCGGCCGGCCGCGACGCAGCGGCCCGGGCGTTCGCGCACGGCCGCGATCCCTGCTTCAGCGGCTGGACCGACACCGTGCAGGTCGATTACCGCCGGCCGGAGGCCCGCCGCGCCATGGCCGAGATCCTCCTCTCGATCGCCGAGCGGTGCGACGGCGCCCGCTGCGACATGGCGATGCTCGTCACCCGCGAGGTGTTCGGCCGCACCTGGGGCGGCGCGTTCGACCCGCCGCGGGCGGAGTTCTGGCCGGCCGCGATCACCGACCTGCGGGCCCGCCACCCCGGCTTCCTCACGCTGGCCGAGGTCTACTGGGACATGGAGTGGGAGCTCCAGCAGCAGGGCTTCGACTACACCTACGACAAGCGGCTCTACGATCGCCTGCTCGCCGGCGACGCCGCCGCGGTGCGGGCCCATCTCGTGGCCGACGTGGACTTCCAGGCGCGGCTGGCCCGCTTCGTGGAGAACCACGACGAGCGCCGGGCGGCCGAGGCCTTCGGCATGGAGGGGAGCCGCGCGGCCGCCGTGCTCGCGCTCACGCTCCCGGGGTTTCGCCTCGTCCACGAGGGCAAGCTCGACGGCCGGCGGGTGAAGCTGCCGGTGCAGCTGGGCCGACGGCCCGCCGAGGAGGCCGTGCCTGGGCTGGCGGAGTTCCACCGCCGGCTGCTGGCGGCGCTCAGGCATCCAGTGTTCCACGACGGCCACTGGCGGCTGGTGGATCCGCGCGAGGGCCGGCCCGGTGACGACACGCACCGGCACGTCGTGGCGCACCGCTGGTCTCACGGCGATGACCTCCGGCTCGTGGTGGTGAACCTGGCGGCAGGTGCGGCGCGGTGCCGCGTGCCGCTCGACATCGCCGGGCTCGCGGGCCGCGGCTGGCGGTTTCGCGATCTGCTGGGCGGTGCGGAGTGGACACAGGGGGGCGACGAACTCGCCCACGAGGGCCTCTTCCTCGACATGCTTGGCCACGGCCATCACGTCTTCGACATCCGGTCGGCGTCCTGAGGCCGCTCCTGTTTCGCGGGGCGACTCTCGCCGCAGGCCTGCGTTCCGGCGCCCAGCCGGCCCGGGGCAGCCTTGGCCCTCGCTCGGACGTGCGCTGCGGCCCTCCTGGCCTCCGCTTCCTGCGGTAGAAGCTGCGCTGCGCAATCCTTGCTCCGCTTGCTTCCACAGCCCGCTCGAGGACCAAGGCTGCCCCGGGCCTTCCGCCACGAGTGCTCACCGTCTCGCACCACGGGAGGCTTCGGGCCACCCGTGCCCCGAGAGCCGGCGTGAGTTGACAAGCGCAGGCATGGATGCCGAAGCGCAGTCAGCTTCGAGTGAGCGGAGGCCTGGAGGGCCGCAGCGAACGTCCGGCGACGGGGTGCGGGTGACCCGAAGCCGGCGCCGACGGCGCGAAAGATGCCGGGCGCCTATGGGCGGAACTCCGCCGGGGCCGGGGCCTGCGCCAGCTCGTTGGCGCGGTAGAGCTCGACGAGCCGCTCGAGCAGCTCGATCTCGCAGCGGCACTGCTCGCCGGCCTCCGTGTCGGCGACGGTGCGGGGGCGGTCGCGCCGGCGGACCTCGGTGACCGTCGGGATGATGTCGACGCCGTCGCGGACCGCCGCCTCGATCGAGTCGAAGTGGTGGTGCAGCGCCAGCAGTGTGCGGTCGGCCTCCTGCACGAGCGTGTAGCCGTGGTCGCCGTAGGCCTCCGAGAAGGCGCCGTCGATCGTGATCGCCTTGCCGCTCCGCTTCAGCGGCGGCTCGCCGGCCTCCACCTTCACCGGCACGTGGCCGTTGACGATCAGGCCCTCCGCGGGATCGACGCCGAATTCGGCCAGCAACTTCTCGCAGAACCAGGGCTCGTGGATGAGCGCGAAGTAGGGGTCTTTCGTCTCGCGGTGCGTGTGCTCGTCGGCGACGAAGCAGCGCTCGAACGTCGTGATGCGGTCCTTGCCGAAGAGGGGCGACCGCGGCCCGCTCCAGAGGTACCAGAGGAGGTCGAGCTGCTCCGGCCGGCGCTCCTCGATCGCGCGAAACACCACCCGCTCGATCTCGTCGTAGAGCGCCCGGCCGCGATGCATTCGGCCCAGCACCGGCATCGGCAGGAAGTCGCCGTGCGGGTCGCTGGGGACGCAGCCGTGGAAGACGAGGTGCTCGTTGCGTCGCAGGTACATCGCGCCGCGACGCACGACGTAGCGGACGTGCTCCCAGAGCTTCTGGCTGTGCACGAACGAGTGCCGCATGCGGGCGAGGCAGTCGGCCTCCTCTGGCGACAGCCGGTAGGGATCGGCCGGGTCGATCGTGGGAAAGAGGGTGTCGCGCAGCGGATGCACGCCTCCCTCGCACGCCACGGTGCCGGCCGCGAAGTCGATGCGGTGCAGCAGCCGCCTGTCGTCCATGCCCCATTCCGGGTGCCTCGCGATGAGCGGCCCCTCGAGCTTGAACTGCATCACCGCCGCCGCCTTGTGCATGCGGGCGACCAGGTCGTCGGGCCGCAGCCCCGAGACGGCGGGCCGGAAGTGAACGCAGGGGTCGCCGGCATAGGCGGTGGCGGCGAGCCGCTCCAGCGGCGTGGTCGGGATGCCGTAGCCCTCGTCGATCTGGCGGATCCGCCGGTAGCGCAGCGAGATCCGCAGCACGTGGCAGATGAGCGGCTCGTGCCCCATGGCCGCGCCCAGCCAGGCCACGTCGTGGTTGCCCCACACGAAGGAGACGTTGGGCTGGTGCCGCAGGTATTCGACAACGCGGTCGCCCCGCGGCCCGCGGTCCCAGCAGTCGCCCGCGATGATCAGCTCGTGGACGGCGAGGTTGCGCACCAGCCGGCAGGTGACGTGCACCAGGTGCAGCGCGCGGCCCCGCCGCAGCAGTTGGTCGACGATCGCGTCGACGAACTGCCGGCCGCGGTCGGCCGTCGGCTCGTGCACGAGCTCCGCGTAGAGCTCCGCGTATTCCGGCGGGAAGATCCGGAGCGTGCGCTTGAAGCTGTAGCGGGCGGCGAGCACGCGGATCAGCTCGAAGAGGTGCCGCAGCATCCGTCGGGAGAACTCGCGAACCTGCTCCTGGTCGGTCGCCTCGGACTCCAGCCGCGCCGTGACCTCGGCCGGATAGAAGATGAGCGTGAGGAAGTCCTGGAACTCCTGCGGCGTCATCCGGTCGCGGAACAGCCGCTCCACGAGCGGCCGCAGCGTGCCCGAGGCGTTGTTGATGACGTGCCGCAGCTTGCGGTGCTCGCCATGCACGTCGCTGATGACGTGGATCGTGCCCATCGGGAGCGTGAGGATCGCGGAGAGCCTCGCGATCTCGGCGAAGGCTGCGTCGATGTTGGGAAACTGCCGCGCCAGCGGACGCAGAAGCGCCAGCTCGCGTGCGGTGGGCCGCGCCGGCGGCGCCGCGGGCTCGTCGGGAACGTCGCCGTCCGTCGGCCCCATGGGGATGTCCGAGTCCTGCGGGAAGAGGGGAGGGGCGCAGCGGCGGCGGTGACGTGCCTGCCGTGGCCGTGGTAACGCGCCGAGTTGCACCGGATGACACGGCATTTCTATCCTAACGGCCCGCGTTTCGCATCCGGCCCGAGTGCGGGCCCCTTGCCCTTCCGGAGCTGCCGCATGTCCTCCACGACGATCGACCCGAAGACGGCGCAGAGCAAGGCGGCCCCGGCATCGGGCGACGCCGCCCGGGCCGCGATCACCGCGATGCGGACGCTGGCGATGGACGCCGTGCAGACGGCCAACTCCGGGCACCCCGGCACGCCGGTGTCGCTCGCGCCGGTCGTCTACACGCTGTTCCAGGACGTGATGCGGTACGACCCGGCCGATCCGGTCTGGCCCAACCGCGACCGGTTCGTGCTCTCGGCCGGGCACGCCTCGATGCTGCTCTACGGCATCCTCCACCTGATGAAGGTCCGCACCGTCGAGCACGAAACGAAGGTCGTCGACACGCCGGCCGTGACGCTCGACGACATCAAGCGGTTTCGGCAGCTCGGCAGCGTGTGCGCCGGCCATCCGGAATACCGGTTCTGCTCGGGCGTCGAGACCACGACCGGCCCTCTCGGCAACGGCGCGGCGACCAGCGTGGGCATGGCGATCGCCGGCAAGTGGCTGGCGGCCCGCTACAACCGGCCCGGCTACGACCTGTTCGACTACCGCGTCTACGCACTCGCCGGCGACGGCTGCATGATGGAGGGCGTCGCCAGCGAGGCGGCGAGCCTCGCCGGGCACCTGCAGCTCGACAACCTCTGCTGGATCTACGACAGCAACCGGATCACGATCGAGGGGGAGACCGACCTGGCGTTCACCGAGGACGTCGGCGCCCGGTTCCTCGCCTACGGCTGGAACGTGCTGCGGGTGGCCGACGTCAACGACCTGCCGCGGCTCTTGCACGTGCTGAAGCAGGCGGGGGAGACGAAGGGCCGCCCGACGTTCGTCGTGGCCGACAGCCACATCGCCTGGGGCGTGCCGGGCAAGCAGGACCATCATTCCGCCCACGGCGAGCCGCTCGGCTGGGACGCCATCAAGGCGGCCAAGGCCTTCTACGGCACCGACCCCGAGGCGAAGTTCGAGGTGCCGCAGGACGTCTACGCGACCTTCGAGCAGGGCGTGGGACGCACGGGGGCGCAGGCGAGCAAGGCCTGGAACGACCTGTTTGCGAAGTACAAGGCGGCGCATCCCGAGCAGGCCCGCGAGATCGAGCTGATGCAGCACCGCGACCTGCCCGCCGGCTGGGACAAGGACATCCCCACGTTCCCGTGGGGCGACGTCGAGGATCCGAAGAACCCCGGCAAGACGAAGAAGGCGGCCGTGGCCAGCCGCGACTCCTCCGGCAAGGTGCTCAATGCCATCGCGAAGCGGGTGCCATGGCTGATCGGCGGGTCGGCAGACCTGGCGCCCTCGACGAAGACGCTGCTGGGCTTCGACGGGGCGGGCCACTTCCAGGCCGCCACGCCCGGCGGCCGCAATCTGCACTTCGGCGTCCGCGAGCACGCCATGGGCGCGGCGCTCAACGGCATGTCGCTGTGCCGGGTGCGTCCGTACGGCTCGGGCTTCCTCATCTTCTCCGACTACGGCCGCGGCGCGCTGCGGCTGGGCTCCTTGATGGAGCTGCCTGTCATCTACGTCTTCACGCACGACAGCCTGGGCGTCGGCGAGGACGGGCCGACGCATCAGCCCATCGAGCACCTCGCGTCGCTCCGCGCGATGCCGGGCCTGACGGTGCTGCGGCCGGCCGACGCCAACGAGGTGGCCGAGGCCTGGCGGTGGATCATGCCGCAGAAGCACCGGCCCGTGTGCCTGATCCTCACGCGGCAGGAGCTGCCGACCCTCGACCGCACCGCGTGCGGGCCGGCGGCGGGCCTGCACAAGGGGGGCTACGTGCTCGCCGACGCGCCGCAGGGGCGGCCGCAGGTGATCCTCGTCGGCTCGGGCAGCGAGGTGTCGCTGTGCATGGAGGCCCGCGACGCGCTGGCGGCCGAGGGCATCCAGGCCCGGGTCGTGAGCATGCCCTCGTGGGAGCTCTTCGAGGAGGAGTGCGGCCGCGATCCGTCCTATCGCGAGCAGGTGCTGCCCGCGGCGGTGAAGGCCCGCGTGGCCGTGGAGATGGGCTCGACGCTCGGCTGGGCGAAGTACGTCGGCGCCGAGGGCGCCGTCATCGGCATGTCGACGTTCGGCGCGTCGGCGCCGCTCAAGGACCTGCTCAAGCACTTTGGATTCACGAAGGAGCACGTCGTCGCGGAGGCGAAGAAGCAGCTCGCCCGCTGACGCACGATCGTGCCCACGATCCCGCGACGGGCCCTTGCCCGTGCCGTTCCACGGACCGGACTCACCCCGATCATGACCGTATCCAGCCAGACGACGGTCTTCGAGCAGGCGGCCGACATGGTGCGGGCCGGGGATCGCGTCGGGCTGGGGTCTGGCCGCGCGTCGGCCCGCTTCATCGACACGCTCGGCGCGCGGGTGCGGGCCGGACTCGTCGTCCACGGCTTCCCCACGTCTCTGGCCGCGGAGCGGCAGGCTCGCGAGCAGGGCATCCCGCTGCTCGATCCCGTCGACGCCGCGGACGGCCTCGACATCGCCGTGGACGGGGCCGACCAGTTCACGCCGACGGGGCTCGACCTCATCAAGGGGTTCGGCCGCTGCGCGCTGCGGGAGATGGTGGTGGCCCGGCTGGCGGCCCGCTTCGTCATCCTGGTCGGGCCCGGCAAGCGGGCCGGTCGGCTGGGCGAGCCGGCAGCCGACGGGCGGCCGATGCGGCTGCCGGTGGAGGTGACGCCGTTCGCCGAGCCGTTCGTGGCCCGCGCGATCGAGCGGCTGGGCCTCGTGCCGGAGCCATGGTGCGTCGACGGCTGCCGGGGCCTCACCGACGACCGCCACCACATCCTCGACTGCCGCATGGAGCCGGTCGACGATCCGGCGGCGCTCGACCGGGCGATCCGCGGGATTCCGGGCGTCGTGGGGACGGGCTTCTTCCTGCACATGGCCGACAGGGTGCTCGAGGGGGACGAATCGTTCCGCATGCTGGCGGAGCACGTGCGGCACAGGAGCTCGGCGGAACGGCCGGCCGCGGCGTCTGGGCCGCGCGGGAGGCAGCCGAGATGAGCGCGCGTGTGATCGAGGTGCTGCCGGACGCCGAGGGCGTCGCGCGGAGGGCGCTGGCGGCCTGGCGCAGTCATGCCCATGCGGCGGTGGCCTCCCGCGGCGCGTTTCGCGTGCTGCTCTCGGGCGGCAGCACGCCGCGACGGCTCTTCCAGCTCCTGGCCGCGCGCGACGTCCGCGACACGCTCCCCTGGCAGACGACGCAGCTCTTCTGGGGAGACGAGCGGTGCGTGCCTCCGGACCACCCCGACTCGAACTACCGCATGACCCGCGAGACGCTGCTCGACGTGGTCGGCCCGCCGGCCGATCAGGTGCACAGGCTCGAGGGGGAGCGAAGCGACCTCGATGCCGCCGCCCGCGACTACCAGGCTGCCGTGGCGCGGGCCTTCGCCATCGACGTCGACGGGCCGCCACCCCGGTTCGATCTGGTGCTCCTGGGCATGGGTGCCGACGCGCACACGGCGTCGCTCTTTCCCGGCACGCGGGCCCTCGGCGAGACCCGCCGCTGGTTCGTCGCCAACGACGTGCCGCAGCTGGCGACCCGCCGGCTCACGGCCACCTATCCGCTGCTCGGCGCGGCCCGGGCAGTGATGTTTCTCGCGGCCGGCGCGGACAAGGCGCCGGCGCTCTCGCGCGTGCTGGCGGCGGCAGGCGATCCGACGGCGGCGCCGGCGCGGGGCGTCGCGCCGGCGGGTACGCTGGAATGGGTGGTCGATCGCGCCGCGGCGGCCGGGATCCCCGCGGACTGCCCATACACCAGGAGGGACCATGCCGGTTGACAATCTTTCCGTGCGGCTCGCGCCGTCGATCCTCGCCGCCGACTTCACGCGCCTGGGCGACCAGGTGCGCGAGGTCGAGGCCGCCGGAGCCAGCCGCATCCATGTCGACGTCATGGACGGCCACTTCGTGCCCAACATCTCGATGGGACCGCTGGTGGTGGAGGCGCTGCGACGGGCGACGCGGCTGCCGCTCGAGACCCACCTGATGGTGAGCGATCCCGACCGGTATCTCGAGGCCTTCGCCCGCGCCGGCTCGAACTCGCTCTTGGTGCAGGTGGAGGGCAGCCGTCATCTGCACCGCACCATCCAGTCGATCAACGACCTCGGCCTGTCGGCCGGCGTGGTGCTCAATCCCGCCACCTCGGTGTGGATGATCGAGGAGGTGCTCGACATGGTCGACCTCGTGCTGGTGATGACGGTGAACCCCGGCTTCGGCGGGCAGAAATACCTCGCCGAGACGGAAGGGAAGATTCGCACGCTCCGCGGCCTGCTCGATCAGCGGGAGCGGCGGATCGAACTCGAGGTGGATGGCGGCATCACGGCGGCCAGCGCCCCGCGGGCGGTGGCGGCGGGCGCCCGCGTGCTCGTGGCCGGGTCGAGCGTGTTTGGCCACGCGGGGGGCATCGCCGCCGGCATGACCGCGCTCCAGGAAAGCGTGCGGCAGCCGGTCGGCTGACGGGCGCGGGCCGCTAGGGCTTGTGGAGGATGCGCGGCCCGTCCGCCTCGTACGCGCCCTTGCCTCCCTGGTAGCGGCTGCCGTGCCACCAGTTGAGCACATTCTTCTTGGGAATGATGATCCCGGTGTAGTCCATTCCCCAGGTGCCCTCGCCCTCACGCCGCGGTTCGCCATGGTGCGACTTCACCGGGGCGCCGCCGCCGACGTAGTAGCCCACCTCGTGCGGCGACTCCGCCGGCGTGGCGAGTGGTGACACGCACTCTGGGTTCCCGGCACGATCGAACTGATTTCCCTGGAAGTGCTTCCGCTCGGTCGCGGGCCGCCCCATCCAGGGCGTCCAGTCGTGGTTGTGGGCGGCGGCCGGCGCGGCCAGTGCCGCACCGGCGACGACGGCCAATCCCAGGACGATCGCCCCATGCGTGCGCGTTTTCGCCATGCTTCTCACTCCGCGTTCGTTCCCCCGGCTGCGGCCGCCGCGCATCCTGCGCGAAGCCGCGTCGACGCCTCCTCGCTAGATCGCCGCGACGGGGCCATTCGGCCGATCTTTCGGCCGGTGGCCCGCGCAGTCGGCAGAAACGCCAAAGTCGTCCCTGTCGGCACGACCGATACAGGTGGCAACCCCCGTGGAGGGGAGGAGGCCGCGCGGCGCGACCTCCGTGGCACGGGACCGGCCGCCCGCCGCGGCCGTTCTCGGATCGATCCACGAGGATGAAGCACGTGTCTGCCAACGACGGGCCGGAGATCCGGCCTGCCCCGCCTGTGAGCCGGCCAGCGGTTCCATGGTCGCCGTGCGCGCGCGGGCGACTGGCCCTGCGCCTGCTCGTGGCGGCCTGGGCGGCGGCGCGTGCCGTCGCGGCGTTTGCTCAGCCGCCGCCGCCCGATCCGCTGCCGGCGGGCATCTGGACACCTGCGCCGCTCGCGCTGCCGTCGGCGGCGACGGCGTTCGGCGATGGCATCGGTTCCGAGTCCGATCTGTGGCCGACGCCGCTGCCCGACGTGGACGGTCTGATATCCATGCCCTTCGGCAGGGGCGTCGAGCCCTGTGACTTCGACGACTTCGACGACTTCGACGACGTCGGCGGGATGTCGGTCGGCCGCGTCGTGCCCGTGTCGGCGCTGGACGACTCCAGGGCCGCGTCGGAGAGCGTCCGCGGCCCTCCGATTCTCCGGCCGCCCGCGGAGAACGCCTACGACCTCGCCGGGGAGCGGTCCATTGTGGATCCGCTCTTCCGCTATTCCTCGTACCCGCCCGCCGGGTTCACGGGCAGTTCGAGCGTGATCCCCGAGGAACGGCAGGAATCGTCGCACTTCGTCCCGATCGAGGACCGCTGGCGGACCGGGCTCAAGCCGTGGGATCGCTACGGCCGCGGACATCCGCGGCTGGAGGACTATCCCTACGCGCTGGGCAACGGCTTCAACCCGTACACGCAGAACCTCCTCAAGGAGGACTACCCGATCATCGGGCAGGAGACGTTCTTCAACCTCGCCGTGATCAGCCGCACGATCGCCAACTTCCGGCAGGTGCCCACGCCCAATACGCCGTTCGAGTCGACGCCCACGCCCGGACAGGAGGACTTCTACGGCAACCCCAACGGCTTCTTCTTCCTGCAGTACTACACCATCGCGATGGACCTGATCCACGGCGACCGGGCGTTCAAGCCCAACGACTGGCGGATCAGGATCGCGCCGGTCGTCAACACGAACTACCTCGAGGTCTACGAGCTCGGCGTGGTGAGCCCCGACGTCGGTCAGGGCCGCCGCCGCTCGCGCGGGTTCGCCACGCTCGAGGAGTGGTGGCTCGAGGCGAAGCTGGCGGACCTGAGCCCCGACTACGACTTCCTCTCGATCCGCGGCGGCTCGCAACCGTTCACGAGCGACTTCCGCGGCTTCATCTTCAGCGACCTGAACCGCTCGATCCGCCTCTTCGGCACGCGGCTGGCCAACCGCGACCAGTTCAACCTGATCGCCTTTGACCAGCGGGAGAAGGACACCAACAGCTTCCTCAACTCCTTCGACCCGCGCAACCAGCAGGTCATCATCGCCAACTACTACCGACAGGACTTCATCTGGCCCGGGCACACGATCCAGACGAGCTTCCACTACGACCACGACCAGGCGACGCTGAAATACGACAAGAACGGCTTCCTCGTGCGGCCCGACCCGATCGGCATCGCCACGCCGCACGAGGTCAACGCCTGCTACGCCGGCATTGCCAGCGACGGCCACATCAACGAGCTCAACGTCACCGGCGCGTTCTACTACGCATTCGGCCACGACACTCTCAACCAGATGGCCCTGCGGCCGGTCGACATCGGCGCGACCATGGCGGCACTCGAGCTCTCCTACTCGCCCGACTGGATCCGGTTCCGCAGCTCCGTCTTCTTCGCCTCGGGCGACAACAACGTCAACGACGGCAAGGGCGGCGGCTTCGACGGCATCATCGACAACACGCAGTTCGCGGGGGGTGAGTTCAGCTTTTGGGTCCGCCAGCAGATCAAGCTGCTGGGCACGAACCTCAAGAACCTGCTGTCGATCTACCCCGACCTGCGGGCCAGCAACAAGTTCCAGTCGCAGGCCAACTTCGTGAATCCGGGCCTGCAGCTCTACAACGTGGGCGTCGACTTCGAGGTGACGCAGCGGACGCGGCTGGTAACCAACTGCAACTTCCTCTTCTTCGACACCACCAAGACGCTCGAGTCGCTGGTGTTCCAGAACAACATTTCCAAGTCGATCGGCACCGACCTGAGCCTGGGCATGGAAACGCGGCCGTTCCTCAACAACAATATGATCTTCCGGTCGGGCGTCTCGGGCCTCCTCGTGGGCAACGGCTTCAAGGCGCTCTACGGCAACGTCGACGGCGGGCTCGACAATCTGTTCGCCGCGTTCCTCGACCTGGAAGTGGCGTTCTGACGTCGGCGTCGCGGCCCGTTGGCCCGCCGTCGACCGGGATGGCCTGGTGCCGCAGGAAGGGAGTGGTGCGTCGTGAAGCCGAACCGTGAACAGCCGGCCGGCTGGAGGGCCGCCTGGCCGAGATGGCTGGCGGCGGCGGCCACAACGGCCGCCCTCGCGGTCGCGTTCGTCGCCGTCAGGCCGCAGCCGCGGCCGCAGCCGGCCACGCTCGATCTGGACGCGCTGCGATCGCTTTCGGCGGCACGAGCGACGGAGCTCGCGGCGACGCCCGCGGTGTTGCGGCTCGGCGGGCTCACAACGCTCTCCGAGGAGGCCGCGCGGGCGTTGGAGCCGCACCGCGGCCCGCTCTCGCTCGACGGCGTGGTGGTCGTGTCCGACGCCGCCGCCGCGTCGCTCGCCCGGCATCCCGGGCCGCTGTCGGTGGCCGGGTTGGCGGCCCGCAGCCGGGCGGCCGAGACGCTCTCACCGCCGCTGGCGGCGCTGCTCGCGCGGCATCCTGGCCCGCTCGCGCTCGACGGCCTCACGGACCTGACCGACGAGGTCGCCCGGGCGCTCGAGCCGCACGTCGGCCGCCTGTCGCTGCCTGGCATCACCAGGCTCACCACGCCGGCGGCGGAATCGCTCGCCCGGCATGCCGGCCCGCTCGCGCTCGACGGGCTGACGGAGATCGGCTCGCGGCCGCTCGCGGCGCGGCTCGTCGCCGACGGTCGCACCGATTTCGATCGCCTGGTGAGAATCGGTCCCGATGCCGTCGAAGCCCTGGCTGCGAGCCCGCGGCCCCTCGGGCTCTTCGGGCTCGTGGGCCGCGCCGCGTCGGCCGAGACGCTGCCCGCCGCCACCTGCCGGCTGCTGGCCCGCACCGAGGAACCGCTCTCGCTGCCTGCGCTCGATTCGCTCGACAAGGAGGCGGCGGCTGCGCTCGCCGCGCACGTGGGCCGCCTCGAATTCACGGGGCTCCACACCATCGCGCCGGACGTCGCGGCGGCGCTGGCCAGCCACGGCGGCACGCTGTCGCTGCCGGCGATTCGCGAGCTCTCCGCGGAGGCGACGGCCGCCCTGGCACGTCATCGCGGCCCGCTCGACCTGCCGGGGCTCACCGCGGTCGATTCCGCGGCGCTCGCCGACCGTCTTGCGGCCGGCGGCCGCGGCGACTTCGGCCGCATCGTGCGGCTCTCGCCGGCGGCGGCCGAGTGGCTCGCTCGGATCTCCGGCCCGCTCGTGCTCGACGGCCTCGAGCCGTCTGCTGATCCGGCCGTCCTCGCGGCGCTGCTGCGGCACGACGGCCCGATCCGCGTCGCCGGCCTGGCGCGGTCCGCCTCCCTGGAGGACGCCGTGACGGGGGATCGCGCCGCACTGCTCGCGCGGCATGCGGGGCCGCTGTCGCTGCCGCGGCTCGCAGCGCTCGACAGCGGGCCGCTGGCGGCACGTCTGGTCGCCGACGGCCGCACCGACTTCTCTGCGGTGAAGAGCCTGTCACCCGAGGTCGAGAACGTGTTTGCCCGCGCAGCGGCGAAGCTCGACCTCGGCGGCCTGACGTCGATCTCGTCGGCTGCCCTGGCCCGGAAGCTTCTGGCCGACGGCCGATCCGATTTCGACCGGGTCACGTCGTTGTCGGACGAGGCTGCCGCCGTCGTCGGCGACCACGCCGGTCCGCTGTCGCTCGCCGGCCTCGTCGCCGCCGCGACGACGCGCGACGCGATCACCGAGCCGCAGGCACGCCTGCTCGCCCGGCACGACGGGCCGCTCGCGATGGACCGCCTCGCCTCCCTGCCGGAGCCGGTCGCGGCGGCGCTTGCGGGGCATGCCGGCGGCCTGTCGCTCACCCGCGTCCGCACGCTCTCCGCGGCGGCCGCGGCGGCGCTCGAACCGCACCGGGGGAGCCTCGAACTCGCCGGGGTGGCGCGGCCGGAGCCGGCGGTCGAGGAATCGCTCGCGCGGCACGTCGGGCCGCTGTCGGTCGAAGGGCTCGAGTCACTGACATCGGCGGCGCTCGCGCGGCGGCTCGTGGCCGACGGTCGCCGCGAATTCGGCGGCCTGCGGACGCTGTCGGCCGCGGCGGCGGCGGTGCTCGCCGGCGTCGAGGGCACGCTCTTTCTCGATGGCCTCGGGTTGCTCGATCCCGCCGTGGCGACGGCGCTGGCCACGCACGCCGGGGATCTATCGCTCGACGGGCTCACGACGCTCGACGCGCCCGCGGCCCGGGCGCTGGCCGCACACCGCGGCGACCTGTCGCTCGGAGGCCTCGCCGCTCCGGGGGCCGAGGTGACGCAGGCGCTCGCCCGTCACGTTGGGCCCGTCTCCCTCGCCTCCGCAGTCAACCGCACCGCGACCGATCGCTGAGTGCCGAACCGCGTTGGTTCCGCCGCGGCGCTGCCGGGCCGCACGTTCTACACGCCCACCGTCGCGGTCCGCGAGAACTTGATGTAGGGCAGCCGGATGCCCCGCACGAAGAACTGCACCGCCTGGATCTTGGCCGGGGCGGAGAAGCCGGTGGCTCCATAGAACGTCACCACGTCGTCCTGGTCGACGCCGTCGCCGCTGATGCCGTACCCGCCTTTGAGTGTGTTGGCGAGGTAGACGGCCGTGCTGCCCGGGAAGAACACCACGCCATTCTGATTGGAGGCGGGGATGCCGGCGGCGCTGGCACGGAAGTTGGTGCCGGGGTTGAACGAGTCGTAGCCGAGCACGGTGCTGTTGAAGGCCGCGGCGGGCAGCGGCGCGCCGACGTTGAGGCCCGTGGTGCGGTTGATGCCCGGCGTGTTCAGGATCGAGAACGGCCCCGGCAGCGCCGACGCGTTGCCGGAGGGATACTTCGGCACGGCCAGGTAGCGGACCGTGCGGTTGGTGAAGGCCGTGCCCTTGGGGATGCCCGGCACCTGGTCCTGCGGCTGCAGGCCGGCCGAGGCGTAGTAGGCGGTGTTCCGTGACTTTGCGATCGCCACGTCGATCGAGAACACGGTGGCGTCCGGCATCCGGAAGACGCCCAGCAGCGTGCCGTCGGTGTCGGCGACGGCCAGGACCATCTTCGCGAACGTCGGCTGCACGCGGATCTGGGCGCGGGTCTTCGTCGCCTGCGCGATGCCCTGGTTGATGAGCTGCGTCACCTGGGCCGCGGTGAGCCCGCCCGGGAACGCGCTCGATGTCGCCGGCACGAGCCAGCCGGCGGCCTGCGGCATGCCCGGCTGCAGCACGGCGCCCCCGGGCAGAACCTGCTGATCGGTGCCGTTGATCGTGCCCGGACCATAGGCCGCGATGAGGCTGAAGAGCGTTTGCACGCCGAGCGGCCCGGCCTGCGGTCCGAAGCTCTGCAGGGCGATGCCGCCGAGGTTGATCCGCGCCGCGGCATTGACGCGGTCGACGAGCGCCTGGGCCTGGCCGAGCGACAGCGGCTGGGCCAGCGGCACGGCGAGTCCGCCGGCGCGGGTGAGGATCAGCTGCGGCGTGAGCGTGATCGCCAGGAACGGATTGCCGCCCGTCGGCGCCACCAGCGGCGTGCGCGTGCCGGGGATGGCCACCGGCAGGAGCGTCTTGAGCGCGATCGCCTCCGCCTCGAGGGCCTTGGGGGCATTGAGCCGGTTGGTCCGCGTCTGGCTCGCGCTCGCGACGAACGCCTGCTCGAACGTGGCCGTGCCGAACTGCGCCGTGCCCGGCTGGCCCGGGAAGAAGACGCCGATGCCGCCGATGAGCTCGTCGGTGCCGGCACTGTAGATGCCCAGGCCGCCGGGGAGCGTGGCGATGCCGCGGGAGGTGGTGCCCGGCGCCTCGCCCGACTGCTCGCCGTAGGAGTCGCGGTTGATCACCTCGGTGCCGCCCACCCCCGTGAACACGCTCACGCGGTTGGTGTGCTCGATGGCGAAGAGGTCGACGAGCGGCTGGCGGAGGATGCCCGGCGGAAACTCGCCGCCGATGCCGACGGGCGCCACGTAGCCGGGGCCGAGCGTCGTCGGGTCGGCGCTGGCCGGGTTGGCCTGCATCTCGCGCTGCGTGATCGTGCTCTGGCTGATGTGGCTGACGGTGCGCGACGTGAGGATCGCCTGGCCGTTGGAGAAGAAGGCGCCGGTGCGGGCCTTGGCGACGGCGCCGTCGATGGCGAACGCCAGCTGAGTCGCCGTCATGCCGGCGAAGTCCGACTCCGTCCGCACGCCGAGGATCGCGCCGGTGCGGTCGACGACGGCGATGATCGCGTCGGTGCTGGGCGTCGCGGCGCTGGCACGGTCGAGCAGCGTTTCCACGTCGGCGACCGTGAGCTGGGCCATCATGGCCCGGCCCTCGAGCCGCTCAACGCCCTCGCCGACGACCCGCTTCGGGGCCGGTCGGTCGGCCGTCCGCCGGCGCATCGGTCGCTGCCTGCTGAACTGCGTGCTGAACCGCCTGCTGAACCAGCCGATCATCTGCGAGGCATCCCGTGCATGTGTCGGTACCCGGCGGAGATGCCGCGGAAAGTCGTCCCGGCAGGAGATCCCCCCTCTCCGGAAACGCTCCTCATAGGTTGCATCGGATGCCAGCGACGGGCCGCGGCGGTTTTCCTTGCCCCTGTGGCGCAACTATCATTCTCCGCACGATCCTCACCACGACGGGCCGTGCCGTGCCGCCATCCGCCAATCCCGAGCTCGACCGTCTGCGGCAGGTGACCGACGACGCCAACGGCTGGCGCAGGTGGGGCCCCTATCTCTCCGACCGCTCCTGGGGCACGGTCCGCGAGGACTACTCGGCCGACGGCGACGCCTGGCGGTATCTGACCTACGATCATGCCCGTGCCAAGGCCTATCGCTGGGGGGAGGACGGCATCGCGGGGATCTGCGACCGGTTCCATCTGCTCTGCTTCGCGCCGACCTTCTGGAACGGTCTGGATACGCACCTCAAGGAACGGTTGTTCGGTCTGACGCCCCTCGACGGTAACCACGGGGAGGACGTCAAGGAGTGCTACTTTCACGTCGACAACACGCCGACCCACTCCTTCATGAGCCTCCGGTATCGGTATCCCCAGCGGGCGTTCCCGTACGAGGACCTGGTCGCCGAGAACCGCCGTCGGCAGGGCGGGGGGCCGGAATACGAGCTGCTCGACACCGGCGTCTTCGACGACGGCCGCTGGTTCGACATCCTGATCGAATACGGCAAGGCGACCACGGAGGAGCTGGCGATCCGCATCACCGCGGTGAATCGCGGGCCGGATCCGGCGGCCCTGCACGTCCTGCCCACCCTCTGGTTTCGCAACACCTGGTCGTGGGGGCGGGAGCCAGGGCCGCGGCCGGTCTGCCGCGAGGTGGCCGGCCCCGCTGGTACCCTCTGCCTCCACGCCGACGATCGCGACCTGCAGCTCGATCCGCGGATGCCTGCGGACTACCGGCTCGGCGACCGCTGGCTGATCGCCCAGGCCGCCCCGGGGACGCGGATCCTCGCGACCGACAACGAGACCAACGGCCTGCTGGTCTACGGCGACGGCCACATGAGCCGCTCGCCGCACACGAAGGACGCATTCCACCGGCTGCTCTGCGACGGTGACGCCCAGGCGGTGAATCCGGCCGGATGCGGGACGAAGCTCTGCATCCACCGGGAGTGGGTCGTGCCGCCGGGCGGCTCCGTGGCGATGCACCTGCTCCTCACGGACCGCCCGCCCACCGAGGCCCTGCCGGTCGGCGGCGCGAGCCTGCCGGCCGTCGTCGACGCCACGCTGGCGACCCGCAGCCAGGAGGCCGACCTCTTCCACGACGCGCTCGCCCCCCGCGACGCCACCGCCGACGAGCGGCTCGTGCAGCGTCGGGCGCTCGCCGGCCTTTTGTGGACGAAACAGAGCTACATCTTCGATGTGGAGAAGTGGCTCGACGGCGACAACCCCGACCTGCCTCCGCCGGCCGGCCGCCGCACGATCCGCAACCAGCACTGGCGGCACCTCAACTCGCTCCGCGTGATGAGCATGCCCGACAAGTGGGAGTATCCCTGGTTCGCCGCCTGGGATCTGGCCTTCCATTGCGTGCCGCTCGCGCTGGTCGATCCGCAGTTCGCCAAGGACCAGCTCTGGCTCCTGCTCTTCGAGCAGTTCCAGCATCCCAGCGGCCAGCTGCCCGCCTACGAGTGGGAGTTCAGCGACCTGAATCCTCCCGTGCACGCCTGGGCCGTGTGGCGGGTCTACAACATGGAGAAGCGGCGGCACGGCGTGTCGGACCGCGACTGGCTGGAGCGGTGCTCCCACAAGCTGCTGCTCAACTTCACCAGCTGGGTGAACAAGGTCGACCGCGAGGGCAACAACGTCTTCGAGGGGGGCTTCCTCGGGCTCGACAACATCAGCGTCTTCGACCGCAGCGAGCGGGCCACCGACGGCACGTCGCTGGAGCAGTCGGATGCGACGGGCTGGATGGGAATGTTCTGCCTGACGATGATGCGGATCTCGCTGGAACTGGCGACGGATAATCCTGTCTACGAGGGGCTCGCCTCCAAGTTCCTGCAGCACTACGCCTACATCGCCCACGCGATGAAGCACATGGGCCGCCGCGACTACGCGCTGTTCGACGAGGCCGACGGCTTCTTCTACGACGTGCTGCGGTATCCCGACGGCCGCTACCGGAAGTTCCGCGTGCGGTCGCTCGTGGGCCTGATCCCGCTCTTCGCCGTCGAGCGTCTGGAAGCCTCGTGGATCGAGCCGTTCAAGGAGTTCAGCCGCAACCTCAGCTGGTTTATGGCGAACCGCAGCGACATGGTCTCCGAGGTGATCCACCAGGTGCCGGTGGCCGACGGCACGACCACGCACCTGCTCACGATCGTGAACGTCGAGCAGCTCACTCGCATGCTCGGTCGGCTGCACGACACGACCGAGTTTCTCTCCCCGTGCGGCATCCGCTCGCTCTCGAAGCATCACGAGCAGCAGCCGTTCGAGTTCGACGGGCGGGTCGTCGGCTACGAGCCCGCCGAGTCGGCGACGAAGCTCAAGGGGGGCAATTCCAACTGGCGCGGCCCGATCTGGTTCCCGACGAGCTTCCTCATCGTGGAGTCGTTGCGGCGGCTGGGCACGGCGTTCGGTCCCGAGGTGCGGCTGGAGACGCCGGCGTCGGCCGGCCACCCGATCACGCTGGTCGAGATGGCGCGGGACATCGCCCGGCGGCTCACGGGCATCTTCCTCAAGGACTCCGCCGGCCGCCGGCCGGTGTGGGGCGGCCCGGGGAGGTTCGCCGACGACCCGCTGTGGCGGGACGAGCTGCTCTTCTACGAATACTTCCACGGCGACACGGGGGCCGGCCTGGGGGCGAGCCACCAGACCGGCTGGACGGCGCTGGTGGCCAACCTGATCGACGAGTGGCGCTGACGGCGGCGGTCTTCCGTTGAAGCCCTTTTCGGTGAGTCGTAGCATAGGCGGGCTCATTCCGCCCTTGATCCGCCCTTGATCCGCCCTTGATCCGCCCTTGATCCGCCCTTGATCCGCCCTTGATCCGCA
>Ga0209401_1000054_pt1 | contig 81730 bp, 108 predicted proteins | sample M_140807_MF_Meta_FD_187318 | JGI IMG/M metagenome (GOLD analysis project Ga0209401, IMG submission 187318) | Freshwater microbial communities from Lake Montjoie, Canada to study carbon cycling - M_140807_MF_MetaG (SPAdes) (version 2) | ecosystem: Environmental > Aquatic > Freshwater > Lake...
CGGTAGCCGCGTTGCTTGGAGGTGCAGTATGTATATTCTTAGCCGTAGTTTGGTTCGAATTGTGGGGGTATTTGCGATCATTCTGTCGTCGGTTGCTGGAGCAGAAGAAAGACAAATACTTCCTTCTGTAGTCAGAATTCAGGTAATCACACCCAACGGTACCATGAGGGGTACGGGGTTTGCGGTTGAGGGTGGCGTCATCACAGCTGCCCACGTAGTCGAGAAATCAAACGAAGTCGATATCCTGTGCGGAGACGGCGACGATACGGTGGCATTTAGCGGTGATGTAGTCCGGAAAGATACTTTACTAGACCTTGCGTTTATTAAAGTTAAGAACGACTTTGACAAAGTTATTGATTTGCCGCCGGTCAAGTTCGACACGTCATTCCCCGTGAACCCCGGTATCCCTGTTTATGCCATTGGCAATTCTTTGGGATTTACCCGTTCTATTTCCGCGGGCATCGTATCTGCCTCCGGTAAGAAGTCGGGAGAACGTTTCCTGTATTCCGATGTGCTAACCAGGAAAGGCAACTCGGGCGGGCCGTTGGTCAACTCAAAGGGTGAGGTTATCGCCATTACTCTGGGGACAATCGACTTCAATGTAATAGGAGAAGCTAAGACAAAGGATTCCAATCCTGAGTTTACTTACTGCGTCCCGGCAGCTGATATCGTTGAGTTCCTAGAATCCCATAAGACCAATAGAAAGAACAATGCTTTCGTGGGCGTCCTTGGTAAATCGGTTACCACGGGTTTAGACCACCCTGGACTTGAGCAAGCCCTCCAGATAACGCGTACAGTGCGTCCCTGTGGCCTCCAGGCGGGCGATATAGTCTATCTGTTAGCAGATCAGCCAATCACCTCACAACGCGATATAGTAAGGGTTATACGCACATTACAGCCTGGTTCGCTGGTTAAGGCTGATATCCTTAGGAACGGTAAGTTCGAGACAGTTAATGTTTCTGTAGCTGAAACTCCTTAACGTGACTTTTGATACCCGTACCGACCTGGTTAGGAACCTGGTTAGATCGGGAGGAGTAATCGCGGAGGTCGGAGTCCTCAACGGAGAGTTTTCAAAAGAGCTTATCAACATCCTCAACCCTTCCAGGATCTACATGATCGACCGATTCGCGGGCAACTGCTTCTCGGGAGATCGGGATGGAAACAACGGAGCAGTTTACGATCTAAATGCAGCTCACAGCAGTCTTGTGGAATATGCTAAGTCGAATCCAGCGGTAACTGTTTTGAGGGGGGATAGTTCAACGTTGTTGGGCACGTTAGAACCTGACTCGCTGGATATGGTCTATCTGGACGGTGACCATGAGTACTCGGGTTGCAAGAAGGACGTAATTGCGTCCTGGAGGCTATTAAAGGCCGGTGGATGGCTTATGGGCCACGACTACGCTACCAACATGGACAAAGCGAAATCTAACTATGTTTTTGGCGTAAAGAAGGCTATCGACGAATTCTGTCAGAACTATAACCAATCCATCCATGCCCTTGGAAACGATGGTATGGTATCCTTTGCTATTAAGATCTCTAAGTAATTGCATTAAAAGTGGAAGCACTTCTGCTTTCAGCAAAGAGACTTACGTAGGGTACATGTACGTTTTGTAAGTCGTTGATACATGGATAGGGTGGGGGTATGAAACGATGGTCGAATTGATCTATGTGGTTGAGTATTAGGATTCTAGGATTCGAAGGGTGGTAGGGTGGGGGGTGTAGGGGTGGTTTTGAACTCGTTGTTCCTACAGCTTTGTGTGTGCGGCGTGTGTGTGCAAACACCCGGAACGAGTTGGGATACCCCCACCCAGTGGGACCACCCCCACCCTCTCTTTCTTTATATTTATATATATTAATAGTAAACATACACTTAGACAAGGACCCAAGGTTCGAAATTTGGGTGGGGGTACCCATTTTTGACCCCCCACCCTAGAGCATACCCCCACCCTAAATCGTAGCCCTTTGGGGCCAAACTCGAAGCAACGAAGCCATTTCCTCATATTTATCGACCATGGTCTTCTTGAACCCGCAGAAATGGTGCAATCGCTTGGATAGGTCAAATTCGTTGTAGCCGGCGAACAGTTGTACCTTTTGGGCTATGTCGTGGCACTTGCCCACCTCGAAGTCTGTCGACAGGCAGATACCGTAGTTATAGGATGACTGCTCCAGGATAGCGTCATCTGGTAGTATCGTTTGGATATGGGGCTCAAACAAGGATCTGACCTTGGCCGTGAACCTTAGGTCTTTGAACCCAAAGGTCCCAGCATTTAGCCCTTTTAGCATAGTGAACTTTAGCCTATCCAAATTGGGTGCTCGCTTGTACTGAAACCATTCGTGACACATATCGTGCCGCTCTTCGGTTACAATCGTAAAGTCTTTGGTGGGGTCGATCAAATCCATCGGGTTGCCGAAGTAGATAATGTCCGGGTCAAGAAACAGATAGTAGTCATATCCCTTAGGGATAAGTTCTGAGTACTTGAGGAAACCGCCGTACAAGTAGTCCTTTGAATCTACGATTGTTTTATGTTTGAATCCTTCTGGCCCCGGCTTGTTGGACATTACGCAGAAGTCGACGTTGTCCGGTAGAGTCATGTTCGCGACAAGCAGATCGATACATTTGTGAGACTCCTCATTGAAGTCAGTCGCCGTATAGACCAGAACTCTCACGCGGCCGATTGTATTTTGTCCTTTACAAAAGTCAAAGGGATTGAGACACTGTACGGACGATGAAGGCGACCCTTGAGTTTAATCTCCCCGAGGAGGAGACCAATTTTAGATATGCTATGAGCGCACACGATATGGCGATGGTCATTACGGATCTTGGAATCTTTCTCCGTTCGAAGATTAAACATGAAATCTCAGATCCCGACCGACTCAACGCTTATGAAAATGTGCGCGATGAACTTCATTCTTTGCTCGACGACCGAAACGTCACCCTCCCATGAAGCATCGAATCTTATCCCATCTGTATTACGCCCTGGGGCATGTATGGAGTTACTTCATGTGCTGGACTGGTTTTGGTTACCGCTTTTACTCTTGGGCGATGGAGAATTCCGTTAACCACGATATTGACTGTTCGCTTTGGAAGCCTGCACCCGAAAAGAAAATGGCTCGGTACCGGACAGCCCCGTTGGGTAAGAAAAAAAGCAACCGGCGCCGAAGATCGTAAATGCCCACACTCAACGAAAACATCCCGAGTTTCAAGGCGCTGGTAAGGAAATCGTTCTTTACCAAAGACGAGACAGATAGAAACGAATTCTACAACGTATACGTGTTTGCCTTGCAGTCATACCCCGGGACCATTCTCACCTTCCATGTGATGACCGATGCAGGGATGCTTCGAAGCCGAGTACCCATATCTGAGATCTATACCCACGAGCCCACTAATGACATCCCGTTTAACTACAAACAGCTTTGGGACTGCTTTAGCGAGAACGTGACCGTCAGCGAGTACAGCTTTCTTGGTTATCACAGAGCCCAGATTGTTTTGAGGGACGGAACCAAGGTGTGGGGCACCTACCTATTTACGGTTGACTGGTTTAATAACCCCTACTCGGACGAACCCTCTGATTACAAATGCGGCCATGTGTTCGCCGCGGATGACGGGTATTTGCTTTGCATGCCGAACAATCGAATCTTCTGGAGAGACTCCAACTGGGTAACCAAAAAGCTTCCCGAGGACCTCAAGCAATTTAAGGTGGACACCGAGCTACCTTCTGTGGAGAATCAGTCATCCCGATGGGTGACGGAGGATACAGACTCTTTCTACTACGACATCCATAAAAGAGAAGAGTCAACATAAAGGAGACACATATGAAACAACCCAAGATCGTAACCATCGGCACCCCCGCCTACGGCGGCCAGGTAACTAGCGGCTTTGCCACCGCACTAGCCGCATCTGTTAGCCTGTTCCAGAGCTACAACATGGAGTTGCATTGCATCCTCTTGACCGGACACTCTGTGATTCAGATGGCCCGCAACCGGGTACTTCGCGAGTTCCTTAAGACGGATAGCGAGATGCTTGTCTGGATTGATTCCGACATTTCATGGAACCCAATGGATTTGCTTAAGCTTTGCTTGCACGACGAGGAAGTAGTTGGCGCGACTTATCGAAAGAAGGTTGCTACTACCACCGAGTTCACAGTCCAATTGAAACGCGGAAACCTTGACCCCGACAAGCGCGGCTTGCTTGAAGTTGACCGTATTGGCACTGGGTTCCTTCGCGTAACCCGCAAAGCCCTTGAAGATTTGACCAAGGACTGCAATCATCTCGACCTGCACAACAAGGCTAGCGAGTCCCATACGATTGGCGGATCGGGCAAGTATCAGGACTCCCAGACCGAGTTCATCCACAATGTATTTGAGGTTGGGATTTACAAAGGCGAGTTCCTTTCTGAGGACTTCATCTTTTGCGAGAAGCTCAAAGAGAAGGGCTACAAGATTATGATGGATACCAAAATTGATCTTGGCCACGAAGGGCCCTACATATACCGCGGAAGCATTTCCCATTTCTTGGAATACATCAAGAAAGAAGATGCCGAGCCCGATGGTAAAGACAAAGTGGATTGACCTAGCCATGCGGCTGGCCGACGCCGCGGCAAAAACAAGTCAGGATCAGTTCGTCCGAGTCGGCGCAGCGGTGCTCCGGGAAGACGGCTCCGTATGCGGGATTGGATACAACGGATATCCCCCGGGCTTTGAACTAACCAAACAGGAATCCTTGGACCGCGATTACCGGCGGGACTTTATGGTCCATGCCGAGACCAATGCCCTTGCTTACAGTCGCCCGGGCGAGCCACACCTTTTGGCCGTCACTTACCCGCCTTGTAAAGCTTGCGTCCTGGAAGCAGTCCGATATGGCGTCAAATACATTGCTTACCGCGAGAGCAAGGATCGCGACATCTTTCCGTCTGACTACTTGGCGGCTCGGCTCGGTGTTACTTTGATCGTAGAAAAATAAAATAAATTTTTAAAGTACATATACGGTATTTTGGGTTTTTTCCGAGGGGGGTGGGGGTGGGGGTGCGTATCTCCTATGGGTAGATGATCCGATAGGATCGCCAACCCATAACACTAAAAAGGAATAACATAAAATGAAATCGAAACAAGTAGCAATCAGCACAGCGAAAGACGCACTCGCACTCGTGGCGTCAACGGCGGAAAAAATCGTGGTTCGTTCGGCGAATGTCGAGCGAGCGATCAAACCCAAATACGCATCATTTCACGATGGCGTTGCCTTGGGAATGTCGGGAAGAATCCTCTCACAAAAGAAATACGATGAAGCATACGGCAAGAGGATGACACCAGAGGCTCTCTCCCTCTCCTACCAAGCGATTCAAGAAAAGATGAACACGCTAGGCGTTGATGCTTTGAATCGTCAAGCCAAGGCGGTAGGTGACGGCAAGCGTAAGGTGACTCGCATCTTCGCAAACCTCTCCAATGGTCGCACCATTGTCGAGACGATCACCACTAACAAGATGATCGACATCGAAGCCGTGGTCGAGGAGACGAAATTGAATGGCAAGGCGTGCGTATCTGCGGAACAGGCACAGGCCATTGCCCGCAACTTGGCGAGGCACAAACTCGCCTAACGATTCGAGGAATCGAGGGGGGTGGGGGAAATCCCCACCCTCCTCTTTTTTGTCAAAATCCAAAATTCACTATCATTATCAAGACAAGTGAGCTCTACATCAATGAATCTAAGAATCAATGACCTGTCCCGCTACGCTATCGTTTCGAAGAACCGCGAGGTTCACGATGGTCTTGCCATTGCTTCCTTGATTCGAAGAAGCCAAGCCCAATGTGGGGCGGGCAATGCGGTCAACCTTTTCGAGGACTTCAATATGATCTTTCAATTCTTTTCTAGTTCCAGGCATCTCGGCTTCGAGGACATCCAAGCTGTGGTCAACTTGATTGGCGATGCGGTTCAGATATCGGGACTGTTTATCAGTAGCATTCTGCACAACCTGCTTATCTATCTGCGTGCTAAGCTTCACAAGATTTGCATCTTTCCGTGCAGCCCACTTGCATCTCCTAGCCTTGCTATCCAAGGTGTTGAGGTTCAAGCCATACGTCGATGCAATGAAGCTACGAGTCTTACCACTTACGAAGTCCTTTTCGACAGCCTTCCAGTCAACATTCAAAGCTTTGGGCATAAGCTGAGTTTATAGCCCATCGTGCATTAGGTCAATGCATCTTTGAATCAATGAAACACCAACCAAGAAAGACACTGAACTACAATGAGTAACCCAGCGTATCTACAGAACTTCGGCAAGCTCCGTAAGGACATGCGGAAGCGTGAAGTGAGCGACACTATGTCTGCATCGGGCAGATGGGACGACCTGTTCCTCAGGGCAAGCAAGCCCTACCTACGCAAGAAGACTCGCCGTGAGTCAATGCGTAGGGAGACCAAGGTCTATGTAGCCAAAGGTTGCAAGCCTATCCCATTCATTCCTAACGGAGAGGTCACAACCCTCTTGGGCTTTACCTCTGACCCCTCCAAGGTCAAGTATCGTCTCGACTCCCCGAGCTATCCATCACGGGCAAGGGAGCTATCCCAAGAAGACCGCAAGCCTCAGACCTTCACCAAGCTTGTGCCTACCGAGTGGAAGGATGTCTATTCCTCCCTGCGCTCAATGGTGCACAAGATCAGGATGCGTGACCGCAAGCTGACTAGGCAACTGGTCAAGGACTTCGCCCTGCTCTGGCCTATCCGCCATTCGCTCGCCAAGTCTGTGGGCAAGCGGGTCGAGGCTGAGATGTCCGCTGGCTTTACGGATGCCGTGCTGGTATCCCGCTCGCCGTCGGTGCCCAAGGTTGAGATGGTCATCAAGGCCAAGCCTCGCAAGGTCGGCAAGTCTGTCTATGAGGAGTTCGAGAAGATCAAGTCTATCCTACGCAAGATTGACCACAGCTCTCAACTGGCTCACGAGTCTTGGGATAAGAAGATTGCATCCGAGAGGCAAGATGCAATCCGCCGTCAGCGGGTCTTGCTGTCCATCATTGAGGCTGGCAAATGAACTGCGTTATCTGTGACGATCTGATTGAACCAGCACGCTTAAACCTAGGCTTTTCAAAGTGCAAGGGCTGTGCCTTTCTGCACCCTGAAGTCAAGGTCAAGGGAGCTATGGTCTATTCGGATAAGACGGCGGGGGCAATCAATGTGATGAGTCCTCAAAGCTTCAGTGATTACAAAAGAATTTCGCGCAGGGTCGGTCAGCGTTCTGCACTACGGAATGTGCTTGATGCTGGCGGTCGCTCGCAATAACCAAAAGGAGACACATACAATGCAAACTGAAACGGTAGATTGCCCCGTGTGCAAAGGCACGGGCTTGGATTGGAACAATGTATGGCCGACTGGCATGGCCTCGCACTGCGAGGAATGCGATGGCTACGGCGAGGTAAACAAATGAGCGTGATACTACCAATCGATGCTTACATTCAACTCAACGGCATCGAGTACTACGGCAAGGTGGTAAGGGACGGAACCCGAAACCACCACCCTATGTCGGAGTATGTCGGCAAGCGGAAGTTTGATGTGGCCAAGATTCAGTCGGACGATAGCTGGACGCATTGGTATGTCTTCGAATCCGAGATGCCATTGCCCAACCACTATGACTCCACGTTCGTTCACTCGCTGGACTATGCGAGCTGGATTGATGTGGACAGGGACGACTGCGAAGCTCCGGGACAGATGTTCCGTCGCAGAGCTAACATCTGGAGGATGGGTCGGTGGAAGATGCTCATCACCCAAAGCGGAGGGAGGGACATATGAGAGGTAGACCCATCGATCTTAAACACGTCGTGAGCAATGCCAGCCAAGCTTACTATAATCGAAGGCTGAATTTTACCGACTGGAAAAAGAACCTCAATATGGCTAACCGCCGGAGCCGAACGACCCTCGCAATCAAGCGGAGCGAGGGCTTGGATTATCAGTACGCGTTGACTGATATTCATCGGAGCATCATCAAGAAAGTTATGATGACACCCGATGAAGCTTACAACCGAAACAAGGTAACCAAGAAGCTTGGGCTTGCTTGGGTTATGTGCGGATGAGTACCGAGACAATCAATCTATGGTACTGGCTGTTCGCACAGACCCCTTCACCAAAGCTTCATCACGGTAATAACTAAGGAGGAATATGCAAAGCAAACTATATAACAAGATGCTGAGTATCTATTACAAGCGGGGTGCGTGTGGAGTATATCACTACGCCAATCGCCACCCAAAGCAGTTCGAGAAAAGTGAACAGTGGTGCAATCAGTGCGAGGCAGAAACGCCCCGCATCAAGAGAAGAAAGAGCTGTGCCGTTTGCGGATAGACACAGTGCCCCCCTAGCACGGGGGCACAAGTCTGGCCGATAGGCTGGAAACAAAAGTAACACTAACCAAGAAAGGAACATTTAATATGTTCTTCAAAGTAAAAGATAACAACAAGGTAGTAATCGAAGTGAAGCAAGGCGTATCGTCGGACGGGAGTCTGACTGGTCGCTTCTACACAGCCAGCATCAACGGATGGACTGGCGAGGGTCTGACTGAGCAGGACGCTGTGCGCGATCTTGACCAGACTCGGGCAGAAGCTTTAACCAAGCTTCACCACAACAACCGCGCGTTTGGTACTCGGTTAACCTTTGAGGTTGCCCAATGATTTGGGGCGACTTCTTTGAGGTGATGACTATCATCATCCAGTTATTGATGGCGTTCATGATCATCCCAGCATGTCTTGTGTGTAGCGCGATTCTCATCGTGCGTCTTCTCAAGATAGTAGAAAAGGAGATCAATTGAAAGCTGGCGACAAAATCTGGGTAGATGCCCAGATGATCGAGATCCTAAAAGGTCATAACTTGGGGCGGAAGTTCCGCTTGAACACTGGTGTGGTCGAGGTGGCTGGTGACATCTACACCGACGACACGATGGTGCCAAAGGAATTGAATGTGAAAGTCGGTGACGCCCGATGGGTGAGCTTACCTCTTGGTGAGCTGGAACGCCCTTGGCGTTTCCCAACCTTCCGCCGTCTGCTTGCGGTTATCCGCTCGTGGACTGGTGACTGGTTGTTCCGTGCTCGCAAGCTCGAGCAGGGAATCGACATCGAAGAAACAATTAACAATGAGGAGAACGACAATGATCAAAGTTAAGCTTGGTTGGGGGTGGATGCGTTTCCACTTCTTCGCGAACAAATTCAACAATGCCATCGTGGCTAACGTGGAGTTTCGGCCTCTCGGCTTTGAACTCTACCGCGGTAGTCATTCGGTAATGATCTACTTGGAGCTTGTCATCGGCACGCTGATGATCAAGTTGAGCAAATGAAAGCTGACAAATACTTAGATACTTGTACAGAAGCAGAGTGTGAGTTTGTATACGAGAGATTTTATGGCCAATCGACGCATGAATTGGTTGAAGATCTCCTAAGTTACATTGACCACGAACCTATCAAACAATTAGTCGAAAACTATAGAAAGGAAACAAAATGAGTTACCCAATCGAAGTAGTAGCCGAGAAGGGAACGCTCCAGCGCAGGCTTGGGCTGACTCCTATCGACCGAACCACAACCGCAGACTTCCCGAAAGGGAAGATAACTATTAGAACAAACAGAGTTCCAACCTTATCAGAGGGCGGAGCTTATGCGTTCTACTACACCGACCCCGAAGGTGATCGGTCAGTGTGTCACGTTGGGCCCGTGTACCGGTACACAAGTCAGGGGAGAACTGCCAGTGATGAGATGTATTATCACTTCAACTCTGGTTGCTTGAGGAAAACTCAACTCGATGCGTTTGTCACAACCATCAAGGCCATCGAAGCCAAAGTCGATGCCCTGATGAGAAAGGAATCCAATGGCTACCAAGAAGAAATCTAGTAAGAGGAAGCTGACCAAAGACGAGTTCAAGCGTATTCTCAATACGCACCGTCAGGATAAGCTTACCAAAGACCAAGCTGGAAGGCTCAAGATACTCGACTTCATCGACATCTACGCTGACGACGAGCACAAGGAAAACATCATCCTACTCGATGGCTTGGACAAAGCTTTCCTCGGGCTTTCCCATCGAGATGGACAACACGGAACACAAGTGGCGGTGTATGGAATCTATTCCTGCATTCACACACTTCAACTCGACAACAAGTGGAGTTGGGATGAAGCTGAAGAATACTTCTACTTCAATACCCGCTGGGCTTATGTTGGCGAGTATACCCCGATGTTCATCGAGGAGATGATGCGATGAATGCCACACTCACAGCTCAAGAAATTAAGCTAGGTGATACTGTTTGGTGGCGTGGTAGTTGGGGTAACGAAGGCTGGAGGGAGGCAAAGGTCAAGGGAATTGACCTTGTGCGTTCTGGCCAGAAGGAAAACGGAATCCCTATACCTTGGGTACCAGTTGAAGCGATCGGAAGCTGTGTGTTCGATCTTGACAATGGTCACTGGGGGTATGGGTATCAAATCAAACCAAAGGAGCAAACAATATGAGCGTAGTAAGAGAAAACGGTTGCACAGTAATAACTGGAAAAGATATTGAAAAGTACAGACTACTGATAGCAATCCAGGGCCTGGAGACTCACGTCCGAACCAATGGGCGGATGCGACTCTCACGATTTGCCACACCCAAACGGTGTATGGAAATCGTGAGTGAGTTCACACGTAAGAAATACAAAAGATCAGATGCAAGAAAGGCGGTCGATGAAGGCCGAGCTTGGCTGGCGGAGGCGACGGTATGAGAATCGAAGTTGAGAAGGATGATGTTAAGTTCGAATACGACGGCAAGAAGTATTCGGTAACTGGCACAGCCATCCACAATACCGAGAAGGAAGACATCGGTATTGGTTCTTATGAGTTCTGGGGTTCGCGCGGTTATGACAGCCAGATTGTCAACCAAAGCGAGTTCTCAGAATGTGAGTTCGATAGCTTGGCAATCTATCCAGACGAGGGAATGGAAGAAGTTCCAGAACCTTCTAAAGAACTTGTCGAGGCTGCGCAGGAAGCTCTGTATTCCGCGACCTACGAAATCGCGGAAGAACGGGCTGTCGAGTTAAGCGACTAGACACTCTGCCCCGTCGTTCGGACGGCGGGGTAGCAGTCTGGCCGATAGGCTGGAACCAAACGAAAACCAAAATGAAAGGACACAATATGGAACTAACAATACCATCAGAAGTGGTAGATGAGTTCGGTCGGGCGACCGAGTGGCTCAAGCTATCCAATGAGAAACGCAAAGAGTATCGGAGTCTATTCCTAGAATCCGCGAAGCAAGGAATCAAAAGCTGGGTAGGCCAGCACTTCACGGTTCAGATGGATGAGCACGATAAGGCAAGACTTGCCAAACCTTTGCTCAAATCTAACCTGCTCAAGTATCTGACGCCAGAGCAAGTGAACCACATCATCGATGCCTCAACAGTATCGAGCGAAGAGTGGCACTTTACGGCGCGAAGGATTCCGACAGGTGAGTGAGGCTGTAAAGATTGCAAACGAGATAACAAAGTGGGATGGCTACGCTTTGTTTGACAAAGACAATGTATTACTCAACGACCAGTTATTCACACACTACGAACGGGCGCAGAAAATTGCTTCCTGTTACGAGAATGGTGAAGCCATCATCTGGAAAGTTGAACTGAACAGAAAGGAAAAAGTCAATGATAATCACATCTAGTAGAAACACGCCAGTATCGAGCGGGGTTACCGACACGATCGACTACAAGATCGATGTGTCCAACCTCGGCCACATTGCTAGTATCCTACGCAAAGCTTACTCTGACCCGATCAGAGCGGTTGTGCGTGAGTACGGCACCAATGCCTGCGAGGGTCACATCCTCAATGGTAAAACCAACAAGCCCATCCAAGTCTCGCTTCCGACTGGTATGAAGCCAGTCTTTACGATTCGTGACTTCGGCCCTGGACTTGGCAAAGAGAAGTTCCAAGAGCTGTTCTGCTCGTATGGCGGTAGCGACAAGCGGGCAAGCAACGCCTTCACGGGCTGTCTTGGTATCGGTTGCAAATCGTATGGTGCCTACACGGATGCCATCACGGTAACCGATTACAACGGAGTTACTCCCCACAAAGACGGAGTCAAGCGTATCTGGAATTGTCACATCGACGAGAGTGAGGTGGGCAAGGCATCGCTGTTAAGCGAGACCAAGACCAACGAACCCTCTGGTGTTGAGATCTCGATTCCAGTTCGGCCACAAGACATTAGTAGATTCCGCGAAACTGCGCTGCAAGTCTATCGTGTCTTTGATGTCCGTCCCGACATCGTTAACCTATCGCCAGAAGAGAAGAAAGCATATGCCACTCAGACATACAAGGATGGCATTATCAAAGGAACCAACTGGTCTTTCAATGGTGAAGGTCAAAGCTGGCTCCAGATGGGTCTTGTGCTTTACCCGCTCAAGTCCGACTTCTCTGGTTCACCTGTACTCAAGCAGTTGATTGATGCTGGAGTCTACGTGAGGGTCGATCTTGGCGATGTCCAAGTCGCTCCGTCTCGTGAGGACTTGCAGTATTCACAGAAGACAATCCAAGGCTTGGTCAAGCATCTCAATCCAGTCATTGACTCGATGGGGTCGACCTTGCTTGCGGATATTCAAGCGGCTCCAGACTTCTTCCAAGCTCACATGATCTTGCGTAGATTCACTGGCACTGGCGGATATAGTTCCTCCAGTTTTCGTGAAGGCATTGTCAAGAAGCTGAAAGGCAAGCTGAAGTGGAAGGGAATCGCTATGTATGATGACAATCGAATTCCTCTATGTGTCTCGCCTCTCAAGAAAGACCAGACTGAAATCGAGTTGCTTAGATCTCACGGCATCACCGCTATGAGCATAGGCAAGCGTAGTTGGGGCAAGGCTAGGTTCAATGTCGATCGCTCCGTTGACGAGCTGATTGTCCACAAGGACACACTCGTCATGATCAACGATACTGGCACTGGCTCTGGTGAAGCTCGCGTTCGTCACTGGTTGATGAACGGTGGTCCGTCTGGCGCGACCGTGACTATCATCAACTTCAAAAACGGTGGCAGGGAGTTCCTTAACAAGACTCTCCCTTGGTTCGCGACGACGACATTCCAACAAGTGTCGTCCCTGCCAATGCCCCCACCGAAACAGAAAGGTGTGGACGCAAACGGAGTTGAGGTTGAATACGACAAGAATGTCAAGCACACCAAGGGGAATGTGTTTGGCTTGCCTGCTAAGTATCAACGCCAAGACAAGCGTAGTGACTACTGGGGAATCTCAGCAGCACCTACGACTGGCAAGAAAGTCTATGTCACACTCGACCAATTCAAGTGGTCAATGCCTGGTAAAGACTACGAGATGGAGGAGTATTATCCTCTGTATCGGGCAAAAGAATACTTGAAAGCAATCGGGTATTGCGATCAAATCTATGGCGTGAAGGAAGCTGATGTCGACAAGAAGGTTGATGCAACTTGGACTAAATTACAGGATGCAATCGAGGAAGGGACACGAGCTTTTCTCAAAGCTCATCCCGATAAGGCTCAGAAGATTGCTGATCGTTATGCTGTCTTGGGTTTCTTCAACTCTCGATCGGTATACAACAGCGATCGTTTTAGGAAAGAAGGATGCTTCTTTGAGCGATGCTCGCTTGGTCGTTGGGTAAATTCCAAGATTGGTCCACTCAAAGACGTCAAATCCGACAGCCCATTCCGAATCTTTATGGAAAAGGTTCTAGAGATGTCTGGAGGATGCGCAGAAGAAGGAGACAAAGACTTGCCAGTCTGGCTTGAAGAGCCAAGGAATACTTGGGCTCTTGGCCGATCGAACAACGATGATAAGAAGGGTGTGTATCAACAACTCAAAGCGTTGTTGCCCAAACCTTCTTATGATCTGAAAGTCGAGGGAACCAAAATAGCTTCGAGGTATCCATTACTTTGCCACAGTAACTGGCAATCAGATGTAATGGAATATCCAACCGAACACACTGTCGAGTATGTGCATCTTGTAGATGCAGCTCGCAAAACAAAATAAAAACGAAAGGACACAGTAAGTATGAACTACATCATAACTGACGAAACAATAACAGCGGTCATCAACGGAAAGTCTCACACTATCCGCCGTGACCACGCAAATGCAAAGATGGTAATCAACGCGATCGCAGAGGGTCGTGCGGAGGGTGACATCGAGCAATTGATGGACATCACCAACGCGCTCAATGCGTATCTCGGCAACTCCGTCGAGGTAAAAGACGGTTCGGTGTATCACCGCGGTGAGATCGTTGACGAGCGTATCGCCAAACGAATCCTCAACTTTATGCAGGAGAATCTACCTGTTGAACCGATGACTCGGTTCTTGGAGAATCTCTACAACAACCCGAGCCACAATAGTCGCGCTCAACTGTATCAATTCTTGGAGCACAAGAACATGCCGATCACTGAGGACGGCTGTTTCTTGGCCTACAAGTCGGTTGATCAGAACTACAGGGACCACCACACTGGCAAGTTCTCGAACAGAGTTGGCCAGGTGTTGAGTATCGCTCGTCGCAATGTGGACGACAATCCCGATAACGGATGTTCCTACGGATTCCACGCTGGCTCGCTCGAGTACGCTGGTAACTTCGGTGGCTCTGATCGTCGGGTCGTGATCGTCAAGATCAACCCCGAGGATGTGGTGTCAGTCCCCAATGACTGTGAGTTCCAGAAGCTTCGCACTTCCAAGTACGAAGTTGTCGCGGACTACACGGGACCACTACCCAAGACGTACGCAGAAACGTACGACTCCACGGAAGATGACATCTACGAAGAGGACGATGTCGAGACCGATGAAACTGACGGCGACGACAGCCTCGTTACGGCCATCCGTGCCGCGGCTCGTCAGTTGCTTGACGCAGTAGAGAATCGCTAACCATTCGGGGCGGGTGGGCAAATCCCATCCGCCCCACTTGAAAGGATATTATGATCTACACGAAAAAAGAATTGAGAGACAGGGTTGCTGCTATGGACTCGAAGGAAATCTGCTACGCCTTGATTTGGACGCAAGATGAATTCGATGGTTATTTCAATGACCAACAGATCAGCAAAAGCGATTGGGAATCTGCGCTTAGTAGCATTGATTCCGAAAGCGAAGAACAATCTGTCAAAGAAAGTATTGAGATGGAAATCCAAAACCTAATTGATGAAAAGGAGACTGCATGAAAATTAAATATATGACAAAAGAAAACTTGATTAAAAAACTTGAAGACCTCAAGACGTCTTATCCCAAAACGGATGAGCGTCCTGCGAAAGGCGACGAATCCGCTAGCCTGTACGCCAGACACATTGTGGAAGAACTTGCGAGACGGTCATGATGGAAGCTGTATATACAGGTAAGCAAGCTAAAGACATTGCGGGAACCAAGTTCCCCTATGGATTGGGCTGGCATAAAGATGACGCGGCCATCATCGAAACATTGAAGCTTCGAGGCGGAGACGCTTCGACTCTTCTTGCCGAATGGTGTGAGGCAACTGGATTGGACAGCAACAGCAATCTGGTCCGCAAGGAACGGTTCGAAGGTAAGAAACCTTGGAATCAAAAAGAACAGAACAAGAAGATTTACACCCGTGAAATCAAACTTGCTCAAATTTAATCGCGGTAACGCGAAGCTTGGACGAGACATATGGACGTTCAGTCTACCCGCAGGATTCTCCTGCCCAGGTGCGCTGGAGTGTTTGTCGAAAGCCAATCGAGAGACGGGCAAGATCACGGACGGTGCCGACACCAAGTTCCGTTGCTTTGCCGCATCTGACGAGGCTCAGTACAAAAACACACGGTTGCAGAGGTGGCACAACTTCGAGTTGCTGAAAGGCAAGTCGACCGCAGAGATGTCCGCGTTGATTCAAGAAAGTCTACCAAGACAGGCTGGAATCATTCGAGTTCATGTCTCGGGAGACTTCTTCAATCAGTTCTACTTTGATGCGTGGATGCATGTGGCCAGATGCCAACCACTCCGCACCTTCTACGCCTACACCAAAAGCTTACCCTTCTGGCTTAGGCGTGTCGGAGACATCCCAAAGAACTTCGCCCTCAACGCAAGTCGAGGCGGAGCACACGATGAACTGATTGCCAAGCACGACCTTAAGTATGCAGAGGTTGTGTTCAGCACCAAGGAGGCAGAGGACAAGAAGTTAGAGATTGACCACGATGACAGCCACGCTTACAAGTCTGGCAAGCCGTTTGCGTTGCTCATCCACGGGACACAGCCCGCGGGTAGTTTTGCGGCTAAGGCATTGTCTGCCCTTCGCAAGATTGGGTGGACTGGATATAGCAGAAAGACAGTGGCTGCCGTTGTCCTTTGTCTTGCAATGATGGATTGCGTTCCAGATAAGTACTGGCCAGTATGGGCCAGACCTGGAAACGAAAACATATTATCGAAGATCAAGATCTTCGGAGAGGAGATGGTATGAGTCTAATAAATAGAGCATCAGTTAAGCGGTCGGCTCTGGACATGGCGAGCGCCAAGTTCAAGGAGCGTAATAAGACGAGGATGGAAATGGGGCTTGCCCCTACGAAGTCTGCCCCGTCGAGAGTTAGTAGTGAATTCATTGACACCTTCGAAGCCAAGGTCATTGGCTTGCTGAGTGTTATGGTTCATGAGCACAAGTCAGGAGCAACACTATGAGTAAAACAAAAAAAATAACACCAAGGATGGTTGAGGATTGGTTAATAGAAATGGATGATGTCTATTACATTTTAGCCGATATAGCCAATGGCAAAATCAAACCATCAGAGTTAAAGTCAGACATTTCAATCTATATAGATAACGAAAGGAGCTCACGATGAACTGTTATTGTATTACAAAACCGACGGAACAAAAGTTCTTGTCGATCGATGAAACGTGGGTGGACTTTGAGACGGGTATCCGTAACGACTCCATCCGAGGCTACACCAACGAAGAGATGGAAGCCTTGAACAACGATGCAACGAAGCATGGAGGCGAGGTGCGACAGCATCCGTCTCCCGACGGAGTCACACTTCCCTTGTTTTATGACTGGGGTACGTGAAGTATTTGAGGGACTGAAGTCCCGAGAGGTCAGCCGTTACGTCAACTACTGGGACAAGATTAAGCCCAAGTCCCGAGATGATGAGTGGCGCTTCTGGGTCTTCTCGATTCTCGCGGCCAACTTCGGTTGGAAGCAGAACGTGAAAGCCTTTAACGCAATCAAGAATCGCGACTCGTGGAAGTCCGACCTTGGCAAGCTACAGTTCGAACTGTACCAAACCAAGACTGGACTGTGGCGGACCAAGGCCGTGAGCATCTGGAAGTTTGATCAGATGTTCGCTGCCAAGCCGCACATCTTTGAGCGATATACCAACGAGCCGTTGATGCAGTACCGTGATCGGATTGCGGACAACGTGCCAGGATTGGCGATTGCTAAGTCAAGCTTCTATGTGGAGATGAAACATCACGAAGAGTCAAACGTTGTTTGCCTCGATCGCAGGGTGTTGAAGTCTATCCACAAGAGAGACAGAAACGTGAACAGGACTGACTACCTCGCGCTTGAGAACGAGTGGCAGACCTGCTCAAAGGAATACGGTATCCCTGCGGCTTCTGCCAGATTCATCTGGTGGGACAAGTTGCAGGGGTATAAAAATAGTCGGTACTGGAGTGAGGTATTAGAATGAAAAAAGTAAATGGTGAGATTCTTTGGGGTGCTGGCGACAGCATCCACAAGATCTCGTTTATCGCAGACGTGGACACAGCCAAGGAAAAGGTCGACAACCTTAAACTTGAACTGGACCCGCAGTTCCTTGATGACGTTCTTCAGAACGTGTACAAGGCGGGTGCAGACGAAGCCCTCCGATTGGCCGCTGTCCAAGGATGACAAAGAAACCACGTAAAGGATTATGTATGCTGGGAATGGTACTACTCTGTTTCCAGCTCGTAGGCTTTATGGTTGTGACCTGGTCGGTCTACTTAATGTACGTTGGTGCATACCATAGAACTTGCGAAATGATAGAGAAGAAACTACTTGGGCGCTAAATTAAAAATGCTCGCCTAACCACGTTTCAAAGTCATCCAATTTATTCCCGAGTTCCTCGGGGGTTATGATACCAAGAGAACAAGCCCGCGCAAATTGCAGAATATCGGTGACTTGTTCTGGAAGTATCGCAAACTCCGGGGACTCGGGAATATTTTTTAACACAGTTTCATCCTTCTTCCGATAAGTATACACAAAGTTTTAATAATTGAAAGCGTAACAAGGCACGTAAGCCAAATAATATCACGCTTTGTGTTCCTCATTTCCCCATTTTGTCCCAGCCATATTGACTTGGCAACCCCATTAGTCAGCATTGAATTGTGCCTAAGAAGCTCGCAGAAGCAAAGTTCGGCGAACTATCCGAACAGTTCCTCCGTGTATTACTCGCCGCAGCTGCGGTCGATGGTAAATCGGAAGAGTTGGTTATTACCCGCAAGGCTTTCCATGATCTGCACGAGAAGTTAAAGGAAGGTTATAATCCAGAGATTGATGTTTGGTATGAGGACAATGAGCTTCACGTAGCCTTAGCCTGGAGCGAAGTTCCTATTGTTGGGTTCAGAAAAATCCGTGGCTAAAAATAAAAAGAAAAAGCTTAAGAGCTTAATCGATCACTCGCATCGACCACGCCAAGGCTTGCTCGATAAGGTTGCCAAGCTGGCGTTGTACCACAAGAACTAACGGCTTATTTCTTCCCAATCAACGGAAGTGAATAAATCAGCATTGGGATTGTTTGCTGCGCAAACAACTGAAAACTCAAAGGCTGTTCCTAAGATACCATTTCGTTCTAACTGATTGGCGAAGAGGGCTTCTTTTAGAATATCGATACCTCCACCAGTTTGCTGGGTGGTGCTGAAATAACCAGACGCCATAATTCTTCCCGCTGTCGTGAGTGTTGTTGCTGTAAGGTTGTATTCTACCGCGCTGTCGGCGCCAGCGCTCACCCACGTTCCCCCTGAAGATATACTTGCGTTCCTAACCTGCCAGTTAAAGGTGTCTCCTGTGGTTTTTCCAAGCAAAGAGAGAGCTGTTATGATAACTACGGCATCCGTTCGGTCTACAGGAGGAGTGCTAGCGGAAGACTTCAATCTGAGTGTGACGACTGGATAAAAGGTTCCAGCTGTGGTTAGTCTAAAGGGGCTTGTGACCGCAGTCCCGACAGCGTGTTGGGCTCCTCTCAATTCATATCCGCCTTCGGATAAAACCGTAGAGCAAACTTGTTTGAGGGTGCTGGAGCTAGAAGTAACCCCTGTGTTTTTAATTTCGTACCGAAGTGGGAGACTTGCCGTTGTTATATAAGTTGACGTAATTAAATTGGCATGATGAAACGAATGACAAAGAATAAACTGACCGTTAATTATAAATCCTAGACGAACAGTTCCAAGACCTAACCATTCGATGTCCATCCAGAAAATCTGGGCTTTTGTAATATCAAGAGTTATACCAGAAGGGCCAGTCCCATCAAGCTTGTCCCCATTCCAATCAGCTTGAGCTACTGGGATTTCTGTAACGATTCCAGTTACCAAAGACCGTTCAACTAGACTCAACGCGTTACCATAAAGCTCAACATATAAGCCGTTATCATCGCCATAATAGCCAACCCTCTGGCGAAGATTTGTTTTAGTTGGACTCATAACAAATGTATTCATGACCAATAAAGATTTTCCAGGTTGGTAAGAAAATACTTTTGTTGTCTCTCGAATTATCTCGTCATTATTTGCTGTACCAATTGTTAAATCCATGAGACCCTGGCTCGCGTTGAAAGTAGCTGAAGCGGTGCCAGAAGTATAAGTCGACCACAGCCCATTGTCCCGATAGCGATGGCTGGAATCAAAAAGGGTGAAGGGTTCGGAGACCCTTAAACGACCGAAGGAATCGGTGGGGAACGACCCAATAATACCGCCAGATCCACCACTCGAAAGGTTATCAAGGCTACTGGAGATCTTCTGGAGACTGCGAACTTCCGTGTCTGACCAGAGAGGTGTGTTATTCTCTGGAAAATATTCAGGCATATTTTCCTATCCGACTATTTGATTGTGGCGTATCTTCCGAGTCCCGTTTTTTGTAGAGTGGGAGCTTCAAATTTTGATCTATCATAAGTTAAAGTTACAGATTTAGTATCTCCTCCACCAACTCTCAACTGTTCCGCCGCATTTCTATCCTCAAGTCCACTTACTTTTTGAGCTACTTTTGTTGGGTCTAATTTACTCTGCATCCACGAAGCGGGTAACAAAGAGCCAGTCCCGTATATACCTTTAAATGCGCCAGCTTTTTCTTGACCCGCTCCTGTACCACCAGCAATTACCTGTTGAGCTGCCGAGCCAGCTTCAATTACTCCAGTTTTTGTTTTAGCCATTTCCTGAGCTTTCTGAGCTTCGGCAAAAGCTTTATCATATGTTGACTCTTGAGCTTTCATTTTACCAAGCAAAGCAGATTCTTGTTCGACTGCCTTAGTGATGCCAGATACAGCGCTTGGGTCCCAAGATTTTAATGGCCCCTGCTTACCTTGTACGTAGGCTGTTCCAGGCGAAAGGTATTGCCCAAGTATTGCCTCTCCCGCTTGAGAGCCTCGCGCTAACTCTTGTGCTGATTCATAAGCACTTTTTGGTCGCGGCTTTCCGTAGTTAGGGTTAAAATATTTATTCCAGTTATATGGGTCGAGCATTTCCGGAGTTAGTTTAAAATTTCCTTCAGGAATAGTGCCATCAGTGTTATATACGCCTCCTATTTTACCGGGCCCTCGATACCGTTCGTCGAATCGACTGTACGAACTAAGATTAGCAAATTTCCCGAGAACTGGCATATTAATACTTCCCTAAACCTCGACCTTTGTTCCGGACTTTTGGCATGACGTAAGGCTTCTTATCTACTTTAAGAGATGGCGATTTGTCGGTCGGCATCTTCGCATTCTTTTGGTTCATGTTAAGAGAGTAATTTTTCATATTATTTGTTCTTGGATTTACCGGCTGCACTTAAAGCAATCGCAATGATTTGCGCTCTTGGGCGCGGTGTTCCACCAGCTCCGCGGGCTTTTCCTTTTTTCTTATTATCAGCGTAAAGTTCGCTGATGTTGGCTGAGACATTTTTACCTAATGGCATAACTTTTAGTTTACTTGGACTCCTCTCTATCGTCAACACCATCCTCATTAACATCTTTGAAGGCACCGGGATCGCGGGTAAAAATTTTCTTAGCCAGCATATAGCGTTCTTCAGCAGACATTTCTGTCCACATTTCTGTCTTACCTCTTGGCTTCCAAAGGATTAGAGCAACAACAATAAAGACAAAAAATAAAACGGGCCAGAACATTATTTACCTAACCCTGTTTTTTTCTTCCAGCTTATCCGTTCTGAACTCGTCTTTTTTCTGGCGGCTGAGTTACACATTGACTTGGTGGGGCGACAAGCTGGATAACTACCACCACTGTCAGCCGACTTCCGGCCACATGGACCGCCTGTCTTACAGTTAATCCACCCTTTCCCTTTGTTCCTGGAAAACCAACCATGCAGGCCCTTCTTCTTTTCGAGCTCGAAGCCCATTATTTCTTCCCCTTGTTACCCCAGTTTGCTGCTCCAACTTTGCGACATCGAACAAGTGCACCACTGGCATAAGCGGATGGCCACACTTTGTAGCGAGCCTTTACCTTTTGAGTGCAAGCGTCGTTAGCTTTCTTTTTACCTAAAGGCATATTAACAACTCCAAAGAACTTTTCGGGCCCAATAATTAGCTGACAGTTTCCCATCACCCCCTTTAATCCCACCACTCCTAGCACAATAACTCTTTCGCCTTTTGGCACTATGATGCTGAGTAAAATCTTTCATTGAGCTATCTCCAAAATGAATAATTCTTTCTTGCCCGCCAGAGCAAGCTTTGACAACTTTCTTCTTGCCCGGCCTCCACGACTTGCGCGGTTTGTTGCAGGGCATGTCGGCTTTGCTGGGCTTCCCTAGAGGCATTATCGCTCCTGTGTTTGACCAATCCTCGAATCAATGACGTCTGAATCTAGGATCGGTACTTTCTTGAGGATCATATCCATGTCCTTTGAAATCCTTTGGAGATTGGTGGTGTAGGGCTGAAGGCCACCAGTAAAGTATCCTCCCTGCTTTAAGCCCGTTGCATATCCCGCTACGTTGGTCGCAGACAAAGCCCCGCTATATCGAGGCATCTTAAGTTTCCTAGTCCAGTCCTCAAAGAACTGGTTGGGGCTTTCATAAGTCTTGAAAGGTTCGATGGCGGGTGCGTTGTTTTCTCCTTCAGTTGTGGCCATCTTTACCTGAGCTTCTCCAGCCTTGGCTTTGACTCCGCCTAGATTACCATATTTTTTAGCCAGCTCGGACTCACCGTATCCTGACTCCAAAGCTGTCTGCGCCAAGACCCACGACGGATCGATGCCCAAATCTGCTGCCGCCTTCATCGCCGGAGAAAACATCTTCTTAACGTACGCAATTTTCTTTTCGGCCTGCGGGCCTAGTTGCTGTCTCCAATCTTGGGTTTCGTCTGCCATGGGGTTATTCTAATTACTTTCTTTCTGGAAACAAGATACCCTCTTGATTTTTTTCAAGTAGAACATTTTGTAGGATAGGATTTTTTATCGTCTTGTTGACTTGCTGCATAAAGGTGATGAATTGGGGTCTACTCATTTTCTCCAGTTGAGGAATAAATGGAGCTAGGAAGTTCTCTATTACAGGCCCAGCACGTTGCATCCATTCGTACTTTTCGTCATTTGTTAACTCTCGGCTGATTTGGAAAAAGTCATCTGGTGTTAGAGTAACTCCATTGGCAGCGGCATCTTTAATCAAATCCATCATGGCATAATTTTTTAACGGACCTGGATCCCAATCTAATGCATATCGGTTAGCTGCAAACAATGAGATTAATTTATCATGTATTGCCTGTTGGCTACGCTCTCCGTTGTTATAAGCCATACCGTCCACTCCGACTGTAGTGAGACGCCGTAGAAATGGTACAGTATTTGACATTTGTGTCCTTATATTCCCCCCTAAGAAATCAAGATCTGGTCTCCCAATTTTTGACGCAAAAGGTATTGAGGACATAAATACAGAAAGAAGATTTTCCTGATAGGGTCTTGCGCTGGGTGAACCCGTTAAGCCATTATAAGCCTGTTCAATATCTCTTGCCGTTGCATAACCGGGTATAAAGCTGGCAGTTATATTTCCCGCCAACTTTACTGTTTTATCTATTATCATTTTTGGGTCTGTTCTTTGTGGGCCAGGCGAGGTTAGAGCCATGATTGACCTCAAACCACTTAAGAATCCTACGTCCAACATCGCCAAAGTTGTGACCATCCCAGCCGCTAGCGTACCCTCCAAAGCAGCTTCTACTTTCGATCTCTTGGAATATCTAACACTTTCAACATAAGAGGCAATAAGAGTAAGAACAGCTTGTATGCCTTGAGGGAAGAATTCAAAAGAAACAAATCTAGGTTTACCGCTTTTAAATGTGCCCAGCTGAATAGACTTTAACTTTCCTCCCGCCGCAAGAAATGCTTCTCTTTGTGTTGGATCTGCCGGTCCGTTTAAGTGGATGTTATTTTCTGGGTCATCTTCTCCCGACATCGCAGGTAAAAATCTTAATCCAATAAGAAAAATTCCCATAAGACCAGTAAACATTTTACCCAACAATAAGTCATGTTCAATTGTTCCGGGAGTAGGGGGAGGCACAAAATATTTACTATCTTTTAATTTTCCGGCTGATCCTCTAATAAAACGAATCTGAGAAATGATGGGTAAAAACTTTAGCCCCTCATTTGCCAAGGCTGATCCTGTCCTCAAAAACTTAAGTAGAACTTTAAGTGCTTTAGCTTTTTCCCCAAGATCGTTTACAGTTCCAGCTAAAAGACCAATATAACCTTCAAAATTATTTGTAAAAGAAGTTTGGGCTGCCAACGTTTGAGCTCTTTTTGTGATTTCTTTTACGGCATCTTCGTCCGGTCTATTCTGAGCTATAATCTCTTCTACCCGTAAAGTCTGCTCAGTCGGAGTAAGACTAAACTCTTTTGCCTCTGCTGCGGCTTTTGCTTCTGCCCGGGATCTAGCTTCCGGAGACATGTTCAATAATCTGGCAACCTCGGCTTCAATCTCTTCCTGTGTCGTTAGTCCCTGGTCTATGGCTACATTAGTTGCCTCTAAGACCTCGGCCATTTTTTTAGTCGATACTTTTATCAAAGCATCTCCAGCTTGCATAGCTCTTCCAAACCAAATGTAAGGACCTAGTAGACCGTATTTTTTACTAATAGCCTTGGGGTCGAGAGGTAGTGTGTACTCTTTTCCAAATGCTTTTATTGGGAGTTCTGGCCTAATAGAACTTTGTCCCTTTCTATAGGCTTCGGCTTGGTTTACGATCGCTTCAAAAGTATTAATGCCGCCATACTCCTGATTCAACACGTCGGAAATATCGGAATAATTACCGCTTAACATTGTATTTAAAGCTGCTGCGTATGCTTTTCCTTTTGGAGAAAAGATTGCTTGATTAAGAGAAGGAAGAGCTGAAAGATAAGCTTTGCCTAATGCTTTTTCTTGTTCTTTGTTGAGCGCAGCTCCAATGGCATACTTTACTCCTCCAGCCGCGGTTAACAGAAAAGCGTTAAGTTCGGCGTTTAATAACGATCCGAACGCGTTGATACCAACAGTTCCAACTGAACTTAGTAGACCTGCGGTTTGATAATTAATTAACAAATCAGACCAAACAACGGGAGCAACAAACTTAATGTATTGATACATTTCATTGATTGCTTTTTGTCTTATCATTCCTTTTGGCAATACACTCAGGGCTTCAATTTTTTTATTAAGTTCTTTGCGTTGTTCCTGAGTCATCTCGGGAAGTCCGAGTTGCGAATGCATCTGAACAAAAACGTCATCATCAGAAAGGACTCCAAGATTTGCAGACTCAATAAGCTTGTCTAAAGCAGATCGTATCTTTCGAGTTTTGCGCTCTTTCTTCTTTTCAAAATTTTCTTTGATTCGTTTTAAGGCGTCTTTTCTCTCGCTAGCAATAAGTTCAGTCATCCCTTCGCGAAGGAAGTCGAGAACTTCTTTCTTTTGAGCTTCATCAAGATTAGTATTCTCGGTTAGCAAAGCCCCCATTTTATTTTCAAAGTCCATGATATCGCCACGGCTGGCTCGGATAAGACTACGTAGATTTGTCTTAGGTCCCCCAATAGACTCCAAAGCCCTAACGGTTTGCTTGAGGCTAGACACAGCAAAGGGTCTTCCAAACGCTTCTTCAATAAACGGTTCGAGCCCGATTAACTCTTGCTCATTGTAGTTGTTTCGAAGCGATTCCCGAACGTTGTTGATAAACTCTTTAACTTCTGGATACTGTGCAATCCGATCTTTAAGAACTTCGGCTTCGGTAGGTTTAGGTAGAGGTTCAAATACAGGTTGTAGCCCACCCATTTCTTTTGTGCGTTGGGCAATCAATCTTCGAGTCCGCATTGCAAACTCTTCAAGAGCATCCTTAACTTTTGGTTGTTTCTGGAGGCGAGCTGCTTGTTTTTGTAAAGCGTCTGCGGAAGCTTCGGCCAGGGCTAATTCCGGAGGAAGATTATTTGGAACTATTACAGGTGCTTCTTGAGCGGCTTTTGCTTTTGCTTGAGCAACTCTTTGGATTGCTTCTCCTCGCGTGGACGGAGGAGGAATAACTTCAGCAGCCTGACCAACTCTAGTGCCAGCTTCTCTCGCTCTCGCTTCTCTTAATGCTTTAGCTTGGAAGAATTCAAGGGCATAGGTTAGGGCAGAGTCAAAATAAAGTTCCAACTTTCTTCTTACATTTTCTTGATTCTTTGCATCACGCACAACGGGAGCCAACATCACCAACCGTTTGATCTCATCAGCTGAAGCGGCTGTCTCCCGCGGATTTTCTGAACGTTCAATGATTCCTAGAATGACTCTACCCAAAGCTCTGGACTGATCTGGATCAAGGCGAATGTCATCTCCACCCATACCCGGCTCGGGGGCCGCCGCAATATCAGCTCCAAGCCACTCCGTCAAACCCTTACTAACTTCTTCGCTTTCAAGATAATCCGATATCACCGCTTGAATCTGCGATAATGTTCCACCCTTTTTGTTTAGATCAACTAGTTTTCCAAGTTGATCCTGAACTGCTTGCAGATTATTTCCTTTTATGGTTTTCTTAGCAGTCGTAAATTTTTCAGCAGCTCTTCGATTCGCATCTTTTAATGCCATAGCAATTTCGTCATTTTCCTCTGCGTAACCTTGTAGTTTGCCTTTAAGCGTCTTATCTATTTGACGATACACAAAAAGTTTTGCTCTTTCGGGATTATCAAAAATTAACGAATCCAGTCCACTCCACATTTGAACTGCCCTTCCAGCTTCAGTCCCATACTTTTTAGCTGCAATCAGTGCAACATCTATCAATTGACTTTCAGCAAATTTATCTGTTTTTGCTTTTTCTCTAAGCGTGTTCATTAGTTCAAAAGCAACTCCTGTTTGCACAGGAAGAGAAGCGTTAATATTTCCAGCTAAAAATTGTTGCAATGATTTATCAAATCCATTTTCTGCTATGTAATTTCTAGCGTCTTCTATCTGTTGTTCTTGTGATACGGATGTGTAATACCATTCATTTAAAAGCCTATCTTTATCCGCTCCTTCAGGAATTTTATCTAAAACATTTAAGGCAATATTTTTTACGGCTTGGCTTTCACGAATCTCGGGGGCTGGTACCGGTATGACTCGAGTAATTTCAGGTGGTGGAACTGGAATTGAAACTGTTTCCCCGTCTAAAGAAACTGAAGTTACAATCGGTTTTTCAGTCACAATCTCTGGGGCTGGAGTTAGCCGACGAGCATAATTGTCATATCCAGCCCTACCGATAGCCGCAATCAGAGCACCGCGATTTTTGTAAGTATAATTCCTGCCGTCAAAAATAATTTCGTTACGATCCTCAAACATCTTGGCAACCGTATTTGCCACAGCTCCGGCCGAAGTCTTAGCTGTCGTTGGATAAGATGGGTAGAATCCAATCTTTACATTGTATCGGCTGTACTCAGAAGGTTCAACCAGATTGACTGGCTCAGTCGTGGCTATAAAAGCTACAGCTGGCAATGACTCACCCGACTCTTCCATACCTTCCGCAATCTCAAGGGCTTTGTTAGCGATCCCGGGAAGGCTTGCACGTCCACCATCCATCACGGATTTAGTCGCGGCCCGGAATAAATTGCGCTCTTGATTGGTAATCATTCCGCGACGAGCTGCGACATCCAAGCCGTCAAGCCAGTCGTTCACGTCAACCGTCTTGAATAGATCGTCAGCTGCGGTGACTCCAAATACTCCGTCGGTTCGGCCTTCAAGATGATTCTCAATCATTCGATAGATTCGAAGATCGTAGGAGTCGAACTTGTTGGCTGGACGTGGCGATGTCGGGGAACGACCGGGTTCGGGCGCTGCAACCGGCCCTGGCGCTGAAGCGTCCACAAAATACTTAGAAGTCTTACGAAGATTAGAAATGGCATCTTCGATTCCTTGACGCAACACCAAGCGATCCGTGGCTTGAGGAGCCAAACCCAACCCACGCTTGACCACAGTGGCCATGCTATCAAACCACACGCCGAGTCTGGCAAGAACGGACTTGGGTTCTTGACCGACAAGATCCTTAAGGCGTTGTGTCGCTCTGGCAATATCTTTTGGATCTACTGAAGTGACTTGTTCGGTAATACCACCTGTAAGATTTAGCTGCGATAATTGTCGGATACCTTCCATAGAAACCTGGTAAGAATCATTGGCCAAAGCTTTTATTTTTCCTTGAATAACAGGATCGGTAATGTCAGATCCAAGTTGAGAATTATAAAGCCTGGCAATAGCCAATCGAGTAGCTTGGCTCATACCGTCTCCAATGGCTGTTAGTTCTTCAACTGGATCAAGTCCAAGTTCACGAAAATATCTGTACGTTTCAACGTGAATTGTCTCCTCCAACATAACTTTGGTTAAGTACGATTTAAAATCTTTTGGTGATACCCGAGATTTACTAACTGCTAGTTTCTCGGGATTAATAATAATTGTGTCGGATTCATTATCGGCTCCAGCCTGAGCTGCTACGCTATGCTCCGCCATAGGGGATACCAAAACATTGTAAATACGAGGCTGACCTTTGGCGTCTTTGAAGGTGACCGTATTGTCTTTGTAGTTAGTTCCAAGAACGGAAGTTAGTTCCGTGTCCACAAACTTTTGTTGCTCGGCGGTCGCTTCGTTTGTTTCTCTAACCGGAGCCACAGCCTCTTCGGCTCGCAGACCTTCAAAGCCAGCACCAACAGTAGCGTCAAGCAACCGCAACTTGGCCCGCATACGACCGATAGTGTTCTGGTCAATCTCAGCCTGCGATTCGAGGAATACAATGTTGGGACGGCTGGCGCTGTCTACACGCCAGACACGATAGATAAGTTGAACCGCTTGAATCGCGCTGATCGGAGGAGATAGAATGATCATCTCTCGGGACTCGTCACCAAACTTGTCATCCAGTTCGATTCCGGTTCCGCCCATTTCCTTGGTCGCAATTAGAACATCAGCCTCTCCCTCATTAAACGCAGCCATTGCTTGTTCCTTGGTCTGCTCTGAACCAGTGTACATCCGGGCGATCTTGAGAGTCGGATCAAGCTTGGCGATTGCGGCTTCGAGTGACGCGGAAGTAGGATTAACTGTCTCGCCTTTAGAGTTTTCATCCGAAACAAATCCAACATATAGTACGGGTTTCTTGCCACGTTTGATTGCATCTACTGCTCGTTTAGCGGCTGCGTCAACTTTGTATTCTTCAAGCGCACGTTTCTGAGCTGCTGCCATTTGTCGCAAAGCCGAGATGTCCACGTTCTGTGTTCCACCATACATCGCCTTGATGTCCTCAAGCTGTTGCTTGATCTGATTATCAAGAGGAACATCTTGGAACTCTATGTCGACCCCGTCCAGTTTGAGCGAGCGGGAACGCATGATTCCGTTCTTCGCCATTCCGTCGAGATAAGCCTCCAACCGATCCTGCATTTCGGTTTCAGTAACTCCTTCGGCCAATTGCCAATAGAATTTCTTTCCGCCCTTAAGAGCATATTTTTGGAATCCAAGACGACTAATTAAAGCATCGGGCGATTCATTATCAAATATTCCAAGTCGGCCAAGCGACAGCAATTGATCCGGAGTTTCAAACGGAGTACCTGAGGCCATCAATGTGCGCCCTGCTTTGTTGGCAATGTCATCCATTAACACTGCCCAAGATCGTGTCTTCCCACTTTGAATAGCTTTGGATAGGTTACGGCCAGAGTGTTGCTCATCCAAAAGAACAACAGTCTTGTCATCAATTAAAGGCAAAAGCTGTTCGAGATATCCAGAATTGTACGTGGTAACAAGCATCCGACCAGGAACAAACTCAATTGGCAATCCCCTTCCGCTCTCGCCCTTGCCCCCACGAACCGCCAACGGAACGCCTAGAATTGTCGCATCCTTCTGAATCGATCCACCAATTTCTCCATCGTCCCAGTTCGGTGTAACCGCATCAGGAGCCGTTATATAAACAACCTTATATCCCTTGTTGAGATAGTAGGCTCCAGTCCCAAGCAACACTCGCGTCTTTCCAGTTCCCGGTCCGTTCGCCAAATAAAACGCCTTGTGCTTGGAGTTCTCGATTGTGGTAACAGCCGCGGCTACGTCCTGTGCTTGTTCTTTAGACAGATTGGAAAGAACCTGTTGTCCCGCTGGAGCAAGAATCTTTTCGTTGAAAGATTTACCTAACTGGTTGCGGGGTTCGACGAAGGACTTGGGGATCGGGGTGCCACGAGGGCGCTCAACTCCAGGTCTCCCGGTTGCGGCTGGCGGACGCTCAACAGTTCGTTCCACTGCTTTCCGCTCCGCTGGAACGGTTTCTTCAAGAACTCGCTTTGTGGTGGTAGCGCGCTCCGCTTCGAGCTCGGCGAGCCTTGCGCGAGCTTCCTCACGTCGATCAGCGGGCGTCTTGGCTTCAGGTCTTGGGGTTGGTAGTTGTTCTGGTTGTTCATATGTTCCTTCCTCGTTTATGGTTAATCCGCTGTCGCGCAGGATTTGGTCACTGACGCGAAGCAGGTTTGACCGGAAAGCAGCCGCAATTTTGTTCTTGGCTTCTCCCTCCGGCATGGCTTCCGAAGCCAGATAAGGCTCGGCAAGTTTGTTTAATGTGGCGACATAGGCATCGGCTTGTTTCTGTGAAATTGTTCCGTCCTCGGTAGATTGCCGAAGATTGGTATCAATGGCTTCAGTGAGTTCTGTGATGGAATCTGGGGTTAGTTTAGAAGCAGCTACGCTTTCAATAAAGTTATCAAACGACCTTAACAGATCGCCTGATCGAGACGATTGAACTTCGCCAAGCAAAGTCTTGGCGGCAACTAACTCGGCATCATCAAAGAAATTATCGGCTTGCAACTGGCGGAACCGGTCAACATAAGGCTTGATCTGGTTGGCCGTAAGGTTACCTTCGCGTACAACTCCGGCCGGTTCCTCAACAGCGCGAACCGGTAGTGTCCCAGCTCGTTGACTGTTTCGATAATTGTTTTCCAAGCCCTGAACAAACTTAGTTCTGACCGCGGGTTGAAGAGCGTTGATGTTATCAATTGTTGTTCCGATCTTGGCCGCTTCCGAAGCCACGTTTTTTACATCGCCAACCACGGCATCAAATGCCAGCTTCTCGGCATCCGTGGCCAAAGAGTTTCGGAAAGGTTGCTTAAAGTTTTCGGCAAGGATGGCAAGTGCTTCTTGTCGTTGAGCCGCGGAAGGAACTTCGACTTGACCCTCCATTTGAAAATCTGTTTCAGTCGCGTCGATCTGGTCGAGTGTCTCGTTGATTGCGCCGGCGACCGCTGGGTTAAGACCCTGTTCTTCCGCCAGTGTCTCGGCATCCACAGCCTGAGTCCGAAGCCCAGGAGTTTCCATGCTAACCGCCGCGCCAATTCCAACGCCAGCTCGCATGCGGGGAACAGCCTGACGAATGAAATCCCGAAGACGGCTATTGAAAATAGTGCTTAAGGAAAGATTGCCTTTACCTTGACGCAGTTCATACAGGAACGAATTGATTGTTCCGTTTGAAACTTCGTCTGCAATGTTATACTTCTGGTAACCAGCCAACGACTTGCTCTGAAGGTAAGTGTTCTTACGTTTGATATAAGCCATCAAAGTCTCGGCAGGATTCATTATGTTTCGGCCGTTTTCATCAATCGCGCCAAGACTCTGGAGCAATTCAACCGTTGATGGGTTCTTTAGATTAAACACATCGCCTAGAGCATTTACATCATTCTCTCTGGGGTCGGGGGCTAGCTTCTGGAACTTCTGATAAGATGCTTGTTCGGGATTATTGATAGCCAAGACAACGTCAGGTCGGGCTTCTAGTTCGGGTGAAATCGCTCCGCTTTTGATTCCCGCATTAGTCTCTCGTTCAAACTGTCCGATCAAGCTGGCTACGCTTTGTTCTCCGCGAGCTCCGCGTTCCAACTCTCCCTGACCTTGCATGGCCTGCAACTTGGCAAGCTGTTCTTCAAGGGCCGGAGTTTCTTCCAAAGGAGACTGCCTGATTTTGGTCTGCAAAGCTGTGATCTGATCGGAAATCTTTTTAGCCCTGAACTCAGCGGGTCTTTCCTCGGCAACCAACTCTTGTTGCTGGGCAAGACGAGTTTCCAACGCAGTCTGAATTTGGCTTGGTCCCAGATGCCTCGAAGCGATGGCCTCAATCTCTGGCATCGATCCAGCCGTGTCTAATAAATCGCTGATCTCATCGACCTGATCTTGTGTGATCCCTGGTTTGTTCTCGATCTCCTGCAAGATTGCATCCTTCTCATCCTGCATAATCTCCGCAGGATCTTCCTTACCGATCCAATTACCCTCGGCATCCTTGACTCCTAGAACCTGATATCGTGATCCGTCCTCACTAAGCTTTCCGTAAACGCGACCCTGACTTTCAAGCCAGTCAATCTTAGCTTGATTGGCGGGGGTGGAAGAAAGGTCAATCGAGGTAACTCCCTTTTGAAATACGTTGACTAACTCATTGAATGCCCCAATAACTTCCTCATCAGTTTCTGGAACTCCAGCTTCTATGGTCGGAGGAACTCCCATTTGTTTTGGCTGTACTTGAGCCTGAGCTTCTGCCACTTTGCTTGAAAGCAAAGATTCAATCGCGCCTTGCTTAGCATTGTTAATCGCTTCATCGGCTACCGCCGTAGTTTCGGGAGCAGTTGTTGGGTCAAGAGAAGCCCGAACATTAACAGCGTCAAAAAGAGCTTGGGCTTGAGGACTGTTCAGAGATTCTCGAAGCTCAACAATTTGTTGCATTTTCTGATCTTCTGGAATCTTGGGGTCGTTCTTAATTCCAGTGACAGTTTGACGGAGAGTATCCGCAAACTTGTCATTCGCCATCTGATTAAGTCTTGCTCTACGACCAACAAACCCTTCGGCCAATACCATGCCAAGACCGATACCGCCGGAAGCGGCTAAACTTTGCGGAATCTGAGCAATAGGATCTTGTCCACGGGCAATCGCGTCAATCACATCGGATGAAGTTTCTCCGAGAGTTGTTCCAATGACCTTAGCCGTTCCCTGAACAACCGGGGCAAACGCAGGAAGTTTGGTCTCAAGAGCTTTAGCAACCATGTGATTGGTCAAGGCGCGATCGGCCACGTCTTCCAATCTATTGCCGGCTTCCTCGGAAAGGGCTAATACGCCGGCCTCACTCACAATCGAAGCTAACCGTTGTCCCACGTTCAAATTACGCGGGTCTTGGTCGAGGGATTGGGAGGCTCCGACAACTGCATAAGTTGCGCCCTTGGACAGAGTCGTGGGAACTTTAATTGTCTGCCCCGCAATATCTGCGGCTTTGCCCAACAAGCCTGTTGCCCCAGCGCCAACTGCCATAAATTGACCCAAAGAACCGGTGGCCAATCCAGCCAAAGTAGATGGCATGTAATTCTTTTGAATTACATCGTTGATCCCATTGGTCAAAGCGGCTCGACGGGCTACTTGGTCAGGATCATTTTCGTCAACAATAATGTCTCCGATGGAAACAAAAGGAACGAAAGCATCACCGGATTGAACTGCAAAATTACGGAGTCCCGCGGTACCAAGTTTCTTTGTCTTGTCACTCTGAAGGTCTTTGTAGTATTCCTGTGCTCGGGCCAGGTTCATTCCAACTTTCGGAGTATTCCACGCGCCAAGCCCGAACTCCATCGCGGGAGCTTGATCCTTAGGGGCGATAGATTTCCCAGCAGTTAATTCATCGGAATAGAGAGCACCAAGCTCAAGGGCTTTCGCAGCTTGGGTAGAGTCCTTGATTGTTCCAATGTAATTGCGGGATGCCAAACTTTCCTGCATGGCTTTGGCATCTTCATTCGTAATCCCGAGTCCGCTCTGCAAATAAGATCCAATAACTTTACCCACACCTCCGACAGCAATTTTGGTAAGCCCTAACCAGTCATTGTTTTTTTCGGCATCAAGGGTGGCTTGGGAAGTAGATTTTATGTAATCATTAACATTCTTCTGAGCATCCTGCCACGACTGTGTATTAAAAGGAAGTTTACCTTCCTTAAAACGGGTGGCTGTTCCGAGTAAAAGATCGTTGGCTTTCGGGTTATCCCGAAGCTCCATAAGTTGGCTGGCTTGAGCCAAAGCCGAAGAAGGCTGGCTTAGTATAGAATCAAGTTCGTCCTGTTGCTGGGTCGGGGGTTGTCCAAGAATATCTCCGACAATGCTGTCAAGGCTATTAGGCAAACCAGCATCCAAAGGGGAAAGGGGATCTGCCATAAACCAAACTATTCAAGCAGATTCCTGCCCGACGTCAACGATTTTGTCCCTGGTTAACTACGTTTGACTCAGGTGTTTGGCCGAGTCCAGGGAGTTCTCCCAACTGCTGTTTAAGCTTGGCAATAACTTCCCTTACTGGTCTACCTCGATATAGGGCGTCCGGATTGGCGTTGTACATGTTAACAACTTCTGCAACCTTGGACATGGTTTCCGGGGATAATTGAACTTTGGTTGCGCCTTGAGCAGAAGGAGCGGTGGGAATAGTGGCAGTGCCAGCCTCGGCAACCATTGGAGAATCAATTTTGAGTAGTCTGATTGGGATTTGACCGCTTTGTGCAGTCTCCTGATTGGGTTGGGCCGCGGCGGGAGTCTTGCCGGGTTGAGGGGTTGTTGGAGTCTGCCCGGGTTGAGCGGACGGGGCGGGTGAAACTGGGGGAAGCCCACGAGTTGACATTGCCTCCATCATTTGAATCATAGGATTTGCGGAGGGAAGGTCTAAAAGACCTCTCTGATTTACGTCGTCTAACCACTTCTCGTATTCTTTTCGTTTCGCTGGATTTATTTTTCCAGTAAGAGGATTGATTGCAGAATCCCAACCAACCGTAGCAGAAAGATCGGGAGGGGCAAAAGGAAATACTCGCTCTGGTTTTCCTGTTTCTTTATTTATTACTACTGGACCCACTTCAGGATGTTGAGTTAAAACGTTTGTTATAATCTCATTTGCCCTAGTTTTCCAGCTTAATATTTCTTCATTGGCTTCCGCTTTAGTAGTTTGAAACATGAGTCTACTTTTTTCGTTGATATAATTTTCTGACAATTTATCGTCTTTTCCGGGGTATCTAGCTTGCAACTCATCCCATTGTTTTTGAGCAGACTTTGGAAGTTCTCCTACAATCGCTCGAGTTTCGAATTGTCCCATGGCAGTACCAAGTTCAGCTTTTTGATATTCGTCCTGCTGCTTTGCTTTACCTTGAGCAATTTCAGAATACATTTTAATTAAGTTTTCATCTTTATTCCCTAAGTTATAAAACTCTTCATTTCCTTTAGACAATTCATTCTTTAAACGATCTGGACCAATTTTTGTGACGTCTAATTCATTAATCCGATTGATGACCGCAACAGCTTGAGGACGAGTTCTTACATTAGTAAAGTCTTGTTCCAACATTCTTTTGTTCGCAACCAAAGCCAAGGCGTTTTTATAGGCATCGGTTTGTTGTTTTATATTTAGACCCGAAGCATAACCCTTGTTAGTTGCTTCAGCCACCTTAAGACCATCTCCGCTTTCAATAGCCAGCATCAATTCCGATTCAAGTCGAGCGGCTGAAACCTCTTGCTCTCTAATCGCATTTTTTTGATTCAGTTCCAGAAGAGCTTTTGTCTGTTCAAAGCCAAACTTTCGTTCATCTAAGTCTCGATCCAAAGCCTTGCTTTGCGCTTCGGATTGCGCTTTTATTAGCTGACCAGCATTTTGAGCATCGGCTGATGCAATTCGAGCTGTGTTGATCTGCGCTTCTTGTGCCTGATTTGCAGCTTGTTGATCTAATTGAGCGTAGGACAAAGCCAGTCTATTCTGCTCTTGTTGATCCTGCTGGAACAATTGTTGTTTTTTCAAGTAGTTCTCGCGCAAATCACCAAGGATTCCCCGCACCTGGCCTACATAATCTGGAGCTACTGGTGTCATAAATTACGCCAATTGTGGCACATAGGCTGACCCTGTCCAGTTCTGTGCTTGTTGTTGCGCTTGCCGTTGAGCTTGCGCTACGAGTCTTTGTCCTCCTGGCCCTTTAAAGGCGGAGATTGGAATATCTGCTCCACCAAAATTAAGGCTGGTAACAGAACCCGCGCCAGGAAGATTAGGTCTTGTAGCCGAGTATTCACCCGGTTTGAACGACACATATTGCCCCTTCTTAATATCGAACTGACCGGGCAATGCCTGACTCTGCCAAGCGTTAAGGGCATTGGAATTTGAAATTTGGCTATTGTATTGAGCTTGGTCGGTCAAAGCTCCAAACACCAGACTTGGGGGAACCATTTTACTGGCTTCAAAATTTGCTCGGGCCATGGTAGATTGTTGGGCCATGTTTGCCATATTGTTATATACATCGGAGGATTTTACGTAAACCGCATTAAAGATTGCGTTTGGATCTACGTGATTGTAATTGGCAATTGTACTGAAGATAGTGGCAGGATTCGTAATCAATTGGTTTACAAATTCGGCTCCACTAACCGGCATCATTTCGCGACCAACTGTAGCGGCAAGTTTGGCTGTCTGGTCAAGTAATCCAGCTCCGGCAGTTTGAAGTTGTAGGCTGGTTAAGCCTAGGTCTCTAGCAGCTAAGTTTCGGCCAAGGCCACCTCCGTACAACCCAGTGGTAAAACCTTTAGCGGCGGAGCTTCTGAAAATTTGATCGACCACGTCCGTCGGTATTTTACCAGCAAGGTAGTTGGATGTGATCTCATTTGTCTTTGCCATGTTCGCTTTGTAACCAGGCATTGCAGCATCAAACTGATCGATATATTTTTTATTTAAAATCTCGGCCATTTTGTTGGCCTGTGTTCCTATCTTCGTAGGATCATTTAACTGAGCAGCAGCGGCAGCAGCTTGATTTGTAACATCCGAGATCGACGGATTAATTCCGGCAATCATGCTCTTGATTTGAGCTGGACTTAAATTAAGTTTCTGGGCTGCGGATTTTGCATCTGCAACAAGTTGGTTTTGGTCAACAAAGAAATTAGGATTTACTCCGCTATTAATCTGGTTAAATGTATTTCTAAAATTACCCATCACACCAGAGAGATCAACTCCCTGCATTGTAGGAGCAGCGCCCAAGAAAAATTCAACTGGTGTTGCTTGAGCTTGGCTAGCTCCAGAAAGCCCAGCGCCAAGGCGTGATCCGGCAGAACCGCCACCCCCGCCAAAAACATTTTTGGCTGGAGTGCGAACACCGCCAGTATCCTTGTACTGGCTCGAATTCGGCATATTAGCCCACAAGCTTCCTGGTCCTGGGGCAGAAACCTGTTCAAAAGTTTTCCGACTAGCCGGAGAACTCATATACGCATTCCAGGCGGCATCGCCACTAGAATAAGAAGGAGCGGCTCCTCCACCACCCAAGAAATCAAAAACCATATTAGCCATAAATTACGCCATGTTGGGAATTTCACCCATTGCAAACGCTCTCATTTGGATCTGAGGTCGGCCAATGTTAGCTCCGTCCACCTCTCTTAGTTCTTCTTTCAAAAGATCCACAGCTTTTTCCTCGTAAACTTGGGCTTCAACAAGATTGTTATTTTCTTCTTTTTCAATGGCAATTGCCATCATCTTGAGGGCGCCGAGGTTGGTGACGATAAGATCGTCATCGTCGCCTGTGACCGGAATAAACTTACGTTTGGCAAGTACCGTAACGGCAGACCCTTCCTCATTTTCAAAGCCCGGAATTGCATAACGCCTATACTGGGGCAAAGTCTCGTCGGGCGCAAGTATGGCGATGCAGTATTCGGAACCCGTGGTCGGATCAACTGCATAGACACGGACCCAACCTTTCGTAGGGCTTTTGTTTATTGCATCGATGCTTCTGAAGGCATTAACTGTGGTGCGGGGGAGTTCTGTTAAAGTTAGTACAGCTGGATTGTTGTAACCAACTTGCCACGGGTATGCGGAATTCAATGATGAGGAAGTCTCTACACTACTGTCGGGAGCTATAAATTGCCAGACAGACCCGTTATTTACTATAATCCACCCGTTAAGATTTCTGTAAGCGGGTTTTGAGTTTGCTGTGGTATAAAAAGCATAAACACCGTTAGCCACAACGGCTGCCCCAGCAAACCCAGAAACCAATACACTAGAATTCCCCGAACCGGCGCTCAAGTTCAAACGCTCGCCGTCGATGTAGGCTCCGTTTTCCTGCGTCTGGATTCGGTCGTTGTAAGTATCTGATCCGCGAAATAGAATGGTTGAGGTGGCGTCTTCAATAAGATCGGTGTAAACACGAATAAAACTTTGAGCCGCCAAAGACCTAAAGCAAGGAACATAGCCACGGTCGACTAACTGCCTCCAATCTCCGGGTTGAGCCATTCCCGGGCCATTGGCCATAAATTCATACCACTGGTTATAAACCTGTGCAGGAGCTCCCCCAAAGTTATATCCTAGGATTGATTCAAACTCGCGGGGAAGAGTGATGCACCCGCCGTAAACACAAACGGAATACCGTCCGTAAGTTCCCGCATAAAGTCCCTTATTGAGCAACCTTTCCTGAGCTTCGTTTACGCGAGCCAAAAGCTGGGGATTATCTGCGCACATTCCATTTTGGGTAACGCGGGCTAACTGTTGTTTTACCGATCCGTATGTTCTGCGGATCATGAGTAGTTCCCTACGTAGACTTTATATTTGTATCCGTTGGGGGCGGTTGGAGTGGGCGGAGTTAAAAGTTCTTGCCCCGCCACGGTATAAGTGCTAGATCCCTCTCCCCACGGGGCAATAACATTTGATGTTGAATCTACGAGCACCATGTCGCCAAAATTAAATTGAGTAAACTCAAGCCACGATCCATTGACAAAAAGATTGACAGTCGAGGGCAAACCAGTTTGAGCATTGATCTTGAACCATAATTTATTTTGGTCAGAACCCGTTGGAGTGGAGGAACTAACAACGGCATAACGAAGTTCATCGGGATATTGAACTGAAAGATAAGAAGATAAAGTTGTTAGGAAGTCTCCAAAATTTCCGGGATAAGGAGTTCCGGCTGGCACACTACCGGAAGTAATCGTTATTTCGGCCATAGATCCTTTAGATTAAAGGGTTGCATTTTTTTGTCAAGGGAGAGGTCCGTTTCGACTTCCTGACGTAACCGCACTTGTGGCAAAATTATAAGCAGAAGAAGAAGTTATCGAAACATCTGTTCTCAAATATGTTAACGACGCTACACTTCCTCCATTTGAATAATAATATAATGCTCCGTTACTAGAGGGTTGACCGCTTGCATTTGCCCCCACCCCAAAACCAAAGAAAAAAATGGTGACGGGTAAAAATGGGGCGACATTCGGATTTACCAATGTTTCTCCAGCCTGTGTAAAAGTGCTGAGTCTGTAATTATTTCCGGAAGCATATGCTGTAAAACCATAAGAAAGCGGGGAGGCTACAAATGGAGCAAAAGGAGCTAAACCAGAAACAACACCATAATTCCCCCCGGGTTGAAGATTTACTCCAGATTTTGTAAACGTATACAATAAACTTCCGCTCATGTTGTAAAACTCAAATATAATGTCAGTTGGAGAAAAAAACTGACTGTATCTAGCAACTAACATGTATTGAGAAATTCCATTGTGATTATAAATACTAAAAGAAGTAAGATTGGTGAGGCCAGTTAAAAATGTTGAGGCAACTCCAGCATCAGTAATCTTCTTTATGGCAGAGTTGTCCATAAAATAAATAGAATTGTTTGTATCAAAAAGTAATGGACTTTGACCATTTTGCGCGTCATATGCTTGTTGATAATAAGCACCCCAAGAGGATCCATTCCATTTAGCAATCCTAAAAGTCGTATTATTATCAACATAAGAAGCATAAATTTTATTGTTAAAAGTTTCGATAACTCCACGGAGTTGAATTGTCCCGGGGTATGGGCCAAAAGACGAACCGAGCGTTCTTAAATATCTCGTTCCCCCTAAAAGATTCGAAACATATCTAACTTTGTTTTGGCCTTCATAATAATCGACAAAAAGAGTTCCGTATGTAGAAGATGGCGATACTTGGCCGCCCCCATTAAAAAGACCCGGATTAATTGTTAAAGTTATTGTTTTTGTGATGGTAGGACCTAACACACTTACGGCGGATAGACCTATCGACATGATTCCGGTTTCGGGCCACCCCGAGTTAAGTGTACCGCTTATGAGCCCAGTAGAAGTATTTATCGATACTCCCGAAGGAAGATTTGTCGCGCCGTATGAAGAAGCTGCATTTGAGGTTCCACCACCCAAAGTAATCTGGTAAGAAAAAGCCCCACCATCGTCTCCAGTGGTATTTCCACTCGTTATAATTGGGGGTACATTAACAGTAACATTTAGAGTAGCAACTCCAGTAAAGTATTGATTAGAGGCCGATAATATAATATTAGTTGACTGTGCGACTGAGCCTGGTGGAGTCGCGGGAGTTCCAGAAATTATTCCTGTGCTTGTGTTAATACTTAACCCGGAAGGAATTGGGGAAGCTCCAAATAATGTTGGAGACTTGGAGGCTGTAATTGTGTAAGGAGTAATCGCAGAGCCAGCGGTAAATGCAAGCGGGGTCAAAGAACTCGTAATAACAGGACGTTGTTGAAGGGTGAAAATTAAATTTTGATTTCCAGTTCCAGCAGCATTTGTAGCACTTACGGTTGCTGTAACTGTGATAACGGCATCATTTGAAACGGATGTGGGTGTTCCAGTTATTAAACCGGTACCCGTATTAACAGATAGGCCCGTGGGTAAACTAGTTGCCCCGTAAGAGAGAATAGCGGTAGGAGAAGAAGCGGTGATTTGATACGAGAAGGCTGTAGCCATTTCATGCGTCACTGCGTCAACACTAGTAATAAAGGGCGTGGGAGGGGTATTGACAGTAAGGTCGAGAATAGCGGCGCTTGTTCCTCCAACCCCTCTGGCTAAAATGGTGATGGCAAATCGTCCGGCTTGTTGAAGTTCGCCTGAAATAACACCTTCTTGGTTTATAGACAATCCTTGAGGAAGATTCTCAGCAGCAAAATAAATTGTATTCGACGCGGTTATAGTACGTGAATACACGCCACCAGCCGTTACTGTTTGATACACAATTGTCATGGTGTTATTACTGGAAGATCGGGTTGAAGCATTCGAGCGCCGATATAGTACTTGTATTTAAATCCTACTGGAGGAGTTGGTAAGACTGGGACTGTAAAGTTTGCCTCTCCCCAGGGAGATAAATCATAAACTTTCCCGGACTCACCCCAGGGGAATGTAACATCTTCGTCGTCAGAAGTTATAATAATATCCCCCCGGTTCAGGGTAGAAAACTCAAACCATGCCCCTGAAGAATATCGTCTAAGCGCTGGTGTTGCAAAATTTGTTGTCGGAACTGCGTCAAAAATTTGAATGTTCATTCCTTTGGTAGAGGTTCCGGATGAATTAGTTGCGCCGAGAAGAACAGGAAATATTCCGGAAACCGTTGGCGTTCCAGAAATAAGACCCGTGGACGAATTTAAACTAAGCCCAGTCGGAAGACCAGTAGCGGAATAAGAAATTACGGGAGCTGGAGAAGCCACAATTTGATACGAAAAAGCAGCATTTATAAAACCAGAAGAATAGTCGGAACTAGTAATTTCGGGGGACTCTTGAAGCAGTAATCCCTGGCGCGTTTGATGGTTACTTATTGAAACATCAAAAGCATTATCTATTGCTCCACTAGAAGTTAGTCTATACGCCTTTGCCGGGAACGTAACACCCGACACAAAACAAGCACCAGAATTTGAAACAGCTAAACTGTAGAGGGTGGCTCCATTGGCTGCAAAAGAAGTGGAAAAGGTACTATCGACAGAACCATTTGAATTTAAGCGGACTACTTTTATTCCGGGATTATTAAATTGACCGCATATGTATATTTTTCCATTTGATGCTTCAACAATATTTTCTATCTGAGAGGTTGTATTAACCGGTGAAAAAGAAGTATCTAGAGCTCCAGTAGGCAAAAGTCTTCGTAGCAACCCGGATACTTGTTGTGATGCAAATAAAATTTTCTGATCGCCCTGAATCCATAGACACGGGTTCCCAGAGAGAAAATCATTCGAATAAGGAGTGAAGGAAGTGTCTAAAGAGGCTGTTGACGTCAGACGACAAAATCCTATTCTATTAGCGGATAGGTTTACGCCTTTATAACGATCAAACAAACCTCCGATCAAAATGGATCCGTTTGATTGAATCCCCACGGTTGAAATCACTGCTTGGTTTCCGGCTATATTACTAACTCCGGTTGTAGAAACAAAAGTTGAATCTAGTGTTCCATCAGTATTAATTCTTACTATGCACACGGCGGCGGTTGCATTGTAGGTGGCAAAATCTCCAAAAGCTATAATCTTCCCGTCCGGTTGAACTTGAAGCCCGCGAACAAAAGGGTAGGTTCCCCCAAAAACTCCAGCAGCAAAAGTTCCGTCTTGGCTCCCGTCGGAATTAATTCTATAAATAGTGTTTGCTCCGGAACTAGTATTCATAACTGCAATATAATATTTTCCGGAAGGTCCTAAGGCGAGACCACGTATAGAAGGATTAGTAATACTGATCCACGAAACTGAAAAAGTGTTGTCGAGTGCTCCGGTAGTTGGATTGTAAGCTCGGAGCATAGTGGCTGGAGAATAAGAGTCCGACACGACCAGAATTCTGGTGGCGGAAGTTCCTGACGGAGGCGGTGGAACTGGAAGTGGAGGTTCAGGAGCATCACCAGGCTGAGGCGTATGAATCCAAATTTTATCGTTGTCCTCTACCGAAGGAATAGTACCACCTGTGACATAAATATCCTCAACGTCTGTTCTCTCTACATGAGCATTCAACGCTACGTGATCTACAGTATCCTGAACGGTACGAGGATAATCATCAAATCCGGGAGGATTAAAATAGACAGAATACTCGCTCATCCGCATTCTCCCAAATCGCTGATGTCCTTGCGGGAAGCATGAAGTCTGAACAGCGCAAGCTTAGCCTGGCCCTCCCAATAAAGCTTGGCCTGGAACATATAACCAAAATTAGACAACCGATTTGTAAGGTCAAGACAAACAGATTCTGGCTTCACAGTTCGGACTGTCCTGAATCCATAAGGAAGGTCGGGTGGAGATTGTGTCGTTAGGACTGGAGTTTCCTGTTCGTTGGGTATCGTCTTCTCTTGAATTGAGTAAAATAGATTAACAAAGTCTGGACTATATTTCAAATTCCAAGTGACGTCTCCATATACATCTGTAAACCCAACGTCTGCCCGCATAAGAGTCTTGATGTCAAAGGGAGTTCCAAATGAAAAGCGTTTAGTTTCGACTGAACATTCAATAGGGGTTGTAACGACGCCAGCATTTCGGGAAGGTTTTATTTCGTCGGCATAATCTGCGAGGGTAACTTCATAGAGGCAATTTTTACCATCTGAATCGCATGTAATTGCAAAACATCGTCTGGAATTGTCGAACGTTCCTTCCACTAGTTTGCAAATTTGAAAACCATTCCACTCTCCATCAAATACAGGAACTGGAGCGTTAAGCACTGACCCTGCGTTAAAATCTTTGCTTACAATTTTAGAGAAAACAATGTTAAACCTTCCGGTGTAATTACCATTTGCATCAGTGATTCTTTGAATTTTTGGAGCTCCACCAAGAAGATATCGACTGTCAAACAAAGCCCCAGGAGCATAAGTTAGCCATCTTTCGGTATCAAAAGACATTACCCTAGCCGCTTCCAAACTGTCGACAAAACTAACAACTCCGGCCGCATTTATAGTTTGGGCCAGAGATCTTATTCCTTCTAAAGATCTAAAATACACATCTTTATCTGTAACAATAATTGATTCTTGGTTTTCTGATCCTCGACCAACAAATATCTTTCTTTGCATTCCTGGCGTAGTTTGCCAAGTTGTGCGATCGTAATTAGTGGCTCGAATAGCGTAAATTGCGTTTTGTGTGAAAACAATAAGATCTCCTTGGCCAACAGAATTGTCTTGTCCAGGTAAGAACACAAGTCCAGTTATATTCTCGTTAAAATAAAAACTTCCGCCACCAGTTAAATAAATTGTTTCAGTAAACTTAATTTCAGCATTCAAGCTTGAACCAACAAGATCTCCGGCAAAAAGGTTATTGTTATTAGCAACCCATAACCGACCATTGCCGTAAGCTACAAGTGAACCTACGGGTATTGAAATATTGTCGCGAACAATCCCTGGAGAATAAAAAAGAAGCGTGGTAACAATAGTTCTTGTTGCGTCTTTACTTAAAGTAATAGTAGAATTTTCAATATCAAAAGATGTTACAAAAGTTTCATCTTGTACGGCTCCGGAATTGGAGGCAACCAACATTCCAACTTCAATCCCAACCACATTGGGTACGGCAATGAGATTATTGTTTGCCCCCAAAACAGCATCGGTAATCGTCACTGCTGGACTGGCTAATTGTGTTTTCCCTTGGGACCTAAAAGAAGTAGCTCCGTCGTAAACAATAGCCGGAGAGGTTCCGTCCTGCGAAACCAGAAAAGCGTTTGCTTGCACCAAAGAAGATTTTTGAGATACAAAAGGACTTGCCTCACCAGGAGGAGAAATATCTCGAGCCTGTGTTGAGGCTTCTAACGGAGCGAGATCGTATAACTTGCCATTAATCAAAGCTACCAAATCCTGTGTATTCCGAATTCGATTTGTGAAGTAGCAAGCTCCCTGAACAACGCCAGGAGGAAGTAACTTAATAAATTTAAAACCAGGGCGGGTCTTGGGAAAACCATCTCGGACGACAATATTTTCACCCCATGAGTATTGATTCTCTGAGATTAGGGCTGGGTCAACGGCAGAATTAGCTCCCCCCAGAAAGGACCCCATCCCCTCTGTTAACCTATTCTGGTCGGAAATCATTAGACCGCCAGAATATAGGTTGAGACTATAACGTTTAAATTAATGGATACTGAACTGTAGGCATTAGTGCTGTAGTTGTGAAAAAATACATTTACAGTATTTGTGGCAGAAACAACAGCTGAAATAGACACGTCAGTTTCAAAGGTAGTTGCTGGATTTGTTGCGTATCCAATAGTCACAACATCACCCAAGGCTGCCCCAGTACAAGTTAGAGAAACACTTTGGACGGAACCAATGGATCCGGCTAGGGTAACAGTAGCTGTAGGCGTAAAAAATAAAAGTTTGGTAAGCTCGGCTGCTGGAACTCCACTTCCAACACGGAGTCTAGCACCTTTTACGTATCCAGAAGAAACTAATGTATTGCCCGTAACTTCCATGCTGCCGCCAACAGTTAAAGTTGATCCTCCGGCAGCAGGACTTACATTGATACCGACCTTATTCAAAACGGCATCGGCTTGGATTAGGGGAAGACTATTTGATCCGCTCACCCTAAAAGCTGGATTAACGGAGGTAAAAGACTGATTGATATCAATCGAAGTTAGATTTGGGTCAATGTATCCTGCGACGGATGAGGGTGAGATTCTACGATTTGAAGAAACAGTTGAACCGGAAGCAACTAAATCTATATTGACTAATTCTACCGTAATTGAAGTTGAAGATACAATAGCAATAACTTGATAGTACCCAGCCTGAGCAATATAAATATTTTGCCCTAAAGCGATCCAGGCAGAATCACCAACAGAAATAGTTACATTTGATCCTACATTTGGTTGAGTAAAAGAAGCGGTAAGGGTTGTGAAAGCATTAATACCATTCGTACCGTTAGTGCCGTTGAACCCACCAAGACCCTGAGGTCCTTGAGGTCCGGCTTCTCCAATTACAAGTGTATTACAATCGCAGCTCATTTAGTCCTCCTTATGCGGTTTTGATAATAGCTACTTTAAAGTTGTAAGCAGCCCCCGGGGCAATTATTCCGGATGTCGGATTGTGAGCCCTAACAGTTACCGTATTAGTAGCAGATACGAAAGCTTCAAAAATAAGCTTACCATTGGTAGTTCCGCGACCAGCCGTATCCAAGCAGGTGACAAAAACAACATCGGTGGTGGCTGCACCAGTAAGTGTAATTGTTAAATCTACAAACCCTCCTGCGGTGATAGAACCGAAAGAAAGTGATGTAGAAGCACTAATCAAAGCAATCGGCAACGTTCCAGTGATATTGGGGAGAGTAACTGTTCGGGCGGCGGTGGCTGACCCATTGAGGGTGGTTCTAGTTGTAGAAACTCCAAATTCAATCGACCCAGTCCCACGGGTATTGATTGAACCACCTCCAGAGGAAGTATTGATCGACCCTCCGGGTTCAGTTCCGCTTCCATTAGTATAAATACTTCCTCCTGGCGCCGTAACTTCTTCTCCGTGCGTATCGATAACGCCGCCACCACTATCTTCCCCATAAGTATAGATATACCCACCAGCTCCTCCCGTGCCGGCAGAGGTATTGATGTTGCCGCCGCCATAACCAGAACCAGTACCCCTTGTATCTATGTACCCGCCCGCACCATCGCTTCCTGTTGTGTTGATGTACCCACCACTAGAACCGCCATCAGTTGCCGATGTGTCTATGTACCCACCTGCCTGACCTCCCTCGTCTCCGCTTGTTTTAATATACCCACCAGTTCCAGCTAGATTTCTTGTATCGATTGAACCGCCGAGTGGCAGAAGAAGAGGGTTTGGGATAAGTGCTGCGACAAGATTAGCGGGAGGAGGAGTAGTATTCGCCCCGGCTGTTCCGCAATCGCAATCTCGGGCGTAGTTGTCGGGATTAGGAAAACTCATCGCAAGTAGTATGGCAACTGGTTTTTGGGAGTCAATATGAGACTATATGTTTACGAGTAGACATTCAGCGTATGCGTCTCCGCGGAATGTTGTAAAAGTAAACCCGCTTGTATCAGCTGAATAAGCAACCGAAACGCCCAGCGTTAATGACTCTCCAGTAAGTAGAGTTCTTCGACCCCCAGCCGGAGTGGAGGCAAATCCAAAATGATCTGTGATGTTATAGGCAGAAAGAGGATTCTCGACTGTTCCTGAGGTAAAAGCGAAAGAATTAGTGACAGTAGTAGTTGTTCCGTTTCTGTAGCCCCGCAGAGTTGGGGCCTTCCAGTTATACCCAAGATAAGTTCCGCTAAGGGCCAATCCCGTTAATCTTATATACAAGTTTTTAACTATCACGTTCTTTCCGGCGGGAGTACTAAACGCTCCGCCGTCTGTCCCCGTAAAAAGGACAGAATTTACTCCTCCCGCTCCGATTACTGGGCTAAGTAAATTAAAATTTGTTACCCTCAAAGTAAAGGAACTAGTGGTTGGGTCGAATGGCGGGGTTATTGGCGAAGAAGAAGAAGCAGTAACAATTGTCGGCTCAACAACAGGACTTAAAACATTTCTGTTGCGACCCGTTGTGTCCATATCAGACAGACTCATTTATTCGAAACTCCTTTCAATGTATTCCAATTGTCGCGCCATTTACAGTTAAGTTCAAGATAAATCGACTTTGTACGTGGAAGTTTTTCCCTTGGTATAATAAACAACGCATCCAGAGTTGTGTGGTAAAATATAAAAATATCGCAGTCTACTTTAGAGTATAACCTTTTTTTCATGTGTCCAAAACCTGGACCTCTTATGGCGAAAAACTTTAATTTCCTGCGTCGACAATCTTCATTTCCAATAGTAGTTTTAACCTGTACCCGCGCCATATTCCCCTTCCAATCCGTAACTAAATCATACCCGTCATCGTAAATGGGCATACTCACAAGAAAACCTTGTTCCATCAATTTAGTACAAACCTTCTGTACTCCTATTGCTCCTAGTTTAATACTCATAACCAGCTCCTTGCGAGCATTGTACACAATGGCCGACGCTTGCGATAGACCCCATCCCCATCACGGCTTCCATTATCGTTTGTATTACCCTCTATTGTAACTGCCATTTTACCCTCAATTCGCTCTATAAGCCCCGTGTGAGCCACCCTACGCAAGCTTTGGAAGTATATGCCAAAAGCGTCGGCGGGTCCCGGGGTCATGCCTTTACCGCGATCCCAAGTGGGTTTAACGACAAAGGATGGACTCCAAGCGGAACGGGGGAATGGATTGGCCTCCTTGCCGAAAGCTTTGTCTCCTACATAGACAACCCAAGCCGCGCACCAAGGAGCACGACTACCTTCCAGTCCAACTGTGGCTAGGATCTCGTCCACCACGGCCCCGGAGTTTCCGGGTCCTTCTCGAAGTCCGATCGTATTTCTGGCAACTTCCATAAGGCTTTCCACTCTTGCTCCTCGCGATAATACGACTCCCTGAGCAACTCCCTCTCCGGTACCCAGCAAAGATAGAGATGCCAAAGCCAACGCATGAACTATCCGCATAACAGGGCGAAGGCTAAAACGAGTCCTATAAACACGGTGACCAATATGGTCGCTCGCGTCTGACCGTTTAGCTCCCGCCAGTCATCCTCCAAAGCATTATTATCCATGTACTGGTCTAAAAACTTGAACTCAATATTGATTATTAGCCAAGCTAATGTCACTGCAAAGAGCAACTTAACGCCCGCAAACAGAACAACATGAAGGGCTCCAAGGTCTACAACTCCAGCTCCGGGGTCAATAGCGTGAAGGATTGGGCCTAAGGCAAGAAACAAGGCTAAGCCGCACGACAAAGCGCCCAGTCCTTGGACGTTATCCTTTAGCCACTTTTTCACTTAAAAGAGTTTAAGAAAGGGAAAGAAATTACGCAAGGCCAAAAATGCGGGTAGTAAGAGCATCCCGCCGATGCCAATCAAACGCCACTTCCACACCATCCCAACGGATTTGCTGTACTTGGCCTCAAGATATTCAAGCCTCTCGGCCATCTCCGAACGTTCTTTGAAGTTCTTATCGACCTGAGACTGAAGCTTTAGGATCTGGTCTTTGGTATTGTCCAGCTCATCGGCAACTGGTTTGCAGGCGGGGATTGAACGGGCAATCGACTGAGCCTTTAAGACTGAATCAGTTGTGGCCTGAAGGGTGAGTGAACCGGAGGAAGTCGTGCGTGTAGAGATGCACGAACAAAGAAAAAATGGAATAACTGCGCAGAAAGAAATTATCCTCATGGCAATCCAAGCCCATCACCAAGAGTGGTTTTGTAAAGCGATCTGATGCTTTCCATATTAGTTGTAGATATTGCAGTTGATACCATTGAAAATGCGTATGTGTTTCCAGAGTTACTAGACCCAAAGATATAGAAGTTATCTCCAAATGGATTTGTTGATGGCAAATTACCAGACCCAGAGAGTGTCGAGTTTGTCGAGGAATTTAATTTTACATACCCGGTATCTGTTGCTGGTGCGGTAAGTCCAGTCCTAGAGGAGCCAAAGAATTGAAAGCCAGAAGCATTGAAAGACAAAGAACCGAAGTCTCTGCCGCCGCTTCCACCAGTTAAATATATTTGACTCTGAGCCAAAAAATTAAATTGCCTTGCAAATGCTATATAGTTATCTCCTGTTTGATTGCTACCACCACCCTTTAGAACTCCAAAATTTACAGTTCCGCTTGCTGAATTTGAGCAAATAAGAACAGTTCCATATCCATTGTTTCCCCTAACTAGAGTCGCTAGTGAATTATTCAAAAGCGTTCCTGTTCCAGAAAATGAAACGCCAGTAGTACCCCAAGATGGACTAGCACTTAATGTTGCATCATAAGTCCCCAACCCACCCAAGCTATATGCAGTCGTTCCAGTTCCAGCATTTTGAGTAGAGCGAAGAGGCCAAGAAACAATGCTATTGTAAAGCCCCAAATTCTTCAAGCCCTTCACAAACGCATTGATTTGTTCTTGGGCTGTGGCATCTGTAACGCCTGCCCGAGTGAAATACGCAACCGCGTCTGGATCAAAAGACGAACCAGAAGTTTGCAATAACGATAAACCTAAGCCGAGTTTCGGCATGGCAGTTTATCCTGCCTTGTAGGCTATGACCTTGCTATTTGAAGCCAAAGTAAACCCGGTAAACGGTCCGTAAATAATTGTTCCAGCTGTCAAAGCTACAGTGGTTCCAAGGGCACCGACTGTAGAGTTGAGGGCCGTCAAAGCAGTAAACGTGCTGGTTCCGGAAGCAATAATTTGAATGGAAGCATAGTTCCCAACCACGGCTGCGGTTGTATCAACATAATCAAAACCACGTTGTCCAAGCGATACAAGCGCGGCATCAGTTTCTTGGGTTACTGAAGGGGCAAGATTTTCATCAAAAAAAGTTGGCATAATTAAACTCCTTTAGCGACCAAAATTTTAAAAGTGTAGGAACCGGGGTTAACAGACGCAAGAGTAGGGTTTATGGCTCTGACTGTAACTGTATTTGCGGCCGAAACAAAACTGCTAAAAATAAGAGAGCGAGAGCCGTCTCCTGAACCGCGAATAGAAACGCAATTAACCGAAGTCCAGTCATCTAGTGCAGCTCCCGTAACAGTAACATCGGAATCTAAGAATCCACCAGACACCCCAATAGACCCGAAATTAATGCTGGCAGTGGCGGTTAAGAATGCGTTAGCAGCGCCAATATCTGCTGGTGTTAAATTGTTTAAAATTTGAGTGCTAAAAATAGAAGTAACTTGAGCGGCTAAAACACGGTCAACAGTTGCTACAGCAGAAGCAAAAAAAGGGTTGCGAATTGAATCCATAAAGTACTCCTATTGTGTGGTCTTATTTTTATTTGTCAACTATGCTTGCCAAAAATCTTTGACCAAAAGAATTCGGCAAAGGTCGAAATCATGAATGTCATTACTGCCACGACTCCATATCCCATGTGAATATGCTTCTCCACCTTACCGATTCGTTGGTCGTGCTTATCACGATCGTCAAGCAAGGAATCGAGCTTTTCGTCCATGCGGGCGGTACGCTCAAGAAGGGTGACTAGATGGTCATTTTCCATGACTAAATATCCTATCTAGGGTTGGGTATAACCGTGATTTCATCTTATTGGCAGTATAGCTCTCAACACCCAACAAAGGCAAGAATAGCTCGAAACAAAGTTCGAACGATTCCCGCTCATAACAGGCTTTGGGCCTGGCGGGTTTCTTGCCGGTGTCAAGATCCTGGAGATCGTTCCAGGCTTGCTTGACAACCGCCAAGATGAGTTTATCCACGGCTTTACGCCATTTCGTTCTTCGACATTCCTTTTTCAACGGCTTGAACCATACCCATATCTTCCTCAGGCATTTCGGTTTCAGTTTCTTCTTCGACTTCTTTGCCGGGGGAAACTGCTACACCTTCAACTGCGGAGAGATACATGGTAGGTCCTTTAAAAAAGCCGCTGGCCATGAAGTCGAACGAATCGCCTTCAGCAACACCTTCTGGAGGTGTAAAGCCTTTGGGTACGGGAAAAGAGATATTGTCCATAAGATTAGTCTTTCTTGAAAGAGTATGATCCCCCGGGGGATAGAACCCCGGGGGACCAATTAATTATGAGTTCTGAGCGTTGACGTTATTGATCAGGGTGATCAATTCGTTCACCTTAGCAGCAAGCGACTTGAAATTGTTGTTCAAGGTCGTTTGGCTGAAGGTTGCGCCAACGTCGCTAATTGTGTTGCTCGCGGTGCCGGTAGCGGCAGTCAGAGCCACAGTGTTCGTCCAGTCCGCGCCATTGGCGAGGACGCTACGAATCTGAGCGGCTAGGACATTATCCTGCGTGCGAACTTGGATGGGGAAGCTCATTTAGAGTTCTCCTTCCTTTAATTAGCTAACGTAGTCAAGGCTGATGGCAGGCCGTGTGTGCAGAACGACATAGCCGTACTGCGGGAACACGGGCCGAGCGCCACTGGCCAGCACTCCGCGAAAATATCCGACATTGCCGTCCGGATTAAATGCGCGGTCAAGGATGTTAACCCATTTGAACTCACCACGGTAGTTCTGAGCGTTGAATCCCATTTTGCTGTCAACCGAGATCGCGTTAGGAACCACAGAGCGCATAACATCTTGATGGAAGATGTAGCTGACTTCATAGGTAGCCGTCTCGTAAGCAGGGTTGATGTTGTACGCCGTACCCTTGGTCGTGGTCTCCCTGCGGAAGGGGAACACGCGGATAAGTGCGTCGTTAGTCGTATCAAACACGGCGAACCGGGGAGGATACGGATCGATTGAATGGTAGAAACCACCGTAGGAACGCTCAATACCGAGAGGAGTGAGCAATTCATTCGGCTTGGCATACCGGAAGTCCTGGCGAATGTCAGCATTCAACCGGATCAGGTTTTCGCTGGTTTCAGCACCGCAGATCAACATGAACACCGGAGCGCCGTTTTCACGGCCCATGGCGTTAGTTCCCGCGCCGTCGCGGATAAGTTTCATGTAGAGCCGCTTCAGAATGCCCTGAGTCAACTGACTCTGTGGGAGAGCATTGGCAGCAAACGCGCCCGAGTTACAAGTTCCGGTACCAGTGGTAACGGCATTGTAAACGCCAACCAAGTCGGTGGCGCTGATGCTGAAGGAATTCGTTCCAGTCGAGTTGACAGGAAGAATTCCGATGGTGGAAGCGCTGGGGAGGACGAGGTTACCTTCAGCTGCAACCTGTTCGGTGTACAACTGGCGATAACGATCCTGCCAAACCAAGGAGGTCGACTCAGTGAGGACGTCCATGATGTTGGACAGCTGTTCCCGACGTTTCACTGCGAAGCGCAAGTCTTCGAGAGCGATGTCAGGGGAGTCAACTGATGCCCATTGCAAGCGGTACTGACGAAGCTTTTGACCGAACGAAGCGTTGGTCAAAGGCTGGGGCAGTGCGTTACCAGCAGTGGACGAAGGCGAGCTAGAAGACACCGGAGGAGTCGTTCCGCCAGAGATCGTCTGAGTATACGGATTAAATCCAGTATAGGTCTGATCAATAGGGTTCGAGCCAAGGGTCCGCCAGTTATAACCAGCGTCAGCTGTGATATCACCGGAGGTATAACCGTTAGCAGTGGAGGCTGCAATTGCCCGGGAGGGGTAGAAACGCTCGAAAGTAACCGAGCTGATCACATCGCCCATCTCCTCGGGGAAGGTTTCTTGCTTGGTGAGCTTGAGCCAAGCGGAAGTGTCAATCGTCCGGCGATAAATTTCCGGTCCGATACGACCTGCTTCTTTAACAAGAAGCTGCTCAATAGAGTACGTAGTAGCCATATTAGTATCAATTTCCTTTCATCCTTCCCCCAGCTCGCGCTAAGGGTCGGTTATGATTTGTAACAACAATGCCAGTTCCTATCGGAACTATCCATCGTCGCCACTGTCAAAACTTTTCCCTGGCGGCATCCCAGAGCTTTTAATGCCCGAATTCTGCTAGACCGTTTCAATTTTTATAGGTCTTGTTCGGCAAGGGTCTCAATCTTTATACCTGCACCGAACTAGTTAAAAGTATCAACCGGATAGAACGTGTCAATACTTTATGCAAATTTATTTTAAGCCACGTTCCAAAGCATCCAAGAAGTTAAGATCGGCTGGCATTTCAGCAGCTGAACCTTTAGATCTTCCAGAAGATGGGCTAACGGCGCTAAGCTCTTTAGCAAGGTTTTCAAGCTCTGTAATTCTTGCTTGAGACTTGCTTACATAGTCTTGGAATACATTCATAACAACTGGCATAGCCGCCGCGCTAAAGGTTAATTTGGCTTTTGAACGGGGGTCGAGTTCGGTATTTTCAATATCCATAGCCTGCTTCTGAATGCTCTGAATGGTGTTGTTCCACTGTTCATTTCCCTCAATAGGGCGTAAAAGAGCGTTTTCTTTTTGCATGTTTTCCCATTCAGTCTGGTAAGCGGCTTCTATTTCGGCTTGTGTTCTCTTTTGAAAAGCTTCATGTTGCTGTCTTTCTTCGGATTCAATCAACTGAAGAACAGTATTAACGTCCTTTGTTAAAATGTCTCTCCGAGCAAACACTTTGTGAAGGTCTTCGGCTTTGGTTCGGACGGCAAGCGAATCGACTGGGTCAAAGTTGCTGGTGGCTTCTTTAAGCATGGCTCTTCGCTTGGCCGGGTCAGTTTCTGCCATTGCTACATAAAGATTGCGCGGATCAACGTTTTCGTAAAGAGCGGCAATCTCAGCAACTTCTTTTTGCAAATTCGTTAACGGTTCAGTGACGGCTTGTTTATATTCTCGGGTAGACTCAAGTCTGGAAAACTTTAACTCGTTTTCGTACTCATCCCTTTCAGCCTTAAGAGTATCTAATTGACTCTGCAAATTTGCCTGTTCAACGGAAGTATTAGAAGAGTCAGTCATTTTTGTTTCCAACTCTTTCAATTTTGTTCGGGCATCTCGCAAGTCTTTTGTAAGACGCGCCCAAGCAGTTTGAGCTTCAGGTTTTAAATTGTCGGGAGTTTTAATATCTAAGTCATCAGCTGCATCAGTTTTAGCCTGAGAAACAATTTCTTCTTTACCAGTCAACCGTTTTGTCAATACGTCCAGGGGATTAGTTGTGGTTGAAGCATCCGACTTTTGGAGCGTAACAACTTCCTTACTTTTTGATGGTTCGGGAGCTACAGCAGCAACGGGTGTAGTTTCCGCAGCCACTGGTTTATCGATGGACTCAAATCCTTTATCCAAAGCATCGGCAAAAGATACAAAATTATCTCCTGACGGCGCGGGGGTTGATGCTGGTGCTTCCGGTGTTGCGGTGGCTGTTTCACTCATGGTTTGTTTTCCTTATTGGTTTGTGGTTTCTATTTTAGTTTCCCAGGGTTCTGGTAATTCGTCCTTCTGGACAAAATCTTCCGACAAAGAATTTAATACTCGGATAACTTCAAAATAACCTTCTCTACGCGCATTTAAAGTCGCGTTCCAATCAATAAAGTCTACTCCAACGGGAGGCATAGTTGGGATTGGAGTCCCAAGATTTGTTAAAACTTTTGCTAACGCTTCACCGGCTTCAGAGCGACGAAAAGTTTTCCAAGCAATTTTAAAATCGTCTCGTTTGTTCCAGTCGTTTAATGTCATGCTTTTGGTGCGGTGTTAGTTTTCAACGCAGCACTTAAACTAGCCGCGGCCTGAGCATCTTGTAAAGCTAATTTTTGTTTCATCTCGGCTTCTTGAAACTTGGCGTCCAGCATCGCTTTTTCTTGTTTCAACTGCATATCAAGCTGATGTTCTTGCATTTTCATTTGCATCTGAGGGCTTATAGGTTGAACTTGGCCCTGTTCTAGAGCCGCTTGCTGTTGTTCTTCGTTAGCCTTTCGGATATCTTCCTCAACATCACGTTGCAAATTGACGACAGCTTCTCGCATTAAATTCATTGCCATTTTAATCTGACCGAGTTCTCCTTGCTTTGTCTGGTCTTGAGCAATCCTGATAAAATGATCATTAACGTGCTGGAACATTAAGGAGAGATAAGCCAATGTTTGCTGTTTATCTTGTACTTGTTTATTCTGCACTGCCTCAACAATAGGACTACTCTCGCCGAGATGCACAGATAAATGAACGGAGTGATTTTCGCTAGGCAGAACGGTCATCTGTTTGCCCTCCTGCATTGCAGCGTTTTCTAACTGAGCAATCTTGGCGTCGGCAGGAATACGATTTTTAACGTTAGGATTTGGTAGATAACGGTCGACCTGATCGTAACCGACTCGAGCAGCAATCCGGTCGCGAATTGCGTTGACTTGACCGACCTCATCAAAACGGGGAAGCATTCCCATAAATTCATTGAAGGCCGTAATACGAGCCGCTGGAGAACCTAACCCAACGGACTTAACTGGCTCCACGCTGTATACGGCTTTGACTGCTTGCCACGGAACTCCTCTTTCTTCCAAACGAGTACGGAACAGCATGGCTTCTTTTGCTCCGTCTTCTTCTGGAACCCAAGTATCCCGTTGCAGTCTCCTAAACTGTTCCCGAAGCAATCTGCCCCAAGGAACGTAAAACAAATTCATTGAGTTCGTTGTAAGAATACTTTCATTCGCTACTTGGGCTTCAACTTCTGTGGCAGTCCTTGGATTTCCGGAAGGACCATTCATTTGAGTCCTATAAGATCCAGTATTGCTTTGGCGAACCATCGCCATCTCATTAATTAAAGGCTGAACATTGGCTGCTAAATTTGGGTACTGAGTTTGAACAACATTAAGTCCTGGGGGCAAAAACGATAGCGGTCCGGAATACGCCATCGACATTCTAGAAACATCTTCTCCACTTTGGGGTTGAAGAAGAACGGAAGTCTGTAGCATAGCTCCATCTGCCATGGCGCAACGCAAACGATTGGTCATCTGAATGTGCGGGAAAATCTTATAGCCTAACCCGCGAATAGAGTGATACGTGCCGTTACCAATGCCATATGTAAAAATATGAAAAGCTTCTTCAGCGGCTTTAAACTGATTAATCTTCTTAAATAAAAAATCACCACTTCCATCTCTTCGCCCAATCGCGTGTGAATAGGATCCGTCAAACTCTCGAACGTAATAGTGTACAACGTGAATTTCTTTTGCTCGAACATGAGCAAAGTAAAGATCATTGTTCTTCATTTGCCTCTGGAGTTCTTCCCAGTTTAAGCCGTCGGCAGGAAAAGTCGTGGTAGCGTCAATAATTGCTTGTCTTGTTGCCTCAACATTCCATCCGGCCTGGGCAGCAATTTTAGGATCTTTAATGTACTCGTATAATTCGTGGGTTAGGTAAATCCTGCGAACGCAAGCTATATCGACTTTTCCTTCGGTTGCGGAAGTTCCGCGAGGAATAAAGAAATCACCAATAGGGCAAACATTCCACTTCCAATTTCGATCATCCTCAAAGAAGGCAATTCCTAAACCTTGCGAAACAAAATAATAAGAAAGCAGTTGTTGTTTAAAATAAAAACTGCCCCAATCTTTAGTGATAAGACGATTAAATTCTTCGGCAATAATTGCTCCGTATTCTTCTCTTTGACTTTCGTCGCCAAACTTAGTTCTAACGTTTACCAAACGGTCAACAGAAGTTACAAGGTCATTATATGACGTAAGAGCTTTTTCAAGGTCTGCCCCAGCTTCACCGAAATTTAAATTGGCGCGGTAACTTTGACCTAGTCTGCGAAGTACGATTGGGTCGTAAGGAGAGGCTCCGTCAAACATATCCATGATCCGAGCGCGATCGCGAGCGGACTGTTCGTCAGCCAAATACAATTGTTGATACAAACCGTGCAAACCTTTTTGATCGGTAATTCGGGTTTTAGGCGCTTTTCCCTTGTTATCCAAATTTAACAAAGAATCGTCGTTAGGAGAAGAAATAGGATATTTGGGCTCCACAAGTTTGGCTAGTATGGGGGAAGTGAATGTTCCTGTCAATCAGATTTCAGTTAACCTAAAAACGAAGATGTGGACACGGCTTGGTCTAATTTCTTTACTTGCTTTTGCCAAGAATCTCTTATTTTACCCCCAAAAAGAGAACCTGCTTGAATGCCAAGTCTTTGCCTGGCAAGGTCAAGCCCAAGGAAAAAGGCGTCGGCTAAATCGGGTGATCGGCCAAGACGAAGTTTGTAGTCTCGCTTGGGCTCAATAGTGACCTTACCTCCCGCTGTGGTTGTATACTTTCGACCGGTCATCTCTTTGGCTAAGTCGGGGAGTATACCTTTAAGCTGGCCCGACCTCATATATTCAACTCCCGAAAACCACAGTTCGGTAACGCGGTTAGTATACTTATCTAAGCCTCGAATGGGATTAGTAATGCTAACGGGCAAAGCGGATGCTTTTTCTCCAAACTTGATTCGTACAATTCTTGGGGACCAAAGCTCAGCCAAGATGTCGCAAAACGGATCGCCTGCTCCAGTAGCGTCTATGGCTAGCCGTTCAGGAGGTACACCGGATTCATTGCATAACCGAATAACTTCTCGGGCAATCTGAAAGTTTCTGGGTTCTGGTTTGGTAACATCTTCTCTTAGGTGATGGAATTTATGCAATGCTACGGCGGGACCAGACTCCTCGCTCTGACCATATTTAATAATGGCGAGAACTGATCTATCTCCTCCATTTGTGAATGCCGGATCAAATCCAGCCAGGAACATAGGAGTATTCGACCATCTGGGTTCTTTGGCGACATCGTACTTTCTGAAATCGGCTTCCGAATAAATGCCCTCTTCAGCCCCAACAGGAGCTGGAAAACTTCTTATGAATCTCCAGAATGACAAGGAGTTTTCTCCCTCGTTCTCAATTGCGTATTTTACTTGCTTGGAGGTTAACAAAAACGGCCATTTATCATTGTGCTCGATGTTGGGTGTTTTAAGTCCGTCTAAGTGAACGCATTTCCCCGTCTTGGTATCCCACTCATCGGCGTCTACTGTGATTGAATTCCAACCGTCTTTTGGCGTGGAGAACACTCCAAATGGATCGTACTGCGAATTGAAATTACCTAGGGCGACGCATTGAAATTGAGGGTTAGCATTAAGATTATTAATAGCCTCAAAGACAGAGTTGGTAACGTCGGTGGCCTCGTCAATAATTAGAAACACTCTTTTATTCTTTAAACCAATTAGTTTGGCGGTTGCTTCTTTTTCCTTGTCCGGGCTGGAGGGAACCAAGGTTATGGAGGATCGATCCGAAGCTTCGCCGGACTCAGATACGTCCAGCACAATCTTACCCATCGAGTCAATTAACTTTCCGGGAAGTCCTGGAACCTGCATATACCGCTCGCGTATTGAACCCCATAAACGCTTTCTAGCTTCGCGAACGCTGGTCGTAGTAACCAGCACAAGAGTTTCATGCGGGGCGCACAGCCAATTAACAAGACCCCACATGGCCATAGTAGAAGTTTTAGCTGAGGACTTTGGTCCGGAAATGGCTAGATAGTTATGTTCGCAAGCTCGCTCAATCATCCAGTCAGCCCAAGGGTGCCAATGAAATCCGTTTTTGCTTTTAGTTTTGTGGTATGGCCATAAAATATCTACCACATTTTTAAAGTGCTGAGCCTTGCCCAAACCTCCATCTTCCGGGCGCAAACCCCATTTGAAGGCGAGCAATTCAATGTCGAGGTCGCCAGCACCATCGGGCCAGGACTTTCCATATTTCTCTATAGGCAAGGGACTACTCTGCATAATCACTTGACAGTTGTCAATTTGAGTTCACTCTACGTTCCACGATGAATACACACTTAAAAAATGAACAGTTGTACAAAAGGCAAAGTCGGAGAACGTGAGTGGCGCGACGTCCTCAAGGCGAAAGGTTTCGAGGCAAGGCGCGGTCGCCAGTTCTCGGGGAGCCCGGAATCGCCAGATGTTGTCAGCAACCTCCCTTTTCACTTTGAAGTCAAAAGGGTTGAGGCACTCAACATTAATAAAGCAATGGAGCAGGCCAAACGAGACAGTGGCAAGAGTGTGCCAGTTGTGGCCCATAGAAAAAACAAGTGCCCGTGGCTTGTTACGATGGCTGCGGAAGATTGGCTTGAACTAGTTCGTGAAAAACACTCAGACGCTTGTTCAACTTCGCTCGTGGCAGGAGAAATCAAAAAGTATTATACTTCAGGCAATTCAGAACCACTCGATCGCGCTGGATTGCTCTGATACTGGAACTGGAAAAACAGTAACGGCTTGTTCGGTAGTCAAAGAACTTGATATCCCGTTTGCAATTGTAGCTCCTAAAATAGTTCTTCCGGCTTGGAAAGAATGGTGTAGCACTTTTGGGCTACAACCAAAATTCGTACTTAACTACGAAAAGTTGCGTACTGGTAACACTCCTCACATTAAAAAACTAGGAAATAAGCAATGGGAGTGGACGGACAGCAATCCTAATTTTATGTACATATTCGACGAGGTGCATAAGTGTAAAAGCTATAAGTCTCAAAATGGGGCAATGCTTGAGGCTGCGAAATCTTCTAAAATCCTGATGCTATCGGCTACCGCGGCCGGCAGTCCGTTGGATATGCGTTTTACGGGGAGACTGTTGGGGTTACACAACGGAGTAAACTTTTTTAGTTGGCTTCACAAGAACGGCGTAGTTAAAGCTCCGTGGGGAGGAATGACTTTTCGTGGGGGCAAGAAAGTTCTTACGGACATCCATTCGAAGATATTCCCGGACAAGGGGGTTCGGATAAGGATTAGTGAGCTTGGAGATGCTTTCCCAAGCAATCAGGTTAACGCTCAAACGTTTGACATTTCCCCAAAGATCGGAGAACTATATCAGCAAGTAGAGCGAGAGATAGCTGAACTAAAAGATAAAGCCAAAGACGATAGGGATCCGGAAAGCCCTTTAACAAAACGCCTCCGCATGAGACAGGAAATTGAACTTTTGCGAGTTCCTGTAATTGTAGAAATGGCGGAAGAATTTCTTGCAGAGGATAAAAGCGTTGTCTGCTTTGTGAACTTCAGACAAACATTGGAAGCAATCGGAGAGCGGATGAAGAAACTAAAACCTTTGTTTATCCACGGCGGCCAATCTTCTGAGGAGCGAGAAGATAATGTAAAGGCATTCCAATCAAACGCACATCATCTATTGTTGTGTCAAATAAACGCGGGAGGAGTTGGAGTGAGTCTTCACGATTTGCACGGAAGGCCACGCGTATCGCTAATTAGTCCAACGTACTCGGCTATTGACTTGAAGCAGGCTCTTGGTCGTATTCATCGTTCAGGAGCAAAATCGCCAGCTCTTCAATACATTTTATTTGCAGCCAATTCTGTTGAGGAAGAAGTTAGCCAGTCCGTCAAGAGAAAACTTCGTAACATTGATTTATTAAACGACGGCGATTTGTTAACTCATAATTAATCCTTGACGGTTGTGATTCCAGAGTCACAATCTACCCCACGCTAATGGACACTCAACACGCAAGGTATAGCCCAAGCACTCTTAAAAGCCGCGAACTCTGCCCAGGGTATGAACCCAAGAGGGACGGGGAAGTACATATTGTTACCCAGCGTGGAACCGCTATGCATCACGCTTGTGAGATGAGCGACTTTGAAGATCTTAATGCCGACGAAACCAAACTCGTAATGAAATGTTTAGATTATATCGAACGTTTGCGAGCGGAGTTAACTACCGATGCTTGACCTCAAAGAAATTAAGCTGGAGGTTTTTGATCAATGGGGTTTTGTCGACCGATTGATGATTCGCGGCAGTAAAGCGCATTTGATTGACTATAAGTTTGGGTTTAATCCTGTCGACGACGCGGAACATAACGCTCAGATGTGGGCTTATACGTTGGGTGTATTTGATAAATATGATTACATCGATGAGGTCACAGTTCACATTTTACAACCAAGACTAGATTTGATTTTCACCCATGCGTTTAGCCGTGAGGCTGACTACGGGAGAATCCACAAAAGAATAAAAGGAATCATAGACAAATGCAAAAATCATACGGAAGCAGATTACACCCCGGGGGATCAGTGTATTTATTGTCACAAATTACCAGACTGCCCAGCAGTCCATGGAGCCACCATGCAAATCGTTAAAGCCTATGACATGGCGCATGACGCTCAACTTCCAGAATTATTTCAGCCAAGCCAACTATCCACGCCAGAGCGTAGGGCTCAAGCCCAACGTATTGCAATGGTTATGGAAGCTTGGTGTTCAAGTGTGCGTAAACACAATTTAGAGTTTGCCAAAGAGGGTGGTGAAATCCCGGGGTATGGATTAAAAGAAATCCAAGGACGTCGGGAAATCAAAGACTCTCAGAAAGCTTGGGATTTGGTAAAGAATAAACTTACTCCCGAGGAGTTCAGCTCCGCGTGTGAGATTAAGTTCACAGATTTGGCCGATCTAGTTGCGGCCAAGGCGCCTCGCGGTCAGAAGACCGTGGCGAAAGAACAACTGGAAGATGACCTCATCGCTGCCGAAGCAATGACGCGCGGGGAGCCATCTTATCAACTAAGAAAAAATAAAGAAGTAAAAGAGCTAAAACAAATAAAATGAAAACATCATTCAGTAAGAAGGATAAAGAAGCCGTAGAGGCAAACGAAGACAAAGCATTGGCTGTTGCGGAGAACAAATCTCCGACTATTACCAATCGCAACGCCGGAGTAGACGGAGAGTTTAAAGCTTCCGACTTTTTGATCCCCAGGATCAATCTTGTCGGTAAAACTGGAAATCTCAGTAATAACTTCCAACCCGGTTCTTTTGTATTTAACAAAGAACTTGTTGTTGGTAGTAAAGACTCAGCAATGGAAGCAATCATCACTCACATCCAGAAGAAATACATCCAGGAAATTCCTTACGGAACGGATGTGATTCCAAAGATCTTTGCTTCGCAGGCTGAAGTCGAAGCGGCAGGTGGAACTTTGGATATCTCCGAGTCCGACGATGTGGATCGGTATATTCCATTCTTGGTTCTGACCCTGTTGGTTGCAGAGCCTAAAGATAAGAATCCGATCTTTTCTCTTGAGGGACCGGATAAAAAGAACTACGCGCTGGCGCAATACAACCTCACAAAAAGTGCGTACCGCGGAGCTGGTCGTCAGTTGTTGACTGACAGTCAGACAGTGTTGCGGGGTGGCCTAACAAAGGGTCGCTACCAGGTGAGTAGCAAGCTCAACACCAATACGATGGGCAGTTGGTTTACCCCCACGTTCAAATTGGCTGGAACAAACAATGACGAGTTCCAGGCTTGGGCTTCTAGCTTAATCTAAGCAGATGAAGAAGGGGAGACGTTCCGGCATGGTGCGGCGCGAGAAGCGTCGACAGGTTAAGTGTTCCTTGCCGCGTGAAACACCGGACGTCCTCCGTCGACTTGTATATCTCTTGAGGGATATATTTCATTTTCAAGTTCAAACACCGACGCAAGTGAAAGGTATATGGATCAAGACAAAATAGCGCCAACTGCGATTGAGGTCGCAAATGAGGCTTTTTCTGTAATCTGTAAGATTATGGATAAAGGCTCAGACAAAAGTGTGTTTGGACAATGGTTTCATACGGACAGCCGGAGATATAATGCCGATCGAATGATAGGGCATGTGTGTCAGGCTATGACACAAATTGACGGCAATAGACCTAATCCAGATACAAATGGGGAAGATGCTATTGCTCATTTAGAAAGGGCATTGGTACGAGCTGCGTTTCTTTTATATAAAACTAATAGAGGTAAAATACAATGATGGAACATTTTTGGTTATGGCTTTTTGTGTGGATCAGCAAGCGATGGTTCCCTACTGTCATCTTTTCTACTGATCCAAAAACTGAACGCACTACATCTATTTTCTTTTTTGACTGTGACGCTCACGCAAAAAAACTAATGGATATTATCCAAGAAAATAAACTAAACCACCAACTAGAAAAGGAGACAACTAATGATAATTGAATGGCTATGGGATCGGCGGGGATTTGCATTCCCCAAAACTGAAACAAAAAGCACCAAAGCAAATATAAAAAAGGTAAAAGCAAATGCAAAAAGAAAAACAAAAAAACGAAAATAAATTTACCTCGGAGGTATTAAAGGAGCTAGATTATCTTCTAGCAGAAGGCTTTATATGTTTAACCAACCCGAAGAATCCTACCATTGTTTTAAACCAGGAGGCCAACATATGAAAATTGAAGAAGTTATAGGCAAAGAAGAACTTGAAAAAGAAACCTTTGAATCTCAGAGAAATCTGAATAGGATACATCAGTTTTACCACCGGGTGGTGGATCTGGCGGAACAAAACCATAAAACGGCTGCTGTCCTTGTGGAGGAAAACGGCCGTCTACAAATAGAGAACGAGGGGCTAAAAGAGTTTACCCAGGAACTCTTAGGCTTCATGGCAGACCTTGAGCGGGAATGTTCAGATTGCCGCAGCAGGGCTAGGTCACTCGTCCTCAACCAACCACAAATGAAAGAAGATAAATAATATGATTGAGTTAGCAGTTCAGATTAAAAACGAAGAAGGAACAGATAAGATCAGCGTTGAGATGCTCCCTAGAGATGGGGAGGCAAACGCGGTTGAAAAAGATGTGTTGACCGGATTGTTCCCTCTTATGGTGGAACTTCTTAACGGAGTTCTTGGTGGAGAAGGTTTTCGAAAAATGGAAAAGATGGCGGAAGTTCCAGAACAAGAGTCACGTATTCTGGACAAGAATGGCGCTCCAACATCTATTCCCATGAATGAAGAATACCTTCTTAAAAAAGGTCTTATCGAGCCACTCGATGGGCCTCAAATCGTAGATAGAAAATCCTTAGAGGGTTAACTTGAAGCGAGCCAGTGAAGGGCTGGCCGAACAGTTTAACATAATACCGTATCCATTCGTGGGTAAGGATTATGATGAAATCGCGGCCGAGTTTGTATTGCTACGGGAGTCTGGAGTTCGTTCCGCAGAACTTGCTCAGATGCTTTTGGACGCAATAGAAATCCTTTTACGGGGACTGGCAAAACCAAAAATAACAAAACAAAGAGAAGAAAAACTTACCAGAGATCTGTCAGACATGCTTGGGAGACTTAGCATCCTTGAAGACCTCAACTTTAAAAAATGAAAAATACATACGCAATCGACTTTGAAACTTATTACGACAAAGAAATATCAATCACAACAATGGGGCAGTGGCATTACTTGCGAAACCCCGCATCGGACATTTATATGGTTTCAATTCACGGGCCCGATGTACAGTACGTCGGATCTCCGAAGAAAGCTCCGTGGGAAAAGATTGATGGTGGAAATTGGTTGGCACACAATTATTCATTCGACGGAGCTGTGCTGGAAAGATTGCGCGAGCTTGGAATAACTAAAGCAAATCCGTCTAGTTGGTTTTGTACAGCGAATCTGTCTGTCGCTGTCGGTGCTCCTAGAAATTTATTGGGCGCATCGCGGGAACTTCTTAATCGAAAGATTGACAAAGATCCGCGGGATAAAATGCATAGCAAAAAGTGGAGTGACGTCGAGGGAACAGAATTTGCCAACGAAGTCATTGAGTATGCGAAGAACGATGCTCAAGCATGCTACGAAATCTACGATAAGTTCCATAATCAGATGCTTCCAACAGAACGAGAACTGTCTAAACACACCATAGAAATGGGCTGGAGAGGGGTCCAAATCGACCAAAATGCGGTCGAAATGGGGGTAAAAAAGCTCGAAAAGGTGACTTGGGAGAGCGAAAATGCCCTGCCTTGGATTGAGGAAACCAATGGGGTTGTCCTTTCAACAAAGGCTTTTAGGCGTGAATGCGCCAAGGCTGGCATCCCTTGGCCAACTTCTTTGGCTGAAAACTCGGAAGAATGTGCTCTATGGGAGGAACAATACGGGAGTCAGGTTCCGTTTGTGGGCATCATGCGGGACTGGCGCAAGGCTAATTCCTTGTTGGCAAAGTTAAAGGTAATGAGAAACCGGATACGACCAGACGGAACGATGGCTTACGGACTTAAATATATGGGCGCACACACTGGTCGGTGGTCTGGTGACAGTAAGTGGAATTGCCAGAACCTTCCAAGGAATGAAATGTTCGGCGTGGACTTACGGGGTTGCATTGTACCCCGCCCAGGTAAGAAGTTTGTGATCTGCGATCTGGCGCAAATCGAGCCGAGAGTGTTGGCTTGGTTGTCTGGAAACGAAGGACTCCTGGACGCAATTAGAAATGGGTATGGCATCTACGAGGCAGCCGCAAAGAATATGGGGCTGTGGAATGGTGACAAGGGGACGTTGAAGAAAACTGATCCCGATCTTTACCAGCTGGTGAAGTGTATGGTTCTTGGTTTGGGCTATGGAGCCGGGTCAAAGAAATTTGCCTTGATTGCCAAGATGCAATACGGAATCGACATGACCGAATCCAAAGCCGGAACTGTTGTGAATGATTTCCGTTCGCGCAATCAGCCGATCATGGATCTGTGGAGAAAGCTTGAGGGCGATTTCCAAAGAGCCAAGGCTGACAAGCAACTAGAAGTTGGATTGCCTGGAGGAAGAATCCTTACCTACCGCAACATCATGTCACAGTGGCCTGAGTCACAGAAGTTTGGAAAGAATGGAGTGGCTCGTAAGCCGGCATGGACTGCGTGTGTAGAGCGTGGAGGTCCACAGATTCCGTTCTACGGAGGAAAGCTTTGCGAGAATCTTGTGCAGGCTGTGGCGCGGGACGTTATGGGTGAGGCTATTCTACGTTTAGAAAAAGCTGGATGCTCAGTAGTAATGCACATCCATGACGAAGCTGTTTGCGAAGTTGACAATTCAGTTCAGGCTGGTGAGATTGAACACCTCATGAGTGTCTGTCCTGAATGGCTTGAGGGTTGTCCGATAGGGGCAGAAGCGGCAGATGCAATGAGGTACAAAAAATGAACCTCTATCGCATACCTAATCTATCGTCGACTATCGCCGGCCCTTGCACTCCTTGGGATGGAAATGTTAATCAACCGCCGAGTCTTGATCCGGAAATTGCAAAACGTTGGGCGATTCAGAGTTCGACTGATGGAATGTTCGTCAGCGGATTTGAGGGTCGTGCTGCGGCTATGCGGGTTACGAAAGACAATCCTCCGGCCAAGATGCATGCGTTTATTGCAGACTACGATTGCGAACTTACTTCCGAGGAGTTTATCTCTGGGATTGGGGCTCGTGCAAAAGCTGGTCTCAAACCCATGTACGCTCACCGTACTCCAAGCGGAGGCGCGAGAGTCATCTGGATGTTTGAGGCCCCCATGCAGATTCCGGTTGGTTTGTTGCCAGCGTTCTTAAAGCGAGTCGCGAAAGAACTTGGCGCGAAGCGCATCTTTGCTGGTCTCGATGATAACCATGTAAAGCCAGAGCAGTACTACGCATGGTACTTACCAATCACAAAAGTTGGGGATATCCCTTTAAGGACAGAGACTTTATATAGTTGGTTTGCCTCGACGATTGATGCTGATCACAAGTACCGCGGGGAAGGCCCCGTAGAGATACCAATGGATCGCGTACGTAATCGCGTACATGAAATGTATCCAGACAAACTGATGGGAAGTCTTGAGGTTAACGGAAGAACGAATGCGTTTTGGACTGCGACTTCGGATAACCCGACAGCTTGCGTAGTTACTCCTACTGGTATCGTCAGCTTCTCGCAGGACAAGAGTTTCTACAGCTGGGCTGAAATCCTTGGCGCGGGCTGGGTGAAGGAGTTTGAGGAGGATCGTCTTGGTGCTCCATTGGCAAACTATTACTTCGACGGCAAGCGTTACTGGAGGCAGGACGGCAGAGGAATCTGGCGTGATACAGACTCCGAGACTACTAGAAAAGATATTGCTGGAATATATGGATTGTCTTTAGCCCCAATGCAGCGAGGTGGGATGTGCGAAGTTGACCAGACTGTCTTGCGTGTGCGTGAGACGCGTCGGGTAGACGATGCAGGGCCGATCCTGTTTAGTAAGGAAGAAGTTGTTTACATGGGTGGACGAACCGTCCTGAACATCTCGCGGGTTAAAGTTTTAGAACCACGCAACGAACCGTGTGAGAAGTGGGGAGACGGATTCCCATGGATAGCCAAGTTCCTTGACGGGTTCTTTGATCCGCATGATTCGCTTCAGTATTTCCTGGCATGGCTTCATCATTTCTATGTAAACGCCAAGTCGGGTAAGCAGTCTCAGGGTCAGGCGATTTTTATTGCCGGGCCAGTCGGTGTTGGTAAGACGCTCATGGGGACACAGATTGTTTCCAGACTGATGGGTGGAGGTTGCGACGCATCGGGACATATCTCAGGGGAGAGTGAGTTCAACTCTGAAATGTTCGAGGTCGGCGTACTTAACGTTGATGATACTATCGCCTCAACCAGCCACGAGAAGCATCTACTCTTTTCCAATACGGTGAAGAAGTTTGTGGCCAATCGTCGCCATCGTTACCGCGCCATGTGGAAGAATCCTGCCACCATCGAATGGAGTGGCCGGGTATTCGTCACATTGAACGATGATCCAGACTCGATGCGAGCCGTCCCATACACAGACGCAAGCATATTAGACAAACTAATGCTGTTTAAAGCTTCGTCTAAAGGTATGGAGTTTCCTCACTCACAGGAACTACAACGTATCCTAGACGGAGAACTGCCGGCGTTTGCCAGATGGTTGACTGACTTTGAAATTCCAGAGGAACTTAAATGCTCCAATCGGTTTCAGGTTAAGTGCTACCACCATGCGGATATCTTGGAAGACACTAGGACAACACATCCTAACCACGCCTTCTCGGAGTTGCTGGATGAATTCCTTATTGGATTCAATCAAGCCAACCCAAAGGAAAGAACGTGGAAGGGTTCAGCGACCCAGCTACTTAACCAGATGCTCAATGATAACAATCTTACCAACCTTACTCGTCACTATGCCTCCACTCCGGAGAAGATGGGGCAGCGGCTGGCAAAGCTGATGACCACAAAGGGCATCGAGCGGGTAACAGTACAGGGCAAGGTGCTGTGGAAAATTCCGGTTGACTCAAATGAGGAGGTTGAAGTAAAATGACGCCACGCAGAAAGTATGAACATTCGTATCACAGCCATGGCTCTATCCATGCTTCTATCGTTCCCTATTGTCGCGGCCAACGTGATAATCGAACCGGAACCAAAATCCAAACCTTCGAAGAAACTCAAGGTTCGGCTTACAGCTTATTGGTGTGGTCAGGACCCTGATACAAGCAGATTTAGATCCTCGACGGGTTATACCCTGAAGTCAGGTCGTACGTGTGCGGTTGATCCAAAGATCATTCCGTATGGGAGTACTGTAGTTATCAATGGCAAGGAGTTTAAAGCCATCGACACGGGTACGGATGTGATCAGAAAAAAAGCTTCCCACGGAAAACTTCCGGTAGTAGACTTGTTTTACAAAACGGAAAAGCAAGCCATGGTAGCACTGGATAATCTGCCTATGCATCCATGGGTTGAAATACGATAAGGAGCACACATGAAAAAGACACACAAAGAAGAAACGCTGGGTACAATCAAAGTCCTGGCCGAACGTCCAGTCCAATATGTTGAAATGGATTTAGACGTTGATGAAAACATATTCAACAAAATCGCCAAGGCTGGGCTGATTGAAATCAAGCACGATAAAAGAGCGCTGTTCAATTATGCCATCACCAAGGCACTGGAGGAACTAAGTGGAAGAAAGTCTAATTAAATGCGTGGCCTTAGCTTTCTCAGCTCTACTGGGTTTTGCAATCTGCATATTTCTAACTGCCGTCTACATGCATGTACGTTCCTGGCTGCGGCGCTGGTTTTAATCCCGCTGTCAGCTAAGGGAGCGGACTTCAGCCATCCATGTGAACTGAACATGAGGTCGGTGGTTCGTGTGTTCCAGAATGAAAAGGACACGAACAAGATCACCTTCGGTTCTGGGGTTGTTGTTGGTAAGGATGGATTCATCCTGACCTGCGCTCACGTTGTAGATGGAACTGGAAAAGTCGACGTTATGTTTGGTGACGGGATCACCAACAGTGTATACCAAGCCACGGTGATAAAGTCGGATGCCAGATTGGATTTGGCCCTACTCAGACTCAACAGCGCACCGGGACCTCTCCGACCAATATCCTTGTCGAAGATGCCCACACCCCCGCGGGGAACTCCAGTGGCTGCAATCGGCGCACCCTTAAAGATCTTCCGAACCGTAACGGCAGGGATAGTGAGCTACTGTGGCCCCGACGAGGGTCAGGATATCCTGGTATTCGACGCCAAAGTGATGCCGGGAAGCTCAGGAGGGCCCGTAATCGACGAGCAAGGCGATCTTATAGGCATTGTGACGGGAGGCTTGGGAAGGGACGAATACAGGCTTCCTAGGGCCGTTTACTTGACCGAGATCGAGAAGTTCCTAGCCGAAGGCTTGAATAGTGCTCCCCAACGGGGGTTTCTTGGGATCAACACAACCCCTGTAAGTTCTGGTATCCCAGGGCCTGGGATGTCGCAGGGTCTTAAGGTTACCAACATGTCTGCCATAGACGAGCTTCTTCCGGGTGACGTGATCATGACCTTCAACGATTACCAAGCCACTAGTCATAATGACCTAGTCAGGATGGTTCGTAGATGCATGCCTGGAGACCGAGTTGAGGTTGGGATTTTACGTAATGGTGAGTTCAAACTTATACACATGATTATCAAAGAGTTGCGAAAATGACAACTCTTCTGGGTATCTTGTTCTCTACCATAGGGTTATGCGTTTGCGTTATTGGGTTCTCGCATTGGTTTGTGCAAACCTTTAACATTGATGCATTTGTCAATAAATTCTGGGATCATGAAGAGGCAAAAGGTATACGTTTTGTCCCCAAAGGGACACATAAAATGATCAAGGTAAGGACTGACTTTATAGTCAAGTTACATACCCCCACCCTGAAGAATTGGTCTAAAGGATTAAGATTCAAAGGTTAATGATTCGAAGGGTGTAGGGTGGGGGGTGGAGGGGTGGTTTTGAACTCGTTGTTCCTACAGCTTTGCGTGTGTGCCGCGTGTGTCAAAACTTCCGGAACGAGTTGGAGTACCCCCACCCACCCCCACCACTCCCACCCTCTCTTTCTTTATATTTATATATTTAAATAATAAACATATACTTACACAAGGACCTGAGGTTAAAAATTTGGGTGGGGGTACCACTTTTTGACCCCCCACCCTAGGCGACACCCCCACCCTGGATATAGCCCTTTGAGGCTAAAACCTTAACCAACGAAGCCATCTCGTCATACTTATCGGCCATTGACTTGTTGAACCCACAGAAATGGAACAATTGTTTAGTTAGGTCGAATGGATTGTAACCGGCGAACAGTTGCACCCCTTGGGCTATGTCATGGCATTTGCCCATTTCAAAGTTCGTAGCTAGGCAGATCCCGTAGTTGTAGGATGACTGCTCCAGGATAGCGTCATCTGGCAGTATCGTCAGGATGTGCGGCTCGAACAAGGATCTGACACTAGCCGTAAACCCTAGGTCTTTGAATCCGAATGTGCCGGCGTTTAACCCTTTTAGCATAGAAAACTTAAGCTTATCTAAATTTGATGCTTGCCTATATTGAAACCATTCCTGGCTCATAAGGTTTTCCTTTTCGACTACAACCGTAAAGTCCTTGTCCGGGTTGATTAATTCCATCGGGTTGCCGAAGTAAAGAATGTCTGGATCTAGGAACAAATAGTAGTCGTACCATTTTGGGATAAGTTCCGAGTACTTAAGAAATCCGCCGTAGAGATAGTCCTTTGGGTCAACAATAACTTTGTGTTTGAATCCTTCCGGCCCAGGCTTGTTCGACATAACGCAGAAGTCGACATTGTCCGGTAGAGTCATATGCTCGACCAGCAGATCAATACAGTTGTGAGAGTCTTCGTTGAAGTCTGTTGCCGTGTAGACTAGGACTTTCACGCGGGCAATTGTATTTCTCCCTTTACAAAAGTCAAAAGGATTGAGACACTATTCGGACGATGAAATCAGCGGGAATCAATTTCAGATTGTTTGGCTTTATTTTTAACCTTCAGTTCAATGTGTACCGATCTGCGCACCATGCCCCCGTATTCCATTACGGCTCGACCTCTAACTTCGGTAAGTGGAAAGTTCCTCCTACTGGAATCAGCAACGAGTACAAGCCAAAGAAGAAACGCCGATAATGGCTGTCTTAAACGAAGATATCCCTGGCTTCAAGGCGATGGTCAGGAAGTCGTTCTTCACCAAAGACGAGACAGATAGAAACGAGTTTTACAATGTATATGTGTTCGCCCTACAATCATACCCCGGGACCATTCTCACCTTTCACGTCATGACCGACTCAGGGATGCTTCGAAGCCGAGTCCCCATATCCGAAATCTATACCCGCGAGACCGCCAACGACATTCCCTTTAACTACAAACAGCTTTGGGACTGCTTCTCGGAGAACGTGACTGTCAGCGAGTACAGCTTCCTTGGGTATCACAGAGCCCAGATTGTTTTGAGAGATGGCTCTAAGGTGTGGGGCACCTACATGTTTACAGTTGATTGGTTCGACAACCCCTACAGCGATGAGCCCAGCGATTACAAATGCGGCCACGTATTTGCCGCGGATGATGGCTACTTGCTTTGCATGCCGAACAATCGAATCTTCTGGAGAGACTCCAACTGGGTAACCAAAAAGCTTCCAGAGAATCTCAAGCAATTTAAGGTAGACACCGAGCTACCTTCTGTGGAGAATCGGTCCGACAGATGGGTGACGGAAGACACAGACTCGTTTTACTACGACATCCATAAAAGAGAAGAAGCAACCTAAAGGAGACACATATGAGACAACCCAAGATCGTAACCATCGGCACCCCTGCTTACGGCGGGCAAGTCCAAAGTAGTTTTGCAACCTCACTAGCCGCCTCCGTCAGTTTGTTCCAAAGCTACAACATTGAGTTGCATTGCATTCTTTTGACCGGACACTCCGTGATCCAGATGGCCCGCAACCGGGTACTGCGAGAGTTCTTAAAGACTGAAAGCGAGATGCTCGTATGGATCGATTCCGATATCTCATGGAATCCCACGGATCTTTTGAAGCTTTGCCTGCATGAAGAAGAAGTTGTTGGAGCAACATACCGAAAGAAAGTTGCCCATACCACCGAGTTTACCGTGCAGTTGAAACGCGGAAATCTTGACCCCGATGACCGCGGCCTGCTCGAAGTTGACCGGATCGGAACGGGATTCCTCCGCGTGACCCGCAAAGCCCTGGAAGATTTGATTAAGGACACCAACCACCTCGACCTCCACAATAAGAAAAGTGAGACTCATACGGTTGGCGGTTCGGGTAAGTACCAGGACTCTCAGACTGATTACATCCACAATGTGTTTGAGGTCGGCATCTACAAAGGCGAGTTCCTTTCTGAAGACTTTATCTTTTGTGAGAAGCTAAAAGAGAAAGGTTACAAGATCATGATGGATACTAAAATTGATCTTGGGCATGAAGGACCCTACACGTACCGCGGAAGCATTTCCCACTTCTTGAACTACATCAAAGAAGAGGAGGCCAAAGAAAAGAAATGATCTACGGATTCTTGCTGGGTATTCTTGTCTATTGGATCTTTGACAAATCCCGTAAAAGGTGCGGATGGTGCAATCGACCTCTATAAAGAACAAATGGATTGATCTAGCCATGCGGCTTGCTGATGCCGCGGCCAAGACGAGCCAGGATCAGTTTGTCAAAGTAGGTGCCGCCGTCCTTCGAAGCGACGGATCGGTATGCGGTGTTGGTTATAACGGATACCCTCCGGGCTTTGATTTGACCAAGCAGGAATCCCTGGACCGCGACTACCGGCGGGACTTTATGGTTCATGCCGAGATCAACGCCCTGGCTTACTGCAAACCCGGTGAGCCCCACCTTCTGGCCGTGACTTACCCGCCATGCAAAGCCTGCCTATTGGAAGCCGCGAGATACGGCGTAAAGAATTTGATTTATCGCGAGAACAAAGACCGCGACATTTTCCCGTCTGACTATTTGGCCGCCCGCTTAGGCGTCACGCTGATTATCGAAAAGTAATTAGGCCGACCACCAACTGGTATTGGCTGGGAACGCGGAAGAATTCCCCATCATGGAAGTTCCGCTTTCTGGACTTGAAGTTTGAGGCGCTGCCGGAGCTTCTACCTGTTGAGCCACATCCGACATTTGTTGTTTCTGATTGGCCAGCTTGTCGTACTCAGTCCGGATCACCTCATCGATAGTGGGGATTCCAGTTAGAAGATCTTCGAGTCTTGGTAGATTGCTCGCCCCACCTGTATTTTTTGGAATAAGGTTTTGCTGCGCGTAACCATCCCCTTGAGGCATTGCGGAAAATGTTTCCATTGGTCCAGTGTATTTTGCCCGCGCTTTAAGTCAACCTACAAAAATAAATTAAATTTTTAAAGTACATATACTTATATTGTGGCTGGCGGGAAGGGGGGTGGGGGAGGGGGTGCGTATAGGGTTTGTCCCGCAAACTCACAAGCCCGATAGGGCAGGGGGGAGGGGGAAACAAAACAAAGGAATCAAATCAAATGAATAACCCAATGGAACTAGCAAAAAAGCACTTCACCAATAATGAAACCCTCGCACTTGGTAGGGCGGTCGAAACCGATCATCCCCTTGTGACGATCAAACCCAACCGCACTGCCAAATCTGGCAAGGCACTGAAGGCAGTGTTCGGGCGGTGGGATGGCGAGGCACTTGTGACGGATGGCGGAAGGCTGGCATCCCGCAAGGATTTTGGAACCATCCAAGACATCAAGGGTGCTCAACTCACAACCGAATATGCCAAGGCTCAAGCGTCCTTCAACACACTAGGCGAAGCCACGCTCGCCAAGGAACAGAGCGAAGTCGCATCGGGACGGCGGGAGATGAAACGCATCTTCACCAACCCGAAGAACGGCAGAACGATCCTCGAAACCGCACCCGCTGACAAGGCGGTGAAGGTAGTCGAAGCCCTCAAGGGATTGCCCCAAGAGGTTCAGGACAAGGTACTCGCCGCCTTGAAGATGGCCTAACCCAATCGGGACGGGGGGAGGGAAACCTCCCCCCTCCCTTTTTATATCAAAGAATCCTAGAATCTTAGAATCTATGATACCAAGCTTAACTGATAAGTCGCACAATACATCTTGTATCAAATTACACGTCGATGGTCGGCTTCACTGCATCGTCGGTTCGAAGAATCGCCAAGTTAACCACAGTTTTCCCATTTTGTCCACCGTTTTGTGTTGCGAGTCCCAAAGCTGGTCGAGCTATTCTGTCCACCTTCTCGAGAACTTCGATATGATCTTTCAATTCCTTCCTGCTTCCAGGCATCTCGGCTTCGAGGACGTCCAAGCTGTGGTCGACTTGATTAGCAATCCTCGACAGATATCTGGCCTGTTTATCGGTAGCAGTCTGCACAATCTCCCGATCCACCTTCTGCTTCAGTTGCACAATGTTTGCATCCTTCCGTGCAACCCACTTGCATCGCCTAGCTTTACTAGCCAAAGTGTTAAGGCTCAGACAATACTGCGAAGCAATGAAGCTACGACTCTTGCCTCCAACGAAGTCACGTTCAACCGCTTTCCAATCTATAGCCAAGGCTTTAGGCATAAGCCTAGCTTATCGGGCATTGTGCATAAGGTCAATGCATCTTTGAATCATCGATTCCTTGATTCAATGCACGGGTTGCACAATGAACTTTCACCTTCATCCCCCCTGCCTTTCGGGTCGTTCCCGAAGGGGGAGGGGGAACCGCAGCGTATAAGGAGTATGACAACCAACCCTAACCAAAGGAGTAACAAATGAGCGACACATACCTTCAAGACTTTGGCTTGCTACGCAAGCAGGCCAATGCACGGCAGGTTAATGACCCTATGTCCAGTGCTGGTCGTTGGGATGACCTACAACTTGACCTACGCAAACCCCATATCCCGAAGCCTCGTCGGGACAATGTCCCCGCTAACCGCAGCTTGACTGTGGGCGGTGTAACGATTGGCCTCAAGGCTAACGTGAGTGGCGAGGTGACTACGGCCTTGGGCTTTGTATCCCGCGGGGCTTACAAGCACAAGTTGGTTACCCCCAAGGCTCATACCTACCGCAGGGCTATGACCGAGGCTGGCAAGCCAGACCAGAGGCTTTGGGTTGAGCCGCGAGAGCCCAAGTATATGTCCATCCGAGATGGTATCAGATTCCATATCAGGAAGGTTCGGTTCGGTAGGTCTCCCGCCCGCAGTTTGGAAGCTGTGCGGTTGCTGTGGCCTTTGAGGAACTCCCGATGAAGTGTGTCATCTGTGACGACCTTATCGAGGCCGAGCGTATCAACCTAGGCTTCTCCAAGTGCAAGGGCTGTGCGTTCCTGCACCCTGAAGAGAAGGTCAAGGGTGCGATGGTTTACTTGGATAAGACTGGTGGGGCAATCAATGTGATGAGTCCCGAAAGCTTTGATAACTACAAACGAATTTCGCGCAGGGTCGGTCAGCGTTCTGCACTACGGAATGTGCTGGACAATGGCGGTCGCTCGCAATAACCAAAAGGAAAACAAAACAAATGAGTATCACGAATACGATAATGGCCGTGGACACGGCCAAAGACAGGGTCAGCGTCCTTAACTGGGAAGCTTCCGAGAACACGCCCATCGGCGAGTTCTTGCGGGAGTTGACCCGTGGCGGGACACGGCGGTTCACCTGTGGTGACCACTGGATTAACGTCCAGCACCTGCACGGCAACTCCACCTTTACCTTCGAGTTCGGGGAGGAAACCGTATGAGTCACGAAATCAACGGACAAACCCGCTGGAGCCCCGAGCAGTTCGGAGCTTTCGCCGCGGGCACAGCGGAAGGTGCAGACCCTACCAAGACTGCCTGCCCTGTTTGCAAGGGCACGGGCTTGGATTGGAACAATGTATGGCCAACTGGCATGGCCTCGCATTGCGAGGAATGCGATGGCTACGGCGAGGTGAACAAATGAGCGACGCTTACATTCAACTCAACGGAGTCGAGTACTACGGCAAGCTGGTGAAAGGAGGAGTCCGAAACCACCACCCTATGTCGGAGTATGTCGGCAAGCGGGCGATTGATGTCTCCAAGCTACCCTCGGACGATAGCTGGACTCACTGGTATCTCTTCGAATCCGAGATGCCATTGCCCAACTTCTATGACTCTACATTCGTTCACTCGCTGGACTATGCGAGCTGGATAGATGTAGACAGGGATGACTGCGAAGCACCTGGACAGATGTTCAGACGCAGAGCTTACATCTCAAAGATGGGTCAGTGGAAGATGGTCATCACTCAAAGTGGAGGACGTGACATATGAGAGGTAGACCTATCGATCTCAAACACGTCGTGACCAATGCCAGCCAAGCTTACTATGGTCGCAGACTGAATAAGAAAGACTGGCAAAAGAACGTCAAGATGGCGAACCGCCAGAGCCGAGCCACTATCGCGCTCAAGCGGAAAGAAGGCTTGGAATATCAGTATGCGTTGACTGACATCCATCGGGCGATCGTCAAGAAAGCTATGATGACCCCCGACCAAGCTTATCAACGAAACAAGGTAACCAAGAAGCTAGGGCTTGCTTGGGTTATGTGCGGATGAGTGCCGAGAGAATTAAGTTGTGGATTTGGTTGGCTTACCAAACCCCATCACCAAAGCTTCGGCACGGAAACAACTAGGCGGATAGACCAACTGACCTGCTGCTCGCGGGCAGGTCAGAAGTCTAGCCGATAGGCTGGAAACAAGAGTAACACTAACCAAGAAAGAATCAGTAAATATGAAACTGAATAACGAAGGTAAGATAGTCATTGAAGTGAAACACGGCGTGTCATCGGACGGTAGTCTGAACGGCCGTTACTATATGGCCAGCATGGAAGGCTGGACTGGTGAGGGCTTGACCGAAGCGGACGCGGTGCGCGATGTGCATCAGTCCCGTGCGGAAGCTTTGACCAAGCTTCACCACAACAACCGCGTGTTTGGAACACGCCTAAACTTCGAGGTGGTCCCGTGAGTTGGGCGGAGTTCTTTGAGGTGATGACGATCATCATCCAACTCGTGTGTGCGTTTCTGGTAATCCCTGCCTGCATTGTGGCTGGCGTGATTCTGATCAACCGCCTTCTCAAGATGGCCGCGGAGGAATTGAATTGAAAGCTGGGGACAAGCTATGGGTCGATGCCCAAATGATTGAGATCCTGAAGGGTCACAATCTTGGGCGGAAGTTCCGCTTGAACACTGGTGTGGTCGAGGTGGCTGGCGACATCTACACCGATGACACGATGGTGCCGAAGGAACTGAATGTGAAGATCGGTGATGCCCGTTGGGTCAGCCTGCCTTTGGGTGAGCTGGAACGTCCGTGGCGTTATCCAACCTTCCGCCGTTTGCTTGCGGTTATCCGCTCGTGGACTGGTGACTGGTTGTTCCGTGCTCGCAAGAAAGAGCAGGGAATCGACATCGAAGAAACAATTAACAATGAGGAGAACGAAAATGATCAAAGTTAAGCTTGGTTGGGGGTGGATGCGTTTCCACTTCTTCAAAAACAAAATGAACAGGTTGTTGGTGGCTAATGTGGAGTTTAGCAAACTTGGGTGTGAACTCTACGGCGGGTCGACATCGGTAATCATTTACTTGGAGCTTGTCATCGGCACGTTGATGATCAAGTTGAGCAAATGAAGGCTGACAAATACTTAGATACTTGCACGGAAGCAGAGTGCGAGTTTGTATATGAGAGGTTTTACGGCCAATCGACGCATGAATTGGTTGAAGATCTCCTAAGTTACATTGACCACGAACCTATCAAACAATTAGTCGAAAACTATAGAAAGGAAACCAAATGAGTTACCCAATCGAAGTAGTAGCCGAGAAGGGAACGCTCCAGCGCAGGCTTGGGCTGACCCCCATCGACCGAACCTCAACAGCAGACTTCCCGAAAGGGAAGGTGACCATCAGAACAAACAGAGTTCCTACCTTGTCAGAGGGCGGAGCTTATGCGTTCTATTACTCTAACCCCAAAGGTTACAGAGCAGTGTGCCACGTCGGCCCTGTATTTGAATACACAAGCCAAGGAAGAGTTGCCAGTGATGAAATGTATTATCACTTCAATTCTGGGGTCTTGAAGAAATCTGAACTCGACGCGTTTGTCGGGACCATCAAGGCCATCGAAGCCAAAGTCGATGCCTTGATGAGAAAGGAATCCAATGGCTACCAAGAAGAAATCTAATAAGAGGAAGCTGACCAAAGGCGAGTTCAAGCGTATTCTCAATACGCATCGTCAGGGGAAGCCGAGCAAAGCCCAGTTCGATAGGCTCAAGATACTTGAGTTCATCGACATCTACGCTGATGAAGACCACAAGGAAAACATCATCCTACTCGATGGCTTGGACAAAGCTTTCCTTGGGCTTTCCTATCGAGATGGACAACACGGAACACAAGTGGCGGTGTATGGAATCTTTTCCTGCATCCACACACTTCAACTCGACAACAAGTGGAGTTGGGATGAAGCTGAAGAATACTTCCACTTCAATACCCGCTATGCTTATGTTGGCGAGTACACTCCGATGTTCATCGAGGAGATGGTGCGATGACTGCCAAGCTGACACCTCAAGAGATTAGGCAGGGCGACACCGTATGGTGGCGCGGAAGCTTTGGTAGCGATAGCTGGGCGAAGGCGAAGGTTCATCGGATTGAACTGATGCGTCCAGGCCAAAAGGAGAATGGTCTCCTCGTGCCTTGGATTCCAACGACCATCATCGAGAACTGCGTTTTCGATCTGGACAATGGGCATTGGGCATATGGATATCAAATCAAACCAGTGGAGGAAGCTATATGATCATACCAGACTTTGACAACAAGAGTGATCGCTTCGAGATCACTGAACAGGAGAGGTCGGAAAGTTGGACTCATTGGCTAGCAGTAGACAAAGAGAACAGGGTAATCCAGCAAGCGATGGACAAGGCCGAAGGATTAATAGTCCTTCAGAGAACCCATACGCTTGATGGAAGACGTGTTCACAAAGTTGTGGACACTGGTTCCCTCGAGATTGACGGTGTTGATGGCAGAGACGCTCCAGACTTCTCCGACGCCTACTTCAGTGCTGGTCAGTTTAAAGACGGCACTGATATGACGGACGAAGAACTCAACGAGCTAGCCGCCGAGCATCCCGATCTTTTATACGAGAAGATCTACCACTACGCGTCGGACTAAAGGAGGATATATGAAGAAACCATTACTTATTACATTACTTATTACAGTCGAGCAAGGACTCGTACATGGGTACAGACTTCCCAGGGGAGTCGATGTTCTTGTTGTTGACTTAGATACTGCAAAGCACGAAGGGCAAGAAACAAAAGCTAGGCGTTGGCTCAGGAGAGTATCAGACGGTTCTTCCCCAGAAACAACATCCGAAGAGATTGGTTGGGGAGAGTGGGAAAGATTATGAGATTCTTCTACCACTTCAACAAACCTTTGACGCAACGACGCAAAGATATCTGGTGGACAATCCATTACCAGAACCAATGCGTCCCCATCAAAGGCTTTGACTGTCGTGTGGCTACACACGATCGAAAACGCAAGAAGCAACCACTCGCAGTTGTATGGGGCGATGCCAGTAGCATCGTCATTCAGAACAACCGCGCAATCATTACATAAGGAGTAACCAATGAAAAAGAAAAAAGCAAAGGTAACAGAGAAAGTTATGACGATCGATCGGACAGACGGAAACCTCAACGGAGTTCCATTTATTCAGTTCCTTGTAGCGATGCAAGGTCTGGAAGCTTTGAATCGTGGAATGATGTTGACTCGAACAGCAACCTCGGGTCGTTGTATGGAGATCATATCTCAGATCACTGGTCAGAAATACAAACGCACCGACAGGCTCAAAGCGTTGTATGATGCGGAAGTAATCATGCATGCGATTCGTGAAGAGAAGAGACAGCTTGCCGAGGACGCGGCACTCGCATGAGAATCGAAGTCGAGAAGGATGATGTTAAGTTCGAATACGACGGCAAGAAGTATTCGGTAACTGGCACAGCCATCCACAATACCGAGAAGGAAGACATCGGTATTGGTTCTTATGAGTTCTGGGGTTCGCGTGGTTATGACAGCCAGATTGTCAACCAAAGCGAGTTCTCGGAATGTGAGTTCGATAGCTTGGCAATCTATCCAGACGAGGGGATGGAAGAAGTTCCAGAACCTTCTAAAGAACTTGTCGAGGCTGCGCAGGAAGCTTTGTATCAAGCGACCTACGAAACCGCGGAAGAGCGGGCTGTCGAGTTAAGCGACTAAGAAAGGAGGTTTGTATGGCAAAGTTCAAAGTTGAAATCAATACGGACAACGCGGCTTTCGGGGACAACCCCGAGATTGAGTTGTCTCGTATCCTTGAGTTGCTTGCTGAAGAAGTTGCAGATGGTGCTTGCGAAACTTATTCGATTCGTGATGTAAATGGCAACACAGTAGGCAAAGCTATTTGGTCTTGACGGTCAGACCCCGCGCGCCTGATGAGGGCGTGTCGGTCTGCCCGTGTGGGCGGAAACAAACGAAAACCAAAATGAAAGGACACAATATGGAACTAACAATACCATCAGAAGTGGTAGATGAGTTCGGTCGGGCGACCGAGTGGCTCAAACTATCCAATGAGAAACGCAGAGAGTATCGGAGTCTATTCCTAGAATCCGCGAAGCAAGGAATCAAGAGCTGGGTAGGCCAGCACTTCACGGTTCAGATGGATGAGCACGATAAGGCAAGACTTGCCAAACCTTTGCTCAAATCCAACCTGCTCAAGTATCTGACGCCAGAGCAAGTTAACCACATCATCGATGCTTCAACAGTATCGAGCGAAGAGTGGCACTTCACCGCTCGGAGGATTCCGACAGGTGAGTGAGGCTGTAAAGATTGCAGACGAGATAACAAAGTGGGATGGTTACGCTTTGTTTGACAAAGACAATGTATTACTCAACGACCAGTTATTCACACACTACGAACGGGCGCAGAAAATTGCTTCCTGTTACGAGAATGGTGAAGCCATCATCTGGAAAGTTGAACTGAACAGAAAGGAAAAAGTCAATGAATCTAGAGAAACCAATAACAATTAAACTAGAAGCGTCGTGGATTTTTTCAGAACTGCCAGATGACTTTGAAGGAACACGCGAAGACGCGATCGACTACTTCAAAAGTGATCTTGTAGATAATTTTGGAGAGTTCTTTGACACTCGTTATGTATCTCAACATTTAACTGTAGAAGGAGAAAATAAATGATAATTACGTCATCTAGAAACACGCCAGTATCAAGCGGGGTTACCGACACGATCGACTACAAGATCGATGTGTCCAACCTCGGTCACATCGCCAGTATCCTACGCAAAGCTTACTCTGACCCGATCAGAGCGGTTGTGCGTGAGTATGGCACCAATGCCTGCGAGGGTCACATCCTCAATGGTAAAACCAACAAGCCCATCCAAGTCTCGCTTCCGACTGGTATGAAGCCAGTCTTTACGATTCGTGACTTCGGACCTGGACTTGGCAAGGAGAAATTCCAAGAGTTGTTCTGCTCGTATGGCGGTAGCGACAAGCGGACAAGCAATGCCTTCACTGGCTGTCTTGGTATCGGTTGCAAATCGTATGGTGCCTATACGGATGCCATCACGGTAACCGATTACAACGGAGTTACCCCCCACAAAGACGGAATCAAGCGTATCTGGAATTGTCACATCGACGAGAGTGAGGTGGGCAAGGCATCGCTGTTAAGCGAAACCAAGACCAACGAACCCTCTGGGGTGGAGATCTCGATTCCAGTTCGGCCACAAGACATTAGTAGATTCCGCGAAACTGCGATGCAAGTCTATCGTGTCTTTGATGTCCGTCCCGACATCGTTAACCTATCGCCAGAAGAGAAGAAAACATATGCCACTCAGACATACAAGGATGGCATTATCAAAGGAACCAACTGGTCTTTCAATGGCGAAGGTAACAGCTGGCTCCAAATGGGTCTTGTGCTTTATCCGCTCAAGTCCGACTTCTCTGGCTCACCAGTAATCAAGCAGTTGATTGACGCTGGAGTCTACGTGAGGGTCGATCTTGGCGATGTCCAAGTCGCTCCGTCTCGTGAGGACTTGCAGTATTCGCAGAAGACAATCCAAGGCTTGGTCAAGCATCTCAATCCAGTCATTGACTCGATGGGGTCGACCTTGCTTGCCGACATTCAATCGGCTCCAGATTACTTCCAAGCTCACTTGATCTTG
>Ga0209401_1000055_pt1 | contig 81486 bp, 88 predicted proteins | sample M_140807_MF_Meta_FD_187318 | JGI IMG/M metagenome (GOLD analysis project Ga0209401, IMG submission 187318) | Freshwater microbial communities from Lake Montjoie, Canada to study carbon cycling - M_140807_MF_MetaG (SPAdes) (version 2) | ecosystem: Environmental > Aquatic > Freshwater > Lake...
TGCCACTACATTAGTGGAAACCTTTTGTAAGTCTGCTACGACTTTATTCATTTCATCTGCGCTATTAGCGGTGAAGTCAACGCCTAGTAATTGTGCGCCGTCCCATAGTGAGTATGTTATTGTCATTTTATTTTCTATCCTTTGTTAGTAGTTATAGTAAGTATTGTAGCCTAGTGGGCTGACATTATCAAGACGACACGCCGTAGCGTGTAGCCTATGCGGTGTGAGTTACCTCACACACGCACTCTATGCAATAGCAAGCCTTGCTAGAGAGTAGGTCACGCAATAGAGCCTTGCGTGTATAGGCATTTAGTCCATAAGAGGACTTGACCCCACCATTGTGGAAGTCGTGAACGATTGTAGAGTATAACTCTTCTGTAAGGTTAGTCATTAGTTAGACCCCTTACCTACTAGGTTATGCTCGGCGTAGTTACCGCCGCACATTGTGCAGAGTGACCAAGCGGTTACTCTACCGCAACCTGCTGAGCAGGCTACATATCCAAGACGCTTAGCGTCACTTTCTACTAGGTAGTCGTTACGACTTTCCCATATTCTGTTAGTCATTTTAGACCTAACCTTTCTTAGTAAGACTTTCTTACTTTCTTTATACTATAATCATAGCAAGGGGGACTGACATTTAGGGGGGTTACTCGCTAGTATTCGCAAACTATTTTTGTGATAAGGGTCACACTCACGCTCACGGGCATAGGGTAATGGGAGCACTATCGGACAAAACGGACATCTTTAAATGTGTGTATCATACAAATTAAAAATATATTAACATTTTCTCAAAAGTGACTTTGATCTATTGACTTGCGAAAATCCCAAATGGTATACTTCTCTAGCACAACAGTTTTCGGAGATCGCATCAAGGGTTTAAACTTGTGTAGCAACCATACCAAAGGTAGCTGGCCTGAAAAGGTTCAACCGATGAATCCGCACCAAAAGTCGTAGGATTTCGGGGATATGTATATAATTTCTATATGCATGCCCGTAGGGTTTTTATAGCAAACCACCAAAGATTAAGGAAAAGCAAATGGCTAAAAGAATAAATTGGGAATATGCAAATATAAGAGATAAAGTGGCGGGAACTCCATTTGATAACTCATATGATTGGCGTGAATTAAAGTCATTAAGAGATACTACTTGTGAAGCATGCCAAAGAAGGATTCATAAAGGACAGATGATGAAATGGAATGTAAATACCAAAACGGTAATGCATTTGGAGAAAGATTGTAAGCTTTGGTAAAAAATATTCTATTAACATTTAGTAGAATCTATAAAGCAGTCGACTAGGATATATATGTCAAATGAAAACACATCTTGTTTTACTTACAAGGTAGAAATGATTATTCAGATCTTGGCGGCAGATGAAATTACCGCTAGAGCACAACTGGATGAAAAAGGCGGATACGTAACATCTAGAGAAGTTACTTTCATGGACTCCATGCAGGTCTATAAAGGAAATAAGCTAAGCAAGAAAAAGAAAGATATTGACCCTGTAGTCGAATAAAAATTGTTATATAATTAACCTATGTCTCCAGAGAAGATATCGGTTAAGAAACAAAAAGATTATCTGGCACGTTATTTAAAAGACATTAAAGAAAAGAACCCTTGCATCGATTGCAAAGTATCCTATCCGTATTATATGATGGACTTTGATCATGTTCGTGGAACCAAGCATGCAAATGTGGCGGAACTAATCAATACGTTATCTAAGAAACGAATAGATGCAGAAATAGCAAAGTGTGAAGTAGTTTGTTCAAATTGCCATAGAGCAAGAACCTATTTAAGAAAAAACGGGAAGAAGGAAGCATAATGAAATTCTGTACATATTGCGATAAGCTCTCATATACATCCAAAGTAACACTAAATGGATCTAAGATCTATTATTGTGATGATCATGCTGATAGAATAGCAGTTGACTAGGATTATGGTATAATAATATTATGAATAAATGTTCTGCACATACATGCACATTGCCATCATTTGTATTTAGAAAAGATGATCCATCTATTGGATACTGCATGGCACATGGCATGGAATACGCATATGTTATGAAAGCAAGAGAATCTAAATGAAGAAGATACAGCGTAAGACAAAGTCTTTCTCAGCTTTAATAATGCTAATTGCGACAGCAATCCTGTCAGGTGTAGCTTTGAATAAATTTTTAAATTGGGCGGGACAGCAAGAAGACTTCTTTGATTTTGATCTAAATGAAGACATAGACAGAGAAAATGTATAACTCATTACTTGGGTCTATATTAGATCTAATCTACCTTGGCTCATATTACCTATTAGTTCCATTTGTATCTCTGGTTATATTATCTTCTATGGTTGTATATATAAAAAGCTTTAAACTTTAATTCTCCCGCCCTTTTCTGGGGTCTTAGTATCGGAGATACCAATTATGCCCTGTTAGGGCTTTAGAACCCTCATAGAGGGCTTATATGGCATATTCTGAAAATGATCACAGATGCTAAAATGGCTCTTCTATCGACGCAGCACTTTTTTCGCACTAATTGCACTATATGTCCGTATTGTCTATATACTATCTATATAAAAGAAAAAATCCCAATCAGAGGCGGATCCGATTGGGCTTTTCTAGTGTATTACTACACATTATATAGGGAGACATTGCTGCCGTCACCTACACATCTTAATTGTAATATGGATTATTTTCTATGTCAAGCATTTACTACCATTTTCCAATAGGGCATTTTGCATCTAGTAGTCTTGTTTTCATTTCCATGAAACACCCGCATTTATTGCATTGTTTTGTAAATTGAATTAAATTTTCGCAAGAAAGACAAGATTGCATTCTTTCTTTTTGTATCTCTTCAGAAGACCTAGGTGCATCTGAATCAAACAAGTCCCAAGGTTTAACCATTGTTATCTTCAGGTGGGGTAAATGAAGGAGCAGGCCCAAGAAGAAATCCTTGTTCATGATATTCAATCATTTTTGCCGTCTTCTCAGGATCTGTTTTATTTGCCATAATTGTTAGCATGTCGTAAATACGGTGAAGCATTATATAGTTCACCATAGGTAGGTTATCTTCTATTGATTGAGATTCTTTATTTTCCATTATGGCCTCCCCATATCTTCCCAAAATATTTCACGCCCCATAGCGTCTTTCTCAGATAGGGCATTTCCTTCAAACTCATAATTAAAAGGGTTCTCTTCTTGCGGCGCACTTATTTTTGCACTATTTTGCGGAATCACTTTAACATGAAAGAAGTTTTCTTCTTGCTCACAGGTGCATTGCCCGTTTTTACATTCATCTAACATTGTCCACCGCTTTCATAATATCATCGTAATCTTTTGTTCCAAGGACTTTTTTATAGTGGCAAGATAGGCAATAAACAAATACCCGATCCTCACCGTCCTGGTTAGGGAAAAGAGGACCTTGATCCATTGGACATTCAAGTCTAGGAACAAGGCCCTCTTCTGATAAGGCTATGTACTTAGATACGTATTGTATCTGCATTACTTCCTACTTCTTTGCATCAGTTGGGAATTGCAAAAGCCATTCCTTAGCCTTCGGGGTCATACCCTTCCAGCTTGACCAATCTGAGCCGCCTTCGGTCATGTAGTACGTTATCTCTGCGTTAGTTACTGGGTCGAATAACTCTTTGTTACTCTTTAGGTCGAATTTCTCTAGTCTTTTTGGACCGAGATCTCCAATCATGTTTATCTGGAATATTCCATAGGAACTATCTCCAGTTTTCTTATCCCCGTTATATGCAAGCGGTCTTCCATTAGATTCACGCTTTGCTATTGACCAAGCTTTCTTAAGGCCTGATCCTTCGAATCCTACAGTCTTGAGTAGTAAAACTAGTTCTTCGTCTGTAAGCATCTCAGATGGCTTGTAAATCTCTTTACTAAAACTATCTAAGACTTCTTGCTTTAGTTGGGCTTCAGTTTTCACTAAAGGTTGTACTGTTAAGGCATTTGCTGGCTGTACAGGAAACAAAAATAATGTTATCATTACTATTGTAACTATATTGTGAGCCAGATCACTCACCTGTTGTTTTATTTTCTCCATTGGCATTTCCTCCTCTAGAGATAACGAACTACAATCATAACATTGATGGGATAAGCCTGTCAAGCCAGTCAACCAGAAAGAAAACATGAATATATCTTATTATACTATTCAGTCGGGGCTTAATCCCGCAGTTGGCTATGGCTATGCAGGAAAGAATATAGTTAAATCTTTAAATAAACTTGGGCATAATATAACATTTGCTGATCCTAAAGCTGATATTCAATTAAGCTTTACTCAGCCACAACATTTTAAGCTACATAGAAAACAATATCAGATTTCATATACTCCGTGGGAATCTACAGAGATGAAGCCAGAGTGGGTTGAAAGATTTAATGCGTGTGATGAAGTCTGGACAACATCTGACTGGTGTGCTAAAGTATTTAAAGACAATGGAATAACTAAACCAATATATGTTTATCCACATGGGATTGAAAGCATCTGGGTACCTAAAAAAAGATTTGTTCAAAAAGGAACACCCTTAAAGTTTTTACATATTGGAGAGCCTTCTCCAAGAAAAGACGGGCAACTAGTAGTAAATACATTCATAAAACTATTTGGCAATAATCCAGACTATCACTTAACAATTAAAGCTCATAAGTTTAGTACTATTAGAGTATATGATAATGAAGATAGCATTATTGGTCTTCCCCACGAACTTTATAGTAATATAGATATGATTACAGATGAGATTAACGAAGAGCATCTTGTAAAGCTTTATCACGATCATCATGTTTTAGTTTATCCTACATGGGGAGAAGGTTTTGGCTTTATTCCTTTACAAGGATTAGCAACTGGTATGCCAGTAATATCAACATATGATTGGTCTCACTATATGGACTACATGGGACCACTTAAGTTAAAGTCTAAACTTACAAATGAGACTATGCCAAACTTTATATCAGATGGACATATAGGAAAAATGTTTAAACCAGATGCAAAACATTTAGAAGAGTTGATGTTAGAAGTTTCAAGTAACTATAATGCTTACTCTGGATATTATTTTGCTCAGTCAACCGAAATACATGAAAAGTATAATTGGGATCAGTTGACCAAGAAAGCATTTGAACATTTAGTAGAAAAATTTAATTAGCCCTTCCCCTTTTAATCATTCTTTGGTAGAATAGGATCTTCACACTAAATTTAAATTAACCGCTAGGCGGAGAAAAAAGGTATTATAAAATGTCTAAGACTATTGCAAACCCATACGAAAATTTTATTGCGTTATCAAGATATGCAAGATGGATATCAGAAGATAATCGCCGTGAGACATGGGGTGAGACAGTAGATAGATATTTTGACTTCATGTTAAACCATCTAAAACAGAATTACAACTATATTCCAAATGAAAAGCTTGTAGCGGAATTAAAAGACGGTGTATTTCAGAGAAACGTCATGCCTTCTATGCGTTCTGTGATGACTTCAGGAGCAGCACTAGAAAGAGATAATGTTGCAGGATATAACTGTGCATTTCTTCCAGTTGACTCTGCACGTTCATTTGATGAAACCATGTATATACTTATGTGCGGTACAGGAGTAGGATTCTCTGTTGAGTATAAATATATTAATAAGCTTCCTGCCGTTCCAGAATCATTGGAGAAGTCAACTACTGTAATTACAGTAGAAGATTCAAAGCAAGGCTGGGCAAAAGCATACCGTGAGTTGCTTGCACTACTCTGGTCAGGACAGATTCCAGCAATCGATGTTTCTAAGGTGCGTCCCGCAGGCGCAAGACTTAAGACAATGGGTGGAAGATCATCTGGACCACAACCACTTATTAATTTATTTGATTTTACAATTGCAAAGTTTAAAGGCGCTACAGGAAGAAACCTTAAGCCAATTGAATGCCACGATATAATGTGCAAGATTGGTGAAGTAGTTGTTGTAGGCGGAGTTCGCCGATCAGCAATGATTTCCCTTTCTAACATTAACGATATCGAGATGGCACAGGCTAAGTCAGGCAACTGGTGGGAAGCCAATACACAACGTGCTTTATCTAATAACTCTGTTGCGTACTCACGCAAGCCAGACATGGAGCAATTTATTGCAGAATGGAAATCTCTATATGATTCAAAGTCAGGAGAACGAGGTATATACAATGTGGCCGCAGCTCAAGCCCAAGCAGCCAAGTATGGAAGAAGAGATCCAGATATACACTATGGAACTAACCCGTGCTCAGAGATTATTTTACGTCCTTATCAGTTTTGTAACCTTTCAGAAGTCGTACTACGTGAGAATGATACAAAGAAAGAAATTGAACGCAAGGTTGAACTTGCAACTATTCTTGGAACGTGGCAGTCAACGCTTACAGACTTTAAATATCTTCGCAAGATCTGGAAAGACAATACAGAAGAAGAGCGCCTGCTAGGTGTTTCTTTAACTGGACAATTTGGACACAAGTTTATGTCAGGTAAAGAAGACCTTGTTTCACTAGAAGATTTCTTGATGACTCTTAGAGAATTAGCAAGAGCAAAGAATAAAGATGAGGCTGGGAAAATTGGGATTCCTGAGTCTGCCGCTATTACATGTGTAAAGCCATCAGGAACAGTATCTCAATTGGTCGGGGTATCTTCAGGAATGCATGCTTGGCATTCTCCATATTACATTCGTACAGTACGTGGGGCAAAGGGAGATCCAATCTCTACATTTTTGAAGGAAGTCGGAATTCCTGTAGAAGATGATGTTATGAAGCCAAACGATACATACGTATTCTCATTTCCAATTAAGGCACCAGAGGGTGCAATTGTTAGAAATGATTTAACTGCTATTGAACACCTAAACATTTGGTTGGTTTACCAACGTGCATGGTGTGAGCACAAACCATCTATTACCGTTTCTGTAAAAGAGGATGAATGGATGGAAGTTGGTGCTTGGGTATATAAGCATTTTGATGAGGTTTCTGGAATTTCATTCCTGCCGCATTCAGACCACTCATATAAGCAGGCTCCTTACCAAGAAGTAGATAAGGCAGAATATGACGCTCTTGTTGAAAAGATGCCAAAGGATATCCGATGGGAAGATTTATCTTTTTATGAGACAGAAGATGGCACTTCTACCAATGCCACGCTTGCCTGCAGCTCAGATGGAAATTGTGAGCTTGTGGATATTTCTGCTTAGTGGTAGAATTATAGTATTCGGGTAAAACCGAAAATTCTAGGGCGTCCGCCCAAGAAGGAGATTAAGATGGCATCAAAAGATCTTAACAAGGATGGAAAGGTTACAATGACAGAGGAAATTTTAGCAGCGCTTGGAACATATGCTCGTGCATTTCTTTCAGCATCTATTGCTCTATACATGACTGGGAATACAAATCCGAAGGATTTACTAATGGGCGGTATCGCAGCCGTTGCTCCAGTTATCCTAAAGGCTCTAAGCCCAAGCAACCAAGAATTTGGCTTCAAGGCTAAAAAGTAACAAATAATTTAATATCGATTAGGATGGCTCCTATGCTAAAATAAGCATAGGAGTTTTCCTATTTAGGAGTACTAGCAAATGGCAGGACAAAAGAATTTCGAAGTGGATCAAAATGCCACTTTTTCATTTATTGTTGAATATAAAGACAATGATGGATTACCTATTGACTTAACAGGCGCAACAGCAAAAATGCAAGTCCGTGATACAAAAGGCGGAGCAAAACTAGCATTTACTTTAACGTCACCTTCAACGGGAGGGATTACAATAACCCCGCTACTTGGTAAGCTAACTATAAAGATGACCCCTACGCAAACGAATAAACTATTCTATCCAAAATCATCATATGACATTATGGTGACAGACTCAAACGCAAACAAAATTAAATTGCTAGAGGGATTTATAACCCTTAGCAGATCGGTGACAATCTAATGGTAGAAACAATTGTTGTAACGGTACCAAACAATGAAGTCGTTGTTTCAACTCCTGGCCCACAAGGTGCAAGAGGAAAAAGTATCCTTAATGGGGCAGGGGTTCCCTCAGAGAACTTAGGCCTTGAAGGAGATTTTTACTACGATAAAAATACAACAAGATTCTATGGTCCAAAACCAACAGATCTAACTTGGGCGGGAGCCACAAGTTACCTTCTAAATATGACCTTGGAATACACATGGGAGCTCACACAGGTAACAGGCCCAGTAAATGGGGTATATTCTGTAATTATTAATCATAATCTAGGCATGAAGCCAAATGTTACGATTAAATCAAGCGCAGGAGATGTTTTAGAAACTGGAATAGATTATAATAGTAATAACAGAATTACACTGACAATGGCTCAACCATTCTCAGGGACAGCGTACCTGTCTTAAGGGAGTTAGCAAATGGCAAGAAAATTTTTAGTTAGCGTTGATCTCAACAAGAATGAGCTTCTTAATGCTAGAATCCAGAACTTAGGCGCTGCACCATCTAGCCCAGTAACTGGACAGATTTACTACGATACATCTGATTATAAGATGTATTACTACAATGGACTGTCTGCACCAGACGGCCCATGGATGCCAATGTCTGGATCAACAGAAGTTATCCAAGATGTTATTGGAGCATCAGTCCTTGCTGGTACAGCTTTAACAGCAACATATAATGATACAGCAGGAACAACAACTCTTAGACTTAATGATACAGCGGTAACACCTGGCTCATACGGTTCACAAACAGCAATTCCTACGTTTACAGTAGATGCTCAAGGTCGTTTGACTGCGGCAGGAACTGTAACAGTAGCAACAACACTTTCAATTGCTGCAGAATCTGGAACACCAGATACAGTAAACCTTCTTACAGATACTTTAACATTTGCCGCAGGCGAAGGCATTGATACCACTGTAACAAATAATACAATTACAATTGCTGGAGAAGATGCAACATCAAGCAACAAGGGTATTGCAAGCTTTGATTCAACAGACTTTACTGTAACATCAGGCAACGTAGTATTAAATGCAGAAAGAGTCCAAGACATTGTTGGTGGCATGGTTACAGCACCAAATACAGAGTCTGGAATTTCTGTTACATACGACGATACAAATGGAAAACTTGATTTTGATACAAATGATTTCAGTATTACTCTTACAGGAGATGTGACAGGTTCTGGAACAGTAACAAATCTAGGCAACGTAAGCTTTGCAGCTACAATTCAGCCAAACTCTGTAGCTCTTGGGACAGATACAACTGGATCATATATTTCAACAGTAGCTGGAACAACAAATGAGATTGAAGTATCTGGTTCAGGTGGAGAAACAGCAGCAGTTACAATTGGGTTGCCAGATGATGTAACAATTACCAACAACCTTACAGTTGGCGGTAACTTAAATGTAACTGGAACAATTAACTCAGTAAATACAACACAGGTAAATATCGTTGATAATAAGATTAACCTTAATACCGACTTTACAGGTACACCAACAGTAGATGCTGGTATCCGTGTAGAGCGTGGAACGTCTTCTGATGTTGAAATTTTGTGGAGAGAGTCTGCTGGCTCAAGTCAGTCAGCTACAACATGGGGATTGACAAATGATGGTACAAACTATCACTCAATTGCACGTAAATGGTCTTCAGATATTACAACAACAGTTGTATCTCCATACACATTTACAGCAACACATAATTTAGGCACACGGGATGTTATAGTACAAGTTTTTGCCACATCTTCTCCATATGCACAAATTGAGTGTGATGTTGATCATACATCAACAAATGCTGTAACATTAACATTTGCATCAGCACCAACAGCAGGAGCATATAGAGTAGTAATTACAGGATAATCATGGCAAAGCAATTTAAAACTACGATTGCCCCGCCAGCTTTAGCTACAGACCCAAATGGTACCTATGCTGGAGAGATATACTATAATACTGTTTCTGGTGCATTAAAGATTTTCAACGGCTCTACTTGGTCTCTGCTAACTGGATCAGGCGGAGGAACTGGAACGTCAAATTCATTTGAAGTTCTTGATGTACCACCAGCCTCACCAGCACAAGGAAGAACATATTTTGATTCTTCCGAGAATACAGTAAAAGTTTATAACGGAGCAATTTGGTATGATGTTGCGGGACCAAAAGAATTACTTGATCACCAACACTATGCAGGAGATGGATCTGTAAAATATGTAGAGTATGGTAATTACGTAGAATTTGGTAATTATTTAGTTTCAATGGATGGCGGAAGCGCTAGTTCAAACTACTCTTCAGCACCAAATAATGATATAATTGACGGAGGGATGGCATAAAAAATGGCAATTAGAATTCAACTTAGAAGAGATACCGCAGCAAATTGGGTATCAAGCAATCCAGTCTTACGTCAAGGTGAAATTGGTATTGAAACAGATACCTTACAGATGAAGCTTGGCAACGGAACAAGCACATGGACACAAATAACATCCTACATGAACTTGGTTCCAGATGGTAACTTAACAATCGGGGACTATGTAATGGTCAACGATATTGGAGCATCACTTGGAGTTGTAGGTTTAGATAGTAGCAAAAATGCCCTAATCCCAGGATCTTCTATTATAGTAGAAGGCGCAACAGATAATTCATTTGAAACAACCCTTACAGTAATAGATCCAACAGCAGATAGAACAATTACATTTAAAAATGCTGATGGAACAGTAGCGTTTGTAGCAGATATCCCTACAACTACAGATGCACTTGCAGAAGGCGCAACAAATAAGTATTTCTCAGATGAGCGGGCACAAGATGCTGTAGCAAATTCACTAGCAGCAGGTACCCATACAAATATTACAGTCACATATAATGATGCAGCAAATTCACTAAGTCTTGCCGCCGCTCCAGGATATGTAGATGAGCAAGCAGTAGATGCAGTAGCTGCAGCGTTAGCTGCAGGAACACACACAAATATTTCAGTATCGTATAATGATGCTGGCAATGCAATTTCATTAACAGGTGCACAAACCTATAACGATGAAAATGCACAGGATGCAATCGGAAACAACCTAGGCACAGGACTATCATATAATGATACAACTGGTGCTATATCAGTAGATACATCAACAATTCAGGCACGAGTAGCAAATATTACAGATACAGAGATTGGATATCTTGATGGAGTAACATCTGCAATTCAAACACAGATTAATGCTAAAGCCCCTATTGCCTCACCAACATTTACAGGAACTGTTTCTGGAGTTACTGCAACACATGTTGGACTTGGTAATGTTGATAATACTTCAGATGCTAATAAGCCAGTTTCAACTGCTACACAAACAGCACTTGATTTTAAAGCCCCACTTGCTTCTCCAGCATTAACTGGAATTCCAACGGCGCCAACAGCAGTTTCTTCAACAAATACAACACAGGTTGCAACAACCGCATATGTTAAGTCTGTAGTATCAGATCTGACAAATGGCGCAGGTGCAGCATATGATACGCTAAAAGAATTACAAGATTTAATAATTGCAGATGAAGGAGCAGTATCTTCATTAACCACATTAGTTGGAACTAAAGCACCTATTGCTTCTCCAACATTTACAGGTACAGTTTCAGGTATTACAAAGTCAATGGTTGGCTTAGGAAACGTAGACAATACAACAGATGCAGGAAAACCTGTCTCAACAGCAACTCAAACAGCCCTTGATCTCAAACTTGCTTCTGCTACAGCAGCATCAACCTATGCACCAATTGCTTCTCCAACATTTACAGGCACAGTGTCTGGAATTACAAAAACAATGGTGGGCCTAGGAAACGTTGATAACACAACTGATGCAGCCAAACCCGTTTCTACAGCAACCCAGACAGCACTTGACCTTAAGCTTGCATCAGCAACAGCTGCTACAACTTACGAAACAATTACTAACGTAGCATTAAAGGCACCAATTGCTTCTCCAACATTTACTGGTACAGTATCTGGTATAACAGCGACAATGGTAGGACTCGGTAGCGTAGATAATACTTCAGATGCAGCCAAACCAATTTCTACAGCAACACAAACAGCATTAGATGCACGGATTGCAAAATCATTAGTTGATGCTAAGGGAGATCTTATAGTAGCGTCTGCAGATAATACTGTAGCTCGACTTGGAGTCGGAACAAATGGATATTTGCTCACAGCTAATTCAGCTGCTACAAATGGAGTTGAATGGGCGGCAGCACCAGTAAGCCTTCCTTCTCAAACAGGAAATTCAGGAAAGTACCTAACTACAGATGGAACATCTGCAACATGGGGAACTCTAGTAGTACCAATCTCAACTGGAACAGTAACTGTAAATCAGAACACTGCACAGGATGTAGATACAACAGCATTATCAGCATTTACAAGTATTGAATATATGGTCTCAATTAAACAGGGATCAAAGACTAGAACATCTAAAGTAATTCTACAAACCGATGGAACATCAGTAGATATGACAGAGTTTGCAATTACAGAAACAGGCGGGACACTAGCAGGAGTTGTAGTTTCAGCAACTACAGCATCTTCAAATGGTAAATTGCAGGTAACTGTAACAGATGCACTAAGTACAAATGCAACAGTAAAATTTAGCAAGATAGCGCTTTAAGGGGGTAAGCAGTAATGTCAAATAAAGACTTTAAGGTTAAAAATGGCTTACAAGTTCCTTCCTTATCTTCTGGAATTGTAACAACAGATTCATCTGGTGTTATTTCCTCTGTTTCTATCCTTCCAATATCAAGCGGAGGAACTGGACAATCTACAGCAAATAATGCTCTCAATGCCTTCCTGCCAATTCAAAACGGTGGAACTGTAAATTATACAATCCAATCAGATGGTACTAATGTATCCTGGGCTAAGCTATATAATCAGTTAATTCAAGATGCAGGAGTTTCTGTAAATCCCCGCCGAAATGTAAATTTTGTAGGGGCTACATTTGCAGATAATTCGGGAACAGATACTACTACAATTACATTGCCAACTGGCGCAAAGTATCAAACATCTGCCCCATCTAGTCCAGTAGTTGGACAAATTTGGGTGGACTCAGACGATGAAGTAGATACATTTAATCCTTATATTATTAGCAGAACTAAATTTACAGCAACTAGCGGACAGACTACATTTGCCACAACACAAACTTTTATTCAGGGGTATGAACAAGTATTCCTTAATGGTATACTTTTAGTATACGGAGATGACTATACAACTCCTACTACATCTTCCGTCGTTTTATCTTCAGGAGCAGCAGTTTCAGATTCAGTAGAAATTTTTATTCAAACTAATTTATCTGCATACGTTGTTGATACGCCTCTTAGGGCCTCAACATTTATGTTGATGGGGGCATAATGGCAACAGAAGTATTTAAGATACTAGGGCAGGTAGCACCAGGAACAACTAATACAGCATTGTATACCGTTCCAACAGGTAAGTCTGCAGTCATATCAACTATTGCTGTATGTAATCAAACATCTGGTGATGTAACATTTAGAATTGCTACACAAAAAGCAGCAGATGCCTCAACAAATACAATTTTAGCTAAACAATATATTGCGTATGGTTCAACAGTAGCTGCCAACGACACAACATTTGTCACTATCGGAGCTACGCTTGCAGCGGGAGATCAAATAATCGTTTACGGTTCATCTTCTAGCATCTCATTTAACGCATATGGCTCCGAGGTGACACCTTAATGGCGATAAGTAAATTAAATCCTTCAGCAGGTGGCATTCCTTTTGGAAATACAGCGGGACGCCCTACAGCAGCAACAGGTAAACTTTATTCAAATGGCGAAACTGCTAGACTAGAATTATATACCGCCACAGGGTGGCAAAACATTGTTCAAGAAGTTCCAGGCGTAGCCTCAATTACGGGAAATTATTCAGAAGCAACAAATTCTGGAACAATTACAATTCAAGGCACTAACTTTGTTTCAGGAGCAATTGCATCAGCAATTGGATCCAATGGAGTAGAAGTTCTAGCATCATCAACAACTTATAATTCACTAGTACAATTAACAGCAGTGTTTACAGGATTGTCAAATGCCAATGAGCCTTATGACATTAAGGTAACAAATCCTTCAAACCTATTTGGAATGATTCCAGATGCACTTTATGTTAACGCTTCTCCAGTATGGACAACCACGGCTGGAACATTGGGAACATTCGGAGACAGCGTAGCAATATCTGTTTCAGCAACGGCCACAGATTCTGACTCAACAATAACTTACTCATTAGCATCAGGCTCAACTTTGCCTTCAGGTATAAATTTAAATTCTTCAACTGGTGCAATCTCAGGAACTCTTCCAGATATTGCTTCTAATACAACATATACTTTTACAATTAATGCATCAGATGAGGTGAATCCTGTAGTGCCAAGAACATTTAGTTTTGTTTCTAATGCAGCCCCAATTTGGTCTACATCAAGTGGATCATTAGGAACATTTAATAAATATACAAGTATTAGTCTAACAGTTGCCGCAGCAGATGTTTCAGATTCAATTACCTACGCATTAGCAAGCGGATCAACACTACCAACTGGAGTTACACTAAACTCTTCAACTGGAGTTATTTCAGGAATACTTCCAAATATTGCGTCAAACACAACCTATACCTTTACAATAAATGCAACAGATGGAGTTAATACAGTACCAAGAGCATTTAGTATTACATCTGAGCCAAGCATTACTTTTGAGTATCTTCTTGCAGGCGGAGGCGGAGGAGGCGGAGGAGGATATCAAGGAGGCGGAGGCGGAGCAGGGGGACTACTATACGGAACTTTATCTAAATCAGCTGGGACGTATAATATTAGTATAGGATCATCTGGTGTTGGTGCAGCTAGTGGCACTGAAGGAACAAGTGGAGGAAATACATCAGCATTTGATCTTATTGCATATGGTGGCGGAAAGGGCGCTGGCGAAATGCAATCAATGAGTCTTAGTGGTAGTGTTTATGCATTAGGCGGAGGCTCAGCAGGAGGAAGAGGGCACCCAACTTATCAATTAGCATCTGCAACCTCGGCAGTTTCTGGTCAAGGAAACATAGGAGGATCTTATACAAATTGTTGTGTCATGGGCGGTGGCGGCGGCGCAGGCTCAGCAGGTGCAGACGCAACCCTTTCTCCAGAAAAAGGTGGTAATGGTGGATCTGGAATTTCATCTTCAATAACAGGAACATCACAATTTTATTCAGGCGGTGGCGGAGGTGCATCTAGATCTGGAGGAGCTGGAGGAACAGGAGGATCTGGTGTTGGAGGTAATGGAGGAGCTAACGGTAATGGATCTAGTGCTTCTTCATACGGATCAGGCGGTGGCGGAGGCGGTTCATCAGGTGGAGTAAGTAATGGTGGAAGTGGTTCTTCTGGTGTTTTAATTATAGCTTACCCATCAACTATTCCAGCTTTAACAATTTCAGGTTTAACATACGATCAACCAACACGTTCTGGATATAGAGTTTATCGGTTTACAGCGGGAACAGGAACGGTAACATTATAATGGCTAAAACAGTTAAAATTTGGAACGGAACAGATTGGGTAGATCTTGGAGTAAAAGCTGCTCTTCCTCCTGATTATATAGATACTACTGCTCTTAATTCCGCCCTTGCTTCATATAAGCAAGAAGTAAATCTTACAGTATCATCTAACATAACATTAGTGGCGGGACGCAGATATTTTGTTGATACAACAGCTGCTAGAACATTAACACTTCCTGCAAGTCCAACACTTGGACAAGAAATTGTAGTTGTAGATGCATCTGGAACAGCTGGAACATATAACATTACAATTAATTCAAACAGTGGTAAAATTAACGGAACGATTCAAAACCTTACAATTGACGTAGATGGAGCAGGCGCTTCATTAATCTATACAGGTTCGACATATGGCTGGAGGGTAGGATAATGGCAATTAGTTTTTCTAGTTTATCTGGCGGTACATCATTTACAGTAGTAACATCTACAGGCGGATCTAAGACAGCTACTCTTGATAAGTCATATCCAGCAGGAACATATTTAATTGAGTCTAAAGCATTAGATACAAACCTAGAAGTATATCTAGGAGCATCAGATGGCACCCCCGTAGGATCGACGGTGGCAGGAGCAAAAACAGTTACAGCTACATCATCCTTCCTATATGTAACAACAGTAAATGCAGATGCCAATGATGCAGTTATATTTACATTAAAGTCGGCGTCAACATTATCAACTAAAACAGATGCAACATGGGCTCCTCCAACAATTACAGATATTACTCCAAGCGGGCTACCAAATATTAATAACACAACAACTATTACAGGTACAAACTTTGCTTCAAACGTAGAGGTTAAATTTAGAAAATCAGATGATTCAACATTAGTAACTCCTAAGACAACAGTTAGAGGATCTGCAACATCTATTATTGCAGGCCGTCCTGACTCATTTGCAGTCGGAGATGCTCCATATGACGTAATTGTCACAAATCCAACCACAACATTATCTGCATCATCTCTTAATGCAATTACTGCAGGAGCTGTGCCAGTTTGGGTTACATCAACAACATTAAATACAGCTACATTAACAACAGCATTTTCACAAACAATTTCTGCAACAGATGCTGATGGCGGATCATCAATTACATATGCAATTGTATCAGGAGCATTTCAAACAGGATTATCTTTAAATACATCAACAGGTGCAATTACTGGAACACCAACAGGATCTGCAGGAAGCACATCAGTTGTAATATCTGCAACAGACTCTGGCGGTAACGCAGTAAATAGAACATTTACACAGGTTGTTATAGAACCTAATATCACAGTTAACTACCTTGTAGTTGCAGGTGGCGGAGGTGGCGGTAAGCTTGGCGGAGGTGGAGGAGCTGGTGGTTTTAGAACCTCAACAGCGTCACTTCCTACAAATACTTCATACAGAATTATTGTTGGCTCTGGCGGCCTTGGAACTCTTAACGAAATGAATCGTGGTTTAAATGGTACAAGTTCATCTATTTCTGGATCAGGATTTACAACATTTTCTGCAACTGGCGGTGGCGGTGGAGGTTCCGACAATGCTAGTCAAAGCCAAGATTATGGGCAAGATGGTGGTTCAGGTGGTGGAGATGGTAACACCAACGGTAATACCCTTGGTTATGGTGCTGGAAACCTTGGCGGATACTCTCCAGTAGAAGGTTACCGTGGCGGTGGCTCAGGAAATAGTACAAACTATGCTTCTGGTGGTGGCGGTGGTGGTGCTGGTGGAGTAGGTGGAGATGGTAGTTATATTGGAACAGGCGATGGTGATGGCGGAGCTGGTGGAATAGGTGCTACATCATCAATAACTGGTACATCTACATACTACGCAGGTGGCGGTGGTGGTGGAGCCCGCAAAGATAATAGTTCTACAAATCGTACTGGCGGAGCTGCTGGTAATGGTGGTGGTGGTAGGGGTAGCGATTCAGTTACTAATAATGCAACTGCTGGAACTGCAAACACAGGTGGCGGTGGTGGTGCTGGTGGTTATGGTAACTCTCCTTCTACTTATAAATCCGCAAAAAATGGCGGTTCTGGTATTGTAATTTTTAGTTATGCAGGTTCACAAAAAGCCACAGGTGGAATAGTTACAACATCAGGTGGAAATACAATTCACACTTTTAATGCTAGTGGTAATTTTGAAACTTCATATTCTGTTGCAGCTAAAGCAACTGGTGGTGCAATAAATACAGACGGAAGTTATTTTTATCATGTATTTAATGATTCAGGAACATTTACTCCTACTCAATCTTTAACTGCTGACATTTTAGTTGTTGCAGGTGGCGGTGGAGCCAGTATGGGAACAGGTGCTGGTGGCGGTGGAGCAGGTGGTTTTAGAGCTATAACATCTCGTGCCGTAACATCAGGAACTGCATACACAGTTACCGTTGGTAGTGGCGGTGCTCCTGCTGCTCCTGACACTGTTCGTAGTGAAAGCGGAAATAACTCATCTTTTTCTGGAACAGGATTTGCAACAATTACCGCTACTGGCGGTGGCGCAGGTGCTGCTGAAAGTTCAACCACTCCTGCTTCTGGTGGTTCTGGAGGCGGTGGTATGTATAGCACATCTGGAGCATCAGGAAACTCTGGTGGTTATACCCCTGTCGAAGGTTATGCAGGTGGTAGTGGCATAGGTGCAGCTTCTGGTTTTTATGGCGGAGGCGGAGGCGGTGGAGCAAGTTCTGTAGGTGGAAATGCTGCTAGTCTAAATGGTGGTGCAGGTGGTGCTGGTGCAACTACTCCAATATCTGGTGGTGCAACTACTGGTGCTGGTCAATTAGTAAACGGAAATTATTATTTTGCTGGCGGCGGAGGTGGTGGTACACAATTTACCGTTTCAAATACTACCGCTGGTGTTGGTGGTAATGGTGGAGGTGGAGCAGGATCAGCAGATAACACAGGTGGTTCATCTCGTTTGGCACCTGGAATTTCTGGAACTCCAAATACAGGCGGAGGCGGTGGCGGAGCTGGTGGCGATAATTCACTAGGAGGAGCTGGCGGCTCAGGAATAGTAATTATTCGTTACGCAGTATAAAACAATAGACTTATCATTTAATAAATGGTAAAATATAAATAAGTAAGACAACTAACAAAGGAGAAAAAAATGGCACACTTCGCAGAAATCGACGAGAACAACATTGTTACTCGTGTTCTAGTAGTAAATGACGCTGATGCAGCTGATGGACAGAACTTTCTGGCCAACACTTTGAATCTAGGCGGAACATGGATACAGACTTCATATAACACTTCAGGTGGCGTACACGCAAACGGCGGTACCCCTGTAAGAAAAAATTATGCAGGAATTGGATATTCATACGACTCAGTTCGTGATGCATTTATCCCACCAAAGCCTTTTGCTTCATGGTTACTAAATGACGCAACATGTCTTTGGGAAGCTCCAACAGCAATGCCTGTTGAAGAGGGTAAAATGTTCAGATGGGTTGAAGAAGATTTAAACTGGCAAGAAATAGTAATACCACAGGAGTAATTTAAATTGACTAGAGCAAGGGATGTAGCAAACGTTCTATCTACCGCCACATCTCTGGCGACAGATACTGAAACGGCTGCCGCCATCTCTAGTCATAATTCTTCTACAACAACAGTTCACGGTATTTCAGATACAGCAGCATTAGCAACACAGACTTATGTTCAAAACAATAAGGGAATAAATAAAGGCAATACTGCCTCACGTCCTGCATCTCCTGCAAATGGAGATTTATATTATAATACAGAAACATCCACTCTTGAAGTATATGATGGAGGATGGTGGATTCCAAATACCGCTCCAGGAATTCCTACATCACCAGTTGCAACAAACTCAGGATCAGCACGGGCATTTAATAATGGTAGAGCCTCAGTAGCTTTTACTCCTGCAACAAGCGGCGGAAAAGCAACATCATTTACAGTTACTTCAACACCAGGCTCATATACAAATACAGGTTCATCTAGTCCTATTGTAGTTACTGGTTTACAATCAAGTACAGCATATACTTATGCGGTTACAGCAACTGGACCACTTGGAACATCTTCTGCATCATCTGCGAGTAGCGCAGTTACTGCAACAACTGTGCCACAGGCACCTAGTATAAGCGCTGTAGGAGCATCTCAGTCAGCTACAATTACAATTACAGCAGGGGCAACTGGTGGTTCAGCAATTACAGGATATTCAATAGTTTCAAGTCCAGTAACTACTACTCAAACAACATCTAACACAACATATACTTTTACAGGACTTACCGATGGTACAGCGTATACGTTTACTGCAACAGCAACAAATACAAATGGAACATCAGTATCAAGTGCTGCAAGTAGTTCTGTTACCCCAGTATCAACTGCAGTTTCTGGAGGAACATTATCATCTGACGCAACTTATTATTACAGAACATTTACTGGAACTGGAAATTTAATTATTTCTGGATCAGCATTAACATGTGATTATTTAATTGTAGCAGGCGGCGGCGGTAGTATGGGACAAGGCGCAGGCGGCGGCGGCGCAGGCGGACTTAGAACATTTACATCACAAAATTTAAATGCAGGTACTTACACAGCAACTATCGGCGGCGGTGGTGGACCAGGAGTTGGATCTTCAACTACAACTTCTGCTTATAATGGTCAGAACTCATCTTTTAATGGCGCATCAGCAACTGGCGGTGGAGTAGGAGCGGGTCGCAACACTGATGGTACCGCAAACGCTTATGCTGGTGGCTCTGGTGGCGGTGGAGGAAATGGCCGTTCAAACTCTGGTGGAGCAGGTAACGCAGGATCTTACACTCCAGTAGAAGGTTATAAGGGTGGAGATGCATCAGGAGATAATCCTCCCTATGGTGGTGGAGGCGGCGGCGGAGCAGGAGGTGCTGGAAGCAATAATGATGCTTCTGGAGGAAATAGAAATGGTGGGATTGGTGCAACATCAGCATTACTTAATGCAATGGGTGCTGCTACATCTACAGGACAACTAAGTGGTGGAAATTATTATTTTGCAGGTGGCGGTGGAGGACTTGCTGACTCTGCTTCATCTTCAGGAGGCCTTGGTGGCGGAGGAATCTATAGCACATCAACTGGTGGAACAAATGGAACAACAAATACTGGCGGAGGTGCTGGTGGCGGAAACAAAGCTGGTGGCTCAGGTATAGTTATTGTTAGATATCTTAGATCGGCAGTAGGTGGATAATGGCCAATAAAGACTTTAAAGTAAAAAATGGGTTAGATATCCAGACACCCCTTGCTGTTTCTATGGGCGGAACTGGACAAACCTCTACAACTAATACATTAAACTCTTTGCTCCCGTCCCAATCTGGAAATAGCAATAAAGTATTATCAACAGACGGAACTAATACAACTTGGGTAGCACAATCAGTTGGATTTCCTTCATCTTCTGTAAACTCAAATGTAACTCTTGTTTCTAATAACAAGTATTTTGTTGATACATCAACTTCCAGAACTATAACCTTGCCTTCATCACCATCTGTGGGAGATGAGATATATGTATTTGATGCATCAGGATCTGCGGGAGCGTATAATATAACTGTGAACAGAAACTCAAATTATATAAATGGGTCTTCGTCAAATTTAATTATAGATGTTAATGGTGGTGCTGCTAGTTTTACATATACTGGCGGTAGCTACGGTTGGAAGGCAGGATAATGTCAGACATTAGACTATCAGGATTTTCACTTCCTTATACAACTGGAACTACAGGCAATAGGCCTGCTAATCCAGCAGAAGGAACACAATATTTTAATACAACAATTGGCGGACTTCAAGTTTATGTAAATGGGCAGTGGTCAACACATCAAAAACCAACTGATATTATTGCTCCATCTGGGGCTACTGCTACAAATCAAGGATCTGGGCGGGCATTTAATAATGGTCAAGCATCTATAGCATTTACAACTTCAGAATTAGGAGGTCCAGCATCTAGTTATGTAGTTACATCTACTCCTGGATCTTATACTCAAACAGGAACATCTTCTCCGATAGTAGTAACAGGACTTCAATCTAATACATCATATACGTACACCGTTGCTGCTTCAAATTCATACTCATCTGCTACATCTGCAGCTTCAGCAGCAGTTACCGCAACTACTGTGCCACAGGCACCAACAATAAATTCAGTAACAAATGGAAATTTACAAGCATCGATTGCATTTTCTGCAAACGCTACAGGCGGATCATCTATTACAGGATTTACAGTAACATCAAGTCCAGGTGGACTTACAGCAACTGGTGCATCGTCACCATTAGTTGTAACAGGTTTAACAAATGGTACAGCATACACATTTACTGCAGTTGCAACAAATACAAATGGAACATCAACGGCAAGTTCAGCATCTTCATCGATAACTGCAGCAACAGTTCCAGGTGCTCCAACTATTGGAACCGCAACTCAAACAGGAGCAACAACTGCAACATTAACATTTACAGCTCCTGCAAGTAATGGTGGATCAATTATTACAAGTTATACTGCTACATCATCTCCAGGAAGTATTACCTCTACATTAAATCAGGCGGGATCTGGAACATTTAATATTACTGGATTAACTGCTACTACTTCTTATACATTTACAGTAACAGCGACAAATGCTGCTGGAACTTCTTCTGCTAGTTCTTCTAGTAATTCAATTACAACACCTTCTGCTGGAACAGAAATAGAATATTTGGTTCTAGCTGGAGGCGGAGGCGGCGGAGTTGATTATGCAGGCGGCGGAGGTGCTGGAGGATACAGAACAAATTATGGTGGAACAAAAATATTAATAAATAATTCAAGTCAATATACAATTACAGTTGGCGGAGGCGGTCAGGGAGGAAGTAGAAATAACGGTGACAACGGGGGTATTGGAACAGTCTCAGGAATTTATCTTTCTGGTTCTCCAGTAATTGAATCTGCTGGTGGCGGATACGGATCCAGCTATTTTGGAAATGGCGGTAGCGGTGGTTCAGGCGGCGGAGGCGGAGGAGGATACGGTACACAAATTTATACTACTGGAGGTTCAGGTAATACTCCAGCAACAACTCCTTCTCAAGGTAATAATGGAGGGGGAGGATATGGACCAAGCGGATATGGTGGGAATAGATACGGCGGAGGTGGCGGAAGCCCAACAGGAGCAGGAACTAGCGCAACTTCAAATTCTCCTGGAGTAGGAGCATCTGGTATATCTAATTCAATAAGTGGATCAGCGGTTACTTATGGTCGTGGTGGAGACGGATGTACTAGTCAGCAAGCACAACCAACTAGAGGAACCACATCAAATCGTGGTGAAGGAGGCTCTGGCGGTGGAGAAAACATTACAGGAACTGCTGGAAGTAATGGCATTGTAGTAATTAAAGCTAGCGTTCAGGCATCTTCTACAACTGGATCTCCATCTAATCCAAGTACTGGAGTATACGTATTTAATAATAGTGGTACTATTACATTCTAAATAATTCAATGCTATAATTAAGTAATAAACAACTAGGGGAAATGTGAACTTAGATGGCAAATAAAGACTTTAAGGTCAAGAATAAACTTGTTATATCAGGTTTAACTAACGCTAATGGCGTTTTGCTATCTGAAAATAATTCTGTTGATTCCCACACAAATTTAGCTACACAATATGGCGGAACTGGAACAACAACCTCTCCTACTTCTGGCCAAATATTATATTCAACTTCGGGCTCTACATATGCCCCAACTACTTTAGCATCATTAATTCAAGGATCTAGTTATCAAGCAGATGCTCCTTCTTCCCCCGACATTGGCGATATATGGATTGAATCAGATTCTACTTCAGACTCATTTGACCCCAACATTATTCGCCGTCATACATTTACAGCAACGGCGGGACAAACAAATTTCGTAGCATCAGTAGCATTTATAGATGGATATGAGCAGGTATACTTCAATGGTCTTCTACTATTAAAGACAACAGATTATACAACATCTTCTAGCACTACCGTTATTCTTAGTTCCGCCGCAGCAGCAGGCGACATTATAGAGATAGTTACAATAACAAATTTAAACTCAACTAATACATATACTCAGTCTGAGATTAATACTATTGTTACAACTCAGGTAAATAATTTAATTGATAGCGCTCCATCTGCCCTAAATACACTTAATGAATTAGCGGAGGCATTGGGCGATGATGCAAGTTTTGCTACAACAGTTACTACATCTTTAGGAACTAAAAAGACAGAAGTATCTGCATCAATATCAGCCAATACAAATTTAGTGGCAGGACGTAGATATTTTGTAACATCTGCTTCTGCTCTTACTCTAACATTACCCTCATCACCTTCAGTAAATGATCAAATAGATGTATTTGATGCTTCTGGAAACGCTTCGACGTATAATATAACTGTGGCCCGTAACGCCAAGTTAATTAATGGTAATGCGGGAAATCTAATTATTGACGTAAACGGCGGATGGTTTACTCTTGTCTTTACAGGTAATACATATGGATGGAAGGTAGCATAATGGCCGATTTAAGAGCATCAGGATTAGGTGGGGTTCCAAAAGGAACAACCGCAAGTAGACCATCATCTCCATCAGTTGGTGACGTATTTTATAATGGCGATTTAGGTTACTTAGAAATGTATACCGCACAAGGATGGTTTGCATCTTCACCAGTTCTTCCAGGACAGCCTACTTCAGTAGTTGCTACAAACTCAGGAACATCTAGAGAATTTAATAATGGTAGAGCATCTGTAGCATTTAACGTTGGAACTAATGGCGGGCTTCCAACATCATTTACAGTTACCTCTTCTCCAGGATCATATACAGCATCTGGATCAACTTCTCCAATATTAGTTACAGGACTTCAATCATCAACACAATATACATATACCGCTACAGCAACTAATAATTTTGGAACATCATCTGCATCATCTGCGAGTAGCGCAGTAACTGCAACTACTGTTCCACAGGCACCAAGCGTAAGCGCTGCATCTAGCAACGCACAAGCAACAATTACAATCACACCTGGAGCAACAGGTGGTTCTGCAATTACAGGATACTCAATTGTTTCAAGCCCAGCAACTACTACTCAGACAACTTCAAATACAACTTATACATTTACAGGATTAACAAATGGAACATCTTACACATTTACTGCAACAGCTACAAATGCTAATGGAACATCGGCATCAAGCGCTGCAAGTAGCTCTATAACACCACTTAACGTTATGAGTTATTTAGTTGTAGCAGGAGGTGGCGGAGGTGGAAGCCACATCGGCGGAGGCGGTGGTGGAGGAGGAGTAAGAAGTGGAACAATTCCAACAGTCCCTGGAACTTACAATATAGTTGTGGGGTCAGGAGGAGTAGGCTCATTAGATACTAATGGTACAAATGGTACTAGTGGATTAAACTCGTCGTTTGGCTCAATTACCGCAACTGGTGGAGGTAAAGGAGGTTCAGGACTTGCAAATGGCACTAGCGGAGGTTCTGGCGGAGGATCAGGACATGGTCCAACTAATGGAGTAGGTGGATCTGGTAATGTCGGCTCATATTCACCAGTAGAAGGATATGCTGGAGGAACTGGAACACAGAATGGAATGCATGCAGGTGGCGGTGGCGGTGGCGCAGGCGGAGTAGGTGCAAATGGTAACTCATCTGGGTTTGGAGGCAACGGAGGAGTTGGAATAGAAAATTTAATTCTTGGCACTTCTTATTATTGGGCAGGAGGCGGGGGTGGAACAACTGGAGTAGGACAAACTGGATTAACTGCAGGTAGCGGCGGACTAGGAGGCGGAGGAGGAGCTTCTATTGAAGGTTCTCCAAACACTGCAGGAATAGGTGGAGGCAGCGCATTAAATAATGGTGGCAATGGAAGTTCTGGAGGCTCTCCAGCAGCAAAAGCTGGAAATGGAGGACAGTACACTGGCGGTGGCGGTGGCGGTGGTTCTCACGCAAGCGGAGATGGTGGTGAAGGTGGTTCTGGAATAGTTATTATTTCTTTACCAAATGCAGCAATTTCAACTACAGGGTCTCCGATATTAACAAATCCAGACGGAAGATATGTTTATAGATTTAACAATACAGGAAGCATAACTTACTAATGAGCAGAATCAGAGATATAGCAAATTTATTCAGCGCAAATACGTCGGCAGCGACGGACTCTGAAGTAACTACTGCTATCTCTGCACATAACTCTTCAACAACAACAGTACATGGTATTTCTGATACTGCCGCCCTTGCTACATCTACATCTGTAACATCTGCAATATCAACACATAATACAACTGCTAATGGACATGTTAAGAGAGGCAATACTGCTTCTCGTCCCGCTTCACCTACAACTGGTGACATGTATATGAATACACAATTAGGCTACCCAGAATTTTATGAAGGAACGGCATGGATTCCAATTGGAGCAGATCCAACTGCGCCATCATCTGTAGTTGCTACAAACTCAGGATCTGGGCGGGCATTCAATAATGGTCAAGCATCTGTTGCATTTACAGCAGGAACAGTACCAGGATCTAGCTATACAATAACATCTTCCCCAGGTTCTTATTATAATACTGGCTCATCATCTCCCATCCTTGTATCAGGATTGCAATCAAATACATCTTATACTTTTACTGCCACCGCATCAAATGTTTATAACACATCTGTTGCCTCATCTGCGAGTAGCGCAATTACTGCAACTACAGTGCCTGCTGCACCAAGCGTAAGCGCTGTTGGAGCAAATCAATCAGCTACACTTACATTAACAGGTGCAACAGGTGGCTCTGCAATTACTTCATGGTCAATTACATCAAGCCCAGCAACTACAACACAAACAGCTTCATCTTCACCTTATACTTTTACTGGACTTACAAATGGCACATCTTATACATTTACTGCTACAGCAACAAATGTTAATGGTACATCAGCAGCAAGTAGCGCAAGCAGTAGCATAACTGCAGTAAACCCAGACTTTGCTGTTAATTATTTAGTCATAGCAGGCGGCGGTGGCGGCGGAGGCGGAGTAAATAATGGCGGTGGTGGCGGAGGTGCTGGAGGATTACGTTCAACCGTAACAGCAACAGGCGGCGGAGGCTCCCTTGAGTCCCCAATAACTGTTTCAAGTAACACTGCTTACACAGTTATAGTCGGAGCAGGCGGCGGCGGCGGTAGCGGTAGCTCATTAGATAGTACCCAAGGTACAGATTCTGTATTTTCTACAATTACCTCAACAGGTGGTGGCAAAGGTTCAAATGTAGATAGCGATGGTGGCTACACTGCTAGTGGTGGCGCAGGTGGTTCGGGTGGCGGTGGTTACGGTAGCAACCCACGATCAGGTGGAACAAGAACTGCAAGCCCCGTACAAGGGTTTAATGGTGGTGGTGTAAGTGGTAGTATTTGGGATGGCGCAGGTGGCGGTGGCGGTGCTGGTGCTGTTGGCGGGGATGGTGTGGCAGGAACCTCATCACCTGCTTCAACATCAGGTTCTGGTGGTAACGGTATAGCAGTTGCAATTTCAGGTTCATCTATTACTTATGCTGGAGGCGGCGGCGGTGCTTCAAGATATGGTTCTGACGGTGCAGGAGGCTCAGGAGGCGGAGGTGCTGGTGGCGCAGTAGGATCATCTGGTGGTTCAGGATCAGAAAACTTTGGCGCAGGTGGTGGCGCAGGTGGAGGTGGCACAGGCGGTGCAGGAGGTTCAGGTATTGTAATTATTCGATACGCAGGACTTACACAAAAAGCAACAGGTGGAACTGTAACCAATGATGGTACAAATACAATACATACATTTACTTCTTCAGGAAGCTTCTATACTGGAATTATAAGTTCTGTTAAAGCAACAGGCGGAAATATTTCAACTGATGGTACTTATTGGTATCACGCATTTACTGGCACAGGAACATTTACTCCTACACAATCTATAACTACCGAAATTTTAGTAATTGCAGGCGGCGGCGGCGGTGCTTCTAATACTTCAGGAGGTTCTTCAGGTGGTACAGGCGGAGGAGGTGCTGGTGGATTAAGATTACTTACTTCTCAATCTTTAACAGTAACTGCCTATACTTGCACCGTAGGAAGCGGTGGCGCAGGATCAGTATCATCTGGATTCAGTGGTTCTAATGGACTTAATTCATCAATTTCTGGTTCAGGATTTACAACTATTACTGCTTCAGGCGGCGGCGGCGGTTCGGGAACTGGATCTGGTAATGGTCTTGCAGGAGGCTCAGGAGGAGGCGGATATGGATATCCATTAAATACACATAATGGCGGTGCTGGTAACTCAGGTGGATATGCTACAGTTGAAGGTTACGCTGGTGGTAGAGGTTATACAGATGGCGTAAATTATACTACTGGTGGTGGCGGAGGAGGCTCAGCCGCAGCAGCAACACAAAAACTTAATAGTAACGGTGCTGACGGTGGGGCTGGAACACAGCTGACTGCTTGGTCTACAGCAACTGGCACTGGTGTTTCTGGTTATTATGCTGGCGGCGGAGGCGGCGGCGGAAGCATAAACGGTGGTGTTGGTGGAACTGGTTCAGCAGGTGGTGGTAATGGAAGCGCAATTGGCGCTAATGCTTTTAGTGCAAGAGTAAACACTGGCTCAGGAGGAGGCGGTGTTGGTGGTGGTTCAAGCGCTTTCTACCGAGGCGGCACGGGTGGTTCAGGAATTATTATAGTGAGGTACCCAGTATAATGGCTAAATTAATAAGAGTATGGGATGGAAGTGCTTGGCAAGAAGTCGGCACCGCTATTCCTAATGGCCTTACAACAGATGGAACCCAAACATTAACTAATAAAACAATTAATCTTGCCAGTAATACTTTTACTGGAACTACCGCCCAATTTAATACGGCATTATCTGATGCCGACTTTACAACTTTGGCGGGAACCCAAACATTAACTAATAAAACTATATCTGGTGCATCTAATACTTTAACTAATATTGGAAATGCCTCCCTAACTAATTCAGCAATTACCGTTAATGGGTCCGCCGTTTCTTTGGGCGGAAGCGTAACAATAGTTACAGGTCCAGCATCATCTGCGGTATCATCTAATATAACAATGGCGGCTAACAATAATTACTTTGTAAATACTTCAGCGGCAAGAACACTTACTCTTCCTGCCAGCCCTACCCTAGGAGACACTATTGCAATATATGATGCATCAGGGACGGCGGCAACAAACAATATTACAATAGCAAGAAACGGCAGCAATATTAATGGAGTAGCAGATAATGCTATAATAGATGTAAATCAATCAAGTTCAGTATTTATATATACAGGCGCAACAGTTGGGTGGAGGTTCGATTAATGGCAATTAGAAAATCAGGTATATCAGGTATTCCTTTTGGAAATACAGCAGCACGTCCTGCTAGTCCATCATTGGGTCAGCCATATTTTAACGGCGAAGTTGGAAGACTTGAGCTATACTCATCAAACGGTTGGCAGAACATTGTTCAGGAAACTCCTGGTATATCTAGCGCATCTGGAACATATAATCAATCTACAGGTTCTGGAACATTTACAATTTCAGGAACTAACTTTGTTGATGGAGGAATTGCATATGCAGTTGGAACAAACGCAACTGAGTATCAAGCAACTACAACAACATATAATTCAATTGTTCAAATGACTGCTTTATTTACTGGTCTGTCACCAGATTACGAGCCATATGATATTAAGGTTACAAATCCTTCAAATTTATTTGGATTATTACCAGACGCATTTTATATAAATGATTCACCAGTATGGAGCACATCCTCTGGTTCATTAGGAACCTATACTGGATCTAGTATTCAATTGGCAGCAACTGATGATGAATCAAATACAATTACGTATTCTGTAACATCAGGGTCTTTGCCCGCAGGAGTATCTTTATCATCTAGTGGTTTAATCTCAGGAACAGCAACATCTGCAGGAACATTTACATTTACAGTATCAGCTTCTGATGGAAGCAATACAGCAGTAACAAGATCTTTCAGTATTATTGTTTATCCAACAATTTCTGGAGGCTCTTTAACTTCTGATTCAACCTATTATTATAGAGCCTTTACTGGAACTAGTAATTTAGTAGCTTCTTTGGGAACATTAAATGCAGATGTTCTTGTAGTTGGCGGAGGCGGAGGCGGAGGAAGTTGTATCGGAGGAGGAGGCGGAGCGGGAGGATATAAAAATCAACAACTTGCAATAACAGCTGGAACGCACACTGTCACAATAGGAGGCGGAGGAACTGGAGTTGCAGGAAGAACCAGCCAATCTACCAATGGCCTACCAAGTAGTATAGGATCTTTAATTTCTAGTCTTGGTGGTGGAGGCGGAGGAAGTTATCAGACTTATGCTTTAAATGGCGGTTCAGGAGGCGGAGGAGCATCGTACGGCCTTGGGTCAGCTTATTCTGCCAAGGGTCTTGGTACAAGCGGTCAAGGTAACGACGGTGGTGACGGTAACAATAATGTTAGCGATATGTCTGTTGGTGCAGGCGGCGGAGGAGCAGGAAGTGTAGGTCAAATTGGATCTTTAAATAAAGGTTCTTCAGGCGGAGGCGCTGGGCAAGGAGTTCAAAGTTCAATCTCAGGATCTGCTATAACTTATGCAGGCGGAGGAAACGGCGGAGGACATAACGGTGGTTCAGGTCCAGGTCTTGGCGGACAAGGTGGACCAACAACTGCAGGTTGGAAAAATACTGGTGTTGAAACTGGAAGCAACGGTGTTGTTAATACTGGTTCAGGAGGCGGAGGCGGATCTTATAATGGTGGTGACCCCCGTGGAGGTGACGGAGGATCAGGAATAGTAATCGTCCGTTACACAAAAGCATCTGTAGGCGGTTAGCCTATGTCATATCAACTTAAAGTAATTAAAGACTATCCTATCGGCTTCTGGCCATTGGATGAGTCTTCTGGCACCACCGCCCTAGATATTTCTGGATGTGGCAATACAGGTACATACACTGGCGGAATTACAACAGGATTAATTCCACTTGTTTCAGGCGGAGCAAATGGATCCCTTATAACTAATACTAAATACATAACATTACCCGTAACTAAAGATTATTATGGATCTACCGCCGATGGCGGATTTGCAGATACAAACTCATCAGATAATGCATTCTCATTAGAGGTGTGGTTCTATCCTAAAATTACAACAACTGGCCTAACAACTATATTTGCAGACTCTACAAAAAATGTTGGAATCTTCTATGAAAAGGGAAACATAGTATTTAAACTTGAGGCGGAAAGACTTGATTATACTTTACCTAATATCAGCCAATCTCATCATATTGTAGCTACATACTCTGTTACAGAAATGTCATTATATGTAGATGGCAAATTTGCTGTAAGCAAACCTTTAACTAATTATAACTTTACCAATGCCACAATTACATTAAAATTGGGGCCAACCCCAAATGCATCTGATTCTTTTATTGTAGATGCTCCAGCAGTATATAGATATGCTTTGGGATTAGATAGAATTGTAGAACATTTTGAATACTCTGGTACCACTTCTCCCCTTCAAATTTCATATCCAGATGGTGGAACATTATTTGAAATATATGATGATAGCGTAAGCAAGCAATTTAATTTTGCATATCCCGCCAACCGCCCATTAGAATATTTTGCTACAGAGTATTTATCCTATAACACAGAAGAGAAATGTTTAGAGATTAAGAAAACGGCCTCTGCAGCCTCTAGGAGCGTAGTTGTGACAGACGCCATAGCAATTCCTGCAGGATTCGATCTGGACTCCTCTAAGATAGAGTGGAACGGCGATAACGGGGTCTCTGTAAGAACTTCTATAGATGGAACAACATGGCAAGCATGTGCTAATGGGAAAGCCATTCCTCAATTTAGATTAGGAGCATTTAGTTCTGAAAGAACCCTTTATCTTGAGATAACATTTACCTCATCAGATACAACTAAATTCCTTCCACGACTTTATAGCCTTCTAGTGTGCTTTTATAAAGATCAGGTTTTATATTCCCCTAGCAACCCAGACTACATTTATACAATAGAGGCGACATCTGGATTTGCTTCAAAAGATATGACTCTAGGAAGAATTAGATACCCTATTTTGTCCCGCCAAAAGCTAAATGGGCTGACAACAGCAGAAGGGGCGGGATTCAAAATTAACACCGCAGAATCAATTAGAACAATAGAGTTCTTCTTAACCCTATCAGATTTATCAACAAATTCTATTTTGTTAAGCGGAGCAAATGGAAACTTTGTATCCGCAAGATATTCATGGATAACAAATGGAACTCTTACTAAATCTAATATATCTGCTATTTATGTAAATGGAGTAAACCAGACATCCCAAACAAATGTAGCCTCAGTATTTACAGCAAATGAGCTTTACCATGTGGTAATAGTAACAAGTGGGCCAATTACAGGAGCAATCCTATTTAATCACACAGCAACAGGGGGTCCTTCTAGCCTTTATCAGTATATCTCTTATTACCCGTCCGCCTTTAATTCAACCCTTGCCTTGTCTCACTATAATATGCACATAGGTAGATCAGCCACAATTGCAGACGATTCGTCCATAACTTTGACAGAAAACTCTGTAGACTTCTACGACAATGACTGGATTGTGTTGCAGAGTATATAAATTTGTCCAACTTTGTGACAAAAAGCTGGACTTGTGTATGAAATAATGGTAAAATAAATTACTATGGATATTAATCGCATAAATACCAAAGTCCTTGAAGAAGAATCTACTCTTGGGATATATGTTTGGGAAATGCCAGACGGCAGATGGATAGGAGATGACGATGGGAACTTTCTTTCAGTCACGTCCAAAAAAGGAAATAGATCCAGAATCGATGCTTTGGCTAGAGAAGTTCGCTCATTCGGTATTTATGAAGGCGGGCCTAAATTTCTTTCTGCAAGAAGAAAAATTGACGATGAAGAATTCCAACACCAAAAGCAAAGACTTGACTGGGGACTAGTCCCAGACCCACTAGATATTGGAAGCTATAAAGACGATATGAAAAAGTTAAGGGGTATAAGATGAGCGTAGAGTTTATTGACGATGAAAGTTCTGAAAACATAATTGATATTTCAAACACAGCAGACTGGTTCTCCTTAAAAAAGGATCAAGTAAGCAATGACCCATTTGCTGCTGGGATAGATGAATTAAAAAAAGTTAGAGGATTAGGTTCCTCATTTAAGCGTAAGGTAAGCAGAGAGTTTTCTAAATCGCTTACTGGTGTAGAAGGAACGGGAACACAGCAAAACCTACTAGCACAAGCTATTACAGGATATGCTATGTTCGACTTAGTAGAGCCAACATATAACCTTGAATACCTATCGGTTGTATACGAAACATCAACATACAACTATGCAGCAATTAATGCAAAGGTTGCAAACATTGTTGGACTAGGCTATGACTTTGTAGAAACAAAGAAAACAAATGATGCACTAGATGCACTCACAGATGATAAGTCTCTTGAAAGAGCACGTAGAAAAATAAGCAAGTTGCGACAAGATATTCACGCATGGCTAGACACTACAAATGATGAAGACACATTTACTCAAACTTTAATTAAAACCTATACAGATTTAGAAGCAACAGGAAATGGCTATATTGAAATTGGTAGAACAACTGGCGGAAACATTGGATACATTGGGCATATACCAGCAAAAACAATGCGTGTACGTAGACTAAGAGATGGCTTTATTCAATTGCTATATGGCAAGGCTGTTTACTTCAATAACTTTGGAGACACAGAAACAGAGAACCCAATTGCTGGACAAGAAGATCGCCCTAATGAAATTATTCATTTAAAGAAATATACCCCTATGAATAACTACTACGGCATTCCAGACATTATTGCAGCACAGGTAGCACTTGCAGGAAATGAACTATCTGGCAGATATAACCTAGACTACTTTGAAAATAAAGCGGTCCCAAGATATATTATTACAGTAAAGGGAGCAAAGCTTTCTCCAGAGTCAGAGAGAAAATTGCTTGAATTTTTCCAGGTCGGATTAAAGGGAAAGAATCATAGATCCCTATATATTCCACTTCCAGGAGATACCCCAGACTCAAAGACAGAATTTAAGATGGAGCCAGTGGAGGCAAATCCACAGGAATCTTCATTTAATATTTATCGTAAATCAAATAGAGATGAAATCCTATTGGCCCACCGTGTCCCAATTAATAAGATTGGAACTCCAGAAGGCGTAAATTTGGCAGTGGCAAGAGATGCGGATAAAACATTTAAAGAGCAGGTTTGCCGTCCAGCCCAAATGATTTTAGAGAAGAAAGTAAATAAAATATTTGAGGAAAAGACAGATGCCCTAGCACTTAAATTTAATGAATTAACTTTAACTGATGAAGATACTCAGTCTAAAATTGACGAAAGATATTTAAGAATGCAGGTAATTACCCCTAATGAAGTTAGAATTAGAAAGGGAATGATTCCTCTAGATGGCGGAGATCAGGTTATTGAACTTAAAGGTCCAGCAAAAGCCGAGCAGACAGCGGTGGCTGGAAATACTAGACAAAGATCTCAAGATCGCCAAGCAAATACCCCAGATATTTCTGGTGAGGGAAGAAATGCTAAAGGCGATGGCAGACAGGTTGACTAACCCCACTCAACTGTTATTTGCCTTTTTATCTATAAGTCGCTAAAATTAAGCATATGAATATTGAAAAGTCTTTATGGACTAGCCATGGCAATGACATTAACTTGTCTGTTCCTTTCACTAAAGTTAACCGTGAAAATAGAACTGTCTCTGGTTTTGCAACACTCGACAATGTAGACCAAACTGGTGACGTTGTAACTTCTGAAGCAAGCGTAAAGGCATTTGAAAGCTTTCGTGGGAACATCCGTGAAATGCATGGATCTCTTGCAGTTGGAAAGATGGTTTCTTTTAAGCCAGAAACTTTCTATGATCCAACAACCAAAGAGTTTTATAACGGAGTTTATGTAACAGCATACATTTCAAAAGGCGCACAAGATAGCTGGGAGAAAGTTCTAGATGGAACTCTTTCAGGATTCTCAATCGGCGGGAAGATTAAAGAGTCAGATAACGAAGTTAATAAAGCTACAGGTAAAACTGTAAGATTTATTAAAGACTACGAATTGATGGAGCTATCAATTGTAGATTCTCCAGCAAATGAGCTATGTAACATTCTTTCTATTCAGAAAGTAAATGGACAATACATTGCAAAGGGTATAGCAGTAGATGTTGTAACCGAAAATATTTTTTACTGTGAAGACAGTAATTCTGTTTTTATCTCAACAGATAAGACATATGACTCACCAGTATCTGGTAAGCCAGCACAACTAATTGGTTGGGTTGAGAGTTCAGATGTTAATAAAGCAAAAGAGATTGATAAGATTCTTGATGCATATAAGCATTCAAGATTTACGTTGCCTGATACACAAAAAATTGCAAAACAGGCAAACGCAGAAGGAGGTAATGAAATGTCAGAAAACACAGAAAACGTAGTTACTGAAGATGTTGCAGTCGATGCAGCAGTTGAAGTAGCCGTTGAAGAGACAGCAGTTGTTGCAGAAGATGCAGCTCCAGCTGAGGCTCCTGCAGAAGCAGTAGCAGAAGACGTTCCTGCCGAGACTCTGGAAAAAGCAGCCGAAGTATCAGAAGATAAGGTTGATGAACCTGATTTTGCAAAGATGTTAGGCGATCTAAAAGGCTTTTTCTCAGAAACTCTAAATAAGGCATCTGAAGCAAATGCAGCACAAGTTACAACAATCCAAGAGACTGTTGAAGCTTTCAGCAAGAGCGTAGATGCTAGAATTTCAGAGTTGGCAGAACAACACACAGTACTTTCAAGTGCTGTAAATGATATCAAGAGCACGATTGATGGTGTACAAAAGCGTGTCGACGCAGTAGAATCAGAGACTGCAATTAAGAAGTCTTCAGATCTTGGCCGATCAGAAGAAGTAACAATCAAAAAATCCAAATGGAACGGTTCTTTCCTCGGTTCCGTGAACGAAATATTTAACTAAGGTAGGTATAAATAATGAGCAATGAAACATTAGAAAAAGCAATTGCAACTGGCACAACAGCCCGTGGTACATTTGCTTCAACAACTGGTGGTTCTGGAGTACACACAGCTAGCGAGTCTGGCAATGGTGGTCTTCTTAACCCTGAACAGTCTGCCCGCTTCCTTGACTATATGTTCGACGCAACCGTAATCGGTAAAGTTGCACGTACAGTTCGTATGAAGTCAGACACAGCCGAGATTGACCGTATGTCCGTTGGTGAGAAGCTTATGAAGCTTGCAACTGAAGGAGATAACGATGCTGCTAATAGTGCAGTAACTTTCTCAAAGATTTCTCTAACAACAAAGAAACTCCGCATGGACTGGGAGCTTTCAACTGAGTCTCTAGAAGACAACATCGAAGGTGCAGATCTAGAAGATCATATTGCACGTTTGATGGCAACACAGGCAGGAAATGACATCGAAGATGTTATTCTTAACGGTGACACATCTCTAACAGGAGACGCTCTTTACAAGTCATTTGATGGCGTTGTAAAGAAGGCAAAGGCATCAGGTCGCGTCGTAGACGCAGCAGGTGCTGAAGTTTCTCGTGAAGTATTCAACAAGGCACTTAAGGCTATGCCACGTAAGTACAAGCAACGTCGTGCAGACCTTCGCTTCCTTGCTGGATCAAACTTGATTCAGGACTTCCTATACAAGAACAGTATTGGAACAAACCAGACAATTCCACAGGACATCGCTTCAAGCGTAATCCGTGGCGGAGTCGCACCACTAGGTGGACCTGCAGGATACGTAGCACCATTCGCGTTCGGTATTCCGATCATCGAAGTTCCGCTACTTGCAGAAGCACAGACTGGTACACACTCAGGAGCTTCAGGTTCACACGGAGATATCCACTTGTCATTCCCAAATAACGTAGTTATTGGTGTCAAGCGTGATGTAACTGTTTACCGTTTCTTCTGGCCACGTAAGGACTCAATCGAGTACACAATGTACACTCGTGTTGGCGTCCAGATCGAACAAGCAGATGCTTGGGTTGTCGTAAAGAACGTTAAGGTTGCTTCTTAATTAATTAAGAAATAGCCCCAGAAAGGCCCCCAATTAATTTTGGGGGCTTTTCATTTTAATTTAACAATGCTATAATTGAAGAACCTAACAAAGGAGAATATATGTCATTTGAGACATTGAAAGTAGCAGAACTCAGAAAAGTTGCAGAGGACTTTGCAGTTGACACTGATGGACTAAAGAATAAGGCCGATATTGTTGCCGCTCTTACCGAAGAGGGAGTAACTTGGTCTGTTTACCAAAAGACTATTAAGGATATTGAAAAAGCGGCAGACGAATTCAGCGAAGATGCAGAAGAGATTCTTCCAAGATTTAATCCTGATGCTCAGCCAGAAAATACATTGCTAGTCAGAATGACTAGAGAGAATTATAGATATGATATTCTTAACTATACATTTACAAAAGAGCATCCTTTTGTCGCAATGACATCAGAAGACGCTCAAGAAATTTTTGACAAGGAGGAGGGTTTCCGCTTAGCAACTCCAAAGGAAGTTCAGGAGTACTACGCTTAACCTTTATTAAATGGAAATTCTAGTAGGTTCAAATTCACCAGTAACGCACAAAGTGTTTTGGCAGGGGCAACTAACTGACTCAGACAGTCTTCCAGTTGTTCGGCTATATGACATTACAGAAGATCCAGCAATATCTCCACCTATAAATCCTGGAACAATACTTGCAACATTAACGGCTGTAAAGTCGGAAGTAGATGCGGGTACATATGTTGTGTATATTCCAGTATCATACACTACCAGACAAAGACAGCTTAGATTGAGTTGGTCATACACAGTTGGCTCAGTTTCTACAGAAAAGAACCATAAGATTTATGTGCAGACTCCATATACAGATTTGAGCCAAGCAATTGATTCTTTAGGGTTGGGATCTGATTTTTCAGATCCTAATTCTAAATCATATTTTGAATTATGCAGTGCTGAAAGATACGCTAGAAAATTAATTGAAGCATATACTCAGCAACAGTTTTACTTATACGATGACGTGCAGATTGCATATGGATCAGGGTCAGATGTCTTGCCACTTCCTTATAAATTAGCAGAACTGCATGAGCTATATCAAAATGATATCTTGCTTTTAAATACTTTAACTAATGTTAATAATTGGAACTACAACACAATCATTTCAGAGAGCGGATTTGGAATAAGAATTAATAGAGCAAATATGCTTGATAATACTGTGTATACAGCAAACGGCATGGTTCCTCCTCCAACAAATGATGTATGGAATGGGGTATTTAAACAGGGAGTAACATACAGAGTTCAAGGCAAGTTTGGATGGGAAGAAGTTCCTGATGAAGTTGATCTTGCATGCATTGAATTAATGAAAGATTATTTTTCAAAAGATAAGGTTTGGCGTAATAAGTACATGAAGTCAATTCAAACATTTGACTGGAAATTCGAGTACAATTCTGGTACATATTCAGGAACAGGCAATCTCTATGCAGATCAACTACTTCTTCCGTATGTTATCAATAAAATGGTTGTGATCTAATGTATGATCTTGTTGACTCCGTTATGCCTATGTTCTTGGATGTCTACAGACAGTTTGATTTACAAGATCCAGATACAGGTTCTATAAAAAAAGAATGGCAGTTTGATAGAACAGTTCCTTGCAGCGCTAAAGGTATTATCAGTAACTCTTCTTCCAGCAGAACTGGAGATAGACAAGTAATGTCTAATAAATATACTAATGATCAAATTTTACAAATTAGAACATCAGAAAAAATAACTTTAAGAGAAAAAATTACAAATATTAGAGACTCAGAAGGAACTGTAATTTGGGAAGAATTAAATTTTCCAACTAACACTCCTACAGTTTTTGAGTTAATGGGAACTACTCCAATGACAGATCCACTGGGCGGAGTTCTAGGATATAACTCTACTGTCAAGAGATCGGAAAACCAGACAATTGGATAATAGCTCACTACTAGTCACGGCTGCCAGCGGTCTTCAAAAAGGCATGGCGGGAACTAAAGGCACCGTTTTAAGAGATAGCACAGTAGCACAAATATCTGCTGCAATATATTATCACGCACAAGTAGTATCTAAACTAACAACAAATAAACAATTTCAAAAGAAATTTCAGTCTGTAATATTTAAACAAATAGAAGAAGACTTTGGTCTATATGTAGACTCACAATCAAGAATGAATCCTAAGTCTTTGCATCATGTGTACGAGTGGAAAAAGACGGGAAACAAAAATTCAAGATTATTTAAGCTAAAGGTATTGTCTACAGACGGACTTTCATTTAAAATTACATCTAGCTTTTTGCCTTCTAAATCTGCCGTCCCAAATCAATTTGGAAAGAGAAGACACGTATTTATTAATAAAGCATCCGTGATGGAAGCTGGAATACCTCTAGTAATCCGCCCTAAGTTCGCAGAGCGCTTAGTATTTGAAACTAGTACTGGAGTAGTATATATGCCCAAAGGGGCTTCTGTGACCGTTACAAGGCCTGGTGGAGGCAAAGCTACTGGAAGGTTCCAAATAGCTTACGCACAATTCTTTACTGGCAATCTAGTAAATACAGCAATTAAAAGATCTGGCTTCCAACAACTATTTAATTCATCACTAACTAAAGCAATGAGAGTCCCATCAGATGTTAGAAAAGTTAAATATTCATTTAATGCTAACACATTAAATATGAATGCAGAATCAGCAATTGCTTCAGCATTTGGAGGTGCAGTATGACAGACTATAAGGCAGATATAATGCTTGATTTAAGAAAGTACCTTTGGTCTGAATTAAAAGCTAATAATATTTTTACAGCCACGGACTATTATTCAGACAATATAGGTCAAGAGATTGTTCCAATTATTCCAGTTCAACAGTCTCCAGAAATGAATCAATTTTTGAGCGGGAAGAAGCACATAGTCTATGACAAGATAGGGTTATCATATGAAGACAACTGGGCTATATGCTGTGAGCAGATTCTGTTCACTATATATTCAATAGATGTTTCAGATATAAATGAGGTTAGAAACCTAATGACAGATTTATTCAGAAGAATGGATGATTCAGCTAGGGATGCAAATGCCTATTCTGGCATATCCAAGAAGTTTAAATTCTTCAGCATATTTGTTGCTGATATTTCTCCAACAGCCCCATCCGAAGAATTGGCAGGATTCCTATCAGCAGATGTAATCCTTGAGGTTAAATACGCAAGACACCTAGGCCTTACTGGACGCTTTGCTTAATTTGCCTTTGGGCGCATTATACTCTATTATTGTACATAGAGGGAAGGGCCTAGCCAGCCAAGATTTAATGATTTACAACAATATATATATATTTTTATAAATAGGAGGAAAATAACTATGGCACAATCCGTAGGTAATGCTAAAAATATTCTAGTTGGCGCATCTCCATTGTTCTTGTCGAATGTTGACATTAACGATTCAGATTATATCGCTAACGCAGAAGCAGGCGTAGCAATCTCATCAGGTGCAACAACAGTTGGAGTTCCAGCTTTTGCACCAGGAGCATCATACGCAACTACGCTTAATAACGTAAACCAAACAGCAGGACTTTTTGGATACCGTAACGTTGGTTTTACTAACAATGGTCTTCAAATCACATATAACCCAACATTCGATTCAGTAACAGTTGATCAGCTACTTGATACAGCTAAGCTGTTCAAGTCTGCAATGGAAGTTATGATCGCAACAGAAATGTCAGAAGGTACTCTAGAGAACATCGTAACAGTGTTCGGACAGAGCTCAAGCACACTTTCAGCAGTAACTGGAACATCTACAACTACCAAGCAAGAACTTGGTCTAGCAGCAGGATCACTTGGTGCCGCTCCAACAGAGCGTCAACTAATTGCAGTAGGACAGGCTCCAACAGCAGGTTCAACTTCATCTGAGCGTGTATATTATGCACGTCGTGTTTTGTCTGTACAACAGTCACAGCACTCTCTTGCACGTACAACTGCGACCACATTCCCAGTGACTTTCCGTCTTCTACCAGATGCTAACTACTCTGGCTCAGAATACGGCAAGATTATTGACCGTGTATTAGTAGTATAATAAATTCAATTTATTAATGAAAACCCCCAGGAAACTGGGGGTTTCTCATTTGTGTCGATAATATCTATATGTTATAATAATTAAGACTAGATCCTAGGAGGATTAAATTGGCAACAACAGTATATAGCGTAGAAGAACTAACGCTTCAAAATGGCTCAACGGTTAAGCTTAAGCCATTGAGTATCAAAGAGCTAAGAAAATTTATGCTCGTATTACAGGCAGCAAGCAATTCAACTACAGAAGATCAAACACTTAATGTATTAATTGATGCGGTTGCAGTAGCACTTGAAAAACAACTACCAGATTTGGTAGCAGATAGAGATGCATTAGAAGATGCACTCGACGTCCCCACAATCAATCGCATACTTGAGGTATGTGGTGGGATTAAGATGGACGACCCAAACCTTCTAGCGGCAGCGGTTCTGGCTGGTCAGAATTAGATTTAGCCGCTTTAGAAGGTGAAGTTTTTCTTCTAGGTCACTGGAAGAATTACGAAGAACTAGAAGAAAGTCTTTCGATGCCAGAGCTTATTCAAACATTGAAGTCTTTTAAGAAGCAAAAGTCGGAAGACAGAAAGTTTACGGCAAGTCTTAAAGGAATAGATCTAGATGTAACTGAGGAAGACGCAGGGACTCAAGCAAAAACTTTTGAAGATGTGCAAAGACAAGCTCTTGGTATAAATGCTTCAGGTGATGATATAGTTTCCTTACAGGGAAGCTTTGCAGAACAAGCAGGGTTTGGAATTGGGGCAGGTCTAGGCTACATAGAGGAGTAACATAAAGATAAATGGCTGATGAAAATATTGTAACTAATATAGTTGCTAATGCAGATTTTTCAGGTCTTATTGCAGATGTCAATAAGGTTGCAGCCTCTCTATCAAAACTCCAAGCACAAATAATTCAGTCGGACGCAAGACTTGCAAGTCAAGTCGCTACGATGAACAGATCCTTTGGTGAAAACCTAAGAAGAACTGGTCAGTTTGCAACACACTTTGTTACCTTAACATCGGATGTTGAAAAGTTTGGCACCAACCTAGACAGGGGCCAAATGAAACTGAAGCAGTATTTTCAGACATTTAGCCAGCATACAAAAACACAAGGCGGATTAATTAGAGACCTTGCTAAACAGCAAGTAGCACTACAAAATGCAATCATACAGCCAATGGGCAAAAATGCTCAAGGGCTTATGCAATATAGCGTACATATTCCACAAGGTCTTGATGCAATAAAAAATAAGACTGCTCTTGCTAAACAAGAACTTCAAATCATGAATAAGGTTATTCAAGATGGTGGAGTTCAAATGATTAACTGGGGTAAAAATACTCAGTGGGCAGGTCGTCAATTAACAGTAGGACTTACAGTCCCACTAGCAGCATTTGGTAAAGCAGCAGCCGATGCATTTAGAATGGCAGACGCAGAACTAGTAAGACTTACAAAAGTTTACGGTGGAGTTGCAGCTACATCAGCAGCAGAGCTTGGAAAAGTAAGAAGAGAAGTTACTGAAACAGCAAGAGATATTGCAAAGGCCTATGGTGTTTCATTTAAAGATACTATTACTCTTGCAGCAGATATTGCGGCAACAGGTAAACAGGGTAACGAACTGCTAGCTTCAGTTAAAGAAACAAGCAGACTTGCAGTACTTGGTGAAGTAGATAGACAAGATGCCATGAAGGCAACGCTGGCAATTCAAAATACGTTTAAACAAAATACAGATCAGCTATCTGAATCAATTAACTTTCTCAACGCAGTTGAAAACCAGACATCAACAAGCCTTGCAGATCTAATTGAAGCAATTCCAAAAGCGGGACCAGTTATTCAGGGAATGGGTGGAAGCGTAAAAGATTTAGCACTTTATCTTACAGCAATGAAAGAAGGTGGAATTAATGCTGCAGAGGGAGCAAATGCTCTTAAATCAGCACTTGCTTCCTTGATTAACCCAACAAAAGTTGCAACAGCAAAATTTGCAGATATGGGAATAGACCTAGGCGGCATAGTATCAAAAAATGCTGGAAATCTTACTGAAACAATTTTAGAGCTACAAAAGGCATTAGATAACCTAGATCCTTTGCAAAAACAACAGGCTATTGAACAGCTATTCGGAAAGTTCCAGTTTGCTCGACTTAATGCTTTGTTCTCAAACTTAGGAAAGCAGGGAAGCCAAACCCTTCAGGTAATGGATTTAATGAAAGCTAGCTCTCAAGAATTAGCAGGAGTAGCGGGTCGAGAATTATCAATGGTAACAGAGTCTGCTTCTGGAAAATACAGAAGAGCAGTAGAAGGATTAAAGGCAGATCTTGCAGGAGTTGGAGAAGAGTTTTTAAAGATTCAGACATTCTTTATTAATGTCGTAGACGGAATTATTAAGTTTATAAACAAATTACCAGACCCAATTAAATCTTTGTTGACATTTGTTACAGGATTTACAGCAATCATTGGCCCAGTAATTATGCTAACGGGTGTTCTTGCTAACTTCTTTGGATATATTATTAAGGGAGCTTCACACTTCAGATCCTTATTTAAAGGCGGAGAAGGCTGGAAGATGCTTACGCCAGAAATTTTGGCAGCACAAAAAGCAGGATCTCTTGTTGAACAAACATTTTATAGTGATGCAAAAGCAGCAACAGTATTAAAAACAGCAATTGCAGGGCTTGTAACAGAATTTGAATTACTACAATCTAAAGCAATGACAGGTGCAGTATCTGCAGGACCAGCAATTTCAACCGTAGCTGGCAACCTAGTGTCACCTGGTGGAATGGGAAGAGTTGTCAATCCAGATCATCCTTTAATTAGCCCTGAAGATACACGCTCAATGTCACATCTTAATCCAGTTGCTGGAATGACGCTAGATCAAAAATCACAACAAACAATTTTTAGCACAGTACCAGGAGCGCCAAAGGTTAATCAAAAGATTGGAAACAACCCACAGATGTATATGTCTGGAGATCTTCCAAAGATTCCAGGACTTACATCAATAGGTGGAGCATCTACAGGTATTGTTGCAGCTGAAGCTGCTAAATGGCATGCAATGACAGGCGCACTTGCAATGCAATCAGAAACAGAAATTGCATTACTTAAAAAAGAAGTTCAAACTACGGGCTTAATAACATCATCATTATCTGATTCGTATCAAGCATTACTTCCTACAATGACTAAACTTACAGCAAATGCAGCAACAGAATCTGCAGCTATTGTTGCAGAACTTCAAGCAGGCAAAATAACTGTAGATCAAGCAAGATCTAAAATTATTCAATTAAATGCACAAGTAGAGTCTATGATTGCACAGGCATCAATAGATATTGCAGGGCAACAAGGAAGATCAATCGGCTTAACAACAGTTCCCCTATTAAATCAACCAGTTGTAAATGCTGCTGGAAAATCTAATATGAAAGAGCTTCTTCGACCAGGAAGAACTAGAAGTCTTCTTAATAAAATTGCGGGCGGATTAGGAGTAAGAACATTTGGTGCTGGGTACAGTACAGAAACAACAATTCCAAAAAGATTTGCAAATGGCGGAGTTGTATACAGAGGTGATGGAAGTGATGATCCAGAACTTCAAGGTCCACAATTTATACCAATGGGAACAGACAAAATTCCAGCAATGCTTACTGAAGGAGAATTTGTTGTAACAAAAGAAGCAACTGCTGCAAATCTGCCAGTGCTTCAAGCAATGAATAACAACCCTGCTCCATTAAAAATAGATACATCTAGGGGTCCAGTAAGGGCTCATGCATCTACTTCGGTATCAATGATGGGGCATCACGTAAGAGATGCATACGGAGATCACCTCCCAGCTGGGATGGATGATTTTATAACAGCTTACCCAGATCAAGAATTATTAATTAAAGATGGTCAAATTTTAGGACTTTATAGAGAAGAGAATGATGCTCTAAGAGTTGGAAAACGCGGACTTACAAAACAAGAACTTATTAGAGCTTTAGACGTTCCAGAAAGTAGATTATTTAAACATTTACCAGGAATGGATGCACACACACAATCTACTTTAAAAAGTGATTTATTACATTTTGCAAATCAATTACCAGAAGGGCAAATGTTTCATGATGATACATTATCAGATATTTTTGCTAAATCTAAAAAGAAAACATTTGTATCTTTACCTCCAGCATCAAAAGAATCTTTTAAATCAGTAATTCAAGCTGCTTCAAAGCCAAAATATATAACTCAGGGCTCTCTTGGTAATTTAATGACGGGTGATGAAGTTCAAATGGGTTCTAAAGAGGCTCGTGCTAAAGCAGCAGGATCAACAATGACTTTTACATCACCACAAAGAAAAGATGCAGTTATAGTTAATGGAAGAACGCACGAGTCTGGACAAACAAGAAGTTTTAGAAAATCAATACAAGATGATCCAAAAGCAGGTAGACCAAATCCAAGATTAATAAAAACTCCATTTGCAGAAAAAATGGCTCAAGCGGCAATGACCGCTAGATGGAGAAGATCTGGCGGAACAAGGTATCCATCTAAGGGTGGATTAATGTATATGGCAGACGGCGGAATGGTTCGAGGTTATGCAAATGGAGGAATGGCTCAGGCACCTCAATATTTTGTAGACGGAACAGATGATCCAGTAAAACCAGGAAGGATAACATTTGGGTCTGCTTACTCACAACAAAGAGAAAAGGGATTCGTCGGTAAGGGAATGGCTAGTGGACCTATGGCTGGTATGGGTATCGGCATGGGCATGGGAATGGCTGGCGGAATGATGGGCGGACAAGCTGGACAAATAATGCAAATGGCATCTATTCTTCCAATGATGGCTCCAAATCTTTTATCTGGTATTCCAAAGATGCTAGGAAACATATCTGGAGGATTAAAAGGAGTTGGCGGAGCCGCAGGCCTAGCTGGAAAAGCTATGGGAATGTTTGCAAATGCAGGACCATTGCTTGCGCTTACTGCAGCAATAACTGTATCTTATTTAGCATTTAAAAAGTTTAAGCAAGAGCAAGAACAGAATAGAATTGAGCAGTCTAACTCGATTGGAATTACTGAAAAGTCTGCAGCGGAAGCGGGAATTAAATATAATAACCTTTCTAATTCTATCAAGGCAGTTAATGATCAGCTTGAACTGACTAGAGCAAAAGGAAAGAATGCATATGAATCTCTTAACTCTTCAGGGGTACAAGGTTTAACTTTAAGCATAAAAGAGCTTAGAGATAATATCAAACAAGCTAAAACAGATCAAAAAGAGCTAGTTGCCACATTTACAAATATTGATGAAGGCACAAAAGGACAAAGACAACAGAAAGTCCTGGATATTGCTACAAATTTAAAAACTCAAATGGTTGCTGCTGGCATGTCTGCTCAAGATGCAACAAATGAAATTTATTCAATTATATCTGCATCAGATAAAGCATCCATGGCATTTAATGCTATATCAAGTAAAGGTTTTAGAGAAATTATAGACGCAACAACTGCAGCAGATTCAATGATTACTAAGCTTGGTAAAAATATGAATACTCTAAGCGGAGAAGATCTTGGTAATGCTATTTCTAATACTGCAGTAGCTTTAGAAGGTAATTTTCAAAAATTGTTAAAGACTAAAGATGAAAATGGAAAAATCCTGACTCAACAAGAGGCCATGTCAAAAATGTTAAGCGATATTAACTCAAAGCAAGGATCTCAAACAACAATTACTCAAGGACAGATTGAAGCCCTTAAAAAAACACAACCAGAGTTAGCGGCAATACTTAATACTTCTGACAATGTTGCAGGAATGTATGCTAAATGGAGATTGCTTCTTTCTGGAGTTAGAACGGATTTAAGTCAAATAAGTTCAGAACAAGCTCAATCTCTTGCAACATTTGAGGCTGCATTAGATTCTGCTATATCAGCATCAGAAAAAACATCTTCAGGAAGTGGAGTTACATTTAAAGCTCAGTCTTCAATAGCGGCACTTCAAAAGTTAATTGCTGCGGGCGGACAAAAAGCAGCAGTAAATGCACAAAAAACTCAAGACCAGATTAAAGAAGAGATTAAGCTTATTGATAAAAAGATTGATAAGATTAATGAAGAGGCAGATGCTAGAAAGAAAGCCCTTGCTGCAACACAGTCTAAGGAAAATCTAGCACTTGAAATTCAAAAAGCTCAACTTGAATACGCCGACAAAATGGCTGCTGGAGATATGGCTGGAGCGGCACAAGCACAATTAAAGATAAAGCAGCTTGTTGGAGAAAGAGAAACTCAGAAAGCTATTGATGCAATTGAAGAGAATAGAGCAAAGCGTGAAAAGGCATTAATTGCTGAAAGAGAAAAGCTTCAGGCTTTATCAGATAAAGCTGCAAAAAATCTAACTAATGCTCAAAATAATGCTGCTTCTGCAACTGAAAGAATGAACAAGATTGATCAATATCAAAACGAGTATCAAAGAATTCAAAAAGAAAAAAATAGAGTCGATATAATTTTAGACAAAGATCCTGTTAACAAAGAAGCTTTAAAAGACAGGGACAATCTAGTAAGAGGGCCCTTGAGCAACCTTGCAAAACAAGTTTCTGCAGATGCTAAGGGTTCAGACAAAAATCTTGCAACAGAGATAAAGAAAATATTTACTGGAACTTTAATTGATAAAGACGGTAATTCAACAGCTGGAAAAGTAATTTTACCTAGAACAAAAGTTGCTGGAGGCTATAAAGAGGGAGATGCAGATAAAGCCCTAGCAAAAGATGCCGCTATCTCTAAAGACGCAGCAGAAAAAATTATGGGTGGAAAGTCTCTTGGAGATCTTTATAATGCATATATGGGAATTGGACCAGCTGGCTCAACTACATCAAAAACAGCACTTCCAATTGCTGAAGATAAAGCTAAGTACGGAGGCAATACAAATAAAGGTGGGCTTTCTCAAATTGCAAAAGAAACAATTGTTAGAGAAAACAAATTAAAGGTTGGACAATTTTTTGAATATGGCGGTAATACATATAAAGTAGCAGCTTCAAATTATATTGTAAATCAAGGCCCAACTCCTATTAAGAAATCATTAGGCGGACCATTTGCTGCTGGACAACTTATGCAAATAAATGATAGAATTAATCCGTTAGGTGCACAACAAGAAGGAATGATGATTAGACCTGATTTCTCAGGAGTAATTTATCCTAATGCCGCAACAATGCCACAATATAATATTCCTTCATATTCTACATCAAGTGGAATTAAGCAAGGCGGAGCAGGATCAAGCAACTCTAATGTTACAATTAATGCTACACTTAATTTTGCAGAAGCTCCAAAGAACGGAAGACAGCTTTGGAAAGAATTTAAAGATATTGCTAGATCAGAGGGTGCAAAAGTTGGAGAGACAGTACTAGTGGGAGGAATGAATTAATGGCAAGCACAGTATATTTACCAGTAGGTTCACTTCTATATATTGACACCTCTACTACAGATACCCCGACATGGGTAAAGCTTTCAGAACATAACAGACAGCCAATGTCTATTGGACAAAACCGTATTCAAAAAGTAACTAGAATGAGCAATGGAACACTTAGAAAGTTTTTTATTGCAGATAAAAGAGAATTTAGCACATCATGGAATATGCTTCCATCATTTTCAAATATGACAGTAGATGCAGGATATGGAGCGGTAGATTTAAAATCATATTTTGAGGGAACTAAAGGACAAGGCGTATTTAAACTTAAGATAGTATATGGTAAGAATCAAACGACACCATTTGCGGATAGAGAAGAAATATTTACGGTGTCTTTTACATCTTGCAGTTTTGAGGTAATAAAGAGAAACGTTAAAAATTTGTCAGCTGATCCAGCTCAAGAATTTTGGAATGTTTCTATTGCAATGGAGCAGGTATAATGATTACCTCAGTTCCATCTACGAATAATACTGTCGTACAGAATTTATTTAAGCAGCAATCATCAGTTAAGATAAACACAGGCTGCACAATAGAATATAACATGAACTCTATGCTTGATAACATTACTGTTACATACCCATCTACCATGGATCAATATTATGCTAAATCTGAAAATGGTAAAGTAAATACTTACAAAAAGCTTTTTCCAATAGATTCAATTATTAAACCTTTTCGTCCACTTTACTCTGGAGTAAAGTATTTGATTTGGACAACAGCACAAACAGATACTCCAGCAAATAGTTTTTATTCACCCAAGACATTAATTTATCCAAGAGCAACATCCCCACAAACAGATGGATATGAGTCTGCAGTTGCAACACTATACCCAAGAGTTTACTATCCTGGAGTAACAACTGCATATAAATATTGGGTTACGCCAATAAATCAAAACGCAGATTTAACTGTTACATACTCTCTTGTTTCCGCAACAATTAAAGAAGCATCCTCTTCTGGGTCTATTGTAACTTATAAAACATTGAATAACCATGGGCTATCTTCTGGACAAACGGTTACTATTACTGGCCTATCAACATCTGCTTTTAATTTATCAGCAAGCGTAATTGCTTCTACTCCAAGCCCTACATCTTTTACTATTGCATCATCTGCAACAGGAGCTTGGGCAAGGGAGCAATCAGCAACGGCAACATTATCTGCAGCAACAAAACCTGCCGTATCAAATAAAATTGTTGCAAGATTTGAAAAAACACATGCCCTTCCAAGCAACTACACAATGACAATTACATATTCAGACGCAACAACAGCAACGGTTGGGCCATCTACCGTAGATGCATCAGGTCAGGTCGTACTGTATTACAACGGAACTACTTGGACTACAACAGAGCCTTCTTCATATGCTACTCCTAAACTAATTAAATCAATTCGGCTTCAAGCAACAAACCCAGGCGGCGGGAAAGTATTAGGTGTTATTGAGCTATCAGCAAGATGGATAAAGGATATATCATCGGATATAGTTTCACTTGATATACAAAAAGAATCCTCTGCCAGCTCAGAAGATATATTACCAGTCGGTAAAATTACTGCAAACAGCCTAAGTCTGGATGTAGTTAAATATAATCAATCTAGTCTTGAATATGTTTCATATAATAGAGCATCAGATTTTGATATAACAAAGTCTTACTTAGTAAAAAATGCTGAGCTTAAGCCATATTTTTCAGTATATCATTCTGCAGGAACATATGGATCTGCAGGAGAATTATACGATAAAGTTCCACAAGGGTCTTACTATATAGACTCATGGAGCATAGGAGATACTGGGGAGGTGTCTTTAAATGCTTTAGATGCTGCCAAATATTTAATGGATACATTAGCCCCAGATATTTTATGCGAGTCATACCCAGTAACTAGCATTATAAGAAGACTACTAGACTCAGTAGGATTTACAAGTTATGAAATTAGAACTGCAACAGATGATAAGTCTATCCCAGTTATTAATTACTGGTGGACAAACGGATCAAAAACAGTTTGGCAATGCCTTCAGGAATTATGCCGTGACATACAGATGAATGCATTTTTTGATGAAAATAATATATTACAGTTTGCAAGCCGTGATTATATATATAATAAAAGTTCGATAGACTGGGCTTTTACTTATGATGCAGATGGAACAACCCTTCCTAATATAATTGATTTTAATAAACAAGAAATTCCTTCTGCAAATCAAGTTAAAATTTTATGGCAAAGTCAGTTAACATCCAACTATGCTGGTAACTCAGGAGACCTGTGGACTGATGAAGTTTCTTACCTAAGCGCTGGTGGTTTAAGATCTGACATTGCTGCGGACACATCACCAGAAAATACTATTCTAGCGGTAGATGTAGAAACACTAGATCAATATAGTAATGCAACCTTGTATAACTACGCGGGTTATGTTATGATTGATTCAGAAATAATTGAATATGATGCAATACAGTATCAATACACACCAATTGGCTCATACACATCCCAAAATGTTTGGGTTGCTTCCTCGTCAGATGTAAATAAATATAGGCATTTATCTAAGCCAGGATATTCGGATATAAATAAGCCAGCAGAATCTGCATACTTTAGACCAACAGGATTATATAGAGTAAAGACAAGAGGAGCGTTTGGAACTACATCAGCGTACCACGCAGCCTCCTCACTTACTGGGCTAGCGGACTGGTCTCAAAGAAAGGCTACGTGGGAATAATGAGTGCATATAGAGAGTATGAAAGTTACATTCCTCAGTCAACTACCAATATTGGTGCCATACCAGAAATAACTTTTGTTTCAACATCATCAATTTCTGTAAAAATTTCTAAAACAAACATGACGGTAGAACCAGCAAGCTATTCTGTAACATACTATAAATTAGATTCAGTCGGAGTTATTGTCTCTGGCACCTCTCAAACGGTAACAAAAACTGAAAATCCATTTACAATAAGTGATCTTTCAACAAATCAATCCTATGGAATTTCTGTAAAAGCAAGCAACGGCAGCACGTTCGGCAATACTGTATATCGATCATTTGCAACTCCAATTGAGTATAATGTTGCAGGATATAAAGGCACTGTTGTAGATATTAATAAAGCCGCAGCCGCAAAATCATTTTTAAGAATGTCTAACAGCTCAACTAGTCCAAAAGAATATTCTGTTGCGTATAGAACATTTACTGCAATAACATTACCAACAACTACTTTCTCATATGCTGGACTACCTTCTTATATTCAAGAAGCAATAAATTCATACTCAACAAGCCATTACGCATTTGGTACAAAGATGTTCTTAGAGTCTATTATTGATAGAACAAAACAGTCTGCAGGGTTTGGATTCTTTGTAGACGGTCAGGGAAATGACGGATATTATATCTTAATTGACAGCACAGAAACAGCAGGTGCCGTTAATAAAAAAGAAGTCAGGATATGTAAAGTAAAAGGCGGAGATATACGTGTATTAAATGACACTCAAAAAAATACAGTAACAAGTCTTAATGGGGTATACGGCGGAAGATCTTATGATATTGATGTTAAGGTTAAAGTAAATCTATCAACCGTAAAGATAAATGTATATATAAACGGATTTTTAATTACAGCAACAGACAGCTCTGGAGTGTATGAGGATGAAAATGGAAAAAGCTCTGTCAACCAAATATTAAAACCAACAAAAACAATTGCCATAGTTTGTAAATATGGAGAGGCTATATTTGATTATGTCTACGGAACGGACATTTTAGAAAAATCATATAACGACTCTGAATTTGTAAGCAACATGTACAGAGGATCCTTTTCCAACGACTATTTAAATACTGGGTTTGGAGATATTATATATAATAACTCAATAGAAGAAGATAATCAATTAAAACCAGTGGGCCTTGATGAGTTTGGTACATCGGTTAGAGAAATTAGAAAGGTATCTTTAAGATATAATAGCGCACCAGCATACCCTATTAAATTTTCAACAGGCCTGAATACATCGGTAAAACTCCTTGGCTCAAAGCTTAGCAATTTTGGAGGAGAGGCCTATGTCCTTAATAACAGCTCAGCGCTTACCCCACTAAATGATGAAAAGGCTGCAACTTTTTATTTGTATGGAGACACTATTGCCCCATCTGGAACCCTAGAGTATAATTCCGACATATTGTCTGATTATATAAATCAGGAGCCAGTAGTATTTGAGTCCTCGTGGCTACAGAACCTTTCAGATGTAGAGGCTTTAGGCACATGGATTAAAAATAATATTGTAAATAAAGGTAAGCTAATTAATTTATCAGTTTTTGGAAACCCATTTATTGCAGTTGGCGACATAGTCTCTGTCAAGTATTCATATCAGGGGTTAGACGGCACACAAAAATTTATAGTTACAAATGTTAGACATACGTTTAGCGAAGGTCTAGATACGGAGATCACATGTCGATCCTTATAGTCGACTAAATGATATAATAATAAAATGACACAAGACAATAATAGAGTTGACGGAAAATCAGTTGTTACTGGTCCTCCCATTGTTTTGCCAAAAAATTCTCCAGATCGTGTCTTTGTAAGACGAACAGTTGGAATAGATATTGATGAAGGGAATTCTTCTAATTTAGTTTCTCCATTTTCTATAGGAGTAGGTTCGGGAGGATCAGGCGGATCCACTCCAGCAGATCCAAATCTTCCAGTAGTAATAAATGATATCCCACAATTAACAGACATTGAAAATATTACTTATCAGCAATACTATGACACTTTTAATTCAATAAGAATTAAAGCAATTATTAAAATTAGAAACTCTAGCAAAAATAAAGCAAATGTAATTGGAGTAGATGCAAGAAATGAACCTAGGGGGCAAGCAGTATCAACTGCAACAGCAACTCCCATAGGATTTAAAATGCCTTCTCCCAATGTCCCATCTGTTAAATTTGATAGAACGGGAACCGCAGTAGCATGGGGCTGGGACAATGTAACTGGTCTTGGATCATATCAATCAGTTAGCTATGAATGGGAAATTAGATCCGCATCTAGTGTAACAAGCACAAAAATAAGTTCTGGGATTAAGTCATATGTATCTGATGCTACACTAGCAATAGGAAATAGCGGAGTAAATAAAGATTACAGGGTTAGTTCTGCACAAGGAGACACTGCTGCAACTGCTTCTGAAAGATGGCTAAGGGTAAGAGTTGTTATTGTTGCAACGGACGGCAAAACATATTATTCAGGATATTCTACACCACTCTAAGGGGAATCATGTTAAAGGGAACATATATATATTACGAAAACGGACAAGAAGTATACAGATCCGAAAATGTCATTACCAAATATGGTAAAAGATTTTTAACAAGCTTTTTAGCGGGAAGAGATTCTTTTTCATCAAAGTCAATGGCGTTTGGTATTGATAGCACTGCCGCATTAGATACAAACACAAGGTTAGGATTTGAATTCTATAGAACTCCAGTCTTGTTTGGAAGCACCGACATACAAACATTAAATGATGCAACAACATATTCTATAGTTTATAAAGCAACAATCCCACAAGATGTTGCAGGATACATTACAGAAGTTGGGCTATATCCAGAATATAAAGAATCTTTAAGCTCTTATGATAGCAAATTTATAGCAGATTTTGATAATCAATTAGACTGGACAAATGCACCATCAATAACAACAACAAGTGCTAGGGTTGGTCAGTACCTTTTAAACATGTCATCTAACGGAACATCTGCAAAAGAGTATAAAACAAATGTACAGGCAATAGACCTTTCGGGCTATAGCGTAAATGATACTTTAAAGCTAGCGTATGTAAAAAATGATGCTAATCTACAAAACATTATTATTAAATTTTATAGCTCATCTGTAGACTACTATTCAGTAACCGTAACTCCAGCCTCTGGGACTGGATATAAAATATCTTCTGATATAACATTAAATAATTTATTTTCAAATGCTAGCACATTAAACGTTGATCCATCTAATATTAATCAAATTGCAGTAACCATAACACCAGTATCTGGCCAATCAACCTCAGTTGGGCTAGATGGTTTAAGAATTAATGACGAAGATACTTTTGACCCAAATTTTGGTTTAATTAGTCGTTCAGTATTAACAACACCATTAGTAAAATTAGCTGGAAGGCAAGTAGACGTAGAATATAGATTGGATCTAGGATTCTAATATGGCTTATGAAGATCTAGATGATTATAGCGTAGGCGCTGCAGGCAGCGATACGTTTGATATTGTCATCCCAGACTTAGATCCATCTACAGCATATCCAATTCAATTCAGATGGCAGTTTGCAGATAAAACCGTAGGTCAATGGTCAGTGGCTAAAATATTAAATACCCCTGAAATTGCTCGTCCAGAATCAACAAACATAGTTGCAGTATGGAATGGAATAAATTTAGAAATTACTTGGGATGCGCCAAGTCTTGCAAATGGGTTTGTTATATATTTGACATCTGGATCAACCACAGTTCCATTTGGTTATACGCTAGATAAAAGCAAAACAGCACAGAAAGCAATTATTACAGCACAAAATCTTAGAGATAGTTTTTCTGGAGTATTTGTTACAACGCTTACGGGACTTTTAAAGACCACATATATAGATACATCAACCAGCGGATCAGCATTTACAATTCCAGCTTACTCAGACCCACTGGCTGGGGCGGCAATTTTAGATTCTAGTTGGGCAATTACTGCAGTAGATTTAGGATTTTCTGTTAGCTGGGATGCTATACCAACAACAGGAACATATTGGGAAACCGTTGTTTACAAGTCTTCAACAGCAAATGGAACATATCTTCCAGTCGGAAGCGCAACAAATGCTCCAGTTATAATTAAAGAATTAAATACAGTATATATTAAAATTAGACACCGCCTAATAACTGGAGGATATTCAGCCTACTCAAATTATAAAGTTGGAGCAGCCTACGTTCCAATTGTATTTGATACAACTCCACCAAATGACGCAACTGGAGTTTCTGCAGCATGGTCTGGCGACGATATTGTTGTATCTTATACTATGCCAGACACAGACTCGGGTGCAAGATTTGAAATTGTTTTAACAAATAGCGGAGTATCTCGAACATTTTTTAAATGGCCTTCATCTCAAACTGGGGCAGGATCTGTAAAGATAACAGATTCAGAGCTATTTGCTCAGTTTGGACAAAGATACACATCCTATACTGGCCTAATAAAATCTATTGATAGTGGAGAAAATAAAACATCAGGAGTTGCATTTACTGTTGCATCAAAAGTAAATGCCCTAGCAGCAATCGTTCCAACGTTTACTGTTACTCAAATATCAAATGGATACACTGTTGTATATTCCTTACCATCTGGAGCCTCTTATGCTAAAGTATATGAAGGAGCAACATCAGGATTTACTCCAAACGATTCTACAAATTTAGTTTATTCTGGATCAAGTCCAGGAGTAGTAATTAATTCAACATACTCTGAAGTTTTTATTAAGATAAAATATTTTGCTATAGACGGAAGCTCTTCATTATCATCAGCAGCACAAGCAGTTACCCCACTAGAAGCAGGAATGCTTTCTTTAATTGCCAATGAAGTTAAGATAAGCACAACAGGATCTATTCTTGCGGGAGATTCTGCAACAAGCGGTGGAAGAGCAATATTAAATAAAACGGGTTTGTATGTATACAACACTGGAGGATCACCTTCAACTCAAATTATAGCTAACGCTACAGACGGAAGCCCTACTTTAATAACAACAAATGCAAAAATTGCAGACTGGATGGTTTATTCGGGTAAGATTGAAAATACATTACATGCAGGAACAACGCAATATACTGGGTTATCTCCAAGTGGTACGTACGCCTTCTGGGCTGGCTCAACTACAGCGGGTGGAGATGCCTCTGCTAAATTTTCTGTAACTCCAGCAGGTGCAGTTATAGCAAGAAATATTTCTGTATATGGCGGAACCCTATCTGTCGGAGCAAATTTTGATGTAACTTCAAACGGAGTACTTACGGCAACATCTGCAAACGTAACGGGAACAATTAATGCTCAGGCGGGTGTATTTAAAGGAACAGTGGACGTTGGAAGTGCCACAGATACTGGCGGAGTATTGAGAGTATCCGCTGGATCTGGAACAATTTTAATTGGTACAAATGCTTTAATTAATGGAACAACAACAGCTGCAATTACAGCATCAAGCGGGGGAACAACAAACTTTTATGTAAGAGCCTCAGATGGATATTTATTTAGTCAGTATGGAAAAATTGGCGGATGGGATATTGGAACTTCAAAACTAAGTGGTGGAGGAGGAGCATCTGCTGTAGGATTACAAATTGATGCTACAGCTGGAGGATATGCGTTTTGGGCAGGAGCGGGAACCCCAGATACAAATACCCCATTTTCAGTAACAAATACTGGAGTACTACGTGCAACAGGCGCAATAATTAGCGGACAAATATCAGTAACGTCTGGAAAAATTGGAAACCAAACGACGGGCTGGAATATTAATGGAACAACTTTAGAATCATATGGATATCCAGTTGGAACATCACCGCTTTTATTAAATTCAAGTACAGGAACAATTTCTGGCGGTTTAATAACTGGAGTAAAATTAATAGCATCAGCATTTGAATTTACAGCAGGATCAGATTATTTAAAATCCGACGGATCATTTCGTTTAGGAAATGGAATTTTATCATACTCTGGTTCAGAAATTCTTGTTGGTGCAAATCTTAAGTTTACCCCAGATACTAGAGTTGTTGATGATGATAATGACTACGGTAATTCAAGCTCTGTTTCAGTAAATACAAATGGAGAATTAACAAGAGGTAGAGCATTTTATTATGGTTCTACAACAATTCCAGGCAGCGGTAATACATCTAGAGCGGTATATAACCGTGCAACAAACTCATATCAAACAGTTAGTTTTGTTGCGGGAGATATATGGATGACGGTAGACTAAATGGCGTGGTATATATTTAAAGGATCTACATATATCCCAGGCTATGGATCTGTAGCAAGTTGGACAAAAATTAAAAATATTTATAGAAAAACTACCCCATCTTCTTATTCTGGAACATCTGCAACAAACTTTACAGATGTATCTAAAGAATGGCGTAGGTCTTCAGGTTTTTATAGAAAAACTTCTACTGGATGGAGAAAAGTTTTTACAAAAACTTCTACTGGTGTCACCTTTACAACTGGACCAGCAATTCACGTATATTCATCACCTTATCCATACGGTCCAAATAATGGCACAAGCGTTTCGTCACCAAGATATGTAAATGAGGTTTTATATGGTAAAGATGGAATATGGACTCCAAGAAATGAAACTTCAATATCAAGAAGTTTTCAGGCCGCACTAGCCCCAGACGGATCAAATAGATTTACAATTGATAATAACGACGTTTTTGATTTATCAACATCCCCCTCCAATCAAGATTGGGCAGATGAGACGTATCTTTATTATAGGATATCTGTTCAAAATTATGGTGATCTGGTAACAGCATCAGCAGGTCCAATAAAATTAATTAAACGGGAATCTTCATTTAATAGTGAAAATTTAACAGGAACAACAACAGTTGGAAGTACATTAACTGGAACATATAGCTTAGAAAACCGTTGGTATAACAAGCCAGAACTATATAACTCTTATATAAGATGGTGGAGAAGTACTAGCAATGATCCTAGTGGAACTTTGGTCAGAGAAGAATATTTAGGAGATCATTACAGTACAAATAATTCAACAAGCCTTCAAGGTTCTGATACATATACAATTCAAGCGGCAGATGCAGGGTACTACATAGTATTTCAAGTAGTACCATATAATTCGTATAATAGACACTATGGGTATCAAACATATATGTCAACCCCATCAAATATAATTAGTGCTCCAATTACAATATCAAATGTAAACTTTACAGATAGTAATGGTCGTTCTGGTAAAAATGCTAAAGGAAATTTAGTTACTAGTACAGCAACCTACTTAAATTGGACTGTTGGTGGAGTAACACCAAGTACAACATTTAGAGTTAGATATCGTGTATTAAATAATCAAAATGGATTATACTATAATCCAAATGACCCAACCACATCTTTAGCTGCTGGAAGCGCTTGGCAAACCTATACAAAAAATTATAATGGAACGGGAGACATAAGTAGTATTTCTATAAATGGTTCAACGGCTACCCTATATGATGCTTTTACAATTAATTCAACTTTTAATGGATCAACATATGGTGGAGGAATATCAAGATGGTCATTCCAATATGAAATAAGCGTTGTCAATTCTTCTGGTACCAGATACTATTGGGTTTATCCAAGCGGTGTGTCTACGTCTCAAGCTAATGATTATTGGGATATTGATCCAACAACAAACCCATCAATTTCTGCAAGCTCATCATCTATTGCTACAGGTGGCTCAGTTACATTTACAGGTACATTTAATTCATATCCAACATCATTAAGCTCATACCCTGAATCGTATAGATTAGTTTACGGAGACGGATCAAATTCAGGATGGATTACATTGTCCGCAGGTACTGCAAATCAAAATTATAGTCAATCACACACGTATAATTCTGTTGGAACATACTATCCATATGTAGAAACTACTCCATCGTATACAACTAATTCTACAACCGTAACAGTAGCTAATGCTATAACAACACCGACAGGTCTTTCTGGGTATGCAAATGGATCTACGGCCACTCAATCAATTACTTTAAATTGGAATGCAACATCGGATGCAAATACTTATGAATTATTTTTTAATGGGAATGCAATTCCTCCAACAGATTACGCAGCCTATGCAGACTATAAAGGAATAACCACAAATACATATACAACTCCTGTAATATTTTCAGCTTCAAATACTTATTATTGGTATGTTAGAGGAAAGGGCAGCTCTGGAACATTTAGCACATGGAGTCCTGCCGCATCTGTTACAACAAATGCACAAGTTGTAAAACTTTCTACTCCTTCTGGAGTATCTGCTACTACAACAAGAACAGATGGAGTGAACATTACATGGAATGCCGTATCTGGTGCATCTTACTATGGAATTTGGTATGGTGGTGCGCCAGGATACGATTATTTAGCAGACTTCGGAGGAAATAGAAATACATCACTAATAACTGGAACATCATATTTAGATACAAGTATTTCTTCAGGCTCATCTAGAGATTATTATGTACAAGCTTATAAATCTGGAGATCCGACAGGAACAAAATCTGATTGGAGTAGCGTTGCAACTGGAACTAGGGCAGTTGCTTTGGCAGTCCCATCAACACCAACTGGGTTATCTGCATCTTCAAATAGAACTACCGATGTATTTATTAGTTGGAACGCAGTTTCTGGTGCAACATCTTATGAAATTTACTGGGGAGGAACTCCACAAGATTACTATACTCCAGATTTTTATCCAGGAAGCTCTACTTATTATTTTGATAGTGGGCTTAGTCAGGGCTCTTATAGAACATATTACGTCAGAGCTAGGAATGCATCTGGTGCATCATCGTGGTCTGGTGGGGTAGTTGGATATAGAGCCGCTCCCGTATTAACTCCAGCCACAGCACCAGGAACAGTTGGAACTCCCACAAACGGATGGACTAGCGGAACAGCATATCCATTTAGCTGGAGTGCTCCAAGCGCTGGCACAGTTAGTGGTGGTGGGGCGGCATCAATTTCATACTATAACCTTTATGTGTATGAGGCAACCAATAGCTCTGGAAGCGGATATTATCAAATAAACTCGTATACAGTTTATGGAACAAGTTTTAATTATACCTCGCCTAATGCTTCGCTATACTATGCCTGTCAAGTTAGTGCTGTAAACACAGCAGGTCTTACAGGTGGTTTATCAGGATTTAGTGCTTTCAGATGATAAATAAAATAGAGATAATAACAGAAAGAATATCAAATATTCAATTTCACATAGATCATGTTAATCACGTTATAGACAATCCAGGGATGTATAATACGCCAAGTAATAAAACTGAAGTAAACTTAGTTCAATATTTACAAGATTTAACGTCTGCGAAGCAGGCGCTAGAAGCAGAAAAGGAAGCCTTGACTAATCAAGGCTAAATGATATAATATGAAAGGAGGCAAAAATGACAACTACTTTAACAAACGAAGAGAAGATTGCAATTATTGATTTACACCTTAAATCAATTGATTATTCCCTATATGGATTTGAGCTTGATTTAGCAGAAGCAAATGCTGTATTGAGTCCAGATACAGATTTAATATCTAGCATTACAACTAGAAAAGCGGCAGCAACTGCAAAAAGAAACGTTCTAATTGCAGAAAAAGAAACCCTAACAGAAGGAGCATAAATTGGCAGATAAAGCTGAATTAGTTATAACTGCATTGCAACAACGCATTGGTGAGATTGTCTCAAACTATGAGACGCAAATTGCTATTTTACGTGCAGAGCTAACACAAAATATGATTGAAAAAGAAGACAAGCTTAATGCTGTCAAAGAATATTCAGAACAAATGGAAACATTTGCAGAAGTTTCTGAAATTTAAATAGGAGAAATAAATGGCAACAAATGAATTTATACCAGTTGTTTTTAATGACGGAGAACCGTTAGATCCTACCAAGCTTAATAATTTGGTTAGAAACATTAATAACGTTTATCAGTCAGCTTCAATTTCTTTGTCTAATCAAACAATGTCTGGCGTAACAACTCTTCAAACACCAGTAATATTTACCTATAGATACAGTTTTCAGAATGTTAAAGCTGCCGCTTCAGCACAAACACATACTTTTAATTTTAATGGTAAATTTACTGATGCTGAATTAACTGCAAATAAAGTTTTTGTTACAACAGGAATAACAAATGCAATAGGAGATAACGATAATGTTAATGTTGCTATAGGCGATATTAAAACAGGAGCACCAAAGATTTATTGCAGCATGACTGGATCTGGAACAAGAAATGTATCCGTAGATGTAATAGCTATCTGCATGAGGGACATAGTTTAGCCCCTTGACAAGCCCCACCAATATGTTACAATTACTGTAACATCAAAGTCACGTACCCGTGACTTTTTTACATATTAAGGTAGAAAATGAGCAACGATTTAAAATGGATGCTTTCATCCGATCAGCAGTTTCCGTATCAAGATGATAAGATGATAGCCCTTTGGTTTAAAGTAATGAAATGGTTTAAGCCAGATGTCGTTGACTACCTTGGGGATACAGATGATCAAGCCTGTTATAGCAAGTATACTGAGGGACGCTCAGCTGAGTTTTTAAACTATCATAAAAATGATAGCAAAGATCTTATTGTTCCAATGATGCGACATGAAGCAAAGGGCGCAAGAGATTTTTATGCAAAGACAAGAGAGATGCTTCCAGACGCACAACTTTTTTCAGCATTAGGAAACCATGATATAAGAGTATTTAATTATGTAGATGCAAAGCTTCCTGATTATATTACCGAAGTTACACCAGAGTCGCTCTGGAGTCTAGACTCATTGGGGTATGAATACATCTATTATAATGAATTGCCAAAGCGTCGCTTTGGAGATATTCACGTACACCACGGACTTTCTATTTCTGCTACAGGCGCAGTAAGAAAAGATATGGAAGACCTACAGGTTTCCCTTATTCGTGGACACTCACACAGAATTGCTTCACATATGGTAACATATGAACTTAGAAACGGCGGAGAAGGAGAAACCCTTCGCGGCTATGAAATTGGACATATGTGTGATGAAAAGAGTGATGGAATGAAGTATAGCCAGCACCATGATTGGCAAAAGGGATTTGCCGTTGCCCATATTGTAAATGATTATCCACATATTCAGATGATTCATATTGCACCAGATTACTCTTGTGTAGTTGATGGAAAGGTATTTACCTTATAATGTGGTGTGGAAAATGTAGAGGCAGAGTCTTTGTTGACAGAGTTTTTTCTCAAAAATTACATGTAGAGTTATTTTGTATCATGTGCGGCAAACGCTGGATGTGCAATAAAGAGACGAGTGCTTTCGGAAGATGGCTAGAAAAAAAAGAAACAGCAACCTTAAAAAACTACGGTATTTTTTCTTAAACGATAAGATACACAAGGTAATTAAATCATCTCGATCAAAGGATGAGATAGTCGCTTGGTGCTACCCAGATAAAAAGAGAGTGATGTATTCTTACTCTCAAGTTGAAAAATATATGGGTAAAGCTTATGCAATGAGGGATGTTTCAGCATTATTAAATAAACATACTGTTACTTTACATGATTATATTTTGGAGGGCAAGATAAAGGCTCCCCAAAAGATATATCCTATAGGAGATCCAGATAATAAGAACTGGTCTAAGTATATGTTTTGTGAGAAGGATATATTAGAGATACATGAGTTTATATTAGATTCAGGTCATTCGGGAAATGTTCCTTCAAGAACAGAGCTCTTAGGGCTTCTCAAACACAACATTATATTGTATACTAAGACAGACAGCGGCTTCATCCCAGTCTGGAAGGCGGAGTAATGACATTCAATGCACAGTACACCCTTGAAACGGGAGCAGCAAAGAAGCGCAAGAGAGAAGAGGAAGTTGCTTACTGGAACTCGTTAAACGGTCCAGTAGTAATTAAAAGCGTTAAAGGTGATGACGATGGCGAGTAGTCGTATTGTGATTTGCCCAATTTGTAAAAAGGAATTAGAAGTTAGATCAGATTTTGCCCATATGACATTATCTAACCATACAAATAAGGAGCATAAGTGACAACGAGAGTTAAGGTGGACTTATCGTTCACACGCAATCTAGGTAACTACGAGAGCATTAAAATTGGTGTAGGCATTGAAGATGATCTTCGAGACGGAGAAAATGTAGATGCTGCTACTGAGAGAGTCTATAAGTTTGTTGAAGACAAGCTTATTGAAAAGACTCGTGAGGTGGAAGAAGAATTAAAACGTGGCAAATGAGAAAGAGCCCTACGTCTTAATTGGATTGTACCTATCCTTGTATAAGGAAAGATATAACAAATCACTTACTGTAAACAAGTTTAGAGAGAAGTGGGCCATGAATGATGTTATAGAGAGCGTTGGTTTTCAACGTGCTCAGGAACTATTAATATACTATTTCTCTACTAATAAGACAGGGCACCCATTAAATTTCTTTTATAATAACTTTGATAGAATTGATGCCTTAAATAAAGAAATTAAGAAAGACAAGTTTAACCGTAGCATTCTATTGAATGAGACTAAGAAGATGGTGGAGGGCGAAGAGTGAATACAGAAGCAACACTAATATCTGCTGTGTGCAAGAACAAAGATATCAGCACACTACTGGCAGACAATGTAGATGAGCTTTTTACATCACATAGAGATATTTGGGAAAGCCTAAAGTCATACTATTATAAGTTTAAAGCAGTTCCTGAAGCAGGAGTTCTTATGGAGCGCCATAAAGACTTTGAGCCAGTAGAGGCTAAGGCAGAGACTGGTTACTATTTAGACATATTAAAGAATGAGTTTATCTCAAACAAACTTAAGACAATTATTATTCGTGGAGGATCTGCGCTTAAAGAAGATGCAGCATCTAGAGTTCTTGCACAAATGCAAAGCGACCTTGCTAATCTAAGCAGGTATACTAATAACGTAAGAGATTTAGATATTGTTGATGTTGAAAATGCTGCACGACATTATCAAGCAGTCAAAGATCGTTCATCTATAATGGGCGGAGCCCCTGGTATTCTAACTGGATTTGAAGCAATTGATAAAGCATATCCAACAGGAATGGCACCAGGACATTTAATTGTTGCAATTGGTTGGCCAGGAAAAGGAAAGACATGGTTTACCGCTTACCTTGCATGCAAGGCATGGGAACAAGGATTTAAGCCAATGATTGTTTCTCTTGAAATGTCTCCAGAGAATATGCGTGACCGTATATTTACAATGCTTGGTTCTGGTATATTTCGTGCAAGTGATTTGTCAAAGGGCGATATTAATATTGATGACTTCCGCAACTGGGGAAACAAAAGGTTTGAGGGAAAGAATAGTTTTGTCCTCATTTCGAATGAGGGTGCATCAGAAGTTACTCCTGCAACTATTCAAGGTAAGATAGATCAGCATAAGCCAGACTTAGTTATTCTAGATTATCATCAGCTATTTAATGATAACAAGCGTTCACACTCTGAAGTAGAAAGAAATAGAAATGTTTCTCGTGAGTTTAAAATGCTTGCAGTATCAAACAATATCCCAATTATTGACATTACTGCTGCAACAGCAGATGATATCTCTGATCAAGATAATCCGCCAATGATGAGCCAAGTTGCTTGGTCTAAAGCAATTGAGTATGATGCTGACATGGCGCTGGCCGTTCACAGATACCCACAAACTAATATGATTGAGATCGTCTCTCGAAAGAATAGACACGGTCACGATTTTAATTTCTATCTAGACTGGGATATCAACCGTGGTATCGTCAAAGAAATTTATGAGAATCCATTCCAAAAAGATGAACCACAAACAGATAAAAAGATTTCAAGTAAGGGTTGAGTTTGCTGACGACTCTGGTATACCTAGATTAAAATACCAGTACGAAAGCATGCTTACTCACGACATGAGGAGCAAGGGCTATGCAAGAGTACTTGACATAGATACTAACTTTTCGGTACAATTTGACGGACAAACGTGGGTGTTCTTAATGACACTTTACGGAGTATATATAGGAAAGAAGCAAGCATGGCTATCAGAGGGCATAACGCAAGGAAAGTTAATTCCACGCAGTATGCGCCAAACCATATCAAGTCTATAATTAAAAATCTAGGCTTAGATATTGTGGCAGAACCAGGTAATGAGGTTATGTTTTACTGCCCATTTCATTCTAATAGACATACGGCAAGCTGCTGCATAAACAAATCTACAGGGGTTTGGCTATGCTTTAATCCATCATGCGGAGAGTCTGGAACATTAGTAGAACTAGTAAGACGTGTATTGCACAAGAATGATTTTGAAGCCATTAGATTTATAGGGGCTCAAGAAAAAGAAGCTCTAGATAATTTTGATGAGATCATGGCTGGTATATTAGAAGACAAGCCAGACTTTGAAGAGTTCTCAGAAGAGACACTAAAGGGTTTATATAATGGATTAGTTAATTCTGAAAAGGCTAAAGATTATTTTAAATCAAGAGGAATAGAGATGTCTTCAATGACACATTTTTCTTTGGGATACTCCGAAAAACAAAATATGGTTACTGTTCCAGTTCATAGCCCAGACGGCACACCAATTGGAATTGTAGGAAGATCAATTGAAGGAAAGTCTTTTAAGAATAGTACAAACCTGCCAAAGAGCAAAACGTTATTTAATGTACATCGTGCCAAAAGAATTGGCAGCAATGTCATAGTTGTGGAGTCTAGCTTTGATGCAATCCGTGTGCATCAGGCTGGGTTTCCAAATGTTGTTGCTACGCTTGGAGGCTTCTTGTCAACCGAGCAGCATAAACTTTTAAATAGATATTTTAATAAGGTAACCGTAATGACAGACGCAGATTTGGCTGGCAGAGAGCTAGGCTTGAGCATAGCCAATAGATTAAAGAATAAAGACCTCTTGTGGGCTTCGTACGAATATGGTAAGATATACCCACATGATGCAAAAGATGCTGGTGATATGACTGATGAAGAAATTAAAATCTGTATTAAAAATGCAGTATCAGACATAGAATACAGATCTTGGAACCCATAATAAAAACAAACTAAAGATGGATATACACCATCAACTATATGAAATGAGGAAACATGGGAATAGTAAAAGGGTTAAAAGACCTTAACAAAGTAATGGACAAGCCACAGTCTTCAGGTGGAGACGGTACAAAGGCTCGTTGGGTTAAGTTAGAGGATGCAGAAAGTGTTAAAGTTCGCTTTCTTCAAGAACTTGATCCAGACTCACCTACCTATAATGAAAAGCTAGGTCTAGGATTTATTGCAGTAGAACACACAAATCCAAAAGACTATCGTCGTAAGGCTCTATGCACAATGGACGATCAAGGCAAGTGTTACGGTTGCGAACAACACCGCAAGGACTATAAGGCAGGATGGAAGGGTCGTTCACGACTTTACATTAATGTTCTTATTGATGATGGCAAAGAAGATCCTTATGTAGGAATCTTGTCTCAGGGTTCAAGTGGAAAAACAATCACACCAACACTTATCGAGTACGCTGGAGAGATGGGAAGCATTACTAACCTAATGTGGCGCATCAAGCGTACTGGTACAAAGACAGACACAAGTTACACAATTATCCCACTTGCAAAAGATGAAACACCATTTGATGGTTCATCACTTGAGCTTTATCAGCTTGAGGATACAGCAGTGCGTGACATGCCATACACCGAGCAAGAAGCATTCTTTGCTGGTGAAAACAGTAATGGCGAAGAGTCTACTTCATCAAGTAGCGTAGACTGGTAATAGGTTAAGAGGCGGAGAGTTAAATGAAATTTACACACTTACATGTGCATTCCTACTATTCTTTAATGGATGGGCTTAACTCTCCCCTTGAACTTGTTCAGGCAGCAAAAGCGGCGGGGCAAACAGCAATAGCAATTACAGATCATGGAACATTATCATCACACCGTGAAATGCAAATTGCATGTAAAGAAGAAGGCATTAAGCCAATCCTTGGAGTAGAGGCATACATATCTCCAACAGATAGATTTGATAAGTCTTCAAAGACAGATAAATCTATTCAAGCATATAACCACATAATCCTATTGGCAAAAAACAAAAAGGGATTAGAGAATATCAATACTCTCCAAGAGCTTGCTTGGAACGAAGGCTTTTACCATAAGCCAAGAATTGACAGAGAGGTTTTAAATGATTATAGCGAAGGTGTTATCGTTCTCAGCGGATGTCTTAATGGACTCATTAGTAAGGCTATCGATAAAGGTAACATGGAGGAAGCAGAACTTCTTCTCAAAGGCTTTAAACAAACTTTCGGACAAGATTTTTACGTGGAAGTGCAATCACATAACCCTGTGGAGATCAACTCCGCCCTTCTAGAATTAGCAGACAAACTTAAAATTAAGGCGGTGGCAACAGGAGATGCCCACTTTGCTAAAGAAGAAGATAGAGTCCTAGAAGAGGCAATGCTTATATTATCAACATCCCCCAAGATGGATAAGGATGCTGACTTTGAAATGTCTAGACAGATTAAAGATATTAATGAAAGATTAAATTACTTATATCCAGACCGTAGAATATCCTTTCAGGACTACAATTTATTTATTCAATCAAGGTCTGAAATTGAAGCTGACTTTAATAAGGCTGGAATTACTCGTACAGATATATATGATAATACTATGGAGATTGCTAAGAAAATTGGAGAATACGATTTTAACAGTGGTTTAGACCTACTCCCTGTACCCAAGACGGATGCCGACCAGAAACTGGCTCAGATGGCCTCTGAAGGCCTTAAAAGGCTAGGTTTGGCAGAGTCTCAAGTCTACATTGATAGGCTTAATGAGGAGTTATCTGTAATTAAAGATAAGTCTTTTGCCTCCTATTTCTTGGTTGTTGCAGACATGATTAACTGGGCAAAGGAAAATAATATTAGGGTAGGTCCAGGTCGTGGATCTGCCGCTGGCTCGCTGGTATGTTATTCGCTAGGAATTACAGATGTAGACCCAATTAAATATGATTTATTGTTCTTCCGTTTTATTAACCCAGAGCGTAATGATTTCCCAGATATTGATACAGACTTTGAAGACCGCCGTCGTAAAGAAGTTAAAGACTATTTAAAGAAGAAGTTTAAGCACGTTGCATCTATTTCTACATACACTTACTTTAAAGATAAGGGTGTAATTAGAGATGCTGCTCGTGTATTTATGGTTCCACTTTCAGATGTTAACCGTGCAATGAAATCTATTGATACCTTTGAGGATTTTGTTGATTCACCAAACACTAAAGAGTTTAGGGCTAAGTATCCTGAAGTGCTGTGGCTGGCAGATAGACTTCGTGGAAGAATTAGATCTGTTGGAGTACACGCTGCAGGTGTTGTAGTTGCAAAAGATGATTTGAGAAAGTATGCTCCTGTTGAATCAAGAGCTGATGCAAGTGATTTAGTATCAGGTAGAATTCCTGTCGTCGCATACGACATGGACACGGTTGCGGATATAGGTCTTATTAAACTAGATGCACTAGGACTTAAAACCTTATCTGTAATTTCAGATACCCTTGCTTCAATTAAAAGGCGTTCAGGCAAAGATATTAATCTTTCCGAGTTAAGACTTGATGATCCAGATGTTTATAAGGTTCTAAGCGAAGGCTATACAAAGGGAGTGTTCCAAGCAGAAGCAACCCCATATACTAATTTGCTAATCAAGATGGGTGTAGATAAATTTGAAGATCTTGCTGCATCAAACGCATTAGTTCGTCCAGGCGCTATGAATACAGTAGGTGCTTCTTACATTAAGCGTAAACACGGTAACGAAGCAGTTCAGTTTATTCACCCAATTATGAAGCCCTTTACCGAGAATACATATGGTGTTATTATATATCAAGAGCAGGTTATGCAGGCATGCGTACACCTCGGTGGTATGACTTGGTCAGAGGCTGATAAGGTCCGCAAGATTATTGGAAAGAAGAAAGATGCAAAAGAGTTCGACCAGTTCAAGGATCGCTTTATTGATGGGGCTTCAAAACACATTTCTAAGAAACAAGCCGAAACGCTCTGGCATACTTTTGAAGCGCATGCTGGTTATTCTTTTAACCGCTCCCATGCTGTTGCTTACTCTATGCTTAGTTATTATACTGCTTGGCTTAAGTTTTATTATCCACTTGAGTTCATGTTTTCGATTCTTAAAAATGAAAATGACAAGGACAAAAGAACAGAGTACCTGATTGAGGCTAAGAGATTAAAGTTAAGTATTAAGCTTCCACATGTCAACGAGTCTGATGTATTCTTTTCCTTAAAGGAAGACTCAATTAGATTTGGTCTTGGAGAAGTAAAGTTTATTTCAGATAGTATCGCAAACAAAATTATTGACCAAAGACCATTTATTTCTTACTCAGAGTTTATTGACAAGGCTTCTAAAAAAGGTAGTGGAATCAATAGCCGTGCTATCTCTGCTTTAAATGCAATTGGCGGAGCGGCATTCCCAGACAATCCAAGAAGCGGAAATGAAAAAGATAGTTACTATGAGTATTTAGGTATACCTACATTTAACCTAGAAGGAATTCCACCACGTATTAAATCGCAAGCAAGACCAATTGAAGAGTTTGAAGATCTAGGTTCATTTGTTATGTTTGGTATGGTTAAATCAATTAAGCGTGGTAATGGCTGGGCACGTATTGAGTTAGTAGATGAGACTGGATCTATTGGTCTATTTCATACAGAGCAAACTCAAATAGAGACTGGCCAGATGTATTTCATTCTTGTGGGTGATAATAGAATTGCTCGTTATGTAAAGGTTAGTGAGATTGATCCAACAGGGTCTAATTCATTTGTAGACTATTTATACAAAAAAGAATATGACCTTGAAGAAGACGAGTATGTTGTAGTAGACTTTACTCCGTATGTAACAAAAGCTGGCAAGACAATGAGCCATATAGTTCTTTCAAATGCACAAAAAGAATTAACTAGAGTAATTGCTTTCCCTACAATGTATAAGATGTCTTTAGCTAAAATGCGAGAAGGCATGAAGTGTAATGTTGTTCTATCCACCTTAGATGATGGAACATTAATGGTAAAGGAAATAAAATGACAGACGACATAGAAGGCCTAGTCACTTCAATTAATATGAACCAGGTTCTGGTTGCTATTCTTGAAGAGCATGGCAAATTAGCTGTACCGACATTAAGATTTTTAGATGTCAATGTTAGCAATAAGGAATTAGTAATAGATTATGACGAGACAGTCCCGTCATTTACTTTTAGTTTAAGGGAAAAAGATGCAGTCGGATCAGATTCTAACTGAGTATGGCCTAGACGCTCTGTCTGCTATTCTTCATGAAATTGCAATAGAAAAAGGATTTTGGGATGGAGAATATAACCACGACAAGATTGGTAACAAATTAGCTTTAGTTCATTCTGAAGTAACTGAAGTTCTAGAAGCAATTAGAAAGTCAAAGGGAAGCGAAAGTATTGTAGAAGAAATGTCTGATGTAATTATCAGACTATTAGATATTTATGCAGCAATGAGAAATGAAGAGCAAGTATTACATAGCCTAGATGAAATTCTAGAAAAGAAAATTAATATAAATAAGGAACGCCAAAGGCTTCACGGAAATTTATTTTAATGCTATACTATAGGAAAGAAAGAGTTTAAATGACAATAGAAATAGATGGCATTTTAGCCAAGCTAGATCCAAAAACACGAGCACGAGTTCAATCCGCACAGGACATACAAGTTGAAAAGCAACTTACTCCTAGTATTGGATTAAACTTTGCGTTGCGTGGAGGTTTGGGTTACGGCAGACAAGTACTCGTATGGGGAAATAAATCTGCTGGTAAGTCTTCTTTCTGCCTACAGATGATTGCTCTTGCACAAAAAAAAGGCAAGACATGTGCCTGGATTGATGCAGAAGCTTCCTACGACCAGTCTTGGGCAGAAAAGCTAGGAGTAGATTCCTCTTCTCTTATTTACTCACCAGCAAAAACTGTTAACGACATGGTTGATGTTGCTACAAAGTTAATGGACGCAGGCGTTGATATGATTGTAGTAGATTCAATCTCAGCGTTGCTACCTGCAATTTATTTTGAAAAAGACGGAAATGAAATGAAAGATTTGCAAGATACAAAGCAAATCGGCGCTGAAGCAAAGGATATGACCCACGCAGTCAAGATGTTAAACTATGCAAACAAAAACACACTACTTGTTCTCATCTCACAACAACGAAATCAATTTGGATCTATGCATGCTAGTCACATCCCCACGGGCGGCATGGCTGTCAAGTTCTTCTCTTCCACAGTTATTAAACTCTGGTCGTCTGAGGCTGAGGCTAATGCTATCAAGGCTGGCATTAAAGTTGGCGACAAAATTATTGAGCAAAGAGTTGGCAGGCCAGTTAACTGGATTATTGATTACAACAAACTCGGCCCCCCAAATTTATCGGGACAATATGACTTCTACTATCAAGGGAACATTCTTGGTGTAGATAGCGTAGGAGAAACTTTAGATGTTGCAGAAATGTGCGGCATCGTAGAAAAAGGTGGAGCATGGTACACAGTAAATGGAGAACGTTTTCAAGGACGTGCAAAGGCTGTAGCATATTTAAAGGAAAATCCAGATGTTGTAGACAGCTTAATAGGAGACATAAATGCCAAACATTAATGAGTTTCTTAATAAGCCTGAGAAAATAATGGCCACAGAACTAGAAAAGTTTGATGGAATTAAACCATGCTCAAAGTGTGATAAGAATTCTGACGTATACTACTGGGATGCAATCAATATGACTATATCTTGGGAATGTCCAGACGGACATAAAAATTCCTTTACGGTTCAGTAATGTCAGAAAGATCAGAAGTAAAACGTGATGGTGCCAAAGCACAAAAAAACAGTGGTCGCGGCGACTATCAAAAGGGTGATGCTAAGTGGAATCAGTTCCTTGTGGACTACAAAGAAGCAAAGGCATCATTCAATCTAAATAAAGATGTATGGGCTAAAATCTGTACAGATACTTTTAAGGTAAGCAGAGATATGCATCCTGCCCTTAAAATTATTATCGGTGAGGATTCCAAGGTTCGTCTTGGAATCATTGAGTGGTCAGTCTTAGAAGACTTGATCGCATTCTGGGAGGAAAATAATAATGGCTAATCCAACAATTACAATCGTTGGTCGTGTAGGGCAAGATCCAGTTAAGCTTAATGGAGGCGGAGTTAGACTACGTATAGTATCTAATGACCGTGTAAAGAATGATTCAACAGGTAGCTGGGATGATAAAGATACGTCATGGTGGACCGTTAAGGCGTGGAAGAGTTTGGCGGAACAAAGCATTGCTACTTTAAAGAAGGGTCAAGAAGTAGTTATTGTGGGTAAGATTTATGAAGAGACTTGGAAAGATAAAGAAGGAAATAGCCGCACATCTTATGATGTTAATGCAGACACAATTGCAGTAACAACATGGTCGCTATCAAAGAAAGAGTCTGCTCCAGCATTTGATAACTCATGGTCAGCACCTGCTAAATGGGATATTGCAGAAGCAGAGGTTCCATTCTAATGAAGGAACTTATCTATACAACTCTAACTGGAGTTGCAGTAGGTGGAGTATTTAGCATATTCAAATTGCCTATCCCTGCCCCGCCAGTATTTGCTGGCCTAATGGGTATCGTTGGATTATGGATGGGATATGCGTTAGTTCAAAAGGCATTCGCATGACAGCATTCCTTATTGGATTAATGATTGGTTTTGTAATTGGATACCCCCTTGGGTTATTTATAGATAAATGGGATAAGAGGATAAAAAATGGCTGAGGATAAAAATACCCTTGAGTTAATTAGTGATATTACAGAGTTCAATGATCTGCATGAGTTCATGAAAGATGAGCACTTAGACAGAGCCCTTGCAATTGTGGTAAAATTATTAATGAATCCTGATGTTCCATCAGCAAAAGCACCACATTTAATTATGGAGCTTCAAGCAATGTCAACTAAGTTTGCAGTGCTTGCATCTGTATACTCTACAATTGCTAAGGACAAGGCTGGAACGGCAAATAATAATAAAAAGAATATATATTATTCTGTAAAAGAGTCCATAGACAAATTGGTTGATGCGCTTAAATATGTTGTGAGGTATAACTCCTAAATGGGTAGAGATATAGTAAAGAATTTAAAGTTTAAAAAGCATACTGGCAAGTTCTTTGATCCAGAATTATTTGCTCAACTGCTTGATGAGTCTTATCGAAATACTAAACGTGCAGACGGAGAGATGACAAAGAAGTCATTTAGCCCAAGTTCTCTCGGGTACGGTCACGGCACATGCCCACGATATTGGTACATGGCCTTCTCTGGTGCAATGTTCATTGATGATAATGATGCAGTTGCAGTCGCCAATATGGCGCAGGGAACACAGGCTCACGAAAGACTTCAGAAACTTATCTCTACTATGCCTCAATTCAAAATGGAAGAAGAAGAGATTCTAAATGAATACCCACCCATCAGAGGCTTTATAGATTTAATTATGGAGTACGATGGTGAAACCGTAATCGGTGAAATTAAAACGGCTAAGCAAGAAGTATGGGATACAAGACAGTCTGAAATGAAACCTACTGCTAATCATATGCTTCAGCTTCTAACATACATGAAGCTAAAGAAGGCTAAAGAAGGGTTCTTCCTATATGAGAATAAGAATACCCAAGAGATATTAGTTATTCCAATTTCAATGAATGAAAGAAATACAAAGATTATTGAAGACACATTTATTTGGATGTGTGAAGTTTGGGATAACTTTAAAGATGGCGACCTACCAATGAGACCTGCTGGTGCTACAAAGTCAAAGATGCCTTGTACATATTGCCCAGTTAAAAAAGAATGCTACTCCAAAGAGACACCCGTTGGCACAGTTCAAATTGAAAAATTTGAGGTTCCTTCTGTATGATCTGCGCTAATTCGGAATGTAAAAAGAATTTTAAGCCTAAGACGCATAATCAAAAGTATTGTGCGGATGAGTGTTGCAGAATTGCTACTAATCGTAGGATCATGGAAAAATATTATGAGCGTAAAGCAATTAGAAATGGTGCTCTGCGACCTTGCTCTAGGTGTGGACATCAGCTTAGCAGATACAACAAGGGAGAGTTTTGTGCAACATGTGAAAAGAATATTAACCTGGAAAACAAAAGTAAGTTATTTAGGATGCTAGATGACATTAGCTAGTCTAAAAAAGATTCAAGCAAATAGAGTATTAGGTATAGATGCCTCAACTAACTCTATTGCTTTTTGCTTGATGGAAAATGATGTTCCATTAAAGTGGGGTAAAATTAATTTAACAGGCAATGACATATATGAAAAGATTCATGATGCTAAGATCAAAATGGCTTCAATGCTTGATGAACTTAGATCAGATTATATTGTTGTTGAAGGAGCAGTATTTGTTAAGTCTGCAGATGCTGTAATTAAACTATCATATGTTTATGGAGTTGTTATAGCAGAGTTGATGTCTACTGGAGCTAAGGTTATTACTATAGCCCCTTCTTCTTGGCAGGCATACATAGGAAATAAGAACCCTACAAAGGAAGAGAAAGCGGCTATTAGGGTAAAAAATCCAGGCTATGCAGACTCCTGGTATCAAAACCAACTACGTAATATGCGTAAGCAAAGAACAGTAAACTATTTTAATAATAAGTATAATTTGTCTTTAACAGATTTTGATGTGGCAGATTCATTCGGGATTGCACATTATTCAAACAGTATATTGACGGAACGATGAAATATTATCAAAGTAGAGATTGGCTACACCGTAGATATGTCTTGCAGAAAAAGACAGTCACAGAGATAGCTAAAGAGTGTAATGTATCCGCTATGACCATACAGAGATATCTAGATCAGTTTGGATTGATTAAAAAGAGATGAAATTTACTCATAAAGTTTTTCACATTGAGCAGCAAAATGACAGGGATCATCTGGTAAATAGTATTAATGATTATCTTTCTTTATACTCTGATCAACTTGATACACCAACATTTAAAATTTCATCTAATGATGAATATTTAAAGTTTGCTAGCAACAACCCTGATTTTATTGTAGATCCTTCAGGCTATTCTTTAGACGGCGAGCAAGGGTGGAGGTACGGAGAGATCGGTATCTGGGCAAGCAATAGAACAGCATGGAAAAAATTTCTTGAAACAGATTCAGATTATTTAATATTGATGGAAGATGACATTGTTTATAGTCGTAAGTTTATTGATATATTAAAAGACTCTATTTTACAAATGCCAGATGATTGGGATGTGCTGCACCTTTTTGCACCAGAAGATCAATTTTATAAATATAATCATACTAACGACTTCGGAGCTATTGATGTATGCTACCCATATCAAGATTGGTCATGCTTATGCTATATTATAACTAGAAAGGGGGCAGAGAGATTGCTTGAGTCATCAACTAGAATATCATTGCCGCTAGACTGGCATATGTTTAGACAGACACACTTATTTAATATTTTTACATTAAAGCCAGAATCATCTACAGCCTGTTCTTTATTTCCTATAGAGTCAACATTTCAAACAAAGCAAAAGAGAGAAGCATTAAATGGGATACTCTAATCCAGAAAACAAGCCATGGGCTCAACAAAAAATAATTGAGCTGCGCCCACAAACCGTACTAGATGTCGGTGCTGGGCAAGGAACCTATCTAGATCTTATCAGAGAAGGGTTGGGAGCGGGGGTAATAGTAAATGCAGTAGAGGTATGGCAACCATACATAGATCAATTCAACCTATTAAATAGATACGATAAGCTATTTGCGATGGATGTAAGAGATATGACAAACTTTGAATATGATTTAGTTATACTAGGAGATATTCTTGAGCATATGTCTGAGCCTGACGCTATAAGTCTATGGGATAAGATTTCAAAACAGGCAAAATATGCAATCATATCTATTCCTATTATTCATTACCATCAGGATGCAATCAATGGCAACCCATATGAGGTACACGTAGAAGAAGACTGGACAGTAGAAAGAGTACTAGAAAAGTTTAGTCACATTGTTGAGCATAAAAAGTTTGAAGTAACTGGGACATTTATTGCAGAGTTTAACAATGACAATCCCTAAGATTATCTGGCAAACATATAAAGATCCGTATGATAGCTTAAAAAACTATATGTACGACTCTATGCAAACATGGAGTGATTTAAATCCAGAGTACGAGCACAGGTACATGGATGACTTGCAGGCTGGAGAGTTAGTATTAAAGGAGTATGGACAGGACTGGTACGACATATTTATAAATCTTCCAGTCGGTGTCATGCGTGGAGACCTTTGGAGGTATATGGTTATATATAAGTATGGCGGTGTGTATACAGACTTAGATACAGAATGTTTGCTCCCTATATCTCAATGGATGCTTGATGATAAAGATTTTATTGTATGTCCTGAAACAAGTAAACATTTTTGTCAATGGACATTTGCCTCAACAGCAGGCAATCCTATTTTAAAATCAGTATTAGATTTAATTAAAGATAAATTAATGTCTCCAAGTTACGGCTCAGATCATTTTGTACACACTCATACAGGGCCAGCGATATGGACAAATGGAATTACAAAAGCCTTGGGGATAGAAGTAGAAAATATTATAGATGATTATCTATTGTTAAATTCTTCTGATAATGCTAAACTATATAAGTTCCATTGTTACGGAGGCGAACAATGGAGAATATTTCATTTTGAGTCTGTAAAGCATATTTATGGAAGCCAAGCATGGAATGATGGAAGCTATATTCAATGGATTCAGGATCCTTTAGTGAGAGGTACACAATGAAATTAAGACCAGTATTTGAGGATGTTACTCAGTTTAATTGCAGTGATCTATATTTAAAATCTGTAGGAGCGCCAGCAGGAAATAAAATATGGTCAACGTGCCATGAAATTGCACACATGTTAATTGAAAAGAATATATCATACGGCAATTCAGCTTTGGATCCTGCCAGAATATTTTCAACAGCGGATTCAACAGAACAATTAAAAGTTCGTATTGATGATAAATTAAATAGAGTTAAGAATAATCAAGGCTATGCTGGGGACAATGATATTGATGATTTGATTGGCTATTTAGTATTATATAAGATTGCAAAGGCTAAATCTGATTGACATTTTAGTCGACTAAAAGTATAATATAGTAATGAGCGAAATAGAATTATCAGAGCATTTTGATAGAATGAACAAGGTGGTTGAAGAACTTCTTAAAGGAAGTACGCCTACCCAGATTGCCACTACTACTGGAATCCAGCGCAAAGAAGTCCTTGAGCTAATTGACGACTGGAAAGATGTAGTACATAATGATAGCAATATCAGAGATCGTGCCCGAGAGGCCATCTCAGGGGCCGATCAGCACTATGCCATGCTTATCAAAGAGGCGTGGAAAACAGTAGAAGATGCAGATCAATCTGGCCAATTAGGAATAAAGTCTGGCGCATTAAAGCTTATTGCGGATATAGAGACCAAAAGAATTGCAATGCTTCAATCTATTGGCGTACTTGAAAACAATGAGATTGCATCACAAATTGCAGAGACAGAACGTAAACAAGACATCCTTGTTAGAATTTTAAAAGAGACTACATCAATATGCCCTAAGTGTAAGATGGAAGTAGCAAAAAGGTTATCTCAAATAACTGGAGTAATTGAATCCGTTCAAGTAGAGGAAGCCGATGTCGTTTGATTTTACCGACCTTATCGACATGCTCGATGGAGAGGAGTTCGATGAAAAACCAGTCGATCTTAAAACGTTTGTTAGAAGTCCAGAATACCTTGGGCTTCCAGAACTTTCCGACTATCAGTACACACTTATCGAAAAAAGTTCGCAGATCTATAAAGAGTCAACCCTCATCAAATTATTTGGAGAAGAAGAAGGAAAGATAAGATTTAAACAAACTGCTAATGAAGTAGTGGCTCAATTAGGAAAAGGGTCGGGCAAAGATTACTGCTCAACCATTGCAACTTCGTATATAGTATATTTACTATTGTGCCTTAAAGATCCAGCCACATACTATGGCAAGCCTCCAGGAGACAGCATTGACATTATTAACATTGCTATTAACTCTCAACAAGCAAGCAACGTGTTCTTCAAGGGATTTAAGACACGCATTGATAAATCACCTTGGTTTGCTGGAAAGTATAATGACAAGGCGTCAGAAGTTAAATTTGATAAAGCCATTACCGTACACTCAGGTCACTCGGAGCGTGAAGCTTGGGAAGGCTATAACGTAATTGTGGTTATCCTTGATGAAATTTCAGGATTTGCTATTGACAATACAACAGGTCATGAACAGGCAAAAACAGGCGCAGCTATATATGATATGTACCGTGCATCTGTAGATTCTCGTTTCCCAGATTTTGGAAAAGTAATTCTATTGTCATTTCCTAGATACAAGAATGATTATATTCAGCAAAGATATGATGCGGTGGTAGCTCAAAAAGAAACTATTGTACGTGACCATAGATTCAAAATGGATGAAGACCTACCAGATAACACAGAAGGCAATGAGTTTAGTGTTGAATGGGAAGAAGATCACATCCTGTCTTATAAGATTCCAAGAGTATATGCTCTTAAGAGACCTACGTGGGAAGTGAACCCAGTAAGAAAGATTGATGACTTTAAAGTAGCATTCTTTACAAACCCCTTAGACGCCTTGTCTAGATTTGCATGCATGCCGCCAGATGCAGTTGACGCATTCTTTAAATCAAGAGAAAAGATTGAGAAGGCTTTTAGTAAAGGGCATCTTGCAGTAGATAATTTTGGTAGGCTTGAAGAATGGTTTATTCCAGATCCAGACAAGGAATACTTTATACACGTAGACTTAGCGCAAAAACATGACCACTGTGCAGTAGCAATGGGTCATGTAAATAAGTGGGTTAATGTTAAAGTTACCGATACATATTCTCAGCCCGCTCCTATTGTTGAAATAGATGCTGTTAGATTCTGGACACCAACAAAAGATAAGTCTGTAGATTTTACTGAAGTAAAAGATTATATTCTTTCATTAAAAACCCGTGGATTTAAGATACGAGTTTGTACTTTTGACAGATGGAACTCTCACGATATGATGCAACAACTAAAACAATACGGCATCAATACAGAGATTCTGTCTGTCGCTAAAAAACATTATGACGACATGGCAATGATCGTGGCAGAAGAAAGACTGTCTGGGCCACATATACAATTGCTTATAGATGAATTACTTCAGCTTAAGATAATGAGAGACAGGGTTGACCACCCAAGAAAAGGTTCAAAAGACTTGGCGGATGCAGTTTGTGGAGCTATTTACAACTCTATTAGTAGAAGTAAATTTGACACAAATGAAGAAATAAATATACATACATATGAGTCCATGAGTTATGACAACGACTTTGGAACAAAAAATGATGGAGATACCAGCTCATATAATATGATAAGGGCACCAAGAATGCCTGAAAATTTACGAGATGCAATGGACAGGATGACGATAATATGAGCACTTATCAAGAAAAAGCTAAAGAATGTAAATGTTGTGGCAAGCATGTTCCGCTTCCAACGGTATTAAAGGAGTATAATGGAATAGTGTTATGTCCAACTACATTTAACAACGTAATTGAATATAAAAGAATTTGGAAATCTACTGGCTATAGACCGATGGGTAATATTAGAAAGCATTTTTCTGAATATGTACAGCAAATAGTAGAAGAAACTATTGACAAGAATGAAGATGGCACGATACAATAAGTCACTAAGCAACAGTAGCTTAGTTGGTCAAAGCCCCGAACTCATAATTCGGTAATCGTAGGTTCAAGTCCTACCTGTTGTACTAGGAGAGCATATGGATGATGATGAGAAATTATCAATGTACTTAGAAATGGGTGCAGTGGAGCTAGCGGGAATGGATGAGCATGGAGAATTTATCTTCCAGATTACAGAAAAAGCAAAAGATATTGCTCCAGAGTTATGGCAGGCTCATCAAGAGCATGTTGATAGATCATTAGTTCAATTATATGAGGCGGGCTTAATAAATGTTACTTATAATGATAACCTTGAAGCAACAATAGAAATGTCAGAAGAAGGACATGAAATGGCCAAAGATTTGGGCTTAGTAGAGATTAATATGCATGAGGAAGATATTCCAAACGATTAATTTAATGCCTTCGTAGCTCAGAGGATAGAGCAGGACTCTTCTAAGGTCTTGGTCGCAGGTTCGACTCCTGCCGACGGCGCAACGCGGATGTTGCATATTGGTAGTGCCTCTGCCTTCCAAGCAGAAGGGGTCAGTTCGATTCTGATCATCCGCTCAAATAAAGAAATGCTATACTTATAGTATAGTAAACTACAATAAGGAGAAATAAAATGGCAGAAGTAATTCACGCAAATGCAGCAAAAGTATTAGCAGCGGCTAAGAAGTATGCTGATGAGAAGTACACAGAAGGAACAAATAACGATACAGTTTTTGGAAAGCGATACGGAATGAATCACCAACCATGGTGTGCAATGTTTGTTTCAGGATGCTTTGATGATGCAGGATTAGTTCACCTAGTTGCCGCTTCAACAAAGAAAGGCTTTGCATCATGTGATGCAGGAGCACAATGGTTTGCAAAAAATAAGAGAATTGTTCCAATTGGACAAGCACAGGCAGGAGACGTTGTATTCTTTAACTTTGATAAAGAACCAACAGATACAGAGCATGTGGGAATTGTTATTTCAAATGATGGAAAAAATCTTATCACATATGAAGGCAATACATCTGGGGATACAAAGGGAAGTCAAGCAAATGGCGACGGTGTATTCAAGAAGAAAAGAGCATACAGTTTAGTTATGTCGGTTGCTCGCCCAGATTGGGATGCGGCAGCACCAAAACCTGCTACAGTAAAAGCAAGCGTAAAGAAGAAGTAATGTACGAATACCACGTTAAGAAAGTAAATAATGTAGTAGACGGAGATACAATAGACGTAGATATTGATCTAGGTTTTGACATATCATTTAGTTCAAGAGTCAGACTGGCTGGAATTGATACTCCAGAGTCTAGGACAAAAGACCTTGTTGAGAAAAAGCTGGGGCTTGAGGCTAAAGAGTATGTAAAGTCTAAGATTAAAGATGCTAAAGAAGTTGTAATTAAGACAGAGAAGATGGACTCATCAGAAAAATATGGACGCATCCTTGGATGGCTATTCCTAGATGGATCTAAAGTCTCAGTAAATGAACAAATGATTGCCGATGGATATGCCTGGGGATACCTAGGGGATACTAAGGTAAAAGACTTTGAAGCACTTGCTAAGGTAAGGGCCAAAAAGAAGTAGACAAGATATAAATATTTTGCTATAATAATATATGGATCGCTCATTAGAGGGTCCATATATTAATTTATTCGCTTGAAAGGGGAATATAATGGTAACAACAACACTGGATTTTTTTAATGATCCATTTTTTATTGGTTTTGATCGCCAAATTAAAGATCTACAAAATATAAGCAGAAATACTTCAAACTATCCGCCTCATAATATATCTAAGGTCAAAGGACCAGATGAGATGTATGTAATTGAGCTGGCCTTGGCTGGATTTAATAAAGAGGATATTGAAGTAGAACAAGATAAGAATGTACTAACAATTAAAGGTGCCTCTAACGAAGACCCAAATAAAGAATATCTTTATAAGGGAATTGGAGCACGTTCATTTGTTAAAACATTTTCTCTTGCAGAATATGTAAAGGTTAATTCCGTGATTATTTCAAACGGAATCTTGATGGTAGGACTAACTAAGTTCATTCCAGAAAGTGAAAGACCAGTTAAGTTCGATATTCATGACTTTGATTCAGCAGAAGGATTTGAAGATCTTAGAGATACTGAAGTAAAGACAAAAAGAACAAAGAAATAGTATAATAGAAATCTGCACCCCTTCATCGGGAAGTCGCAGATAGCGGGCCGTTACCCGCAGGATGGACCTGAGTAAGTCCTCAAACTGCTCACTATAATTAAAGGATAGGTAATGCCAGTATACGAATACAAGTGCTCATATGATGATGCACATCCAACAATGTCAACTCATAGATCGATAACAGAAAGTGATCCAGGCTATAGTTGTGTTGAATGTGATTCACAAATGACAAGACACTTTACACCATTTGGTATACAATTTAAAGGTAACGGATTTTATAAAACAGACAA
>Ga0209401_1000056_pt1 | contig 81471 bp, 68 predicted proteins | sample M_140807_MF_Meta_FD_187318 | JGI IMG/M metagenome (GOLD analysis project Ga0209401, IMG submission 187318) | Freshwater microbial communities from Lake Montjoie, Canada to study carbon cycling - M_140807_MF_MetaG (SPAdes) (version 2) | ecosystem: Environmental > Aquatic > Freshwater > Lake...
CGCGATGCGGCAGCGGCCGGCATGCGGCTCGAGGCCGTCATCCGCGATGCCCGCGCGGCGGCCGTGGTCACCCCCCTGCCCTTCTACCAGCGGGAAAGGAAGCGGGCGTGATGCGGTATCATCTCGGGGGTTCCGCGGCGGTCGGCGGTGTCGCCGACCGCGACACCCCGTGGCGGTGGTTTTCCAGGAGCAACGCATGGCGGCTGATCTGAAGTTCGCGAAGACGCACGAGTGGATTCGCCAGGACGCCGGCGGCGTGGCGACCGTCGGCATCTCCTCCTACGCTGTGGAGGCGCTCACCGACCTGGTCTTCATGCAGCTGCCGACGGTCGGCAGGCGGGTGAAGGCGGGCGAGTCGATCGGGGAGATCGAGAGTGTGAAGGCCGTCAGCGATCTCTACGCGCCGGTGTCCGGCGAGATCGTCGCGGTCAACGAGTCGCTGCCCGGCCGGCTCGAGACGCTGGGCAAGGATCCCTACGGCGAGGGCTGGATCGTGCGGATCAAGCCCGACGATCCGGCGGAACTTTCGAGCCTGCTCGATCGGGCCGCCTATGATGCGTTGGTGGGGAGCCAGCCCCACTGAAGCCCCGCGGGCGCCGCGGGGTGCGAGACGATGTGGTGATCAGGGTGGCGCCGGCGAGAACAGCCGGCCGGCGAACGACGAAACGGAGGGAGCCACGGCGATGAGTTATCTGCCCCACACGGCCGACGAGGTCCGCCAGATGCTCGAGGCGATCCGCGCCGCGGGCGGCCCCGCGGACGCCGTCGACCGCGGCATCGACGCCCTCTTCCACGGCATCCCGGCGGAGTGCCGTCTGCGGCGTCCGCTCGACATCCCGGCCGCCATGGACGAGGCCACGCTCGAGCGGCACATCCGCGAACTCGCCGGCCGCAATGCGTCGCCGGCAACGAGCGTCTGTTTCCTCGGCGGCGGCGCCTATGACCACTTCGTGCCGGCCGTGGTCGACAGCCTGGCGTCGCGGGGCGAGTTCTACACCTCCTACACGCCGTACCAGGCCGAGGCGAGCCAGGGCAACCTCCAGGTCTACTTCGAATACCAGTCGCTGATCGCGGTGCTGACCGGCATGGAGGTCTCCAACATGAGCCTCTACGACGGGGGGTCGGCCGCCGCCGAGGCGGTGCTGATGGCGCTCTCGGCGGCGCCGGAGAAGAAGCGGGTGGTGATGGCGTCGACGGTGCACCCCGAGTACCGGCAGGTGGTCGCGACCTACCTCGCGAACCTCGGCGTGGAGGCCGTGACGGTGCCGGCGGTCGACGGGGTCGTCGAGCCGGCCGCCGTGGCGCGGGCCTGTGACGGCCACACCGCCTGCGTGCTGCTCCAGCAGCCGAACTTCCTCGGGTCGATCGAGGACCTCACAGCGCTGACGAAGGCCGCCCACGACGCCGGGGCACTCGTGGCGGTCGCGGTCGATCCCGTCAGCCTCGGCCTGCTCAAGCGGCCCGGGGACTGCGGCGTGGACATCGTCGTCGCGGAGGGCCAGCCGCTCGGCAACCACCTCGCCTACGGAGGACCGTATCTGGGCATCCTCGCCTGCCGCGAGTCGTTCGTGCGGCGGATGCCGGGCAGGCTGGCCGGCCAGACACTCGACCGCCGCGGCAACCGCTGCTGGGTGCTGACGCTGCAGACCCGCGAACAGCACATCCGCCGCGAGAAGGCGACGAGCAACGTCTGCACCAATCAGGGGTTGCTCGCGCTGCGGTCGGCGATCTACCTGTCGGTGATGGGGCCGCAGGGCCTTCGCGAAGTGGCCGAGGCCTGCCTCGCGAAGGCGACCTACGCCCGTCGGCGGCTGCTGGCAGGCGGCCGGCTCACCGCCGCCTTCGATCAGCCGTTCTTCAGGGAGTTCGTGCTCCGCGACACGCGGGGCCGCCCTGAAGAACTGGTCGAGGAGCTGCTCGCGAGCGGATATCTGGCAGGCATTCCGCTGGGCCGCTGGTATCCCGATCTGGACGACTGCCTGCTCGTCGCCGTCACCGAAAAGCGGACCCGCGAAGAGATCGACGGGCTGGCCGCCGCGGTGGAGTCGGCCCGTGCGGGACACCCCGCATCCACCGGAAGCCCGTCCACCAACACCGGTTTCGCCGCCTCCCGCAGGGAAAGGACCGCCACCCATGCGTAATACGCAGTCCACCAGGCTCCTCTGCGAGCTCTCCCGCCCCGGCCGCCGCGGGGCCACGCTGGGGCCGCTCGACGTGCCACCCGTCGACCTCGCGCGGGCCATCCCCGCGCACGCGAGGCAGGAGTCGCCGCCGCCGCTGCCCGAACTGTCTGAGCTCGATGTCGTCCGCCACTACACGAATCTCTCGACCCTCAACATGTCGGTCGATTCGCACTTCTATCCGCTCGGGTCGTGCACGATGAAGTACAACCCCAAGCGGAACGAGCGGCTCGCCGCCCTGCCCGGCATGGGCGATCTGCACCCCTATCAGCCGGAGTCGACGCTGCAGGGCATGCTCGAGATGCTCTGGCACCTGCAGCAGATCCTCGCCGAAATCGCCGGCCTCGACGCGGTCTCGCTGCAGCCCGCGGCGGGCGCCCAGGGCGAACTGACGGCGCTTCTCGTGGCCGCGGCCTACTTCCGCGACCGCGGCGAACAGCGGACCAACGTGCTCGTGCCGACGAGCGCCCACGGCACCAACCCCGCCAGCGCCGTCATGGCGGGCTTCAAGGCGGTCGGCATCGAAAGCGACGCCGAGGGGATGGTCGACATGGCCGACCTGCGGTCCAAGCTCGACGGCCGGACGGCCGTGATGATGATCACCAACCCCAACACGCTCGGCCTGTTCGAGCGCAACATGCTGGAGATCTCCCGGCTCGTCCACGACGCCGGCGGACTGGTCTACCTCGACGGGGCCAACATGAACGCGATCCTCGGCGTTGCCCGGCCCGGCGACTTCGGCGCCGACATGATGCACTACAACCCGCACAAGACCTTCAGCGGTCCGCACGGCGGCGGCGGGCCCGGGGCCGGGCCGATCGCGGTGCGGCGGACGCTCGAGCCATTTCTGCCGACGCCCCGCGTCGTGCGCGAGGAGGGCGGTGCCGACGGCCGCGGCCGGTTCGCGCTGGAGTGGAACTGCCCGAAATCGATCGGCCGCGTGCGGAGCTTCTTCGGCAACGTCGGCGTGCTCCTGCGGGCCTACGCCTATATCCGCACGCTCGGCCCCGACGGCCTCGCCGACGTCTCCCGGCACGCCGTGCTCAACGCCAACTACATGCTGGCGCGGCTGCGCGACGTGCTACCGGTGCCGCACGACCGGGGCTGCCTGCACGAGTTCGTCGGCTCGATGGCCGACGCCAAGGCCCGCACCGGCGTTACCGCGATGGACCTGGCGAAGCGGCTGCTCGACTACGGCTTCCACGCTCCGACGGTCTACTTCCCGCTCACCGTCCGCGAGGCGGTGATGATCGAGCCGACCGAGACGGAGAGCCTCGAGACACTCGACGCCTTCGTCAACGCGATGCGGACGATCCTGACGGAGCCCGTCGACCTTGTGCAGTCGGCCCCGCACTCCGGTGCCGTGAACCGGCCCGACGAGGTGCGGGCCGCCAAGAGCCAGCGGCTGGCGTGGGAGGAGGCTCCCTCGTGCGCCGCATCCCCCGTGGGATCGCCGTGAACGGGCCGGCCTCGCGAGGGCCTGTCGTCTGGTGGGACGAGCCTGCCGACGGCTGCACGAACATGGCTGCCGACGAATGGCTGGCGGCGGAGGCCGACCGTCGCGGCGGCATGCTCGTCCGCTTCTACGAATGGTCGCCGACGACGGTGTCCCTGGGCGCGTTCCAGCGGATCGCGGAGGTGGCGGACATCGCGGTGCTGGGCGACGTGCCGGTCGTGCGCCGGCCCAGCGGCGGCGGCGCGATCGTCCACGGCAGCGATCTCACCTATGCCGCCGCCGTGCCCCGGGGACATCCGTGGGGCGGCGATCCGCAGTCGCTCTACGACGCGATGCATGCTGCGATGGCCGCGGTGCTGGCCGCCCACGGCGTCGTGGCGACGCCGTTCCGTCCCGCCGACGGTGCCCCGCCCCGCTCCGACCGGGAGGATCGCTTCTTCTGCTTCGACCGTCGTGCGGCCGGTGATCTGGTGCTGCCGGCTGCCGGCGGCGCCAAGGTCATGGGCAGCGCCCAACGACGGCTCGCCGGGGTCGTGCTGCAGCACGGCAGCCTGCTGCTCCGCGGCAACGAGAGGGTGTCCGGGGCGGCGCGTCATCCCGGGATCGGGGAGTTGGTGCCGACGGCGTCGCTGCCCGGTCCGCGCGAGCTGGCGCGGGAGTGGGCGGTGCGGATCGCGGCGGCGCTCGGCACGGCCGTGACGGAGGAACCCGGGACGTTCGGGGGCACCTGGACGGAGCGGATCGCCGCGGGGTCGGCACGGTTTCGCGACGCGCGCTGGACGGGCCGGCGCTGAGCTCACCACCCATCGTGAGGGATCGTCGGCGCGCGGTCGGCCCGTCGCCGTCTACGGCACGGACGCATTGTTGTGTCGTCTCGTTCACGGTATCCTTTGCTTAGCTGTATCAGGTTTTCTCGGTGTGGCCCGCGGCGGGGCGATGTGGCACTTGTTCACACGCGGTGTCTCCAGATTCCAGATCCCACATCCCTGATCTCAGATCCCTGATCCCTGATCTCAGCTCTCAGATCTCAGCTCTCAGATCTCTGGAGCGGCAATCCATGTCGGCGAAGCTGATTGTCGCATCCGGCAAGAGCGCCGGCCGGGCCATCTCGCTCAAGAATGGCCAGCTGCTGATCGGGCGGGCCGAGGAGTGCGACATCCGGCCGCTCGGCGAGGACGTCAGTCGCAAGCACTGCGCGGTCGTCCTCGAGGGTGATCAGATCACCGTCCAGGATCTCGGCAGCCGCAACGGCACGTACGTCAACGGCACCAAGATCGAGGCCAAGACCAGGGTGCCGGTCAAGCACGGCGACATCGTGCGGGTCGGGCCCCTCGAGGTGAAGGTGGAGGTCGCGTCCGCCATGCCGTCTGCGGCGGCCGCCGACGACGTCTCCCGCTGGCTCATGGCCGACGACGAGCCCGCCGGGATGTTCGACACGACGCAGACGATCCGCACGGCGGAGCCCCCGTCCGCATCGATCCCGGTGCCACCCGACGCCCCGGCGCAGGAGCCGGCGCCTGCTGCCGCTGCGGCGCCCGCGGATGACTCGTCCTCCAAGTCCGCCAGCATCGAAGCGCTCTTGGCCGCGCGGACCCATCCGGGGAGCCTGCCGCAGGACGCCAAGAAGTCCAAGAGCGATTCGTCGCGGGATGCCGCCTCAGACGCGCTGCGGAAGTTTTTCGGCAAGCGTTGAACGCCGCCCGCCGGCCTGCATGCCTGCCGGCGACGCCTGCTCCACGCTCCTCCTGGGATGCCGTCCGGTCGTGCCGGCTGGGACGGTCGGTGCGGTCGTGCCGCCCCGATTTTTTACCGCACCCGGCGACCTTGCGCAGCCGGCATGGCGCATACTCTCGTCAGACCTTCCCACAGCCGCGGCCGTCGCCCACGGCCGCCGCACGTGGGGCAGGTCGGCCGGCACCCCCCGGCCGCGACGTCCGCGGCCGATCGCCCCGAGGAGAGCCCCATGAAGACGACCGCCATTCCCGCCCCGTCGCGCACCGCCTGCCGCACGAGCGTTTCCGGCAGCATCGAGGGCAGCCCGCGTCGGCGGCGGCGGATCGATCCCACCACCTGCGAGCGGGAGTATCGTCCCGACGAGATCGAGTTCATGCAGGCGGTCGAGCGTTACAAGCGGCGCAGCGGGCGGTCGTTCCCCACGTGCAGCGAGCTGCTCGAGGTGGTCCGGGAACTCGGCTATGTCCGTGTGGCGGTGGGCTGAAGCACGGATCGCCACGCACTCCCGGGGTTTTTCGGGCCGTCGACTGGCCTTGCCGGGCCATGCCGGAACAGCCTACGGTCTGCCCTCCTCGCCCATGGCCCCTGCTTCGCGGGATTCCCCAGGCGAGTGCCGTCGGTCGGATCCGACCGCGAGGCCGGAGGGAGAGCGTGGCAGGATCCCGACGATCAACCCCGAGTGCGTGCCAGCAGGCCGACGTCGCGTCGCGCGGCGGCCGGTGGCGTCCAGCCCGCCCGTGGGCGGCGTGGATCCTTCCCGTCTGCCTGGCTGCGGCGGGGTGCGGCGGCATCATGAGAAACGACAACACGACCGGCGTGCAGCTCTACCAGCAGGGCAACTACCTCGGCGCGGTCAACCACTTCCAGCAGGCGCTGGCGAAGCAACCCGGAAACCCCGACTGCTTCTACAACCTCGGCGCCACCTACCATCAGCAGGCCAAAGTCTTCTCCCGGCCCGACGACCTGAAGACCGCGGAGCAGTACTACCATCTCTGCCTGGCGCGGAACCCGAACCACGAGGCCTGCCAGCGCGGCCTCGCGGTGCTGCTCGTGGAGGAGGGGCGGAGCGACGAGGCCACCGCCCAGCTCCAGCAGTGGGCCCAGCGGCAGCCAGGCAACCCCAATCCGCAGATCGAACTCGCCCGCCTGTGCGAGGAGCACGGCGACGTGCGCGAGGCGGAGAACCATCTCGTCGACGCGCTGGCCGTCGACCCCAACAATCCGCGGGCGCTGGTCGCGTTGGGGCAGCTGCGCGAGTCGTCCGGGCAGACGGCACAGGCCCTGGCCAACTACAACCGCGCGCTGGCCATCGATCCCCGCCAGCCGACCGTCGCGGCCCACGTGGCCGCGCTCTCAGCCTCCCAGTCCGGACAGTCCCGGCTGGCCGCGATGCCGGCCTCGCCCGCCTCGCCGGCGACGTTCCCCGTCTCCACGCCCACTGGAAACGTGGCCCGTTGACCGCTTCACTGGCTGTTTTTATCCTGCTTCCGCCGACGCGTTCCCACGCCTGAAGGCCGGCCGAGCGGCCCGTCGGGCCCGCCGGAGTCCGGGATTTCGGCAGCGTGGCCGGGCAAGGTCGGGACGGAGAACCTCCTGTGACGGATCGCAGAGCCGGTGTCGCGGCGGACCGCGTCTACAACTTCTCCCCCGGCCCCGCGGTGCTGCCGCTGGAGGTGCTGGAGCGGGCCCGGGACGAGATGCTCGCCCTGCCTGGCGTCGGGATCTCGGTGTTGGAGGTCAGCCACCGCAGCCCAGCGTTCGACCGGATTCTCGAGGAGACGCTCGCCGACCTGCGCGGGCTCTTGGCCATCGGCCCCGATCACGAGGTCGTGCTGCTTCAGGGGGGCGCGAGCCTGCAGTTCTCCATGGTCCCGATGAACCTGCTGCGGGGCAGGAGCGGCAGCGCTGATTACATCCTCACCGGCACGTGGGGCGTGACGGGCGCGAAGGAGGCCCGCCGCGAGGGCGCGGTGCACGTGGCCTGGGACGGTGCCGCCACCGGCTACGACAGGCTGCCGTCCGCGGCCGAGATCAGGCTGTCCGACCGGCCCGAGTACGTGCACGTCACAAGCAACGAGACGATCCAGGGCGTGCAGTGGAAGCACGATCCGGACGTCGGCTCGGCGCCGCTGGTCAGCGACTGCTCGAGCGACTTCCTCTCGCGGCCGATCGATGTGGCGCGGCACGGTCTGATCTACGCGTGCGCCCAGAAGAATGCCGGGATCGCCGGGGTGACCGCCGTGATCATACGCAAGGACCTCCTCGACCGCTCCCGCGACGACCTGCCGACCATGCTCGACTACCGCACGTACGTCAAGAACGGGTCGCGGCCCAACACGCCGCCGGTGTTCGCTGTGTACGTGCTCGGCCTGGTCTGCCGCTGGCTGCGTGACACGATCGGCGGACTGGAGGCCATGCACCGGCAGAACGCCGCCAAGGCGCGGCTGCTCTACGACGTCCTCGACGCGTCCGGCGGTTTCTACGCGGGCCACGCTCGGCCGGAGTGCCGTTCCGACATGAACGTCACCTTCCGTCTCCCGGACGAGCCGCTCGAGAAGGCATTCCTCAAGGGCGCCACCGACCGCGGGCTGGTCGATCTCAAGGGTCACCGCTCGGTGGGCGGCATTCGCGCGAGCATCTACAACGCGATGCCCGTCGCGGGTGTGGAGACGCTGCGGGACTACATGCTGGAGTTCCAGCGGGGGCAGCGGCGGTAGCACGGCGGCCGTCCAATCCCCGCCCGCGGATCCCCTGCCGCGATCGGGCCCGTCATCGGTCAACCTTCGTTTCCTTCACATTCGCCCGGCCCGGCCGCCGTCGACCGGACCGTCATCCATCACCCGGAAGCAGCCCATGCCCTCGATCATCGTGCTCGACACGCTCAGCCCGGACGGCCTGGCCCTCCTCGAGGCCGCCGCTGGCAAGGGCATCTCTTACGAGGTGGCCACGGGCCTGTCGGGCGACGGGCTGCGGGACGCCCTCGCCCGCCACGACGGTGCCATCTGCCGCAGCGGGGTGAAGATCACGGCCGACTCGCTGGCGGGCAACCACCGGCTGAAGGCGATCGTGCGGGCCGGCGTGGGCACGGACAACATCGACAAGGATGCAGCCACGCGTCAGGGCATCGTGGTGATGAACACCCCGGCGGGGAACACCGTCAGCACCGCCGAGCACACCTTCGCCCTGATCCTCGCCCTGTCGAGGAACGTGGCGGCGGCGGACGCCAGCCTCCGCGAGCATCGGTGGGACCGCGGCAAGTTCATGGGCGTGCAACTGTCGGGGAAGACCCTCGGCATCGTCGGGCTCGGCCGGATCGGGCAGGCGTTGGCGACGCGGGCTCAGGCCTTCGACATGCGGGTGCTGGGCTTCGATCCGTTCTTGTCGCCGGAGCGGGCGGCCGAACTGGGGATCGAACTCGTGGAGACGGTGCGGGGCATGCTGCCGGAGGTCGACTACCTGACGGTGCACACGCCGCTGACCGACGAGACCCGTCACCTCGTCGGCATGGACGAGCTCTCCCTGCTCAAGCCGGGAGTGCGGCTGGTGAACTGCGCCCGCGGCGGCATCTACGACGAGCAGGCGCTCGTCGAGGGCCTGAAGCGGGGCGTCATCGGCGGCGTGGCGCTCGACGTCTTCGAGAAGGAGCCCTGCACCGACAGCCCCCTGTTTGCGATGCCGGGCGTGCTCGTCACGCCCCACCTCGGCGCGAGCACCGAGGAGGCGCAGTCGCAGGTCGCCGTCGAGGGCGTCGGCCTGCTCGTCGACTTCCTCTCCACGGGCGCCATCCGCCACTCGGTCAACTCCAGCTCCATCGACCCCGCGTCGCTGGAGGGTGTCCGCGGGTTCCTCGACCTGGCATGGCGGCTCGGCGTGCTGCTGTCGCAGCTCGACGACGGACCGCCGCGATCCTGCTCGATCCGCTATCGCGGCGAGATCGCCGGTCGCAATACCCGGCTGGTCACCGCAGCCTTCGCGGCGGGGCTGCTCGAATCCGCGCTGGAGGACGTCAACATCGTCAATGCCGAGGTGCTGCTTCGCGACCGTGGCATCGAGCTGGTCGAGGAGAGCCGGACCGATCCCGGGGCGTTCAGCTCGGTCGTGGCGGTCGATCTGGTGGCCGGCGATCGCGTCCACAGGGCGGCCGGCACGCTCTTCGGCCACACCATGCCCCGGCTGGTGCAGCTCGAGGGGCACCGGTTGGAGGCCTACCTCGACGGCAACCTGCTCGTCTTCACGCACCAGGACGTCCCGGGCATCATCGGCCGCGTGGGCACGGCCTTCGGCGGCCTGGGCGTCAACATCGCGCAGATGACGGTCGGCCGCTCCACGCAGGGTGGCGATGCGATCGGCGTGATGAACCTCGACCAGCCGCCGTCGGCCGAGGCGCTGGCCGCCGTGCGTTCCTGCCCGGGCATCCGGTCGGCACGCCTGGTGAAGCTGCCGGCTGCAGGCCAGCTTCCGTTCTGGCTGGCCACCGCGACGGCGGCCTCCCGCACCGCCGGCCGCGGCTGACCGGCGGGCTCCCGCCCGCGCCCGAGCCGCGCCGGCTGTTGGTGCGGCGGCGATGGCCGCCCCGTTTGACGGTATCGCCGCGGCTCCCCACAATCGGATGGGTTGGATTCGATCCCGCCCGGGGTGTCCCGTCGCGCAGCGTCGCCCGAACCTCGCCGGAACCAATGTCCACAGCCACGTTGCATACCGTCGGTTCTTCGTCGTCCCGCCCCGCGGTCGTCGCCCGCCGGCGCGGACGGTCGTCGATCGCGGCGATCGTGTTCGCTTCGTGCATGGTCTGCGCATGGCCGGCCGCGGGCCGAGCCGCCGGCCCGGAGGATGGTCAGAACGGCATGGAGTACGGCACGCGGCGGCTGCTCGACGCGCTCGAGGAGCGGCAGATGCCAGACGTGGCCCTGTGGGTCCTCAGCCGCATCGAAAAGGATGCCGGCAGCTCGTCCGACCTGAAGCGCGAGGTGCCCTTCCGCCGCGCCGAGGCCCTCGTGGCCATGAGCAAGAACGAGTCGAACGCAGCCCGTCGTGCGGAGCTCTACGAGCAGGCGTCGCAGGAGCTCGACGCCTTCCTGAAGCAGGCGCCGGAGGGGGAGCGGGCGATCCAGGCCTATCTGCAGAAGGGCAACCTGCTCGTCACACGCGGCCGGGCGAAGCTCGACCAGGCCGCCCGTCCGGGCGAGGACGTCAAGAAGCTCAAGGCCGAGGCGTTGCCGTTCTTCGATGCGGCGATCAAGACGCTCGACGGTCCGGACCGCAAGCCGGGCGAGGCGATCGAGGGTGTCGCCAACGCCGAGGATGCCATCCTCAAGCAGCTGCGGCAGGTCGACGCGTCCCTGAAGGAGCTGCGCGGCGAGGGATCGGCCGCGGCCGACAAGGACAAGGACAAGGATGGCGGCAAGGCCGCGAAGCCGAAGAAGCCGGCCCGCAAGCCGGGTTCCGCCAAGCAGATCGCCGACACGGAAACGCAGCAGGAGGAGCTGCGGGGGAAGCTGCTGACCACACGGCTCCTCATCGCCGACGCCTTCTACGACAAGGCGCGGTCGCTCGAGCCGCAGTCGGAGCCGTGGAAGCAGGCGATGGATGCCTCGACCACGCGCTACAAGGAACTGTTCGAGAAGTACCGGTCGCGTGGCGCCGGCCTCTTCGCCCGCTACTTCGAGGGCCGCAACTACTACGAGCGTGGCGACAGGGCCAAGGCGCTCACCACGCTGGCCGACATCCGCGGGCTCGAGGGCGACGCCGATTTCGTGCCCAAGCTGCGGGCGAAGGCGATCAACACGACGCTCCAGTGCTGGCTGGACGACAAGAAGTACGACCCGCTGGATGACCGCCTGCTCAAGGCGGCCCTCGCGCCGCTGCCGGCGGGCACCGTCGATCCCGATGTGATGGGTATGAAGTACCACACGGCCAAGTTCCTCGAGCGGCAGGCCGCCGCGATGCCCGACGCCGAGAAGTCGAAGCGGGCGCCGCTGCAGCGCGACGCCAAGCGGCTCGCCGTGGAGGTGGCCAAGGCCAACAAGGACTACGCCGCCGAGGCGCGGACGCTGCTCGCCGACCTCGGCAAGGAACTGCCGGACGATCCCAAAGACGCGCTGCCCGCCAGCTTCGAGTCGGCCATGGATTCGGCGCGGTCGTCCGTCGCGGCGATGCAGGCCCGGCAGGCGGCCGTCAAGCAGGCCGAGGTGGCGAAGGACGCGGCCGCCGCCGAGGCGGCCCGCAAGGAGGTCGCCGCGGAGCGGAAGAAGGCGATCCCGAGCCTGCGTGCGGCGCTGACGCTGGCCGGGCCCGACGATCTCGAGCCGCTCAACCAGGCGCGGTATCTCCTCTCCTACCTGCTCTACGAGGAGAAGCAGCTGCACGACGCCGCAGCCCTCGGCGAGTTTCTCGTGGACCGCTATCCCAACGCCAAGGGCAGCCGGCAGGCCGCGACGATCGCGATGGCGAGCTGGCAGCAGCTGCAGAAGCAGCCGACCGCGGCCTGGGCCCAGGAGGCCAAGAGCCGGTCGATCAGGACCGCCGAGCTGATCCTGCGGACATGGCCCGACAGCCCGGAGGCGGCCGATGCGGCGCTCGTGGCGGTGGCCGCCGCGACGGAGTCGCGCGATCCGCAGCGGATCGTGTCGATCGTCGACGCGCTGTCGGGCGGGTCGCCGCGCCGGGCGGAGGTCCTCCTCCGGGCTGGAGGCGGGCTGTGGCGGGAGGTGCAGGAGAAGGAGCGGCTCGAGGAGGCGTCGCGGCCGGCGGCGGCGCAGCTCGCCGCCTGGCGGGCCCGCGCCGCGAAGGCGATCGACGATGGGCTGGCCGCTGCGGCGGCCGCCGGCGGAAAGGTGCCCGCGGCGACGCAGGTGGCGGCTGCCCTCGCCCGATCCCAGATCGCGGTGGAGGACGGCGACAACACGCGGGCGGCCGCCCTCCTGGAGCATGCGAGCTACGGTCCGTGGACCGTCCTCAACGGCAAAGACAAGGCTTTCACGCACGGGCCGCTCGCCCAGGCCACCGCCACCGCCTCCCTGCGGTACTTCATCGAGACCGAGCAGACGGACAAGGCGGTGCTCGCCATGAAGAAGCTCGAGGAGCTCGCCGGTGCCGCGGGGGGTGACGCCTCCGCCAGGCTGACCGCCATGTATCAGACGATGGGCCGCGATCTGCAGACGCAGCTCACGGCGCTCGCCTCCGGGCCGGCCGCGGGCACGCCGGAGGCGAAGGCACGGGCCGCCGGCATCCTGACCGGGTTCGAGAAGTTTCTCGAGGGTGTCGCCCGCGACCCGAAGCCTTCGTCGCAGATCTGGGTCGCGACGACCTACCTCAGCCTCGGATCCGGTCCGGGCCTGTCGTCGATCGTGCCCAAGGCGAAGGCCGACGCGTATCTCGACCGGGCGACGAAGATCTACGAGGCGCTGCTGGCGAAGGGCGGCCCCGACGTGGCGAAGTTCGAGCCCGCCATCCGGCTGAAGATGGCGAGCGTGTACCGAGAACTCGGCAGATGGGACGAGGCGCAGAAGCAGATCGACTGGATCCTGGCCGACCCGAAGCGGCAAAACACGCTCGACTTCCAGATCCAGGCTGCGGAACTGCTTCAGGAGACGGCTGCTAAGGCGGGCGACAAGCAGCAGAAGGCCGTCGCGCTCGCGCAGGCCATCAACGGCTATAAACGGCAGGTGGACGGACGCGAGGTGTGGGCGTGGGGCTGGGCCGTGATCTCCAACAGGCTCGAAACCCAGGCCTTCGGGGCGGCAGATGAGAAGGCGATGGAGGCCCGCGACAAGTTCTTCGCGGCCCGGCTCAACGTGCTCAAGTGCCGCATCGAGCGGGCTGAGGCGCTGCCCGAGGAGCGTGAGAAGGAGCTGCAGAAGGCCTTCGATTACGTCGACTTCACGTTCAAGACGCACCCCGACCTGGGAGGGCCGGAGACGTCCAAGCAATTCGACAAGCAGCTCAAGGAGATCGAGAAGCGGCAGAACAAGCCGGAGCAGCGGGGGATCGAGGGCCTCAGGCAGGCTGCCGCCGTGGCCGGATGACAGTGGTCGGGCTGGTTGGCCGGCGGGGTCTGCGAGGTCGGTGGGGAATGCGGCGCCGAGCCGCGGATGAACGATCGGGGCCAAGAACGATCGGGACCAAAGGTGGCAACGAGGTTTCGGCGGAAAAACCGCCGGAGAGTGGGATGAGCGGGCGATGCATGCGGGCACGGAATGGCAGCCAGGGATACGCGTTGCCGCGGGTGGCTGTGCTGCTCCGGCGGGCGTCGCTGGCGATCCTCGCGGCGTTGGCACTGCTGCCGGCGACCGGCGGAGTGGCGCTGGGGCAGTCCGCCGACAGGGTTGCGCTGGCCAACGGACAGTCGGTCTTGGGGACGGTCACCGCCGTCTCGCCGTCGACGATCGACGTGGAGGATTCAAACGGCGAGCTCCAGAGGGTTCCGGTCGAGAAGGTGCGGGAGTTGCAGTTCGGCGCCGAGCCGCCGTCGCTGCGAAATGCCCGTTCGATGCTGCTTCGCGGCCGGGGCGCCGATGCGAAGGACGAGATGGCCAAGGTCGACAAGGAGGAACTCGACGGCGCGGAGCCGCTCGTGCTCGCCGAGGCGGATTTCGTGCGGGCCGCCGCGGCCGGTCGGGCCGTGCTCGAGGCAGGTGGTGACCTCAACGCGGCGATCAAGTCGGCCACGGAGTACGTCGCGAAGAACGGGAAGAGCCATCACCTGTTCCAGATGCAGGAGCTGCTCGGCGACCTGCTGGCGCGGTCCGGCAAGCCGGACGAGGCCATCGCAGCGTATTCGCAGCTTGCCAAGGGGCCGTCGGCGGTGAAGGTCCGCGGCGCCACGTCCAAGGCCGCCCTGCTCCTCTCCCAGGGCAACGTCGATCAGGCGATGGCCGAGTACGAGGCGGCCGTGAAGCTGGCGGGTGACGAGAAGGACAATCAGCCGCAGCGCCGCGTCGCCGAGCTCGGCAAGGCGAGGTGCCTGTCGCTCAAGGGCAAGCACGACCCGGCGGTCGCCGCGGTGCTGCAACTCGTCAAGGATTCGAGCCCGGAGGACAAGGAATTCCTGGCCCGGGCCTACACGGTGCTCGGTGGCATCTATCGGGCGATGGGCGGCAAGGACCAGGATGCCCTGATCTCCTACCTCACCGTCGACCTGGTCTACAACGTGCTGCCGGAGAGCCATGCCGAGGCGCTCTTCAACCTTGTCGAGCTCTGGGAACGCGGCAGCAATCCCGAGCGGTCGCGGGATGCCCGGCAGAGCCTCAAGACGAGCTACCCGGCGAGCCAGTGGGCGGCAAAACTGGGAAACGCCAAGTCATGACCGACGCCCGGCCCGCGGCCGGCTTTGCAGCCGCGGCGGGTTTGAGGCTACTCTGAACAGTGTCCTGACATTCTTCGAGGAGGTTTTTCATGCGGCTCAGCACGACGGACGGTGGTGGACGGGGATGGCTCGCGGGCGCGAGGGGCATCGGACGGATCCTCGTCCTCTGCTTCTCGATGATGCCGGTCGTGGCGGCGGTCGCGCTGCCGACGATCGTCTGGTCGGACGCCGCCGTCGCCCAGGATGAAGGGGCCGCCGCGGACGAGCCGGCCGAGGCCGAGAGCATGCTCGTCTTCTACTACAAGGCTCTCGGAATACGGTATGTCGTCGTGTTTCTTCTCCTGTCGTTCGGCCTCGTCGCGCTCCTGGTGATGTGCTTCATGCAGATCCGCAGGTCGGTGCTGATGCCGCAGGGGCTGAGTCAGGCGTTCGAGTCGCACCTGGAAAACAAGGAGTGGCAGCAGGCGTACGAGCTGGCCAAGGCGGACGATTCCTATCTCGGCCAGGTGCTCGCCGCGGGCATGAGCAAGGTCCAGTCGGGCTACGCTCCCGCCGTGGAGGCGATGCAGGCGGAGGAAGGCGAGCAGGCGATGAAACTCGACCACAAGGTCAGCTACGTGTCGTTGATCGGTGCTCTCGCGCCGATGTTCGGCCTGCTGGGGACGGTCGACGGGATGGTGGGGGCGTTCATGGTGATCGCCAAGTCGGCCACGGCTCCCAAGCCCTCGGAACTCGCTGTCGGCATCTCGCAGGCCCTTATCACGACGCTGATCGGCCTGTGGCTGGCCATTCCGGCCATCGCGTGCTTCGCGCTGTTCAAAAACTGGCTTCAGAAACTCAATGGTGACGTCGACAGCGAGGCGATGCGGCTCATGTCCCGCTTCCAGTCCATGGGCAAGAAGTGAGGAGCGAGGCAGGTCGCAAGTCCACGTGTTGCGCCGGAACTTCCCATGGCAAAACGATCCTCTGAAGCATCGAGCACCGACATCGACATGACGCCGATGATCGACATGACGTTCCAGCTGATCACGTTCTTCATGTTCGTGATGAACTTTTCGGAGGCCGAACAGGATGATCGCGTCCAGCTGCCGATGAGCCAGTTGGCGAAGCCGATCGATGGTCCGGTCGAGAAGCCGATCACGTTGCAACTCACGAGCGACGGGTCGGTGATCTACGCGGGCGAGATGGTGGGCCTGCGGGACGTCGGCGGCTACCTCGATCGGGAGAAGTCGGTGCTCATGGAGGCGGGCAAGGAGCCGAAGGCGGCCACGGTGATCGTCCGGGCGGACGGTCGTGCGAAGACCGGCGAAGTGCAGGAGGTCATCAAGATTTGCCAGGAGAAGGGCTTCGAGAAGTTTGCCCTCCGGGCTCAGTACGACGAGGGGCGGTGAGCGATGGCCCGCAGAGAATCGGCACTTCCAGACAAGATACACATCGACATGACGCCGATGATCGATGTGGTGTTTCAGTTGATTTCGTTCTTCATGTTCTCACTGAAGGTCGTATCTCCCGAGGGGGACTTCGACATCCGCATGCCGCTGGGCAAGTCCGCCAGCACCGTCGTGGACGACCAGCAGGTGCCGCCGGTGCGCGTGAAGCTGAGTGCCAGCCCCGATGGCGGCCTCGCCGGCATCACGATGAACGGAAATCCCGTCGCGGACTTCAACGAGCTGCAGAAGAAGCTCGTGTCGCTTGTCGGCAACGCCCGTGGGCCGGATTCGCTCGCCGACAAGACGGAGGTCGAGTTCGACTGCGACTACGCCCTGAAGTACGCCAACGTCGTCCGGGCCATCACGGCCGTGTCCGGCACCGTGCAGGACGGGCAGATCGTGGAGCTGATCAAGAAGATCAAGTTCACCCCGCCCAAGGGCGGCGGCTGACGCCTCTACGGGCGCCGCCTCCTGCCCGGCGTCAGGTTCGCTCGGCGGTGCGGCCGCTCGCGGTCGCCCGGATACCGCAGTTGGGTGCTGCGGATCAGCCGCGCGGGTGGAATTTCTCGTGGACACTCCGCAGGCGGCCGGCGTCGACGTGCGTGTAGCGCTGCGTGGTCGCGATGCTGGCGTGGCCGAGCATCTCCTGCACGTGCCGCAGGTCGACGCCGCCGGCCACGAGGTGGGTCGCGAAGCTGTGCCGCAGGGTGTGCGGGCCGATGTCCGGCGGGATGCCCGCAGCGTCTGCATGTCGCCGCACGATCTCCCAGATCCGCATCCGTGAGATCCTGTTGCCGCGGGACGAGAGGATGACCCAGGCGGTGCCGGCGCGGGTCGCCACGGTCTCCCGCGGACCGTCGATCCAGGACCGCAGGGCGGCGATGGCCCGGCGGCCCAGCGGCACCACACGCTCCTTGTTGCCCTTGCCCCGGCAGGTGCAGAAGCTCTCGGCCAGGTGCACGTCGGCGAGCCGCATGGCCGAGACCTCCGACGCCCGGCAGCCGGTGGCATAGAGCAGCTCGAGCAGCGCCTTGTCGCGGCAGTCTGCGAAGCTGGAGGAGTCGGGGCTGTCGAGCAGCCGGTCGACCTGCGTCGGGGTCAGGGTGCCCGGGATCACGTCGTCCCGTCGCCCGGCGGTCAGCAGTTCCGCGGGGCTCTCGCGAACGACGCCCTCGAGCTGCAGGAAGGCGAAGAACGTCCGCAGCGTGGCTGACTGGCGGGCCACGCTGGCGCGGGCCAGTCCCCGCTTCGAGAGCGACGCGAGATAGTCGCCGAGGTCCCGCACCGTGAGGTCGGCCGGCCGGCCGGCCCCCAGCCAGTCCGCGAAGTTCCGCAGGTCGCGGGCGTAGGCCTCCTGGGTGTTCTCGGAGAGCGCCCGCTCGTGGCGGACGTACCGCATGAACCGCTGCACGAGGATGCCGGTGGGGCCCGCCTCCGCCTCCGCGTCTCCTGGCCGCGTGTCGAGAATGACCCGGCGCGGCCGGCGGCCTGGTTTCTCGCTCGCCGCCATGGGTGACGTGCCTGCGGCTACGGGTCGTAGCCGAGGTTGGGCGACAGCCAACGCTCCACCTCGGCGACCGGCATCCCCTTGCGAGTGGCGTACGACTCCACCTGCTCCCGGGTGACCCGGTCCACTGCGAAATATCGGCTTTCCGGGTGGCCGAAGTAGAGGCCGCTCACGCTCGCGGCCGGAAACATGGCGTAGCTTTCCGTGAGCATCATTCCGGCGGCATGTTCGGCATCGAGCCAAGTGAAGATCGACCGCTTTTCCGTGTGGTCAGGGCAGGCCGGGTAACCGGGCGCCGGCCTGATGCCCCGGTATTTCTCGTCGATGAGGTCCTCGGCAGTCAGGGCTTCCGACCGTCCGTATCCCCATTCCCGCCGCACCCTGGCGTGGAGCCACTCCGCGAAAGCCTCCGCCAGCCTGTCGGCCAGGGCCTTGGCGAGGATCGACGAGTAGTCGTCGTGCTCCCGGTCGTAGCGGCGGCAGAGCTCGTCGCAGCCGTGTCCGGCCGTGCAGGCGAACGCGCCCACGTAGTCGCGGCGGCCGCTCTCCAGGGGCGCAACGAAGTCGGCGAGCGCGTGGAACACATCCTGCCCCTTCCGCTCCCACTGCTGCCGCAGCGTGTGCAGCCGGCCCAGTTCCTGCGCCCGGGTGTCGTCGGTGAACAGCACGATGTCGTCGCGGACGGAATTCGCGGCAAAGAACCCGTAGACGCCACGGGCGACGAGCGAGCTGTCGGCCGCGATGGCGTCGAGCATGCGTCGGGCGTCGTCGTAGAGCTTCCTGGCCTCGGTGCCCACCGCAGGGTCGGTGAAAATCGCCGGATACCGGCCCTTGAGCTCCCACGACATGAAGAACGGCGTCCAGTCGATGAACGGCACCAGCTCCTGCAGCGGCACGTCGTCGAGACGGTGGACGCCCAGGAATTCCGGCGTGTCGATCGGCGCGGTCTTCCAGTCGGTGGTCCAACGGCGGCTGCAGGCTGTCTCGTACGGCACGAGCTTCACCTGCTGCCGCTGCCGGAAGTTCTCCACGTCGCGCAGCTGGGCGGCACGATTGCCGGCGGCGAAGGCGGCGCGGCTGGCGGGGTTGAGCAGCTTCTCCACGACCCCGGCGGCCCGCGAGGCGTCGTTGACGTGGACGACGTCGCCGGAGTACTTCGGGGCGATCTTCACGGCCGTGTGCCGGGCGGACGTGGTGGCGCCGCCGATCAGAAGCGGCAGCTTCAGCCCCGCGTGCTCGAACTCCTGGGCCACCTGCACCATCTCGTCGAGGCTCGGAGTGATCAGGCCGCTCAGCCCCACGATGTCAACCCGCTGGGTCCTGGCCTCCTCGATGATCTTCGCGCAGGGCACCATGACACCGAGGTCGACCACTTCGTAGCCGTTGCAGCCGAGCACCACGCCGACGATGTTCTTGCCGATGTCGTGCACATCGCCCTTGACGGTCGCCATCAGCACGCGGCCGCGGTTCGTCTGGGCGGAGCCTTGTGCCTTGCGTTCCTCCTCCATGTAGGGCAGCAGGTGGTTGACCGCCCGCTTCATCACGCGGGCGCTCTTCACCACCTGCGGCAGGAACATCTTGCCCTCGCCGAACAGGTCGCCCACGGTCTGCATGCCCCGCATCAGCGGCCCTTCGATGATCTCCAGGCTGGTGGCGTACTGCCTGCGGGCGTCCTCGATGTCCTCCTCGACGTGGTCGGTGAGGCCCTTGACGAGCGCGTGCGCCAGCCGGCCTTCGACGTCGAGGCTGCGCCAGGCGTCGGCCCGGGCCGTGTCGGCGGGATCGCGCTTCTTCACCGTCTCCGCATACTCGATGAGCCGGTCCGTGGCGTCGGCCCGGCGGTCGAAGAGCACGTCCTCGATCCGCGTCAGAAGGTCCGGCTCGATCTCCTGGTAGACGGCCAACTGGCCGGCGTTGACGATCCCCATCTCCATGCCGGCGTGGATCGCGTGGTACAGGAAGGCGGAGTGCATCGCCTCGCGAACGACCTCGTTGCCGCGGAACGAGAAGGAGATGTTGCTCACGCCTCCCGACACCTTCACGAGCGGCATCGACTCCTTGATCCGCCGCGTGGCCTCGATGAAGTTCAGGGCGTAGCGGTTGTGCTCCTCGATGCCGGTGGCCACCGTGAGGATGTTGGGATCGAAGATGATGTCCGCCGGCGGAAAGCCCGCCTGCTCCGTCAGCAGCCGGTAGGCCCGCTGGCAGATCGCGACCCGGCGCTCCACGTCCGTGGCCTGCCCCTCCTCGTCGAAGGCCATGACCACGACCGCGGCGCCGTAGCGCCGGATCGTCCGCGCGTGCCGCAGGAACGGCTCCTCCCCCTCCTTGAGGCTGATGGAGTTGACGATCCCCTTCCCCTGCAGGCACTTGAGTCCCGCCTCGAGCACCTCGAACCGGGAGCTGTCGATCATCACCGGCACGCGGGCGACGTCCGGCTCGCTGGAGAGGAGCGTGAGGAATTTCGTCATCACCGCCTGTCCGTCGAGCATCCCCTCATCGACGTTCACGTCGATGACGTTGGCGCCATTCTCCACCTGCTGGCGGGCGACGCTGAGGGCCTCCTCGTAGCGATCCTCCTTGATGAGCCGCGCGAAGGCCCGGGAGCCGGTGACGTTGGTGCGCTCGCCGATGATGGTAAAGCTGCTCTCGGGCCGGATCTCCAGCATCTCGAGCCCCGAATACCGCGACCGCCGCGGTGGCGGCTCCGGCGTTCGCGGCGGGTGCTTCCACACCGCCTCGGCGATCGCCCCGATGTGCGCCGGCGTCGTGCCGCAGCAGCCGCCGACCACGTTCAGCCAGCCCTCCCGGGCGAACTCGCCCAGCACGGCCGCCATCGACTCCGGCGTCTCGTCGAACCCTCCCAGGGCGTTGGGCAGGCCCGCGTTGGGATAGCAGCTCACGAGCCGGGGCGTGATCCGTGACAGGTCGGCCAGGTGCGTCCGCAGCTTTTCGGCGCCGAGCGCACAATTGAGCCCGATGCTGAGCAGGTCGAAGTGCTCGAGGCTCGTCCAGCACGCCTCGACCGTCTGGGCGGAGAGCGTGCGGCCCCCCTCGAAGACCGTGAACGACGCCATCACCGGGAGCCGCACGCCGGTGTCGGCGAACACCTGCTCGATGGCGTAGAGGCAGCTCTTGAGGACGAGCGTGTCGAAGGCCGTCTCGGCCAGCAGGATGTCGACGCCCCCTTCGATGAGCGCCTCGACCTGCTCGCGGTAGGTCGCCACCATCTGGTCGAACGTCACGTCGCGGTGGCCCGGGTCGGCGACGTTGCCGGAGATGGAGAGCTGCTTGTTCGTCGGGCCGATCGATCCCGCGACAAATCGCGGCCGATCGGGGGTCGCGGCCATGGCCGCGTCGGCCGCCTCGCGGGCCAGCCTCGCCGCGGCCAGGTTCAGCTCCCGCACCCTGTCGGCCAGGCCGAAGTCGGCCAACGCCACGCTCGTCGCGCCGAACGTGTTGGTCTCGACGATGTCGGCGCCGGCGGCCAGGTAGGCGGCGTGGATGTCCCGGATCGCGTCGCCCTGTGAGAGGACCAGGACGTCGATGCAGTTCTTCAGGTCGCGGGGGTGGTCGCGGAACGGGTCTCCGCGAAATCCGCGCTCGTCCAGTCCCAGGGCGTGCACCATCGTGCCCATCGCCCCGTCGAGGACGACGATCCGCTTGGACAACAGGTCGAGCAGGGACGCGGTGCGGTCTGTGGGGGCGGGCATGCGGCGAGGTGCGGGACGACGGTGGTGTAGCGGTGCGGCGATGGATCGGGGGCCGGGATCGGCCCAGACGGGAGAGCCCACCATCTTCGGTGAAACCTTCCCAGTCGGACAATACTCCGCTGCCATGATAGGCGATTGGGCGGACGAGGCGTCCTGGGGTGGACTTTCCGGCCTGCCGCGGGCCGCGGCAGGGTCGCGTGGCGGGGGGTGCGACCCCGGCCGTCGCCGTTCAAGGCACGGCGCACGGAGCGACGATGCTGTGGCGGAGAGTCGCCAAGGGTCTCAGGGTGAGCGCACGCCATGGAGGTCATCGCCTGTATCCCGGAACTGCCGCATGTGCGGACCGGTGACGACGCCGGCCCGTCCGCAAGAGGCCAGGTTGCGGTGGCTGCGACGTCCCGGGCTGACCAGACCGGGCCGTCGACCGCCGAGGTGACGGGAGCGGTGGACGACAGCGCGGCCGTCGCGCAGCGGGAGGTGCGGGCCCGTGCAGCCCGCGGCCGCCGCATGACGGCGTTTCCCGCGCCGTCGGTGCTCATCCTTGCGGCCGTCGCGGCGGCCGTCTGGGCCGCCGCCTGGCGGAGCGAGCGGCTGCGGGCGATCGAACAGCGGCGGCCGCAACGGGTGGCGATGGAGCCGGCCGCGGCCGCGGCACGGAGCGTCTTGCCATGATGACCGCTGCGCATCCGCCGGCCCCGATCGCCGCGACGACATCCGGCACGGCATGCTCGCTGCTCGACGCCGTCGACCGCGGATTCGTCTCGCGGCTCGCCGGCCGCGCGCACCGCGCGCCATCGGCCGATTCGCTCGGTCGTGATGCGTCGGCCGCTGCACGCGATGCGCAGGCTCACGTCGGAGAGGCCGAGGTCGATCGCGCCGCTCTCGCCGGCTCTCGGCCCGACCCCATGCCCGCGCCGCCTCGCGTGGCCGCCTCGCGGCCCGATGCGGCGGCCGTCGCGGTGGCCCCGGCGTTGCCGTGGCAGCCCCCCGATCCCGGCCCAGCGGGGCCGCTCGTGGACCGGCTGCTCCATGCGGCGGCCCCGGCCTGGGAGGCGATCGCCCGGCGGGTCGAGGATGCACGCGCCGCGGGAGCGTTCGTCGTCGCCGTCACGGGGGGGCGGCGGCGGGAGGGGCGGAGCACGGTGGTGGCGTGCCTCGCCCGGACGCTGGTTGCCCGCGGCCGCCGGGTCGAGGTGTGCGATCGGGCCCCCGTGGATGCCGGTCTTCGGGCCGACGCGCCGATCGTCCTCGTCGACGCCGGAATCTGGTTTCCGGGAGGACCGATCCGTCGGGGCCGGGTCGAATGCGAGAGCCTCGGGTGCCATGCGGCGATCCTCGTGCGGCAGGCGGGCCAGCCCCCCTGCCCCGCCCGGGGCGAGGTGATCCTGGCGGTCGGCCTCGTGCTGCTCGGCGAAGTTCTCACGATGGTGCCGGCGGACCCGTCGTCCGCGGCCGACGGCTGATCCCTTCTGCAGCGACCGCGGCCGATCGCGGAGGAGCGGCGAACGTGACGAGTCGGAACGTGCGTGACGAGAGCATGAATGGGCAGATCGCTCGCGCGACGCCGCCGCGATGGACCGCCGCCCAGGAGGCTGCCGTGGCCAAGCTGGCGTATGCCGCGGAGCATCCGGGCTGCGTCGCCCTGCTCTGTGGGCCGGCTGGCGTGGGCAAAACGATGCTCCTCGGGCACCTCGCCCGGACTGGCATCCCCGGCGTGCGCGGCATCAGCGTCTGCGACCTCGGCCAGAGACAGACGCATCACGATGCCATCCCTGGGCCCGACGGCGCGGTCGACGTCATCCTCGTGGACCATGCGGACAGGACGAAGGCCGCCGATCTCGTCGCGTTCGTCGAGTCGTGGTGGGCTCGTGATCCCGGGAGCGTGATCGTGCTGGCGGGCCAGGGCAGGCTGCTCTCGCTCTGCCTCGGTGACGACCGCCTGGAGCGACGGGTGAGGCTGCGGGCCACCGTTCCCGTGTTCACCGTCCCCGAGTCGCGGCAGCTGCTCGCATCCGTGCTCGGCGGTCTCGCCACGGCATGTGCTGACGACGTGCTCGACGCGATCCACGAGATCGCCGGCGGCGCCCCCGCCACGGCGCTGCGGCTGGCCGACATGGCCGCGGTGCTGGCAGCCGCCGATCCCGATCGGCGGCTGGTTCCCGACGACATCGAGGCGATCCACCGGCGGCTCTGCATCCGCGCCGCGTGACGGCCGTCAGGAGCCGGCGGCCACCCGCGCCAGGTAGGCCTGCACCGAGTCGGGCGAGGCCGCGGCGGGACGCCTGTCGGGGGCGAACGGCGTCGGGTCGACCACGGGCGTGCGGCCGGTGAGGAGATCGGCCAGCATCACGGCGGTGCCGGTGGATTGGTGCAGGCCGGCACGGAAGTGGCCCGCCGCGACGAAGGCGTTGTCGCAGCCCGGCGCGCGGCCGATGAATGGCAGACCGTCGGTCGAGCCCGGACGCAGGCCGGCCCACGCCCGTTCCACCACGGCCTCGGGGAGCGGCCCGAGCAGCCGGTGTGCGAGGTCGAGCAGCCGGGCGACCGCCTCCGGGGTGGTGGCCGGTGCGAACCCCGCGTCCTCGATGGTCGAGCCCACCAGCAGCCGCCCGTCCGCCCGGGGCACGACGTAGTCCAGTCCGACGTTCACGATCCGCGCCAGCCGCCGTGCCGGCAGCCGCACGAGCGCGATCTGGCCGCGGATCGGGCGGGTTTCGATGGTGAGGCCGAGGGACTCGGCGAGGCGGCCCGACCACGCGCCCGCCGCCAGACAGTAGCGGTCGGCCCGCACCGTCGCCTCCCCGCCGCCGTCCGTCCGCACGACGACCCCGCGTACGCCGCCGTCCCCCCCGTCGATGGCGACGACGTCGGCCGGGGTGATCTCCACGCCCCGCGATCGGCAGGAGCGAGCCAGTGCCTCGAGGTGCCGTGGCGGGCGAATCTGCGTTTCGTCAGCCAGCAGCAGGCCGCCGGTGATGGCGGCCCGCTCCACGGCGCCCCGGAGGGCCGGTTCGACCTCGGCCACGGCCGCGGCCGTCAGGAGCTCGCAGCGGGCGGCCTTGCCGCGCCACGTGGCGAGTTCCTCTCGGATCCGCGCCTCCGCCCGCGGGTCGCCCGCGAGGTGGAGGCCGCCGCAGGTCTCGAGGCCATTGTCGACGCCGGTCTCGTCGCGCAGCTCCGCGGCCCACTGCCTGTGGAGGCGGTCGCTCCAGGCGGTCAGCGCGTCGCCGGGCGGTGCACCCGGCACGTCGGCCGCCGGCGGAAAGATGCCTGCGGCCGCCCAGGAGGCGGTGTCACGGGCCGGATCACGGGCCAGCACCCGCACCGACAGCCCGCGGCCGGCGAGTTCGCGGGCGATCGACAGGCCGATGATGCCGCCGCCGATGATGCAGCAGTCGGTCATGCGGTCAGGCGTTGGTGGCGATGTCGGGAGTGTCGGCCACGTTCACCCAGACGTGCACGTGCGGCGCGCCGCGGAAGTGCCAGACGAACGCCGGCCCCTCCAGCCGCCAGCAGTCCCACACGCCGTCGTTGCCGAGGTCGCCCTCGCGGAAGAAGGCGAGCCGGCAGCGGTCGAGCCCGCCCTGCGCGGTGAGGCAGCCGCGGACCTCGTCGCGGTCGCGGGTGCGGTAGGGCTCGAGGAGGATGGCGAGCACCTTCTCGATCTCCGCCCGTTGGTCGGCCGACAGCTCCGACACCGGGATGCCCGGCGGCGCGCCGTCGGGGCCGCGGAAGCCGATCGCGTTCTCCGCGGTCAGTGTGTCGACGAGGGCGGCGGCTCGCTGCCGGCCATCGAGCATTGCATAGACGCGGTTGGCCGCGATCGCCTGCGGCCAGAAGACGTTCCCGGAGTGCTGCGGCCCCTCGTTGAAGCCGCCTGCGTCGTGGCCGTAGAAGATCGGCCCGCCGAAGGCGACGTGGTCGGCGGAGTCGCCGTCGCACCGCAGCGTCATGTGGCGGCCGGTGAGCAGGAACTGGAACTTCCCGCCGGCGGCCGGGTCGCCGATGAGCGCGATCGACTGGCTGTGGCCGAAGCCGCCGGCGTCGTCCTCGAGCTGCTTGTCGAACCGTGCGTGCCAGTCGGGCTCGATGAGCTGCTCGAAGATCTCGCGCACAAGCCGCCGCTGCTCCTTCGTGAAGAAGTCGCCGGCGAGCTCGGGGGCGGTGGCGTTCCAGTTGTTGCCCACGCGGGTGCGCAGCAGGCCGAACGTGGGGTGGCGATAGTCCCACGGGAAGCAGACGACCTCTCGCTGCTTGGGCGAGAGCGAGGCGTGGAGGAGGCCGGCCAACGTCTCGGGCGTCGCGGTGGCCGCGGGCTCCGCCGCCACGAGCCGCGCCGCGGCGGGGGCAACGACCGCGCCGGTGGCGGTGGCCGCCAGGAAGCGGCGACGGGAGAGCGGGGTGGCTGGCATGTCCATGATCATGGCTCCTGGTGGCATGGCTGCCGGTGCAGCAGCGTCGGGAGCGCCGGCTTGTTCACCGACCAACTCTACGGGATCGTCCGCGCGGGTGCCACTGGCACTGCGGGCAGAAAAACGTCGACCGCTGCGCCTGCACGATCCGCTCGATCGCGCCGCCGCACCGGCGGCAGGGCCGCCCCTCCCTCCCGTAGACGCGGTGCCGCAGCTGGAACCGGCCCACGCGGCTGTCGGCCGTGCGGTAGGTCTCGTCGCCGATCGTCGATCCCTCCAGCCGCACCGCGTCCGCCAGCAGCCGGCGGGCCGCGCCGGCGATCCGATCCCAGGCGGCCGCGTCGAGCCGGCGGCACGGAGCGCGGGGATCGATCGCCGCCGCGAGCAGGATCTCGGCGGCGTAGATGTTGCCGATGCCGGCCACGGCCCGCTGGTCGAGCAGCGCCACCTTCACGGCGCGGCGCGAGCCGCCCAGCCGCGTCGCCAGTTGCTCGCCAGTGACCTCGAGCCCGTCGGGCCCCAGCCGGGCGGGGCCGCAGGCGGCGTCGAGTCCGCGGTCGTCGAGCAGCCGGATCGTGCCGAGGCCGCGCCGGTCCCAGAAACAGAGCCGCCCGGGCCCGGCGGGCCCGGCGATCGTCAGCTCCAGCCGCACGTGCTGCCGCGTCGGCGGCTCCACGACGAGCATGAGCCCGGTCATCCGCGGCTCGATGACGAGCCACTCGCGGCCGGCGCGGCCGAGCGGCGCGAGCTCCACGGCGATCCGCTTGCCGAAGCGGCGCACGGCCGCGAGCGTCCGCCGCGCGAGCCGTCGCACGATGGCTCGCGGCGCGGGATGCGTGCTGATCGGCCGGACGGGGCCGCGCGGGAACGAGGCGGCCTCGATCCGCCCACCTGCCAGGTGCGCGATCCCGCGCCGCATCGTCTCGACTTCCGGCAATTCAGGCATGGTGGGTCGTGGGCCGATGGTAGCACCGCGCCGGCAGGCTACAATGCGGCGGTCGGTCCTCCGTCGGAGCGGCCGCCCCTTCCGTCGAGTCGCCGCCGCCATGCCCACTGACACCCCGATCGCCGCGCCGCTCTCGCAGGTGCCCGACAGCCTGGGCCGCTTCGGCAGGTTCGGCGGCAGATACGTCCCTGAGACGCTCTCCGCGGCGCTCGACCAGTTGGAGCAGGCCTACGTGGAGGCGATCGCCGACCCTGCCTTCGCGGCGGAACTCGACGCCCTCCTCGCGGCGTTCGTGGGGCGGCCCACCCCCCTGCTCTTCGCGCGGCGGCTCACGGAGATGGCGGGCGGTGCCCAGATCTACTTCAAGCGCGAGGACTTGAGCCACACCGGCGCGCACAAGATCAACAACACGCTCGGTCAGGGTCTGCTGGCCATCCGCATGGGCAAGCGGCGGATCATCGCCGAGACCGGCGCGGGCCAGCACGGCGTGGCCACGGCGACGGCCTGTGCCCGCTTCGGCCTGGACTGCGTGGTCTACATGGGAGCCGAAGACGTGCGGCGGCAGGCCCCGAACGTCCGCAACATGCGGTTCATGGGGGCGGAGGTGCGGCCCGTCGAGAGCGGCTCGCGCACGCTCCGCGACGCCATCAACGAAGCCATGCGCGACTGGATGGGCTCCGTCGAGACCACGCACTACATCATCGGCTCGGTCGTGGGCCCGCACCCCTTCCCCAGGATCGTTCGCGACTTCCAGTCGGTGATCGGCCGCGAGACCGTCGAGCAGTGCCAGCGGCAGCTCGGCCGGCTGCCCGACATCGTCGTGGCCTGCGTGGGGGGTGGCAGCAACGCGGCCGGGATGTTTTATCCGTTCGTCGACCACGCCAGCGTGCGGCTGGTGGGGGTCGAGGCAGGCGGCCGGTCGGGCACGCCCGGCGATCACGCCGCCAGCCTTTCCTACGGCAGCCCGGGCATCCTCCACGGCAGCCTGAGCTACGTGCTGCAGGACGCCGACGGCCAGACGGCGGACGTGCACTCGGTGTCGGCGGGCCTCGACTATCCGGGTGTGGGGCCGGAGCACAGCTACTGGCGGGACGCCGGCCGCGTGGAATACACCAGCGTCACCGACGCCGAGGCGCTCGACGCGTTCGACACCGTGGCCCGGCACGAGGGCATCCTGCCGGCACTCGAGACGTCGCATGCGTTGGCGTGGGCCGCGGAGGAGGCTGGCCGCCGGCGGTCCGACGAGATTCTCGTCGTCTGCCTCTCGGGCCGCGGCGACAAGGATGCCGCGGAGATCGCCCGGCTGCGCGGCCTCACCGGCTGATGCGCGGCACCTTCACCCGCCCCTTTTCGCTTCCGACCAGGCTCGCGCCGCCCCCTCATCGCCGCCGACATCCCCGCTGGAGCCCTCCATGACAGCCCCGCCCTCGGCCGCCCCGCCATCCAAGGTGCAGGCCCTCGCCGAGCTCTTTGCTGGGCAGCGCCGCGCGGGCCGCCACGCCCTCGCCCCCTTCGTCACGGCTGGCGATCCCGACGTCGAAACGACGCTGGCCGTGCTCGAGGCGCTGGACCGGGCCGGGGCGTCGCTGTGCGAACTCGGCGTTCCTTACTCCGACCCGATCGCCGACGGGCCAGTGATCCAGAGTTCCTACACACGGGCGCTCGCCTCAGGCTTCACGCTCGAGCGGCTCTTCTCGCTGGCGAAGGCAGCGACGGCGCGGGTGCGGATGCCGATCCTCGCGATGGTGAGCTACTCGCTGATCTACCGCCGCGGCATCGAGCGGTTCGTGGCCGACGCCGCAGCCGCCGGCCTGACCGGTTTCGTGGTGCCCGATCTGCCGATCGAGGAGTCGGACCAGCTCGACGGTGCCTGCAGAGGGGCGGGGCTCGCGCTCGTGCGGCTGGTGACCCCGACGACCCCGCCGGATCGGGCCGAGGCGATCGCCCGCCGGTCCACGGGCTTCCTCTACTGCGTGTCGGTGGCGGGCGTGACGGGTGCCCGCACCGATCTGCCGCCGGGGCTCATCGAGCGGGTGCAGTGGCTGCGGACGAAGACCGACGTGCCGATCCTCGTGGGGTTCGGCATCTCCACACCGGAGCAGGCCCGGGCCGTGGCGTCCGTGGCGGACGGCGTCATCGTGGGCTCGGCAGTCGTGCGGCAGGTCGCCGAGGCGGCCGGGCAGTCGCCCGACCGGATGGTGGGCGGCCTCGAGCGGTACGTGCGGGAACTCGTCGCGGCGGTTTCGGGCTGAACGGGCCGCCACGTTCCGGGCCGATCGGCGGTCATCCGTCGGCCGTGATTTCTATATACTTCAGCAGCGACATTGGCATGTGCGTGTGAGGGCCATGGAGGCTGCTCGACCATGTGTGCTGCCACGGTTTCCGCCCACGATCCTGAAGACGTCGACCGCTTCTTCCGCGGGCTGACGGAAAACGCCTTCCACGGCCAGCTCGGCGTGGTCGACCCGCCGCTGGTGGACTACGTGGCCGGGCTGCTGGTGCGCTTCATCCGCAGCGACGGCCTCCGCGGGGTTCCCTTCCGCACCGCCGCGGAGCGGGATCGGCTTGCGCAGCTGCTGGAGGACGCGCCGCCGGCGGACACGGCGCTCGCTGAATACCGGCGGATCGGCGATGCGAGTCTCTTCTGGACCGGCCTCTATCCCGAGGCACTGCGGCGTTTCCAGCCGCTCGACTACCGGGCGGTCGGCCGCCGGGCCTACTGGGTGGCGAGCACGCTCGAGCCCGAGGAGTCCGCCGAGGAACGGCTGCTGATGGAGCGGCTCAGCAGCGAGTACGACGTCTGCGTCGCAGGCCTGGCCGAGGTGCGGCGGGCGTGGAACGCGGCGTGATGCGGCTCAGCCCGTCTCCTCCAGCAGCTGCTCCGTCCACGAGGGATGCAGGCCGGCGGATGTGACGGTGACGCCCTCGCGGACGAGCCTCGCCACGATGTCGCCGATGCTCGCGGCGGCATCCGGGAGCAGGCAGTCGATCGCATGGGCGTCGACGAGGTCGACCCGCTCGGCCAGCGGACGAGCCGCGAGCGCGGCAGCCTCGGCCTGCCAGGGGCAGTGGATGCGGCACCGCCAATGCCGGCCGGCGACGACGGCCGTCGGGGTGGCGGGGCCGTGGTGCCGCAGCCGGGCCTCGTGCAGGACGGCGAGCGTCGTGAAGCACTCGGGCACCCGCGCGTCGTCGATCGCCGCGACCACGGTGCGGCCGCCAAGCCGCAGGTCGTCGACGAGCCGTTCGACCGCCTGCCGCTCGGCGGGGTCGAGGCCGCCGCAGGGATCGTCGAGCACGAGCACGTCGGGGGCGTGGAGGACCGCACGGGCGATCAAGAGGAGCTTGCGAGTGCCCTCGGGGAGCCGATCGAGCCGCTCGTCGCCACGGCCCTCGAGCCCGGCCGTCGCGAGCCCGCGATCGACGGCCGTCCGCCCCTCGCAGCCCGTCATTCCGGCCGCCGCGGCGAACAACCCCAGGAACTCCCCCGCCCGCACCGCCGGGCACGTCGGCGGCAGCGGCGGCACGTAGCCGGTGCGGCGGCGCACCGCGTCGGGAGCGTTGCGCACCGAGCGGCCGCCGACGAGAATGTCGCCGCCGTGCAGCGGGATCGCCGTCGCGATCGCCGCCAGCAGCGAGCTCTTGCCGGCACCCGTGCGGCCGATCACCGCCAGCGCCTCGCCCGGGGAGACGGCCAACGACAGCCGGTCGACCACCACCTGTCCCGACCGCTCGACGATCGCCTGGTCGCAGAGAATCATGCCGGCACCGCTGTTCACGCCGGCGGCCGCCCGGCTGCCGCCAGGCGGTCGGTGGTCATCTCCAGGGCGACGAGCATGCCCTTCGCCTTGTTGAGCGTCTCCTGGAACTCGCTCTCGGGCTGGCTGTCGGCGACGATGCCCGCGCCCGACTGGACGAACGCCCTGCCCCCCGTGATCACGACCGTCCGCAGCGCGATGCAGGTGTCCATCGCGCCGCTGAAGTCGACGTAGCCGACGGCGCCGGCGTAGGGGCCGCGTTTGCACGGCTCGAGCTCGTCGATGATCTCCATCGCCCTGATCTTCGGGGCACCCGAAACCGTGCCGGCCGGCAGGCACGCCCGCAGCGCGTCGAAGGCGGTGGTGTCCGGCGCCAGCCTGCCGGTGACGTTGCTCGTGATGTGCATCACGTGGCTGTAACGCTCGATCGACATGACGTCGCTGAGGGCGACCGAGCCGATCGTCGCGACGCGTCCCACGTCGTTGCGGCCGAGGTCGATGAGCATCACGTGCTCCGCCCGCTCCTTCGGGTCGGCCAGGAGCGACTCCGCGAGCGCCCGGTCCTCCTCGGGCGTGCCGCCGCGGGGCCGCGTGCCGGCGAGCGGCCGCACCGTCACCGTGCCGTCCACGACCCGGACCATGATTTCGGGCGAGCTGCCGACGAGCGTCGCGTCGGGCGTGCGCAGGTAGAACATGAAGGGGCTGGGGTTCACCACCCGCAGCGTGCGGTAGAGCTCCAGCGGCGGCAGGTCGAAGGGCACCTCGAGCCGCCGGCTGAGCACGACCTGAAACACGTCGCCGGCGTTGATGTATTCGATGGCGCGGCGGACCGCTGCGAGGAACTCCTCGCGGGTCGAGGCCGTCCGGGCGGTGCCGTCGGCGAGGCAGCGCGGCTCGCGCCGGGGGCCGATGTCGGCCGCCGGCGGCCACGGGCTCGGGCGGGACAGCTGCTCGATCGTCGCGTCGATGCGGCGGCACGCCTCGGCATAGCCGCGGTCCACGGCGGCGGGCGAGCCGTCCCCGACGCTGGCGAGCACGACGACGTCGAGGGTCTTGGTGGCGTTGTCGAAGACGAGCAGGCGGTCGTAGAACGCGAACGAGAGGTCGGGCAACCGGAGGTCGTCGGGGGGCGTGGAGGGCAGCCTTTCGGCATAGCGGACGGCGTCGTAGGCGGCGTAGCCGACGGCGCCGCTGGTGAACGGCGGCAGTTCCGGCAGCCGCGCCGGACGAAACTCCGCCATGCGCTTCTCCAGCTCGCCGAGCGGATCCACCGCCTCGAACTCCTCGACGTGGGCCGCCGCCCCGCCGCGCGAGACGCGGACGCGGGTGCCGGTGGCCTCGAACCGCAGGAATGGGTCGGCGCCCACGAAGCTGTAGCGGCCCACCTTCTCGCCGCCGACCACGCTTTCGAAGAGACACGCCGACTCCCCGGCGTCGATCCGGGAGAAGGCCGTCAGCGGTGTGAGGCCGTCGGCGAAGAGGCGGCGGTAGACCGGCACGAGGCGGTGGGTCCGCGCCACGTCGTCGAAACGGGACCTGTCCGGAAGGTGGGGCATCGGGGAAGTGGCACGGTGGGGCGGCGTCGCCGCCGGATCGCTCGATCAGAGACTAACGGCGGCGGGGCGGGCCGAACAAGGAGGCCCGTCGCGTGGCCCGCCGCCGCGGCCCGCCATGCCGCCCCGTTCCCGGCCGGCCGTCCGTTCCGCGAAACCCGGGAGCGCCCTGCCGGGCGTCCGTCGCTATGATTCAACGGTCGCGGGTGCCGCATCACCAGGCTCCGCGACGGCGACCGGAAACTCGACCATGAAATGCCAGCAGTGCGAAAAGCAGGCGGTGTTCCACATCACGGAACTCGAGACCGGCGCGGTCCGCGAGGTGCACCTGTGCGAGGATCACGCCCGCGCGTACCTCAACCAGACCGAGGCTGCGGAGGCGACGGATTCGTCCGCCGAGGGCGGGCCGCTCGGCGTGGGGCAGACTGCCGAGGACCTGGCGGCGCTCGACCAGAAGGCGTGTGACATGTGCGGAATCACGTTCTTCGAGTTCCGCAACCAGGGACGTCTCGGCTGCCCGCACGATTACGTCCAATTTGCCAAGGAGCTGGAGCCCCTCATCGCGAATATCCACGGCGCGACCGAGCACACCGGCCGCCGTCCCTCCCGGGCCGCGGATCCCGCCGCCGGCGAGGGCACGGAGGAGCTCACGCGGGTGATCGGCCTGCGTCGCGAGATGAAGGACGCGATCGGCTGCGAGGACTACGAGAAGGCCCGGGAGAATCGCGACGCCATCCGGGCGATCGAGGACCGCTGGATCACCCCCGCCCGCCTGGAAGGACCGCCCGGCTCCGCGCCCACCGCATGAAACTCGACACACTCACCCAATCGATCGGCGAATGGCTCCGGGGCACCGGCCCCGAGTCGGACATCGTCATGAGCAGCCGCGTGCGGCTCGCCCGCAACGTCGCGCAGTTTCCGTTCGTGAGCCGGGCGAGCGAGGCGGATCGCGCCGACGTGGAGCGGTTCCTGCGGGAGCGGATCGCCTCCGTGCCGGTGGGCCGCAGCCTCGACTCCATCGACGTCGGCAGGCTCGAGGAGATCGACCGGCAATTCCTCGTCGAGCGGCAGCTCATCAGCCGCGAGCACGCCGACGCGCAGGGGGCCCGCAGCGTGGCGATCGACCAGCTGGAGCAGGTCAGCCTGATGATCAACGAGGAGGACCACCTCCGGATCCAGTGCATGCACAGTGGCCTCGACCTGCGCGGCGTGTGGGAGCAGATCAAGGTCGTGGACGAGCAGATCGAGAAGGTCGTGCCCTACGCGTTTCATCCGCGGTTCGGCTACCTGACGGCCTGCCCCACGAACGTCGGCACCGGGATCCGCGTCAGCGTGATGCTCCACCTGCCCGCACTCGTCATCACCCGGCAGATCGACAAGGTGTTTCGCAGCCTCCACAAGATCTCGCTCGCCGTGCGCGGCCTCTATGGCGAAGGATCCCAGGCGATGGGCGACTTCTACCAGATCTCGAACCAGACCACGCTGGGCAAGTCCGAGGAGCAGCTCGTGGAGCAGGTCGGCGACGTCGTGCCGGTGCTGATCGACTACGAGCGCCGTGCCCGCGAGTTCCTTGTCCGCGAGACGGAGCAAAACGTGCACGACCAGGTGAGCCGCGCTTACGGCATCCTGCGGACCGCACAGACGATCAGTGCCGAGGAGACGATGCAGCTGTTGTCGCGGGTGCGGATGGGCGTGCTCCTCGGCCTCATCGGCGACGTCAAGATCGCCGACATCAACTCGCTGCTCGTCCGCACCCAGCCGGCGCACCTGCAGAAGATCCGCGGCGTCGAGCTCGACACGAAGGATCGCAACATCGAGCGGGCCCGGTATCTGCGGCAGCACTTCGAGGCGGGGGGCGCGGGCGGCGCCGCCAGCGTGAACTGAGTTCACGCAAAACATCGCATCGTGCGATTTTTGCTTGGCGGGCTCCGCCCGCTGGTACTGCGCTCGGCTAACGGCTTCACGAAAAACATCGCATCCTGCGATTTTTTCTTCGCGGGCTCCGCCCGCTGGTGCTGCGCTCGGCCTCCTGCCGAGCAGTCTCGTTATCGGATGCGCTTGAGGAGGGGCTGCCCGTGCCCCGTGAGCCGGCGTATGCAGACAAGCGAAGCAAGGATTGCGAAGCGAAGTCTGCATCCGAGTGAGCAGAGGGCACGATGCCCTCTGCGAACGCCCGGCGATGGGGCACGGGCGGCCCCGGCGTCCGCTTCACGCAAAACATCGCGTCGTGCGATTTTTGCTTGGCGGGTGTCCGCCCGCCGGTGCTGCGCTCGGCATCCTGCCGAGCAGTCTCGTTATCGGCTGCGCTTGAGGAGGGGCTGCCCGTGCCCCGTGAGCCGGCGTATGCAGACAAGCGAAGCAAGGATTGCGAAGCAAAGTCTGCATCCGAGTGAGCAGAGGGCACGATGCCCTCTGCGAACGTCCGGCGATGGGGCACGGGCAGCCCCGGCAGCCGCTTCACGAAAAACATCGCATCCTGCGATTTTTTCTTGACGGGCATCCGCCCGCTGGTGCTGCGCTCTGCCTCCTGCCGAGACATGTCACGCTGAGGGTGCGGCAGCCGGCGGGCGCGGGGCCGCGCCATGGCGTCAGGCCGGGCCGGAGAGCGTGCGGCGGAGCGGGCCGACGACCGGCGGCGGGACGAACTTCAAGAGCGCCGCGTCGTCCGCCAGCGGGGTGATCTGCTTCAGCAGGGACGACGAGATGTGGGAAAACTGGGCGTCGGCCATGAGAAACACCGTCTCGACGCCGGCGTCGAGCTTGCGGTTGGCCAGCGTCATGGTGAACTCCGCGTCGATGTCGGAGAGCGACCGAACGCCGCGAAGCAGCACGTCGGCCCCCTGCTCGCGCACGAATGCGACGGAGAGGCCGCTGAACAGGGCGACGGCGACGTTCGGCAGGTCGGCCACCGACGCCTCCACCAGCCGCACGCGTTCCGCGAGCGAGAAGATGGGCTGCTTCTCGGGATTGATGCCGACGCCGACCACGATGCGGTCGAAGATGCGGCTCGCCCGCTGGATGACGTCGAGGTGGCCCAGGGTGATCGGGTCGAACGACCCCGTGTAGACGGCGGTGCGGCCGGAGGGCGGGCGGGCGGTCACGGCGGTGCTGGCTCCTGGGATCGCGGCTGGGGCCGGCTGAGGCCGCCCGCCGGGCGGCCCGGTGGCGCCCCAATGGGGCGTTTGGCCGCCGGCTGGTGGCATCCTGACGAACAGCCGATATGGTAAGGGAACTTTCGGCCGGGCGAGCGGTTGAGTGTTGGAGGCGGCGAATCCGTGGCAAAACTGGTGTCGATCATCGGCATGGTCATGTCGGGCCTCGTGGCGATCCTGTTCCTCGCCGATCTGGCTGCCGGCTTTCCCTTCGCCCGGATCAGCATCGCGGCAGACATCGGCTTCGTGCTGAGCAGCCTGATCCTGGCGTACATGAGCTGGTCGATCATGGAGCGGCCCCGTCCCACCGCCGCCAAGCCGCGGGAATGAGCCGCCGAACTGAGATGGCCCCGACGATGGCCCCGACGACGACCCCGACGACGACCCCGACGACGACCCCGACGACGACCCCGACGCTCACGCCGCCTTCAGCACCGACCCGGCGAGCGGCCTCCGCGCCGCGCCCGTGATGAGATCGGGCAGCGCAGAGAGATCGGCGAGTTCGACGGTTCCCGACCGCTGCTGCCGGATCCATGACTGCCACCGCTCCAGTCGGTCACGAATGGAGGCCGCCGTCGGCGCCGCAGCACCGGCCACGTTCACGACCGTCAGCCCGCCGGGCTGAGGCTGCTCGGCCGTGCGACGCAGGAGCCGGTCGATGAAGCCCGGTGGGCCGGCATCGAGGGTGGCGATCTCCCAGAGACCCCAGAGGACGCTGCGGCACGGCCAGCCGCTGGGCGCCGGACGGCGGGCGCCACGCGACACCGGTTCGAGCCGGTCGCGCAGGACGACGCTGATGCCGGCGTCGACGAGCGCCTTGCGGCAGTCCTGCGGCAGGTTGCCGCGGACCACGGCTGCGTCGATCCCCGGCGCCGCCGCCCCCGCCGCCGTGAGCAGCCGCCGCAGCGACTGCCGCGACGCCGCGATCCCGACGGGCACGTCGACCGCGACCCGCACCCGGCCGCCAGCGCTCGCCTGCCGCTCCACGACGAGGGGAAGGTGTTCGGCCGCCGCGGCCCAGGTCACGGACATCGTCGCCCCGGCGACGGAGTCGATGCTGGCTGCCAGCTGCTTCGCCGACAGGCCCGCCGGCAGCGGGCAGCAGAACACCAGCGTCGTCGGCAGAACCGCTCGCCCCATGAGAATCCCCCTGTCTTGCCCGGACCGCCTGCGGCACCGGCAGCGGCGTGGAACCCGCCTGCCGCCGCCCCTCCCGGGAATATCGTCCCGAGTTTCCGCCGTTCTGGAATTTCCCCGGAAAATCAGGAGCGGCCGGTATTTGCGGAACGTTCCCACTCCACCATCGCCGCGACCAGACTCTCGCCGACCGCAGCGCGGGCCTCCACGGTGGGGGGCACGCCGCATCCGCGGAGCGTGGCCGACGTCACGGGGCTGAGGCTGGCCACCTTCCAGCCCTCGAGCCGCGGGCCGAACAGCCGGACGACCGACTCCGCGATCAGGGAACTGGTGACGGTGATCCAGTCGACGGGCGACTGATCGACGGCCGCCGCCGCGGCGGCGGAGAGGGCAGTGACCGGTTGGCTCGAGTAGCCGCAGACCTCGGTCACGTGGTGCCCGCGGGATTCGAGGTGGGGCCGCATCACGTCCCGGCCCCGGTTGGCACGGACGATGAGAAACCGGGCCGGAGACGGCATCAGGCCGAGGGCCTCCGCGATCGCCTCCGACCGGAACAGGTCGGGCGTGAGATCACAGACGAGGCCCGATCGCTCCAGCTCGGCCCGTGTCGCGGGGCCGATGGCGGCCAGCCTCGCCGTGCCGAGCGCCCTGCCGTCGAGCCGCGCCTCGCGCAGGCGGCCGACGAAGCTGCGCACCCCGTTGGCGCTGGCGAATACGATCCAGTCGAACGTGTCGAGCCGCCGCAGGCAGTCGTCCACGGGCTCCCAGGATGGCGGCGGACCGATCTCGATCACGGGCACGTGCAGGCAGCTCGCGCCGGCCGCGCGGATCGCAGCGGAGATGTCGTCGCCCTGGCCAGCAGGCCTCGTGACGAGCACGCGCCGGCCCGCGAGCGGCCCGCGCGGCATGTCCGCGGCCGCCGCCTGCGCCACGTCGCCGATGACGACCACCGCCGGCGATGGCCAGCTGTGCTGCTCGAAATCGGCAACGCAGCGGGCGAGCGTGCTGCAGCCGACCCGCTGGTCGGGCCACGAGCAGCGGCTCACGATCGTGACGGGCGTGTCGGCCGGCCTGCCAGCCTCCATCAGCGCCTGCGACCAGCGGCCCACCTGTTCGACGCCCATGTAGATCGCGAGCGTGCCGGCCCGTGTCGCAAGCGATCTGAAGTCGATCGCTTCGCGCTTGTCGGACGCCTCGTGCCCCGTGAGGATCGTGAGGCTCGAGGCGGCCGAGCGGCTGGTGAGCGGGATGGCGACGGCGGCGGCCGCCGCTACGGCCGCGGTGATTCCCGGGACGACTTCGAGGGGGATGCCCGCATCGCGGACCGGCGCCATCTCCTCGTTCAGCCGGCCGAAGACGGCGGGATCGCCCCCCTTGAGTCGCACAACCGTCTGCCCGCCGGCCGCCAGGCTGGCGAGCAGCCTGCCCGTGGCCTCGCCGGGATCGCCGCCGCCCTCGCCGGCGTCCCGCGGCGCGGGGATGCACGTGGCGTTGCCGCCGACGGCCGTCAGGATCTCTCCGGGCACCAGCGCGTCGAACACGACCGTGTCGGCCCGCTGCAGGACTTCCACGGCCCGCACCGTCAGCAGCGCGGGATCTCCCGGCCCGGCGCCCACGAAGAACACGCGGCCGCCCGCAGCCCGCGATCCGTCGACGGGAGCCGGTTGCGGAGGCGGTGTCATGATCGGAGGGTCGGCTGGGGGCATGCGGGAACGGTGAGCCGGCGGGCGTCCTTTGAGGCTGCGGCGGGCAGGCGATACACTCTCCGCGGTCGCAGCATACCCTGTCGTGCCGCAGCCGAGCCCCCACGCGACCCACCCCCGATGGCCAATGCCACCCCCGCATCCGGACAACCCGCCTCCGGCACGCCGGCCGCGGTGCCGGTCCCGTCGGCCGGGCTGCCCGAGGCTGAGCGTGCCCGGCTGACGCAGTGCTTCCAGCGAGGCACGCAAAACGCGGCTCAAAACATCGACTACGCCGTGGAGATGTTCGTCACCTGCGTGGCGGGCGATCCCGGCAACGCCATCTTCCTGCACCACCTGTTGGTGACCCTGCGGAAGAAGCACGGGGGCAAGGCCGCGGGGGCGTTGACGTCGCTCTTCTCCGCCCCGGCGCGGGCCGGGCTGCGGAAGCTCGCCGCTGCCGGCAAGTCGCGGGAGGTGATCGTCCAGGGGCTGGAGATCATCAAGTCCAACCCCGGTGATCACACCTGCTTCATGTTGATGGCCGATGCCTGCGGCGCCCTCGGCTTCCTCGACGTGCAGCGGGTCTATCTCAAGGCGGCCCTCGACGCCGCGCCCGCCGACCCTGACGTCAACCGCCACTGTGCGGCGTTCCTCGCGGCGCAGGGCGATTTCGATCAGGCGATCCAGTGCTGGCGTCGGGTCGGTGCGAAGAAGGGACTGTCCGACGAGGCGGAGCGGGCGATCGCGAAGCTGTCGGTCGACAAGACGCTCGAGGCCGGGAAGGGGCTGGTCGGCCGCCAGGCCGCCGCCCAGAAGCCTGCTGCCGGCAAGCCGGGGCAGCCCGCGGGCGGGCAGCCGGAGGCGGCCGCGGATGGCGAGCCTTCGGTGGCCGATCGCCGCCAGGAACTCGAGCGGACGATCGCGGAGGACCCCACGCGGATCGACGCCTATCTCGACCTCGCCGACCTGCTCGAGCGGGAGGCGAGCGTCGCCGAGGCGGAGCAGATGCTGGCCAAGGCGTTGGCCGCGTCGGGAAACGAACTCACCGTCCGCGAGCACGTCGAGGACCGCCAGCTGCGCTGGAGCCGCAGCCAGGTCGTGCTGGCGGAAAAGCGTCTGGCGGAGGCCGACACGCCCGAGAATCGCGGCACTCTCGAGAAGCTCCGCACGTCCCTGCTCAAGCAGGAGATCGAGATCTACGCGGCCCGGGCGGCGCGGTACCCGGAGAACATGACCTGGAAGTACGAGCTGGCGATGCGGCTGAAGTCTTCGGGCAACTACGTGGAGGCCATCAAGCATTTCCAGGAAACGCTCAACGACGCCCGCCGGAAGGGGGCGATCGCCCTGGAACTCGGCGAGTGCTTCCAGAAGATCAAGCAGTACCAGCTGGCGATGCGGAACTACGAGGTGGCCATCGAGTCGCTGACGGACCGGGAACTTGAGCTCCGCAAGCGGGCCATGTACCGCGCCGGGGTGCTGGCCGCGGGGCTCAACGACGTCGATACGGCCCGAAAATACCTCTCCACGCTGGCCGAACTCGACTTCGGATACCGGGATGTGGTCCAGCGTCTGGACAAGCTGTCCGCGCCGAAGGATAAAGAGACCGGCAGTTGACCTGACTCCGTCGCCCCCCGGCGTCCGCCACGGGCGTTCCCCCCCATCACGCAGCCTTTTTCAGAGGAAGATTTCCGGCATGCCCCATTCGGCCAGCGCCAAGAAGCGACACCGCCAAAACCTCCGCAACCGGGACCGCAATCGCGCCGCCAAGTCGGCGCTCAAGTCCGATGTCCGAAAGGCGCTCGACGCCATCGAGGCGGGCGACACCGACAGTGCCCGCGCGGCGCTGCGGACCGTCGCGAGCACCGTCGACAAGGCGGCCGCCTCTCACAAGATCCATCGCAACAAGGCGGCCCGCATCAAGTCGCGGCTCTCCGCGCGGATGCTGGCGGCGAAGGGCGGCACGGCGGCCGCGAAGCGGAAGTCCTGAGCCGCCCTCCCTTCGGGGGCAGTGGCACCAGCGACGTCACCAGGCGCGATATCACGAGGCCCGATATCACCAAGCGATCCGTGCCGCGTCGAAGACCGGGCCCTCGATGCAGGTGCGGCGGTAGTCCCAGCCGCCGTCGGCGTCGCGGACGCGGGCCACGCATGTGAAGCAGATGCCGATACCGCAGGCCATCGGCGCCTCCAGGGAGACGTCGCAGCGGATGCTGCGGGCCGCGGTCCAGCGGGCCACGGCAGCCATCATCGGGTCGGGCCCGCAGCAGGCGACGTGCATGTCGGCGGACGCCGCGCCGAACCGGCTCTCCAGCAGGTCGACCACCGTGCCGCGGAGTCCGGCCGAGCCATCGAGCGTCGCCTGATGCACGTCGAATCCGGCGGCGCGGAAGTCCTCGATGCCGCCGAACAGGCCGGCATGCCGCGCGCCCCAGCAGACGCTCACCTTGCCGGCCCGGCCCACCGCGGATCTCGTCGGAGGTCCGTAGCCAGCCTGCCCGTTGAGTTCCCGCCCCAGCGACAACAGCGCCGTCTGGCCAATACCGCCGGCGACGAGCACCAGGTGGTCCACGGCGGGAACGTTGAACCCGTTGCCCAGTGGCCCCCACACGACGAGCTCCTGGCCCGCCGGCACGCCCTGCAGGGCGGTCGTGAAGCGGCCGTGCACCACGTAGATGAAGTCGACGTAGCGGGCCGGATCTCGACCCCGGCGCAGGCTGCCCGCCGCCACGTCGGCGGATGAGAAGGTGTCGTAGACGGCCAGCGGGCGGGCCAGCAGCGGGTCCTGGCGGTGCGGGATCCGCAGCATGGCGAACTGCCCCGGCACCGCCGCCGTGGCCAGCTCCGGGCAGTCGAGCCGCAGCCGCCACGTACCCTCCGCGATCCGCGCATGGTGCACGATCCTCGCCGAGCGATAGGACGCCGTATCGGCGTAGCAGGTCGGTGTGGTGGTCGTCACGGCGTCGTGCTCGATCGGGTGTGCCGGGCCATCGTGAGTCGCGAGGGTCACTCGCCGCGGGGCTTGCGCCACGACGACGCCTTGCCGGGCTTGCGGGGCCGCCGTGGTCCGCCGCGGTCCACCCTGCCCCGTGGGGCCGGCCCGCCGGGCCGCGGCCGCCCGCCGCGGGCGTCGCGGCCACCCGCCGCCCGAGCGGGACGCGGCTCGCGGACGGTGGTCGGAATCCGGGCCGCCTCGACCGCGCCGATGGCGGCGACGGCGTCGTTCCGCAGCGCCTCGATCTCGCTCCAGGCCAGCTGCCGGCACTGGCCCGGGAGCAGGTTGCCCAGCGACAGCTTGCCGACGCCGACCCGCTTGAGCTGGTGGACCTTGTGGCCGAGCTTCGCCAGCATCCGGCGGATCTCGCGGTTCTTGCCCTCGTCGAGGATCATCTCGAGCACGGCGCTCTGCTTGTGCTGCGAGCGGATGTCGACCCGCTTTGCATGCACCCGGCCCTCGGCGAGCGAGATGCCCCGGCGGATCTTGTCGAGCAGCTCCTGTGACGGCACGCCGGCCACCTGCACGAGGTACTTCTTCTCGACGCCGTAGCGCGGGTGGGTGAGCAGATTCGCGAGGCCGCCGTCGTTGGTGACGAGGATGAGCCCCTCGCTCATGCGGTCGAGCCTGCCGACCGCGAACAGTCGCTGGTCACCGGGCACGAGGTCGACAACCCGTGGCCGACCGTCGGGATCGTAATTGGTCGTCACGACGCCGACCGGCTTGTTGAGCATGTAGACGACCCGCTTCGGATCGGGCAGCCGTTCCCCGTCCACCCGGATCTCCTGGCTGGCGGGATCGACCCGCGTGCCGAGCTGAGTCACGACCTGACGATCCACCTCGACCCGGCCGGCGGTGATCAGTTCCTCGCAGGTGCGTCGGCTGCCGAGGCCGGCCGCGGCGAGGACCTTCTGCAGCCGCTCGAGGCCGTCGGGGGCCGCGGCGCCGGCGGTGGCAGCCGCGAGGGGGGCCGGCGCACGGCCTGCGGCATGAACCGTCGGCCGATCCGGTGTCGGGCGGGCTGGGCGGGCCGACGGCCGGCGCGGCGGCGCGGCTCCTGGCCGCGGGCTGCGGCTGGGACGTGGGCCGCGATTTGTGCGGGGACTGCGGTTGGTGCGGGGACTGCGATCGGGGCGCGGGGCTGGAGGCACGGTGCGGCCTGAGTGGTGAGCAGGTGACGGCTGAGAGTCGGGCCGCCGAGCCGATCATACACGACCGCCGCGCACGCAGTCGTGGGGGCGGGCGTGCCTCGCGATCGCCCGTGGCTCGGGCTCTTTTCGCCGTCGGCCGTTGCGGCGTCGTCGCCACGCGGCGGGGTCGGGGGGCGTGGCGACCGCTATTGCGCGGGCGACCACCACCGTGACCGTCGCACCTCGGGCACCGGCTCGGCGAAGTCGCGGGGCCGGGCGCCGTCCATCAGCGGCAGCCGCAGGCTCGAAGGGGCGATGTCGTCCTGAAGGTACGGATCGAACCGTACAGCCCGCCGCTGCTGCAGCCTGGCGGGGCCCGGCTCGAGCCACTCGGGTTTGCCCAGCGACGCGCAGCCCGAGCAGGCAGCCGCAGTGACGAGCAGAAGCGATGGCAGGAGGCAGCGCATGGGCGAGACCGTCGGGAGGGCGGGCGGGGGAGTGTAGGCGGCTGCCGGCGTGCCCCTCCAGAGCGATTTACACGTCGTTTTCGCGCTTCGCGCGGGCTTCGTCAGGGAATCGCCACGTGCAGCAGCGTCGCGTTTCCGGCCCGCGCGGTCGCCAGCGACTGGCGGCCCACGGCTGCCGGCAGGAGCAGCGACGTGCCCGGCAGGAGCGACGGGAGCCCCCAGGCGTCGTCGAGGCGGAGTTCGCCCGACAGGACGGCGAGGAAGTGGCAGGCGTCGTCGCCCCCCACCTGCCATGCGCCGCTCGTGCGGACCTCGTCGAACGTGAAGTAGTCGCACGACACGAGCCGGCGGGATGCGGTGGCTGATGTTGTGGCGGATGCATCGGGGGCGGTCGACCGTACCGGCGCCACGGGGCCGAAGCGGGTGACGGCCTCCAGGCCCGCCTCGACGTGCAGCGGGCGGGGCCGGCCGTCGGCCCCCACGCGATCCCAGTCGTAGAGCCGGTAGGTGACGTCGCTGCACTCCTGAATCTCGGCGATGACGAGCCCCGCGCCGAGCGCATGCACGGTGCCGGCCGGGATGAAGACGCAGTCGCCGGGCTGCGGCTCGAAGGAGTGCAGGACGTCGCTGCAGCGGCCCGCTCCCACCGCCACCGCGAGCGCCGCCCGGTCGACTCCGTCCCGCAGGCCGGCGTAGATGCGGCTGCCGGCCGCGGCGTCGATCACGTACCAGGCCTCGGTCTTGCCGAGGTCTGGAGGCACGAGCCGGGCCGCACGGGCGTCGTCGGGATGCACCTGCACCGACAGGTCCCGGCACGCATCGAGAAACTTGAACAGCAGCGGGAAGGCGGCCCGGGGCGCATGGCGGCCGAGCAGTTCGCGGCCGCGATCGCGGACGAGTTCGCCGAGCGTCGTGCCGGCCAGCGGGCCGGCGGCCACCCTGCTCTGGTCTGCGGCCCGGTCGACGAGTTCCCACGACTCCGCGAAGTCGTCACCGGGCGGCAGTTCCCGGCCGAGCAGCGTGGCGAACCGGCGGCCGCCCCAGAGGTAGCGGCGGTAGACGGGCGCGAGGGGCAGCGGGTGCATCGGAATGGCGGTGGACGCGGGCGTCATCGACGGGCCGTGCCTCCAGGACGGTCGTTCCCGCGCGAGCGAGGGTTCTCGCCGTCAGCGGCTCCTCCGCCGCGTCCGTCGGCTGAGGCGTAGCCCTCCACGATGCGACCGATCCAGAAGCAGCAGACGGCGGCCACCAGCATCATGAGCATCTGGCCGAGCGAGATCGCGTGGTTCAACTCCAGCAGCACAGCCAGCGCCGGGAGCGCGAGACCGAGGAACTGCCCGAATCGACCCACTGCTGCCACGCCACAGCCTCCATCCACCCGCATCGGCCCGCCGCCCGCATCGGTTGCGACGTTCGCACTGGCCTCACCGGCCGGCCACGCGACCGAGCGGAAAAGAAACAGCCTCTATCTTGGCCGCCGCCCGCCGCTTTCACCAAGGCGATTCGGCCCGGCCGGTCCGGGACGCACGCCGCGCGCCGCCAACCACGGCATTTTCCAGGGCATTTCGCGGCCTCCGCTTGCCAGCGGCGATTTGCCCGCGATACTGCCCGCATCCTCGAGTCCCACAACGGCGGCTCCCCTTTCCCGTTTTTCCCGGTTTGCAGGAGACACATCCATGGGTCGTCACGGCGCGGTCACGTTCAAGGGCACTCCGCTCACGCTGGCGGGCGACGAGGTGAAGGTCGGATCCCCCGCCCCCGATTTCTCCCTCGCCTACTTCGAGGGAGGCATGAAGCAGATCGGCAAGGCCGACCTGCTCGGCAAGCCGACGATCATCAGCGTGGTGCCGTCGCTCGACACGCCCGTCTGCCAGGTGCAGACGAAGACGTTCAACAAGCGGCTCGCGGCCCTCGGCGACAAAATCAACGCCCTCACGGTCAGCCTCGACCTGCCGTTCGCGATGAACCGCTTCTGCGGCGCCGAGGACATCAAGGGTATGCGGAGCGGCAGCGACTACATGGATCGCGGCTTCGGCACGCACTGGGGCGTGCTCATCGACGAGCTGAAGATCCTGGCCCGGGCGGTGTTCGTGCTCGACGCCAAGGGCGTGGTCCAGTACGCGCAGGTCGTCAAGGAAGTGGCCAGCGAGCCCGACTACGACGCCGCCCTCGCAGTGCTGCAGAAACTCGCCGGCTAGCTGGCTGTGGAAAAAGCCCTCCCTAGCCTTTTTCTACGAGGGCGAGCGGCGAAAAGCCGAGGTTTTTCGGCGCTCGCTACCGCTGCCTCCAGCGGCAGATGACCGTATCCACGGGCTGCTAGGCCTTCAGGAACTGCTCGATCGTCTTGCGGGCGGCCGCGAGCGCCTCGGGCAGCTTGTCGACGAGCTTGCCGCCCGCCTGAGCGAGGTCGGCGCGGCCGCCCCCCTTCCCGCCCACGATGCCTGCCGGGTCCTTGATCCACGAGCCGGCGGACAGCCCGCGCTCCTCGAGCTCGCGGCTGATGCCCGCGACGAGCGTCACCTTGTCGGCCTCGGCCGACCCCAGGAGCACCGCGATTGGGCTCGCCTTGCGGCGGAGCTGATCGATGCACTGCCGCATGGCGGCCGCGTCGCCGCCACGGGCGTCGGCGACGACCACCCGCGTGCCGCCGACGTCGGCGGCGCCGGCGAGCAGCTCGTCGACCGAGAGCGCCGCGGATGCCGCGGCGGGCTTCGCCTTCTTGAGATCTTTGAGCTCCTTGGTGATCGCCGCCAGGCGGGCCGGCAGCTCGGCGACCGGCACCTTGAGACCGCCTGCCGCCTCGGCCAGCAGCCCCTCGGCGTGCCGGATGCGGTCGAGGGCCCGCAGGCCCGTGACGGCCGTGATCCGCCGCGTGCCGGCGGAGACGCTCTCCTCCGCGATGATCCGTACGAGGCCGATCTCGCCGGTGCTCGAGACGTGCGTGCCGCCGCAGAGCTCCCGGCTGACGCCGTCCATGGTCACCATTCGGACGACGTCGGGATACTTCTCGCCGAAGAGCATCATCGCGCCGGCGTGCCGCGCCTCCTCGAGAGGCAGCAGCCGGGCGCCGACCGGCACGGCCGCGAGGGTGTGGCCGTTGACCATCGTCTCGATCCGCTGGAGCGTGTCATGGTCGATCGAGCTGGTATGTGAGAAGTCGAACCGCAGCAGGTCGGCGTCGACCTTCGAGCCCTGCTGGACCGCGTGCGAGCCGAGGTGGTGCTGCAGTGCGGCATGCAGAAGGTGCGTGGCGGAGTGGGCCCGCCGCAGCGCGGCCCGCCTGTCGGAGGCGACCCGCGCCGTCACCGTGTGGCCGAGGTCGAGCGTGCCCGACCGCAGGTGGCCGCGGTGCAGCATGAAGCCGCCCTCCCGCTGGGTGTCGGCCACGGTGAAGCTGCCGCCGGGCCACTCGAGCACGCCGGTGTCGCCCACCTGGCCGCCCGATTCTCCGTAGAAGCTCGTGCGGTCGAGGACGACCGTCACCAGCTCGGCATGCCCCACCTCGCGAAGCTGCTCGCAGAGCCGATCCTGGGCGATGATGCCGATGACCTTTCCGTCGGTCTCGAGCGTGTCATAGCCCATGAACTCGGAGCCATGCATCGTCTTCTTGAGGGCATCGAGCGGTCCCGACACGAACACCTCGCCACGGGCGCCCGCACCCGAGACCTTGCCGTGGGCCTCCATCGCCGCTCGGAAGCCGTCCCAGTCGAAGCTGCAGTTCCGCTCCGCCGCGAGCGTCTCCAGCAGCTCCGGCGGAAAGCCGTAGGTCGTGTAGAGCTCGGCGGCGTCGCTCCCCTTCACCGTGCCGCCGCCCGCGCGGCCGATCGAGGCGAACAGCTTCTCGATGCGGTCGAGGCCGCCGTCGATCGTGGCGAGGAACGACTCCTCCTCCCGCTTGATGACCGAGGCGACGCGGTCGACCGTGTCGGCGAGTTCCGGGTAGGGCTTCCGCATCATCTCCGCCACGCTACCGGGCAGCTTGTGGAGGAAGGGCTCGCGCATGCCCATCTGCCGGCCGTCGAGCACGGCGCGGCGCAGGAGCCGCTTGACCACATACTTTTCCTCGTTGTTGCCCGGCAGCACGTTCTCGTGGATCGCGAACGTGCACGCACGGACGTGGTCGGCGATGCGGCGCATCCTCCGGCCGTCGTCGTCGGCCGCCACATAGCGTCGGCTGCAGACCTCCCCCACGGCCTCCACCAGCGGCCGGAGGATGTCGATGTGGAAGTTGCTGTCGACGCCCTGGAGCATGGCGCAGGTCCGCTCCAATCCCATGCCGGTGTCGATGTTGCGACTGGGGAGCGGCCGCAGGTTGTCCGGGGGCGGTCCCATCCGGTTGAACTGCGTGAAGACGAGATTCCAGATCTCGACGTCGCTGCCGTCGGGCATGCGGTAGAAGATCTCGCTGCACGGGCCGCAGACTCCGTCAGGCCCCTGGGTCGGGGCGCCGGCGGGCCAGAAGTTGTCGTCCTCTCCCATCCGCGTGATCCGGCCGGCGGGCACGCCAACTTCGTCCGACCAGATCGCGTAGGCCTCGGTGTCGTCGTGGTAGACGGTGACGGAGAGCTTCTCGGGCGGGATGTGGAGCCAGTCACGGGCGGTGAGGAATTCCCAGGCCCAGAGGATCGCCTCCCGCTTGAAGTAGTCGCCGAAGCTGAAGTTGCCGAGCATCTCGAAGAAGGTGTGATGCCGCGGCGTCCGGCCGACGTTGTCGATGTCCCCCGTGCGCAGGCACTTCTGGCAGGTCGTGGCCCGCGTGAACTCGAGCTTGCACTTGCCGAGAAAGTGATCCTTGAACTGGTTCATGCCGGCCGGCGTGAACAGCACCGAGGGATCCCACCGGGGCACGAGCACGTCGCTGGGGCGGCGGACGCAGCCCTTGCCCTGGAAGAACACGAGAAAGGCTTCGCGGAGGTCATCGGCCTTCATGTGGGCTGCGGCTCCCGGAGAGAGGACGTAGGTGGGCGGGCGATTGGGCACTCAGCCCGAAAGAGAGCGCGACACTATACACGCCCCGCTTTGTGACGGGCGACGGACGTTTTTACCGCTCGCGGACCGCTTCCGACGGGGCGGCGTCCCCTGCCGCGGCGCGACGAGCGGACCGCGCAAAAGCAACCGCCCGCGAGCAGCCGCTTGGGTCGGCCGTCCGCGGGCGGAGGGGGGGAAATCGGTGCGGCGTCGGGCCGGCGCGGCCGGCCCGCTCCGCGGTCACTCGCCGCCGGCAGAGTCGCCGGCAGAGTCGCTGGCGACGGCGATCACGGCATCCTTGCTCGCGAGCACCTTCTCGCGAATCTCCTGGGCAACCTTCGGGTTCTCCTTGAGGAAGAGCCGTGCCTTCTCGCGGCCCTGCCCCAGGTGCACGTCGCCGTAGCGGAGCCACGTACCCGTCTTGTCGACCAGCTTCGCAAGGACCGCGAGGTCGAGGATGTCGCCCTCCACGCTGATGCCATCGGCGTGCATCATGTCGAACTCGGCAACGCGGAACGGTGGCGCCACCTTGTTCTTCACCACCTTCACCTTGACCCGCTGCCCGACCACGTCCTCACCGTCCTTGAGCTGGCCGATCCGGCGGACGTCGATCCTGCAGGAAGAGTAGAACTTGAGCGCCCGGCCGCCGGGGGTCGTCTCGGGGCTGCCGAACATCACGCCGATCTTCTCGCGGATCTGGTTGATGAAGATCACGGTCGTCTTGCTCTTGGCGATCGCACCGGTGAGCTTCCGCATCGCCTGACTCATCAGCCGGGCCTGCAGCCCCACGAACGAGTCGCCGATCTCGCCGTCGAGCTCCTTCTGCGGCACCAGGGCCGCCACCGAGTCGACGACGATGATGTCGACGGCGTTTGACTTGATCAGCAGTTCGGCGATCTGCATCGCCTCCTCGCCGCTCGTCGGCTGGCTCACCAGCAGGTTTTCCAGCGAGATGCCCAGCTTCTTGGCCCAGCTGGGGTCGAGCGCGTGCTCCGCATCGATGAACGCCGCGATGCCGCCGGCCCGCTGGGCTGCCGCCACCGCATGGAGCGCGAGCGTTGTCTTGCCGCTCGATTCGGGACCGAACACCTCGATGATGCGGCCGCGGGGAAAGCCCTTGCCGCCGAGGGCGAGATCGACCGAGAGGCTGCCGCTCGAGATGCCCTCGATCGGCGCCTGGGCGTCGCTGCCCAGGGGCATGATCGAGCCCTCGCCGAACTCCTTCTCGATCTGGGCAAGTGCGCCCCTCAGCTGCGGGTTGCCTTCGAGGAACGCGGCCCCCGCGCTGGCGGACCGAGCCCTTCCGCTGCCGCGTGCCGTCTGGCCGCCGCCGGAGGTCGCCTTTGACGTCTCGGCCTTGCCCGCTGCCTTGCCTTCCGCCTTGCCCGCGTCCGACTTTGCTGCCTTTGCCATCCGTCCGTTCACTCCTGCTGCTGCCATGACCATGGCGACTGCCTCCCGCATTTCCCGGCACGTCGTCGGGGTGGTTGCATCGCCACCATGAATCGAGCGAGTCGCCGCAGAAACGTATACTGAACGCGGGTATACTATCGGCCTGTGGCCCGGCTGGCAAGAGGTTTTTCTGGACGGCCGTACAGGTCTGTTTTCCGTCGTCGGCGGGCCGTGGCGGCGACGGGTGCAGGGGTGGAAAAAGGCCATGGAGGGCTTTTTCCATATGCATCCACGCACGGTCCAGCCAGCGCGTGGCATCGCCGGACGCGATGCCGCCGGTCGTGGGAATCCTCGGCATTCCCACCGACCGGCCCAAGTGGAAAAAGGCCGTGGAGGGCTTTTTCCACGTGTAGCCAAGCGGATCGCGTGGCATCGCCGGATGCGATGCCGCCGGTCGTGGGAATCCTCGGCATTCCCACCGACCGGCCCAAGTGGAAAAAGGCCATGGAGGGCTTTTTCCACGTGTAGCCAAGCGGATCGCGTGGCATCGCCGGATGCGATGCCGCCGGTCGTGGGAATCCTCGGCATTCCCACCGACCGGCCCAAGTGGAAAAAGGCCATGGATGGCTTTTTCCACGTGTATCTAGAAGCTGAGCATCTGCCGGTAGTCGGCCAGGCGACGATCCAGGTCGTGCCGGTCGATCGCCGCCAGCCGGTCGAGGCTGAAGTCCTCGACCGTGAAGCTGGCCGTCACCACGCCGTAGGCCAGGGCCTGCTTGAGGGCCTCGGGGTCGAAGCGGCCGAGTGCAGCCAGGTGGCCCATCATGCCGCCGGCGAAGCTGTCGCCGGCGCCGGTCGGGTCGACCACGGTCGGGGTCGGGTAGGCGGGCATCACGTACATCTCGTGCTCGCTGAAGAACATCGCCCCGTGCTCCCCCTTCTTGATCACGACGAACTTCGGCCCCATCGCCAGCACGGCCCGGCCGGCTCGCACCAGGTTTTCGTCGTCCGCCAGCAGCTTCGCCTCGGAGTCGTTGAGCACCAGGCCGTCGATCCGCCGCAGCAGCTCATTGAGCTCGTCCCGCTGGATGTTGATCCACAGGTCCATGGTGTCGGCAACGGTGAGCTCCGCACCCTTGGCCTGGTCGAGCACGCCGAGCTGCACGGCCGGCGAGGCGTTGCCCAGAAAGAGGAAGCGGCAGTCGCGGTGTGCGGCGGTCAGCTTCGGCTGGAAATCCCCGAGCACGTTGAGGTGCACTTCAAGCGTCTCGCGGTCGTTCATGTTGGGCAGGTAGCGGCCGCGCCAACGGAACGTGCGGCCGCCCGGAATCGTCTGCAGCCCGGAGGTGTCGATGCCCCGGGTTTCGAGCAGCGCCGTGTGCTCCCGCGGCCAGTCCTCGCCGACGGCGCCGATCACCCGCACCGGCGAGAAGAAGCTGGCGGCATAGGAGAAGAAGACGGCCGAGCCGCCGAGCACGTCGTCGCGCTTCGCCGTCGGGGTTTCGATGCAATCGAGGGCGACGCTTCCGACGACGAGCAGCGGCATGGCGTGGGATCCTTCCGGGTGCGGGCCCGCCCGCGGGCGGGAAAGCCAGGAATGTATCGGTGGCCCCGCGGCGGGCAAGGCCGGCCTCACGGCGCGGGCGGACGGCTGCGATGGCCGTCGGTCTCGTCCGGGAGGACGGTGACGCGATCCCAGCGGCCGAGCCGGTAGCGTTCGAGGAGGCCGATGGCGCGGCGGCCGTCGGCGTCGACGTCTCGGAAGAGCACCCGGGGGCTGAAGACACGGTTGCCGTTGGCGTCGAGATACTCCTCATCGTCGCCGTGCCGGCCGTCGCCGTCGGCGTCGACGAAGGTCTCGCTCGCGCGGCGGTCACCGGGGGCCCGTCCCGCCGCGCGGGGCTCGCCCTCGAGCAGCACCGCGCGGGCTTCCGCATCGCTCGCGGCGCACCGGGCGAAGATCGTGAGCGCGGCCGTGCCGGCGTCGAGCCACATGGCCGCGGGATCGATCCGCAGCCGGCGTGGGACCGGCAGGATCGACCAGGCGACGAGCACCGTGCCGGCCACCACGACGGCCGCCACCGCGCCGCAGATGCCGCCACCGATGGCATCGGGCATCGGGGGGAGCCGCGGCGGCCGTCCGCACGCCGCCGCCAGCCGCAGCATGCCCCAGACCAGAGCAGCCACCAGGACCGCGTGGGCGGCGCCGAGCGCGAGCCGACGCGGAACCTCCAGGCCGCCGAGGAGATCCGCCACGGGACCGGCCAGCGCGAGCGGCAGGATCAGGGCCGCGATCGCGAGCATCGCCGCCACCGTGCCGCGGAACAGCCCGGCCCGCGCGCCGAGGAGGAGGCCGGAGATCACCGTCGCCGCGACCGCAAGGTCGCCGCAGAGGGAGAAGACGGTCATGGCGACCGGCGGTGGCATTGGCGGCACGTGGATGAATCCGGAGGTCAGGGGACGACGCGGACGACTTCCTTCACGCTCGTGACGCCACTCGCGACCAGCGCGATGGCCGACTCGCGCAGCGTGCGCATGCCTGAGCGGCGGGCCTGCGTGCGGATGCGACCGCGAGTCGGCCGGTCGGCCAGCACGCCCCGGAGCGAATCATCCACGAGGAGCAGTTCGTGCACCGGCACGCGGCCGCGGTAGCCCGTCGCATGGCAGGCCGGGCAGCCGGCCCTGCCACGTGTGAAGATCGCGAGATCCCCGCCGTCGTGCTCGGGCAGCTTCCGTAGGACCTCACGCGGTGCCGGAGAGGGCACCTTGCACTGGTCGCAGAGCACGCGGACGAGCCGCTGCGCGACCACGCCGGCCACGGCCGTGCCCAGCGTCCGCGGATCGATGCCGAGGGCGAGGAGCTTCATGACCGCATCGGCCGCATCCTCGGCCTCGAGCGTCGCCACCACGGTGCTTTCACCGGACGCCTGCACCGCGGCGTCCGCTGTGTCCCCGTCGCGGATGCCGTCGAGCAGGATGGCGGCCGCATCGCCCGGCCGCAGGCCGGAGAGCAGCCGCGCCGCCGTCAGCCCCGCCGCGGGGTCCACGGCGGTCTGGGCGACGTGCTCGATCCGTGCGGCGATCGACTCCTCGATCGTGACGATCGGATGCACCCGGGGGTCGATCTCCGCGATCACTGCGTAGGCGGTCGTGGTCCTGCCCGAGCCGGCGGGGCCGCAGAAGACGAGCATGCCGCGGGGCTGCTGCACGATCGCGCGGATCGACTCGCAGGCCTGTCGCGGCAGCCCCGTGCCGTCGAGGCCTGCGCGAAAGTCGTGCCGGCCGCAGTTCGCGTCTGGGTCGAGAATCTCAAACGCCAGCCGCATGCCGCGGGGTCGGGGCTCGGCGCAGCCGCGGAACTCGATCGTGCGTCCCGCGACGACCGCGGTGAAGCCGGCCCCGCGCCGCCGACGTCCGTCCCGCGACAGTCCCGCCAGCGTGCGAAACTCGTGGGCGAGGCCGCCGCCCTCCGGTGCGCCCAGCCGTGCGTGGGGCCTCCAGGAGCCGTCGATCTCGAACCGCACCCTGGCCCGGCCCTCCGGCCGCGAGTCGATCTGCAGGCGGGTGGCACGGGCTGAGACTGCCTCCGCCACGAGATCGCGTGCGGCCCGGGCCGTACGGGCTGCCTGTCGGTGCCGGCGACCGCGCGGCGGTGCGGGCGGCGGCGTGCCGTCGCTCCGCAGCAGCATGACGCCGCCGTCGTCGTCGTGCCCCGCGGCCAGTCGCGCCGCCGCTAGCCCGCTGGCAGCCGGCCCGCTGGCCGCTGGCCACCGCGTCGCCCTCTTCAGCAGGCTCATCGCCCGGCTCGCTGTGAGGATGCGGTGCGGGGGCAAGACAGCCGCTTCCCTCTGCCGCAGGTATGCAGCGCCGATGCACACGAGCGTCGCAAGGAGAGCGGACAGGCCCGCGAATCCCATGAGGGCCGCCGATACGAGCAGACCCACACCGGGCGCCGCCATGACCAGTGGCCATCGGGTCTGCGAGCCGAAGACATAGCGGGCGTCGCGATCGCCCCACGTGCAGGCGGCCGCCCAGGCCGCGGCCAGAGCGATCCAGCATCCGCCGAGCCAGACCGCGCGGTGGATCGCCGCAGATGAGAGGATCGCTTCTTGCATGATCGGCCAGTGTCGGTCCGTGTCGGCCTGAGCGTGCCCGCGCCTGGGCCGAACCAAGGCCGCGTGAAGGAGCCTGGGTGGCGTTGCGGCCGAGCGACGCTGAAAGCAGCGTAGCATGAGTGGCCTGCGTAGCCGTGCCGCGACTCGTGCAGTGGTCGGCTGTCTCGCGCGGCCATCGCGATCCGGATCGGCGTCACCAGCGCCAGCCGAAGCCGGCGTCGGAGAAGAACGGGGCGGCGAGCTCGGTGACTCCCCAGCCGACGCGGACGCCGACCTCGAGCCGCTTCGTCAGCAGGTAGTGCATGCCGGGGCTGAAGAAGGCCCGGTTCGTGTTGACGACGTTCCGCTTGGTGAACGTGTCGAAATACTCCACATGGACCTCGAGGCGGTCCGTGACCGGAACACGAAGGACGACCGACGGGCTCCAGCGGTCGAACCAGCCGAGCCGCGCCTCCGAATAGGCGTAGCGCAGGGCGGCGTCGAGCCGGCAGCCGCCGGGCAGCTCCCAGCCGCAGACGCCCGTCGCCACGGGCACCGTCCCGAACACGTCGCCGTAGGTCGGCGTCGACGCCTCCATGATGAAGCAGCTCTCCGGCAGCCAGCCCTGCTGGTCGGACAGATCGGCTTTGAGGCCGTAGAGCAGGCTCGATTCGTAGAGGCTGCGGCCGAGGAGCTGCCCCTCGCCCACCTCGACGCTGGTCACGATGTTGCCCTGGGAGCCGACGCCGTAATTCACACCGAACCGCCACTCGAGCCAGTCGTTCGCGCCGACCCGCACCAGCAGCTCGGGATAGTTGTTCGTGGGCTTGCCGAACTGGTTGTCGATGTAGACGTGCGAGCCTTCCCAGAGGACGGTGCCGGGCGCGACGGTGTGGGTGTTGGGCGTGAACGCGTCGCGATCGGTGCCGAGGTCGCCCGGTTCCGCGGCGTCGGCTCGCGGCGCGGCCGCGCGGCCGGGAAGCAGGAGCGCAGCGGCCAGCAGCGCCACCCAGGCGGCCAGCCTGCTGCGGTTGCGGTCAGTGGGCGCGCTTGGGCGCACGGCGATCCTCTTCCGGTGTGGGCGGATGTCGGAAAAGTCGGCTGGCCGCCGGCCTCTCGCCCCCTCTTTCCGCGACAATCGGCAGGGTTTGCCCCGGTTGCCCGGCTGCGGGCTGCGGGCTGCGATTCTTGGGGCCGCGCCGTCGATGCAACTCAGCCCGCCAGCGGCAGCGCCCGCTCGATCCGGGCGAGCGACCGCTCACGGCCGAGGATGGCGAGGCAGTCGTAGAGCCCGGGACCGACCGTCTTGCCCGTGACCGCCACGCGGACCGCGTGCACGAGATCCCCCACCTTCACGCCCGCCGCCTCGACCACCCGCTTGAGCGCCTCCTCGAGCGGGCCGGGCTCGAAGGGGTCGGCCTTCCGCAGCTCCGCGGCGTACCCCGCCAGCAGGTCGCGCACCCCGGGCTTCTCCAGCCGCTGCTTCACCGCGGCGGCGTCGAGGGGCGGCTGGTCGACCAGGAAGAAGTCGGCGTAGGCGAGGACGTCGCCCCCCACCTTGAGCCTGTCGCCCGACGCCTCGATCACCTGCCGCACGGTCGCGGCCGCCTCCGCCGGCACCGGATCGGCCACCAGCTTCGCCTTCACGAGGAAGGGAAGCATGAACGCCAGCTTCTCGTCGGTCGAGAGCGCGTGCATGTAGTGGTCCTGCACCGCCCAGAGCTTCTTCGGGTCGAAGCTCGCGGGCGACGAATTGATCCGCTCGAGCGTGAAGTGCCGCACGAGCTCGTCGCGCGAGAAGAACTCGGTCTTGTCGTCGTACGACCAGCCGAGGAGCGCGAGGTAGTTGTCGATGGCCCACGGCAGGTAGCCGACCTCCCGATAGAAGTCAACGATCACCGGGTTGAACGTGTCGGCGTCGGCCGTCAGGCCGATCTGCTCCGCGATCCGCGTGCCGTGCTCGGCAACCTGCTTGAAGTCGGGGTTCTTCAGGTACTGCGCGAGCTTCCGCTTGCTGAGCTTCGTGCGGCTGCCCGGCTCGGCCACCAGCGGCAGGTGGGCGTAGGCGGGGAGCGGATAGCCGAGCGACAGGGCGATGAACGCCTGCCGCGGCGTGTTGGAGAGGTGCTCCTCGGCCCGGATGACGTGCGTGATCTCGAGGTCTTGGTCGTCGACGACGCTCGCGAGGTGGTAGAGGCAGGAGCCGTCGGCCCGCTGGATGACGTGGTCCTGCTCCCGCTCCCAGGCAAACTCGACGCGGCCGCGGACGGCGTCTTCGATGACGAGCGCCGACTCCCGCGGCATCTTCAGCCGCACCACGCTCTGCCGCCCCTCGGCGGCGAACCGGGCCGCGTCGGCGTCGGTGAACGCGGCGAACCGCCGGCTGTAGAGGAACGGCTTGCCCGCGGCCTGCGCCGCCTTGCGCTCCTCGTCGAGCTCGGCCGGCGTGGCGAAGTCGCGGTAGGCGTGGCCCGCCGCCAGGAGCCGCTCGACGGCGGCCCGGTGGCGGTCGGCCCGCTGCGACTGGAAGTAGGGCGCGTGCGGTCCGCCCACGCCGGGCCCCTCGTCCCAGTCGATGCCCAGCCACTTCAGTCCCGAGAGGATCGGCTCGAGGGCCTCGTCGACGTTCCGCGCCACGTCGGTGTCGTCGATCCGCAGGATGAACTGGCCGCCCCGCTGCCGGGCGAAGAGCCAGTTGAACAACGCCGTGCGGACGCCGCCGATGTGGAGGTAGCCGGTGGGGCTGGGCGCGAAGCGGGTGCGGACGGTCATGGTGCGTCTCCGACGGCTCGATCCGGACGGTCTGGCTGCGGCACTATCGGCCAGACCTCGGCGGACGTCAAAGCGTTCACGCCGCCCGATTCATGCGGGCGAGCTTTCTGAGCCGCTTCCGCTCCGCCTTGGAGAGGTGGCGGCCCTCGCCGTCGTCGTCGGCCTCGGAGCCGTCCACATAGGCCGTCAGCTGGCCGGCGGCATCCTCGTCGTCTCCGCGACCGGGCTGCCCGGGAGCCTCGTCCGCCGCCTCCGTGACCTTCTTCGCGGCCGTCGCGTCGGCCGCCTGCCTGCGGGCCGGCTGGCGGGCCGGCAGTCCGCGGACCTCGCGGATCACCGAGCGGGCCGCGGCCAGCATCGCGATCGCCGCCAGCGCCGCCCCGGCCATCCACGTGGCGTTGCCGATCACGAGCCAGGACGCCCGGCCCGCTCCCATCCAGCTGCAGCCCGCCGCGATCGCCCAGGCCGCCATGCCGAGGGAGAGCCAGATCGCCGTGGCGGCCCGCTCGTGGAGCGGCAGCACGGCCCACAGGCAGACACCGATGTACGCGACGCAGGCCGCCAGCACCCACCAGCCCAGGCCCGCGGGGCCGAGCGTGAGGCCCGTGGCGTCGGAGAGGATCGCGGACCACACCCTCCCGATCGGCGCTTGCGCAGCGCAGGCTGTGAGCGTGAAGAGCCCGGCGAGCCAGCCCCAGGCCCGGTAGCGGCCGCGGTAGTCGTCGCGGCGGTGCCGCCGCATGAGCCGCACGACGAGCGCGGCGGCCGTCGCGACGACGAGGCAGACCTGCGACAGCCAGCCGGCCAGCGACAGGAACGAGCGGATGTCGAGGCACTCGCGCACAGCCGCGAGGGTCGCGGCAAAGCGGCCGCCGTCCTGCGGCAGCGCGCGGCCGCCGGTGATGGTCTCCCACAGGCCGATGCCGGTGGCCGCAGCCATGAGCGTCATGATCCCGCCGGCCGCCAGCGCCAGCCCGCCGAGCCCCGTGGGCACGAGCGTCGCGAGCCCCGGCTGACGCTCCGGCAGCGCGTCGGGCGCGTAGTCAGCCAGCGTGCGCGGCTCGGGGGCGGGGGACGACGACGTGGAACCGGTGCGGGTCCACGAGAGCGCCAGCCGCCGGCGTTGATCGCGGCGCTGGCTGACTGCGAGCGACATGGGGGCAGATTCCGTCCCGGAGGCCGCAGGATCCGGAAATCCCGCGCGGTGCGTGGCGGGCATCCTTGCCGCACCAGGGTCGAACCGCTCTGGGGAATTCGGCCAACCTCCGGCAACGGATTCAGTGCCGCGCCGGCAGGCAGGTCAGGACGCACGCCCCGCAGGTTCGGCAGAGTCGACAGCCACCCATTTGCCGCGGTCACCGTGCTGCGGTACGATCCCGATCTCGCATTCCCACCGACCACAGGAGACGCCCCGCCATGGCCTACACCCTCCCCAAGCTGCCGTACGCCTTCGACGCCCTCGAGCCGTCCATCGACGCCCGCACGATGGAGATCCACCACGACAAGCACCACGCGGCCTACGTCACCAACGTGAACAAGGCCCTCGAGGCCCATCCCGCCCTGGCTGAACTGCCCGTGGAGAAGCTGATCGCCGACCTCGAGAAGGTGCCCGAGGCGATCCGGACCGTGGTGCGGAACAACGGCGGCGGCCACGCCAACCACTCGCTCTTCTGGGAGTCGCTCGGCAAGGGCAAGGGCGGCGAGCCGGCCGGGCACCTCGGCGAGGCGATCCGCAGCGTGTTCGGCGGCTTCGACAAGTTCAAGGAGTCGTTCTCCGACGCCGCCATGAAGCGGTTCGGCAGCGGCTGGGCGTGGCTCTCCGCCGACCCGCACGGCAAACTGCTCATCGAGAGCACGGCCAACCAGGACAGCCCCATCATGCACGGCAACACGCCGCTCGTGGGCATCGACGTCTGGGAGCACGCCTACTACCTGCTCTACCAGAACCGTCGCGCCGACTACGTCAACGCGTTCTACAACGTGATCGACTGGGACGCCGTGTCGAAGCGGTACGCGTCGATCGAGAAGTAGCGGCCAGAGGCCGCTGCCAGAAGCTGTTGGCAGGCAAGCCGGGGCGGCGCGGCGAAAGGCCGCGCCGGCAGCGGTCGGCCGCATCGGCTCCCAGTCGGGGCCGATTGCCCATCTCCCCTGCCTATCTCCCCTGGGCTTCGCCGCTGGAGGAGTCGGGGCGTTGGCGTTGACTTTTTTCCGCGCCAAACCCTATTTCCCCCCCAGGCGGCTGACCGATACTTTCGGCAGCGTTGCACGCCGGGAGGCCATTTGCATGACCGTGACACGATCCATCGACAGCGTCGGCAGCGATACGGGGCGGGTTTCCCGCCCGGACCTGCCACGCATCACCGGCGGCCGGCTCGTGGTGGCCACCGTGCTGGCCTGCTCGCTCGCCGCGACCGGCTGCCAGAGCGGCATGTCGATGACGAAGCCTTCCTGGTGGAAGTTCGGCGGTGGCGGCAGCGGTGACGACGCCGCGAAGCTCGCCGCGGCACCGTCCTTTTCCACGGACGCCAAGAAGCCCTCCGAGGCGAACAGCCCCTATCCGACTACGTCGACGCCCAACGGCTACGTGATCACCGGATCGAGCGCGGCCGGCAGCGCACCCGCCACGCAGGCGGCGACATCGATCGGCCCGGTGGTCTACGGCTCCGCTCCGCCCGCGTCGACCGCAGCCGTATCCGCGGCCGCCCCTGGATCGGCTCCCGTCGCTCCTTCGCAGGGTGGCGCCGCCGCCCAGACGGGGCCGTACGCGACCCTGGCCGGAGAGACGATTCCGCCTCCGGGCCAGCCGTTGCCCCCGATCGCTCCGCTCTCGAATCCCGTCGCCCCACCGGCCACCGCGTCGCTGGAGCCCCGGGCCGCGTACCCGGCCGCCGCGTCCCAGGCTGCAGTGTCGCCCGCCGCAGGCCCGGCCTATCGCACCGCCGATGCGTCCGCGTCGGCTGGTTACTCGAACTTCTCCGCGGCCGCCGGGAGTGAGCCACCGGCCGCCGCCGGGATGCCTGCGGGCGGCGCCGCTCCCGGAGGAATGCATGCGGCCGGAATGGCGCCTGCGGGTATGACACCTGCGGGCATGACGTCGGCGGGCATGACGGGCGGTGCGATGGCCGGGGCCGCCGTCGGCAGTGGCCGCTACGGCACGCAGTCGGCCAGTCGATTCTCAACGGGCGGTTCCACGCCGGCGGCGCCGGCCTCGTACGGCCAGCCGCAGACCGACGCCGCGTTTCCGCCTCCGGATGCCGTGCTCCCGGCCGGCGCGCAGCCCGCCGCCGCGCCCCTCGCGCCGCCCGCCACGCCCGGGCTGTTGCCGCAGTCGACGACGCAGCCGCCCGTCCGCCGGCCCGATCCCGGCTACCGCCCGTTCGATACGGGCAGCTATCGGCCCAGCAGCACGATCCTCGCACAGGAGTCGGGCCCTGCGTTAGGCCCTGGGGCTGGCCCTGGGTTTGGCGCGGTCCGTGCCGTCTCCTTCGAGGAGGCTGCGGCCGGCCCGATCACCAGCCCATGACCATGTTCGATTCGATCGCCTTGCGGGCGTGATCGAGGTCGTCGCCGGTCTCCTGCATGTAAAGCCGGATGGCATGCAGTTTGTCGCCCTGGGCGCGGGCGAGGCAGTCGCGGGCGGTGTTGCACGGGTCGGCCCGCGAGGCGGTGATGCCCAGCGCCGCCTTGGAGATCACCCACGTGTCGCGAGGCCGACGGGTGAGCCGCACGATCCGCTCGCCCGGGTAGGCGTCTTCCACGACGGCCGCCGCGGCCTGCTCGTCGGCGGCCCACGAGATGATGATGTGGGCCACGGTCTCGATTTCGAAGAGCGGCATCGCGAGCCTCCGCGGTGGTGCATCCGTCGCGGATGACCTTACGCCACGCCGCGTGCGCCAGTCAATTGTCCGGCCTTTCGGATTCTGGCTACCATTGGGGAGCAGGCTGGAGAATCAGGCCGGTCACGACGGGCTCCTCGGCGGGTGCATCGATGCGGTACGACCGTGACGGTTTTCCGATTCCGGCCCAGTTCGACACCGCTGTCGATGCGGCTCGGGACGAGATCTTTCCAGGCCGATCCGCGGGACGATCGGCCGTGGGCCGCATCGCTCCCACCGGCAGGCCCGGGGGATCGAAGAAGAGAGTGGCGCTGCTGGCCGCGATCGCCCTTCTGCTCCTGGCGATCACGCTCCCTGCGGTCATGCCGGCCATCCGGCAGGCGGTGGTGCAGTGGTCGCTCGAGCAGGCGGCGGGGTGCGAGGCACACGGCGACATCCGCGGCGCGATCGCGGGACTCGGCCGGGCGATCCGCTGGCACGGCGACGACGTCGACCTGCTGTGCGCACGGGCGATGCTCCGGCTCGAGCACCGCGACGCGACCGGCGCGGTCGACGACTCCACGCGGGCCGCGGAGATCGCGCCGACGGCGGTGCGGCCGTGGCGGGTGCGGGCGCTGGCCAATGTCGTCCTCGAACGACCCGACGACGCGCTCTCCGACGCCGAGATGGTCATGAGCCTGTCGTCCCGCGACGACCCCGAAGCCCTCAACCACCGGGCCTACATCCGGGCCCTCGTGGGCCGCGACCTGCCCGCGGCGCTCGAGGACATCGACCGGGCGCTCGCGGGCGGCACCGAGTCGGCGCCCGAGATGATCGACACCCACGGCTATCTTCTGCACCTCGTCGGCCGGCACCGCGAGGCGGTCGACCAGCTCAACGAGGCGATCAACGGGCTGCAGCAGGCTCGGCGGCGGCTGTCGCTCCTGTCGGGCCGCATCGACCCGGTGGACCTCGCGTGCCGCGTGCGGGCGTTGGACCACGCACTGGCCGTGATGCTCCACCACAGGGCACTGGCCTGCCGTGCGGTGGGGCTCGAGGAGCAGGCCCGGCAGGACTTCGACCTGGCCGAACGGAAGGGGTTCGATCCCAGTCGCGGCATTTTCTGACGCTTCGAGCGGTCGCATGCCCGGCTCTGTAGCCGCGGCGGAAAACAGGCTATACTGCTCTGCTCACGGCACGTCCCGGAGGATGTCGGCCCCGGCCGGCATCCACGCACGGGGGTGTAGCTCAGTTGGTTAGAGCGCCAGCCTGTCACGTTGGAGGCCGCGGGTTCGAGTCCCGTCACCCTCGCTGCCGTGTCTCTCGTCGTGGGCCGCCGCAGCGGCCGTCATCACGACCCTTGTCTTCTAGACCCCTGCCCTGAAAGAGTCGTTGCCCGTGCGTCGCCTGCCCGATCCCGGCACGGCGGTGATCACCGGGGCCGCCAGCGGTCTGGGCCGCGCGGTGGCCGCCTCGCTCGCCCGGTCTGGATGGCGGCTTGCGCTGGTCGACCTGCCCGCCGCGGCCGATGGCTGCGAAGGCGTGGCGGAGTTGGCCCGATCCCACGGTGGCCAGGCGGTCGTGGAGCCGTTCGACGTCCGCGACGCCGAGGCCTGGCGGCGGCTGCACGACCGGCTCCGCGGCGAGTGGCCAACCTGCGATCTCGTCGTCAACAGCGCGGGGGTGGGGGCGGCCGGCCTCGTCGGCACGCTCCCCGCCACGCAGTGGCGCCGCGTCATCGACACCAATCTCGTCGGCACGGCCCTGGGATGTGAGACGTTCGTGCCGTGGCTGCGGAGCCATCCCGGCCGCTCGCAGCTCGTCAACGTCGCGTCGATCGCCGGCATCATCGCCCCCGCCGCGATGGCCGCCTACTCGGCGAGCAAGGCGGGGGTGATCGCGCTCTCGGAATCGATCGCCGCCGAATGCCCGCGGGGCCGGCCCGGCGTCACGATCGTCTGCCCGGGGTTCTTCCGGTCGGGGCTGCTCGACACCTGGCACTTCACGTCAACGCTGGCGGCCCGGGAGGCGGTGCGGCGGATGGAGGGCTCGTGGTGGACGTCGGAGGCGATCGCCGATCGGGTGCTGGCCGCCGCCCGCCGCAATCGCCGCTACGTCGTCGTCGGCCCCACAGCCCGCTGGCTCTGGCGGCTGAAGCGGCTCGCGCCGGCCTCGGTGACGGCGCTCATGCGGCTGGCCTACGCCCGGCTCCGAAGCTAGGAGGCCGTGGATGAAGTCATCCGCCGCTGGAGGCGGGGGCAGCGAGCGCCGAAAAACCTCGGCTTTTTCCACAGCCAGCGACCGCGCATCCACGTTCCGGGGGGGAAGAGAGCGATCGCAGCCGGGACGGCAGAAGTCTCCTCGCGGGATGATTTCGCACGACGTGCTTTCACGCTGCAGTCGTCTTGGGAATGCGAAATCCTCCAGGCTCGTCGAACTTCCGCCGATCCCGGCTTTCCACTGCTCGGCAGGAGTCCGAGCGCAGCACCAGCGGGCGGAGGCCCGCCCGGCGAAAACCGCAGGATGCGGTGTTTCGCGTGCAGCCAGCTCGGCAGAAATCTCCTCGCGGGATGATTTCGCACGACGTGCTTCCACGCTGCAGTCGTCTTGGGAATGCGAAATCCTCCAGGCTCGTCGAACTTCCGCTGATCCCGGCTCGCCTCCCCGCAACAGGCTGCCGGTCCGTCCCGCTACTCGAGCAGGTCGAGCCAGGCGCGGATCTCGTTGTCGTACTCGCTCGCCAGGCCGCCCACGATCAGCTGTCGGTGGAAGCTCGCCGCCCCCTCCTTCACGAGGTCGGCGTCCTCGGCGCTCAGGAACCGGCGAGCGGGGTCGGCGGCGATCAGCCCGCGGCAGAAGTTCATCAGGAGCTCGTTGCAGGTGACGTCGGCCGGCAGGATCTGCGGCAGCCGCTGGGCGAGCGTCCGCTTCGCCTCCAGCAGATCGCGGTAGGACTGCAGGCCCGCGAACGGCGGCAGGCCGGAGAGCATCTCGATGAGCACGTAGCCGAGGCTCGCGAGGTCGGACCGCGGCGTGTTCTCCCGTCCTTCGAGCACCTCCGGGGCGGCGTAGGAGGGCGTGCAGGTGCGGTTGGGGGGCATGTCGTCGAGCGCGATCGCCGAGCCGATGTCGATGATCTTCGCGTTGCCCGTCCGCTTGACCATGATGTTGGAGCTCTTCACGTCGCCGTGGACGATCCCCTCGCGGTGCAGGGCGGCCAACGCCGCCAGGCACTCGCGCACGATCGCGATCGCCACGCCGGGCTTGAGCCGCGACTGCTGCGGCCCGGCCGTCACGATCACGTTGTTGAGGTGCTCCCAGCGGTCGTCGTTCACGCTGGCCCGGGTGCGGGCCAGGATGTCGGGGGTGAGCAGCCGCGACAGGTCGTAGCCGTCGACCCACTCCATCTCCATGATGCGGATCCGCCGCTGCTCGACGAAGTTGTGCACGTCGATCAGATTGTCCTGTTGGATCTGGGCGACCTGCGCGGCGACCTTCGCGATCCGGTTCATCCCTTCGTCGTAATGGGCCTCCGATTCGTACCGCTCGGGGGAGAAGATCTTCAGCGCCACCGGCAGCGAGAAGTTGTCGGTGCCCCGCCGCTCCGTCAGGTAGACGACCCCCTGCCCTCCGGCCCCGAGCCGCCGGGTGAGCGCATGGTATTCGGTCCAGTTGAGCCGGCCGGCGCCGAGGATGTCGCCGTAGCGGGAGAGCAACTCGTCCGGGCAGCGGCTGCCGACCTCGCCGCTGACGGAGAGCGTGGGCCGGCCCTCCTGGAAGATCGTCGTGTTGGGGCTCTGCGGGTCGAACATCATGCTCCGCCACCCTCGGCGGGCGGCTCCGGGAAGCCCAGGGTCTTGTCCACGAGATTGCGCAGCGGCCGTCCCGCGAGGTACCGCCGGAGATTGTCGCAGAAAAAGTCGGTCATCGCATCGATTCGGCGTGCCGATTGCCCGGCCACATGCGGCGTGATGAGCAGCCGCGGCGCCGTCCACAGCCGGCTTTCGGGGGGAGGCGGCTCCTGCGGCGTCACGTCGAGGGCGGCCGAGTCGAGGTGGCCGCTCTCCAGGGCGTCGACGAGCGCGTTCTCGTCGACGAGCGGGCCGCGGGCCATGTTGACGAGGATCGCGCCCCGCTTGAGCCGCGCGATCTCCGCGACGCCGATCATGCCGCGGGTGCGGGGGGTGAGCGGGGCGCAGAGGAAGAGGATGTCGGCCTCGGCGAGCACGTCGGGAAGCGTCTCCGGGCCGCCGAGCCGCTCGACGGCCTCGGGCTTGCGGACGGGGAAGAAATCGGTGGCGAGGATCCGCACGCGGAACGGGGCGAGTACCTCGACGAGCCTGCGGCCCACGCCGCCGAGGCCCACGATTCCGACCGTGGCGTTCGTCAGATCGCGGGTGGGACGGCGGACGAACTCCTGCCGCCGCTGCTGCTCGAGAAACAGCGGAATCCGGCGGGTGCAGGCGATGGCGAGGCCGAGCCCGTGCTCGGCGACCTGATCGGCGAGCACGCCCGAGGCACTCGTCACGATGATGTCGGAGCCGATCACAGCGGACACCAGGCAGTGGTCGAGCCCCGCCGCCGACGACTGGATCCACCGCAGCCGCCCCGCGGCCACGACCGCGTCCCACGGCACGGGCACCTTGGGGTGGCCGCAGAAGATGTCGGCCTTCGGCAGTTCCAGGGCCACCCGCTCCTGGCCGGCGTCGACGAGCTCGGCGTCGGGCACGACCGACCTCATCCGGGCCACGTGGGCGGGCTCGACGGGATAGCACAGAACGATTCGCATGCCGAGGTTTTCGCCCGGGGATCGCCGATTTGGCAAGCCGGCCGGAAGCCGGCGGCTTGCCGTCGTCGGGTTTCGTGAGTCAAATATGAGGAGGTGCGGGCCGCTCGACGGCGGTCACGCTCCCCCGCTGCGCGGCCGGCAGCGCCGTCCTTCACACCACGAGCCCTCACGCCACAAGGGCCGCGATCCGGGGATCCCGGGGAGCGATCCCGTCCCTTTTGTCTCCGGTTGCATCCATGCGATCCTCACTGCTGGCCGTCGCCGCCCTCGCCTTCCTGCGGATCGTCGTCGGGATGCACTTCTTCCTGGAGGGACTGGGCCACCTCCGCGATCCCGACTGGTCGAGCGCCGGCTTCCGCAAGGCGGCGGTCGGCCCGTGGGCCGATCTCTACCGCTCGTCGCTGCCGCAGACCGGCGACTGGTCGGGCACGCTCGGCAAGGCCGACGCGAGTCCGGCCGCCGAGGCCGCCAAGGCCTGGAAGGAGTCGGTCGTGGCGTCGTGGCAGAAGCTGCTGGCGGACCGGCAGAAGCTCGTCCCGCTCGACGAAGCCGGCCGGGCCGACGCAGAGAAGCGTCTGGCGCAGGCCCGTGCCGAACTCGACGAATTGGTCGCCGCCAGCACCGAGGATCTGACAATTTTCCGGCTTGAGAGCGAGCGGCTGGCGGCGATGGAGAAGTCGCCGGCGGCGACGCAGATCCCCTTCGCCCGCGACCGCGTGGCGAAGAAGCGGAAAGAACTCGGGGCCCAGGCCTCCGGCTGGATGAAGGACGCCGCGGCGATCGGCACGAAGCTCGTCGCGGAGTGGGACGAGCCCAGGTCGCCGGCCGAGCGGCGGCGGCTGGCGGCGGCGGCTGAGCCCTCGTCGCTCTGGAAGGCCGACCGGTTCGTCAGCTGGTCGCTGGTCACGATCGGGGCCTGCCTGGTGCTGGGCCTCCTCGTGAAGTTCAACGCCATGGGCGCCGCCTGCTTCCTGGCCAGCGTGATCGCGTCGCAGCCCTTCTGGGTGCCGGGCGCCCAGGCCACGTTCAACCAGTGGGTGGAGCTCGCCGCCCTCCTCGCGATCGCCGCGCTGCCGACCGGCGGCTGGAGCGGCCTCGACTTCTTCCTCGGGAAATATCTGGGAAACCTCTGTCCTTCGGCCGGCTGCTGCCGGGCCGATGCCGCGCACGGGAGATGATGCGATGAACCTGACGGAACAGCAGAAGGCGATCGGCAAGGAAAACTTCTCCGACGCGATCAACGTCACCCGCCGTGACTTCCTCACCGGCACGCTCGCGGCGGGGCTCGCCGGCGGTGCGGGCCTGGGGTCGATCTACTTCGGCTACGGCAAGAGCGTCGGCAACCCGCTGCGGGTGGGCGTGCTCGGCACCGGCGACGAGGGGAGCGTGCTGCTGGGCGCCCACAACCCGGAATACATGAACGTCGTCGCGATTGCCGACATCCGTCCCTACAACGTCTTCCGCGCCTTCCACGGCGACGTCTCCAGCCCGAGTGCCTACACCGCCCGTCCCGGCCTGATGGCGAAGTACAAGTGGTCGAGCGAGGACGAGGGCCGCAAGCAGGTGAAGGTCTACGGGGCCTACGAGGAGCTGCTTGCCGACGACGATATCGAGGCGGTGGTCATCGCCCTGCCCCTCCACCTCCATGCCGAGGCGGCGATCAAGGCGATGCGGGCCGGCAAGCACGTGCTCACCGAGAAGCTGATGGGCCACTCGATCCACGAGTGCAAGGAGATGAGCCGCGTCTCGCGGGAGACCGGCAAGCTGCTCGCCACCGGCCACCAGCGGCACTACAGCGTGCTCTATGACAACGCCGTGCACACGATCGGCAAGGCGAAGCTGATCGGCGACCTCCATTCGATCCGGGCCCAGTGGCACCGCGGCAACCTGCCGGGCAACGACAGCTGGAAGCCGCCGATGCCCGAGGACGAGTCGCTCGTCAAGAAGCTCGCCGGCTGGAAGAAGGATCTCGACAACGCGAAGCCGGCCGACATCGCCGCGCTCACGAAGCGGATCGCGCAGCTCGAAGCCCAGATCTCCGACAAGGTCGTCGACGCGGCGAAGTATGGCTACACGTCGATGACGCTCCCCGACGGCAGCCCGCGGACGCCGATGGAGGAGCTGGTCCGCTGGCGGCTCTGGAACCGCACCGGCGGCGGCCTCATGGCCGAGCTCGGCAGCCACCAGCTCGACGCGGCGGGCATCTTCGTCTCGGCGATGCACGGCGAGGGGAAGAAGGTGAAGCCCCTCACGGTCACGGCCGTCGGCAACCGCAGCATCTTCCCGGCCGACCGGGAGGTCGAGGACCACGTCTACTGCATGTACGAGTATCCCGCCCCGGGCTACGAGAACGACAAGAACAAGAAGGTTGTCGTCACCTACTCGTCGATCAACGGCAACGGCTTCGGCGACTACGGCGAGGTGGTGATGGGCACGAAGGGCACGCTGATCCTCGAGCGGGAGCAGGACGTCATGCTCTACAAGGGCGCCGCCAAGGACACCCGCGTCACGGTCGCCAAGGCGAAGGACGGCACGCCCACGCTCGACACGACCGAGAGCGGCGGGGGCGGCGGCGCGGCGGCTAGCGGCAAGGCGGGCGGCGACGGTGCGCCCCCCTCCCGCGGCTATACCGAGGAGATGGAGCACTGGGCCTGGTGCATCCGCAATCCTTCCCCGGAGAACCAGCCCCGCTGCAAGCCGGAAGTGGCGATCGCCGACGCGGTGATTGCGCTGGTGAGCAACATCGCCCTGGCGAATCCCGACACGCAGGCTCGGATCACGTTCAAGCCCGAGTGGTTCGACATCGCGAGCGACGAGACGCCGGAGGGCGTGAAGCCCGACACGGGCCGCGACCGCTACAAGAGCTGACGCGGGGACGGGATCCGGTTCTGGATTAGGTCCCGGGCAGGCAACTCTCTGCGGCTGCTGCGTCAGCGAAAACGGCGTCTTTCATGTGGGATAGTGCGTTCTTCGGCCGTTTTCTTGCTGATTTCCGCTTTCGGACCTAGTCTCGCCCTGGGAATGTGTGGCTGGGCTTCATCCCGACGGGCGGGGTGGTTTGCCCGTCAACTGTCTCTCTCTTACCGGTGAGTGCCTCGATGACTTCGCTGCTCCGAACCCTGTTTGCCGGACCCCAGAGCGTCGTTCATGTCCGCGGCGGACTCCGCCGGAGCGGGTTCCGCCGCCATGCCGGTCGCGTGGCCGAGGCCGTCCGCCCGGGCCTCGAATCGCTGGAGCGCAGGTCGATGCTCGCGGCCAACGACGCCGTCGTCAGCCTCGTCGGCGACCGCGTCTCGCTCGCGCTCGATCCCCTGGGCGCGGAGATCACGAATCTCGAAACAGCCTACGACGCCACGTCGGGCGTGCTCACGATCACCGCCGCGACCGTCGGCACGATCTCCACGAAAGGGAAGATCGCCGGCATCTCGGTCGACACGAACGCCGACACGATTTCAGTGAACCTGAAGACGCTGCCGAAATTCGTGGGGCTGTCGGTCGTCGGCGGCGGGGGCACCGACTCGGTCAGGGTCGGGAACGGCGGCGTGAACCTCGCGGCCGTCGGCCGGGGGGCGGTCTGGCAGGGCGTGAGCATCAACACCGGCGCCGGCACGGACGACACGATCACGGTCGCCGGCCCGCTCGTCACGAAGGGTGCCGGCGCGATCAAGCTCGTGACGCAGGGGCAGTCTGAATCGCACGGTATCCGGCTGGCGGCCGGCACGGGCATGACGACGCCGTCGGGATCGCAGACGTTCACGGGCGCCGTGACGGTGCTGGGCGACGTCGAGCTCCGGGCCGGCGGGGCCATCTCGTTCTCCTCCACGGTCGATGGGGCTGGCCGGCTGTCGCTGTCTGCGGGCGGGGCGATCACGTTCGCCGGCGACGTGGGTGGTGCCACGCCGCTGCAGGGCATCACGCTGGCGAAGGCCAGCCGGGTCGCCGTCAGCGAGGGGCTCTCCCTCGACGGAACGGGCACCGCCGCAGGCATGAGCGGACTCGTGATCGGGAAGAACGTCCACAACGTCGTGTTCTCCACGAAAAATGCGGCCAGCTATGGCGGCCGCACGATCAGCGGTTTTAGCGGCAGCGGCATCGAGTTCCTCGGCGGATCGGTCGGTTCGCGGATCTCCGGCGTGACGAGCACAGACAACGGCGTCGGGATCGCGTTCGGCAGCGGTTCCTATGCCGGCACGGTGATCTCGGACAATATTTTCAACCAAAACGATGGTGCCGGTGTGTCGCTCGTCGGAGCGCGGGGTGTCAGGATCGGCGGCAACGGCATCCTCTGGAACGGCACGTTTGGCATCGCCGCGGCGGGTGTGTGCCAGGGCTCGGTCGTGGTCGACTCCGGCGGCGTCGGTGATTCCAATCCGCTCGGCCAGATCCAGAACTACACCGACAGCAGCGTCGTGGGCACCAGGGTCATCCAAAACGGGACCGGGTTGCAGCTTCCGCTGAACGGCTTCTACCTGGCGCAGAAGGCCCTGACCACCGCGGACTGGTACTTCCCGACGTCGCGGGATCCGCAGGTCGCCGCCGACGGCGTCATCTGGCTGCAGCGCGATGGCGGCGGCGACGCCTCGTCGTTCGCCGCGCTGGCCAAGGAGCTCGCCCAGCAGACCAACAGCATCGTCGTGGCGCCGCAATTCCGCTCCTTGGAGAACCCAGGGCCATCCGTGAGCGGCGCGGACCTGCAAGACGGGGTCGCCGAGCTGTTCAAGCGTGACGAGGTTAATCTGTCGGAGGGCATTGACCGGCCGGCGCTCACCAGGACGCTCACCAGGAGCGCGGCCGACGCCGGCTATCAGGGATTGCTGCCGGAGAAGTTTCTGCTCGCCGGGGTTGGCAAGGGGGCTGGCTTCGTCACCTCGGTGGGCGGGGCCACCGTCGACAGCGGCGCCGCCGTGAACCTGCTCGGGGTCGTGATGTACGACGGCGTCGCGGATGCAGAGCAGTTTTCAACGTCGATCGCAAAGCTCGACAGCCTCGACATCCCGTGTTATCAGATCGTCGGTCCGCCGGGCCGTGCAAACGCCGGGGGCCGGACGACCGACCTGTTGGCGGCGCTGCATCCGAGCCAGTTCATCGGCATCGAGACGTCGGCGGGGGCCATGGACGTGGCGATCACGGCCTCGGTCGGCTGGATCAAAGACATCTGCGCGGGCAAATTGCCCTCGGATCCGGCACCCAAATTCGGCATCTATGGCGATCCCAACGACGGCACCTACGTGGCCGGCCAGCGGGTTGCGATCGGCGGGGGAACGGCGACCGTGCTCCCCCTCTTCACAGGGAAAGACATCGTCGGCACCCGCGGCGAGTCCATCGCGGTCGACATCGCGTTTCCCGGCCGAAACCTGACCGGCACGACGTTCGCGGCGTACGTCTACGCTCCCGGCGGAAAGATTCCTAGCGTCACGTCGAAGGTGACCGTCGTGTCTGCGTCGGAAGGAACGATCAGGGTCAGCCTGACGGCGGCGCAGACGGCCGAATTGAAGCCCAGCACGTCCTATCGGTGGTCGCTGCGCCAAACCTACGGCGACGGCTTTGTGAAGACCACGGACGCGGGCGAGGTCACGGTCAAGAATTCCGCGCCGTGACTCGTGACTCAGGCGCGGAGGATCCATGGACGACGCCGAACATCGGGAGATTTCGCGGCGGTTCTTCCTGGGATGTGCCGCGCTCGCGGCCGGCGGCACCGCCCATCTCGCCGGCGCCGCGGTGGAACCGCTGCCGGCTGAACTCGCGCGGGTGCTCGAGCGACTCGAGCCCTACTTCACTCTCCAGGCAAACTTCAGGGACGTGTCGCGCGGCCGCCCGGTGCCGCACTCGCTGTCCGAGGAGACGCGGAGGGACGTGGGACTCACCCGCGAGACGTGGAAGCTGGAGATCGTCTCCGATCCCGCGCATCCGGCGACGCTGGGCCGGCAGCTCACCGCGCGCGACGACACCGCGCTCGACTTCGCCGCGCTGCTGGCCTTGGGCGAAAGGCAGGCTGTGCGGTTCGCGAAGGTGATGACCTGCCTCAACATCGGCTGCCCGCTGGGCATGGGGCTCTGGGAGGGCGTTCCGCTGCGCGCGATCGTCGCGCTCACCCAGCCGAAGGAAAACCTGCGGCGCGTGTTCTATTACGGCTATCACAACGACGACGAAAGCCAGCAGTTTCGCAGCTCCCTGCCCATCGGCCGCGTGCTCGAAGACTACGACGGCGTGCCGCCGGTGATCGTCTGCTACAAGCTCAACGGGGCGTGGCTCACGCCCGAGCGCGGCGGCCCCGTGCGGATCGTCGTTCCCGAGCACTACGGCTTCAAGTCGGTGAAATGGCTCACGCACGTCGTGCTCAGCAACCTGTTTCACGCGAACGACACCTACGGCGCGCAGAACAACGACGTCGACAGCCCGCTGAAGACGTTCGTGGCGACCCTGCACGTGCCGGACGGCGCGGCGTCGCAGACGCCGCTGCCGGTCGTCGGGTATGCGCAGGTGGGCGTGTCGGGCCTGTCGAAGGTGCAGGTGTGGATCAGTCCGGCGGACCAGGGATGGCCTGACGACGATCCGCATTTCACCGCCGCCCCGTGGACGGATGCCACGATCCTGCCGCCGCCGACACGCTGGGGAGGCGACGTGGACGACGCGTTGCTCGCGGGCGCGTTCGGCTTCGATGCCGCCGGCATGCCGCAGGCGTGGCCGATGCGGCTCACGAAGGCCCACTGGGCGGCACTGCTTCCCGGGGTGCCCGCGGGCCGCTACGTGCTCCGCTGCCGGTCCGTCGATGCCGCGGGCCACGCGCAGCCCTTGCCGCGGCCGTTCAAGAAAGGCGGCCGGTGCGACATCGAGGCGGTGACGTTCACCGTCGCCGGCTGAGATGTGCCGCGCCCAGCGGCTTGGGGACTGGCATACGACGACGGACGTGAAGGGCGCTCCAGAACGCTCGCGCTCCACGTCACTCGGATGCGTTCGAGCTGCCGTCCGCATCCGGCCCGAACGTGTCGACGTAGACGAGGTCGGCCACCGAGCCCTCGTCGGTCCAGAACCGGGCGCGAATCGCATAGAGCCGGTCGCGGTCGACCACGCAGGCGAACGGCTCCCGGTACTTCACGCCGGGATTGAGCTGATAGCGGCCCATCCGGAAGTCCTCGTTCGAAGCCAGCAGATTCCGCTTGTGGAGGATCGGCCGGGGATTGCCGTCGCCCGCCGTCCAGTCGAACCAGGGAATCCCCGGATCGGCCTCGGCGGCGGCTGGTGATGCGGCCTCGGGCGTGGCCGTGGCTGAGACTGCGGCCGCTGCTGCGGCTGCGGGCGGCGGCGCGGCGGTGTCTCCGCGGAGTGGCTGCAGTTCGACGATCGAGATCTCGAGTCCCAGATCCTGTTCGGCCTTCGCGTGGGGAAACTTCGGCTTGATCGCCACCTTGCCGATGTTCTGCATGAAGACGTCGACGTTGAGCAGCACGCGGTCGCCGGCGAGGGTATGGACCGTCGGCGAGAGCGTCACGAGCATCGTCGGGTCGTGAGTCCGCTCGACGGTGAAGTTGGTGTAGGTCCACCAGGCGGCCACCACGAGCGCGATGCCGCCGAGCACCTTGTTGATGAGGTCGGCCCAGAGGTGGGCCGTTTCGAGGCGTGTTCGCCGGCAGGGTTCGGACATCGTGTCTCGGCTGGAAGGGGACGGCCGCTACCCCCCGAAACCTCGCGGGGCGGCTCTGGCGGCCGAGCCGGTATTCTCACGGCATGCCACGATCCGCGAGAAGCCCAAAGACCGCGGGCCACACACAGGCCGATGCGCCACCGCCCTCCCCTGCCCCGCGGTCCAGATCCCGTCGGTCCCAGCCCCGCACCTCGCGAGCCCGTCGTCCTGCAGCCGGCTGGCTCGTCTACATGCTGCGGTGCCGCGACGGCTCGCTCTACACCGGCATCACCAACGATCTCGACCGGCGGCTCGCGGCCCACGCCTCGGGCAAGGCCTCCCGCTACACCCGCAGCCGGCTGCCGGTGACGCTCGTCTACCAGGAACAGCAGCCGACCAAGTCGCGGGCGCTCAAGCGGGAGGCGGAGATCAAGAAGCTTCCGCGTTCCCACAAAGATACGCTCGTCAGGGAGATGCCTGTCGGCACGCTCTCCGGCAGCCCGAAATCCCTACGGCGGTGATCCCCGACCCCGGGGCTGGACAGGTTCCGGAAGCGCGAATACTCTTTCAGGAACGACAGTTTTCTCCGGCGGCGATTCTGGACGCGGTCGGGGCGGCGGTCGGTGGACGTTTTGCTGTGGCTGCGCACCGTCGCGGCTGTCGTGCATCCGTGTGCCGCGCGTCGATCGGTCGAGGTTTCGAACACTCAATTTCTCCTGTTCCCTCCCACCTCCAGATATTCCTCCCGAAGAGCCTGACGCACGGCGCCCGAGGCGGGGCGGCGGATGTTCGGTCTCTGAATCATCCCCGCCGAACCGAGCGTCGAGCTGCCTGCGCTCGGCCGGTTTCCAGGAGCCTCAATCGTGCCTCCACGTCCACAGCGTGCCCGGATCACCCGCGTCGAGATCGTCTCGGCGCTCACCAGCTGGGCGCTCTCCATCGTCACCACCGCCGCGCTCGCCGCGGTCGGCTGGTTCGGCCACGCCACCCACTGGACGTTCGGCCTCGGCGGCCATGACGCGGCCCACGCCGCCGACGCCGTGCACGCGCACGCAGACGACCCGCAGGCCGCCACCGAGGATGCTCCGCGGGTCGACGGCGAATCCAACGCCGTGCGGTTTCGCTCCCAGGAGGCGCTCGAGCGGACCGGCATCGAGCTGGTGCCGGTGAAGGAGCGGCCCGTCGTGAACGAGCTCGTCGTCAGCGGCGTCGTGCACTACGACCAGCGTCACATCGCCCAGCTCTCGGCCCGCGTGCCGGGAAGCGTGTGGCGGGTGGAGAAGCACCTCGGTGACTCGGTGCGGAAGGGGGATGTGCTGCTCGTCATCGAGAGCAGCGAGGTCGGCCGGCTGAAGGCCGACTTTCTCAATGCGCTCGTCGCCCACGAGGCGCGGCGAGAGCAGCTCGCCATCCTCGAGGAGGTGAAGAGCGCGGTGATGGGCCGGCAGCTCCGCGAGGCGAAGTCGGCCCTCCGCGAGGCCCGCAATCACCTCACCAACGCCGAGCAGGCGCTCGTCAACCTCGGCCTGAACGTCTCCGTCGCCGATTACGAGCCGCTCGACGACGAGGCCCGCGCCGACCGCATCCGCACGTCCGGCCTGCCGCCTGCGCTGCTCGAATCGCTCGATCCGGCCCGCGTCACCTCGAACCTGCTGCCGCTCTACGCCCCCTTCGACGGCATCGTGATCGGCCGCGACGCCGTGGTGGGCGAGATCATCGCGCCGGCCGCGCCGATCTTCGAGGTGGCCGACGTCTCCACGATGTGGGTCGTGCTCAACGTGAGCAAGGAGGATGCGGGCAAGGTGGCGATCGGGCAGCCGGTCCGGTTCCGCCCCGACGGCTCGGAAGAAGAGTACGTCAGCCGCGTCGCCTGGGTCAGCACGCAGGTGGACGAGCAGACGCGGACGCTCGAGGTTCGGGCCGAGATCCCCAACCGCTCCACACCGTCCGCCGCCGCCCAGGCCCCGGCGGTCGCCTCCCAGGCCCCGGCCGTCGCCGCTGGCGAAGTCGCCGCCGCCCTGCGTGCCAACACGTTCGGCAAGGGACGGATCGAACTCGGCCGGCGTGGCACGGCGCTGGTCGTGCCGCGGCGGAGCGTGCAGTGGGACGGCAGCCGGTGGGTCGTGTTCGTGCCCGCCGGCGAGCAGGCGTTCGCGGCCCGGCCGGTGCACCCCGGCGTGCAGCAGGGCGAGGACGTGGAGATCGTCGGCGACTTCGCCGTCGGCGGCCCGCCCACCCATGTCGTCGGCGCCGGCAGCCACGTGCTCAAGAGCCAGGTGCTGCTCGAGCGCATGGAGGCGGGCGAGCTGTGATCGTTTCCGGGGAGAGGCCGTCGCCTCGGTGCGCCCGGACGGGCGTCGCCGCCCGCGATGCCCGATGGTTCCGAAACACCCACGTCGTGCCGATCCATGCTTGAAGCCATCATCGCCTGGTCGCTGTCGCACCGGATCGCGGTGCTGATGAGCGCCGCGTTCGTCTGCCTCGTCGGCTGGGTGGCTGTGAACCGCCTGGTGATCGACGCCTTCCCCGACACCACGCCGGTGCAGGTGCAGATCAACACCGTGGCGCCGGGCATGGTAGCGGAGGAGATCGAGCGGCAGATCACGTTTCCGATCGAGCTGGCCATGGGGGGCATGCCGGGCCTGGAGGGCCTCCGCAGCGCCAGCATGTTCGGCCTGTCGGTCGTGATCGTCACCTTCCGCGACGGCACCGACATCTACTTCGCCCGCCAGCTGATCAACGAGCGGCTCACCACCGTGGCGGTGCCGGGCGGCGTGGAGCGGCCGGAGATGGGGCCGGTGTCGACCGGCCTCGGCGAGGTGTTTCACTACCTGCTCGTGCCGAAACCGTTCGAGAACGGCAGCGGCGGCATGAGCCTCACCGACGTCAAGACGCTCCAGGAGTGGACGCTCAAGCCGGCGCTTCGCAGCGTGCCCGGCGTGGCCGAGGTGAACGCCTGGGGCGGCCTCAACAAGCAGTACCAGATCCGGGTCGACCCCGCCCTGCTCCGCAAGTACGGCCTTTCTTTCGACGACGTCGTGGCGTCGGTGCCACGGAACAACTTCAACGTCGGTGGCGGCTCGATCGACCGCTCCGGCGACGCGGTATTGGTCTACGGAGTGGGCCGCACCGTCGACGTCGAGCAGATCGGCAAGATCGTGGTCGCCTCGCGGGAGGGCACGCCGATCCGGATCCGCGACGTGGGCGAGGTCGTGATCGGCCACGAGATCCGCAAGGGGGCCGTCACCTACGGCGGCAACGGCGAGGTGGTGCTCGGCCTCGGCTTCATGCTGATGGGGGAGAACAGCTACGCCGTCACGACGCGGCTCCGCGACCGGTTTGAGAAGCTGCTCGGCACGCTGCCCGACGGCGTCGAGGCGAAGGTCGTCTACGACCGCACGAAGCTCATCGACCGCGTGATCGCCACGGTGCGGCAGAACCTGCTCGAGGGGGCGTTTCTCGTCGTCGTCATCCTCTACGTGATGCTCGGCAACCTGCGGGCCGGCCTGGTCGCCGCCACGGCGATCCCGCTGTCGATGATGTGCGGCTTCATCGGGATGTGGCAGGCGGGCATCGCGGCCAGCCTGCTGTCGCTCGGCGCGATCGACTTCGGCATCGTCGTCGACTCCTCGGTGGTCGTGATCGAGAGCATCCTCGAGAAGATCGCCCACCACCCCGGTGCCAGCGGCGCCGAGCGGCTCAAGCTCGTCCGCGAGGCGACGAGCGCCGTGAAGAAGCCCGCCTGCTTCGGCCAGCTGATCATCATGATCGTCTACATCCCGATCCTCACGCTCGAGGGGGTCGAGGGGAAGATGTTCCGGCCGATGGCCCTGACGGTCGTCTTCATTCTCATCGGGTCGCTCGTGCTCTCGCTCACAGTCGTGCCGGTGCTCTCGAGCCTCTTCCTGCCGCGGCGGGTCGACGCCCACGACGTGTTTCTCGTGAAGATCCTGCGGTCGATCTACCGGCCGCTCCTGCGGCTGTGCCTGGCGGCCCGGTGGCCGCTGGCCTGCGGCGCGGCGGCGATCCTGGGCATCACGCTCCTGCGGGCCCTCTCGCTCGGCACGGAGTTTGTTCCGAAGCTCTCCGAGGGGGACATCGTGCTCGGCATCATCCGGGCCCCCGGCACGAGCATCGAGGAATCGTGTCGGATGAACACGCGGATCGAGCAGGCCCTGCTCGCCGAGTTTCCCGACGAGATCGCCCACGTCTGGAGCCGCACCGGCACGCCGGAAGTGGCGACCGACGCCGGGGCGATCGAGGCCACCGACATGTTCGTGGCGCTCAAGCCCCGCGACGAGTGGAAGCGGGCCCGCACCCAGGCCGGGCTCGTCGACGTGATGAATACGGTGGTCGAGGGGGTGCCCGGGCAGATCATCTGGTTCACGCAGCCGATCGAGCAGCGGATCAACGAGATGGTGTCGGGCGTGCGGGCCGACATCGCCGTGAAGGTCTTCGGCAACGACCTCGAGCGGCTCGTGAGAAAGGCGGGCGAGGTGGCGGCGGTGCTCAAGGGCGTGCCGGGCGGGGCGGACGTGGCGGTCGAGCAGGTCAGCGGCCAGCCGATCCTCAAGATCGCCGTGAAGCAGGATGAGATCGCCCGCTACGGCATCTCGGCGCAGGCGGTGCTCGACATCGTGGAGAGCGTGGGCGGCAAGGCGGTGGGGCAGATCGTGGAGGGGCAGCTGCGGTTTCCGATCGTGGTGCGACTGCCGGAGAGCCTGCGGGACGGCCCGGAATCGATCGCCGACATCGCCGTCCGCGGCCCGGCCGGCGAGAGCGTGCCGCTCCAGCGGATCGCCGACATCGAGACGATCCTCGGCCCCAAGTTCGTCACCCGCGAGTGGAGCGAGCGGCGGGCCGTCGTGCAGTGCAACGTCCGCGGCCGCGACGTGGGCGGCTTCGTCGCCGAGGCGCAAGGGGCGATCGACCGCGCGGTCGAGCTTCCGCCGGCGGAATTCCGGCTGGAATGGGGCGGCCAGTTCGAGAACATGCAGCGGGCCCAGAAGCGGTTGGCCATCGTGGTGCCGCTGGCGCTGGTGCTGATCCTCGTGCTGCTCTACCTCACCTACCGCAACGTCGCCGACACCATCCTGCTCTTCGTGAGCGTGCCCTTCGCCTGCGTGGGGGGCATCTGGGCGCTGGCCCTGCGGGAGATGCCGCTGTCGATCTCCGCGGCAGTCGGGTTCATCACGCTCTCGGGCGTGTCGGTTTTGAGCGGCATGGTCGTGGCCAGCGCCCTGCGCGAGCGGCTGGCGCGGGGCACGGCCCGCGACGTGGCGATCGAGGAGACCTCGTCGGGCAGCCTGCGGACGATCATCATGACGGCCCTCGTGGCGAGCCTCGGCTTCATCCCGATGGCGGTGAGCGAGGGCACGGGCGCCGAGGTGCAGCGGCCGCTGGCGACGGTGGTGATCGGCGGCGTGCTCACGAGCACGCTCTTCACGCTCTTCGTGCTGCCGGCGCTCTACCGGCTGATCCTCGGTGTGCCACCGGTGAAGATGCTGCCGGGCGACCGGTGAACGGCGGGCGCAGTGCGAAGCCCGCGGTTCGGGGCTGCCCGCACCCCGTCGCCGGACGTTCGCTTCGGGCATCCTGCCTTCCGCTCTCTGCACGCCGGCTGCGCTTCGCCATCCTGGGTTCGCTGGCCGCCGAGCCCGGCTCCCGGGGTACGGGCAGCCCCTCACGGATGCTGTGCTGTGCTGGCGGACGCCGCCCTTCAGCCGACGAGCACGGTCGGCCTGCGTTCGGCATCGGGAATGGCCTTCTGCAAGAGCGCGAACACGCTGTTGGGCACGTCTCCCTGGCCGAACAGCACGAACTCCAGGGCCAGCCGCAGCACGCTGCCGAGGCTCCAGCCGAAGACGATGTCCAGAGGGGTGCCCGTCTTGCTCATCTCGATGGCGATCTGTGCGATGGTGTGCGACACCGAAGCCACGTCCCGCGCCACGATGATGAAGCGGCCCGCTTCCTGCCGCGCCGAAATGATCGGGGCGTTGTGAAACTCGCTCGGGTCGCCTTAGTGGACTTCGAGAAAGACGAGCGGCACGTGCGCCGGGATCCGGTGCCTGCGCCGCACTTCGGCCTCCTTCTCGTCCAGCGACCGGTGGCCGGGGCGGTGGGGCACGAGCACGCGGAATCCGCCGTCCGCGCAGATGTCTGTCCACAGCATCCGGGCGGCGTCGTCCTCGAAACGAAACTCCTTGAGCCGCAGTTCGCGGCTCCGCCAGATGCGCGACGCTATCGAGATGCTGAGCACGCACACGATGAACATGGTCGCGATGACGATGCCATCCGGCCGCGCGTACACGTTGGCGATGGTCGTGTAGACGAACACGGCGGTGATCACCGCAAAGCCGGCGGTCGCCAGCCTCCGCCGCATCCGTGGCCAGGGGGAGTGAGGCCGTGGCTTGCGGGACAGGTCGACGAACGACCCGATCGCCGCGCTCGTCATGAGCACGAGCACTCCCGTGGCGTAGGCGCCGCCCTGTGCCGAGACGTCGGCCCTGAAGCACCATGTCACGAGCAGGTTGACGAAGGTGAAGGCGATGACGAGCGGCCGATACGCGGCCGCCCACTCGGGCGCCATGCCGTACCGCGGCAGGTATCTCGGCACCATGTTGAGGAGACCGGCCATCGCGGAGGCTCCGGCGAACCACAGGATGAGGATCGTGCTGGCGTCGTAGACCGTGCCGAACAGCCGGCCGAAAAGCGGGCAGATGGGGTGCGGGCTTTCCCCGTGCGCGATGTAGGCGAGCGCCCGATCCAAGGCCTTGCCCTTCACGGGGCCGAGCCGCAGCTCGTCGGCAGGGATGAGCGTGTCGGTGCCCGTGACCAGCGACGAGCCGAGAAGCATGACCGACATCAGCAGTGCGGCCGTGACGAGGAGCATGCGCGTGTGCCGAATCCGGCCGGCGACGTCGGCAGGGTCGGCCTGCGTTCCCCGCACGAGATGAATGTGCAGGACACCGGTTTCGAAGCCGCTCATGCCGAGCGCGAGCTTGGGGAAGACGAGGCAGGCGATGGCGAGTGCAACCCAGGGGCCCTGGCCGTGTATCGGGGCGTGTTCGAGGTGGTACCGGCCCGATGAAATCTCGCCAAGCCAGTGCGGCAGCAGTGTCGGGTGCGACGCGAGGTACCAGACGCCGGCCGCAACGATCACCGCCGTGAGGCCGATGTAGGCGACCACGAGGACCGTGGCCAGCCCGACGACTTCGCCGTAGCCCTTGAGAAACATGCCGCCCAGCAGCACGAGCAGGAACATCGTCACGGCCATCTGTCCCTGCATCCATGCGGGTGCATGACCGGCGTACAGCGGGTTGGAGAGCAAGTGGGCTGCGGCGTCGGCGGCCGAGAGCGTCTTCGTGATCACGAAGTCGGTCGCAGCGAAGCCGACGAGCACGAGCACGGCCAGCTTCGCCGTCCAACCGCTGAACATCCGCTCGATCATGCCCACCGAGCCGACGCCGTCGGGCGTCTCTCCCGCCACGTGGCTGTAGATCGGCAGGGCGCCGAGGAGCGTGACCAGAACGAGAATCAGCGTGGCGACGGGCGCCAACGTGCCGGCGCCCTCGAACGCGATGGAGGGCTGGTATCCGAGCGTACTGAAGTAATCCACTCCGCAGAGGCACATGATGAGCCACCATGCGTAGTGGTGATGCTGGTCCTGCTGGCTGTGAGACGACGCCTTCTCCTGGAGAGACAGGTGGAGAGACACGTCACATGCTCCGCGGCTCGGGTCGCATCGCGCACGGCAGCCGTCCTCGCGGCCACATGGCCGGACGTGCGGGGATCGTCAGCGGTGTGCGAGAAGCAACCTACGGCAGCAGGGAGGCGGCCCCGACCACGGGGCCACTGGGTCGACATGACCTACGTGAACGAGCCCTGGTCACGTCGATTCCTGACGAAACTGTCCTCGAACGCCTACGGAGTTAGCTGACGGGCTCGGAGCCGAAGATGCCCCGCTCGATGCCTCGAGTTCGCCCCGGAAAAAGTGGGTCCCCCGCTCTGAAATTCAGACTCGGCGATTGGTCCTGCAACCATGCCTTTCAAGATATGCATACGCCCGAGTGTCAGCAACTGCCGTTGCGGCCTGCATGTTGCATGCCAATCGACTCGCGGCTGCCGCTGCGCTCGGTATGGCACGGTCTTTCCGCCGTGCTCGCGATGCGGCTACCCGATGTCGAGAAACCCTGGCAGCGGGGCGTCGGCCGGCAGTCCCAGGATCGTCCGTAGTTCGTCAAGGTCGGCGGCGGAGAGTGGCACGAAGATGACCGGGTCCTGGCAGAGCGACGGATCGACGAGCCGGTAGCCGACGACCTCGCCCCCCTCCACGACCGGCGCCCGGCCGTAGCCATACATCATGTTGTCGACCTTCCCGAAGAAGTCGCCGAGCGTGATCCGCTCCGGCCGTGGCCGGCGGACGTAGAAGAGTTCGATCACGTCCTTCCAGAAGTGCGGCACGAACTTCTCGCCGAAGTCGGCGTGACCGACCCGGTCGCGGTTGGTGCCCGCGATCATGGCGGGCAGCGAGGCCAGCTTCAGGTCGCGGTCGCGGCAGCGGGACTCGATCGCCGCGCCGAGGTTCGTGAGGAAGTCGGCGCTGTAGCAATCGTCGCAGATGATGGCCATCCGGCCGAGGTCGACCGGCGTGCCGGCGGCCGCCGCTCCGGCGACGAGCGCGTCGGCAAGCCGGCCGAAGGGGATCGAATAGCTCTGGATCTCCTCCGGCAGGCCGTGGCCGAGCACGACGACCGTGGCGGGCGCGCCAGCCGCCGCCGCCCGGCCGACGGCGGCGAGAAACCGGTCGGCCACCTCGCCGATCGTCTCGCGCGAGGCGTCCTGCTTGAAGACCTCTGCCGTGCTGCCGTAGGCCGCGGCGATGGCGGTGATCTCCCTGGGGTCGAGCCCGCGGTCGGGATCGAGTAGGCCGATCATCGTGCGGCCGGCGGCGATCACCGCCGCGTCGCCCGTCTTGTCCCGCTTCCCATCGATGAATCGGGCAAGCTTCACGATCGTGTCGAGGCGGGCGTCGTCGGCGAGCGCCGCGAGGCTGTCGGCATGGCTGCGGCAGAGGTAATAGAGAGAGGGCTCGATCTGCCGGTAGTGCTTCCGGCTCGTGTCGAGCTTCGCCGCCACCGCCGGCGAGACATCGGCCTGGAAGCCGGCGAAGTCAGCCGGAAAATCGGCAGCGGTCGCGACGCCGGCCATCACGGTCGCGGCCAGGCAGCCGATCACCTCGCGGAGACGAAAGCGTTGGCATGGGCTGCGCTGTGGCATGCCACCGAGTCTATCCGGCCCACGGGGCGGAACGCACGTCGGGCTTGCGTATAGTGTGACGAGCGAGGAGCAAGGCATGCGTGCGGTGATCCAGCGGGTGGAGCGGGCCGATGTCACGATCGACGGAGAGAGCGTGGCGGCGATCGGTGCCGGGCTGGCCGTGCTCGTGGGCGTCGAAACGGGGG